>Ga0209398_1000333_pt1 | contig 30413 bp, 25 predicted proteins | sample AshMeaBigSpring_FD_184125 | JGI IMG/M metagenome (GOLD analysis project Ga0209398, IMG submission 184125) | Groundwater microbial communities from Big Spring, Nevada to study Microbial Dark Matter (Phase II) - Ash Meadows Big Spring (SPAdes)... | ecosystem: Environmental > Aquatic > Deep...
AGGATCCCTGAGGCGCGCCTGCTGCTCGGTTCGGCATGGATCCTGGAGGGCAGGTTCCGCGAAGCGGCGGATTACTACGCTTCGATATTGCCGGGGCTCACGGCAGAAAACCGCGGACGCGCGGTCATCCTGCAGCTTCACGCGCTGATGGAGGCGGGCGATGACGAGGCCGCGATGCGGCTGGCCGCCGGTGAGTATCCCCGCATGGGCGAGATCATCCAGATCGTGACTTTCCAGACGCTCCTGCTCGAGCTCGGGAACCGCTGGATGGAAAAGGGCGAACTCCGGAAGGCGCTCATGTGCCTGCAGCGGGTCTGGACATCGGATCGGCTTCTTAAGCACCAGCAGGCCCGCCTGGACGACCTGCAGAGCCGGCTCCAGGCGGCCGAGGCGAACCCGGCCGCCGATCCGGCCACAAAAGTTCTGCTGGCCCAGCTCGTGCAGAAGGTGAAGCGAGAAATCGAAAATTTCAAAAAGATCCCGGGCTTCGATGCGGCCCTCCGGTTCCGCCTGGCCGGCGCCTATCTAGCCATGAAGCGCTACCGCGAGGCCGCACTCATCATGGAGGACATGCTCGGCCGGATGCCGCCGGATCCCGCGGTCGAGGCCGCGGCGGTGAATCTGGTGCAGTGCTGGAGCGAAATCGACCGCATGCCGAAGGCGGTCGAGGCCGCGCGGGCATTCGTCAAAAAGTTCCCCGCCTCGGCCAGCATCCCCCTCGCGCTCTACCTCGAGGGCGCCGCGGCGCAGAAGGACGCCAAATATGACGAGGCGGTCGCCGCATTCGACCGGATCCTCAAGGAATATTCCGCCTCGGAGTTCGCCCCGCAAGCGCTTTTCATGAAGGGGTTCACCTTTCTTCTCGCGGAGCGCCACGCCGAAGCCGCCGCAGCGTTCCGGCAGATGGAGGACAAGTTTCCCGACCACGACCTTGCGGATGCGGCGGCCTACTGGCGGGGGATGGCCTACTCGCTCGAGCGCCAGTTTGAAGCCGCGCGCGGGATCTTCGGCGGGTATCTGAAGGACCGCAAGGACGGCCGGTTCCGCGGCAACGCAGCCTATCGGCACGCATATTGCACCCAGCAGCTCGAGGACTACCAGGGCAGCATCAAAGAGCTCTCCGCCTACCTCCGCGCGTATCCCGGGCATGAGGAGAACGCCGAGGCCCGCCTCCTGCTCGGCGATGCCCTGATGAACGAGGGGCGGATTGACGAGGGAATCGCCGCCTTCGCCGGAATCCCGAAGACGGCCGGCCGGTTTTACGAGGAAGGGGTCTTCAAAACCGGCAAGGCCTACAAGCTCACGGAGGAATACGGAAAGTTCCGCACCCTCATGTCTGCATTCCAATCGGAGAACCCGCGCAGCCCGCGCGTCGCCGAGGCAATCTACAACATCGGCTGGATCTTCCGGCAGGAGGGCAAACCGGAACAAGCCCGGGAATTGTATTGGGATGCGATTGCCAGATACGGAAACGATCCGGACATCCGCTCGGTCGACGACCTCTTCCCCGCGCTTGCCAAGCTCCACAAGAGCCCGGAGGAATCTGCTGAGTATCTCGCGCGGCTGGGCGCACTGGCCGCCGGGCGCGATGAGAAGCCGGTCCTTGCCCTGCGGGCGATCTGGGCGCAGGCGCTTGTGTTCAAGCGATCCGCTCCGGACCGTGCGGCGCAGCTGCTGCTGGAGGCCTCTGCCCTCGTGGACCCGAAGTCAACGAACCCGCTCCTGATGGCGGACTGCGCCGACGCGCTCATCGCCGCCGGCCGCGACAAGGAGGGGGAAGCCATGTTCCGCGATCTCATCAAGTGGAACCCCCGCGCGGCGCAGAAGGATCGCGCGCTGGCCGGCCTTGCTCTTCAGGCGCTCAAGCGCGGAGACGAGAAGGACGCCCTCCCGCTGTTTGAGCGCTTCGAAAAGGAGTCGGCAGGCTCGCGCGCAGTCGGACGCGTCCTGCTTGCCAAAGCCGGGCTGCTCGAGCGCCGGGGCCAGCGCTCCGAGGCCCGCAAGACACTCGAAGCGGTTCTGGCGAACCCGGCTTCCAGCGGACCGGAGAAGGCGGAGGCACTCTACCGCACCGGCGAGAGCCACATGGCCGACGGGAAACCCGGGCTGGCCGTCCCGTATTTCCAGCGGATCTACGTCATGCATGGACGCTGGCGCGACTGGGTTGCCAAGGCCTACCTCCGCAGCGGCGAGGCCTTTGAAAAACTGGATGACATGCCGGGCGCGCGCCGCACCTACCAGGAGTTCATGTCCATCGACGGCCTCTCCGAATTTCCCGAGTCCGCCCGGGCCCGCGAGCGGCTCGACGCGCTCGGCGGGCCGCTTCCGGAACCTCAACAACCAGACAAAGGATAATGCGCCCGCTCCTCCTCATTCTCGTTTGCGGGTCGTGCTTCGCCCAGGACGTGCTCTTCCTGCGATCCGGGGAGAAGCGTTCGGGGCGGCTGGCCGGACTCGATGAGAAATCCTATCGCCTTCAGGTACCTCTCCCTCCGGCCCCCGGCATGCCGGCCGGCGGCGCGCCGATGTTTGCCACCGTGACGATCCCGCGGGCGGATGTCGCGCAGATCGAGTTCGCGCCCGATCCGGTCCGCGAGGAGAAGCTGAAGGCCGCCACGCCCGAACGGATTGCGGAGGCCGATGCGATCTGGGTGGCGCTCGCACCCTGGCTGGCAGTGCCCCGATCCCCTGCCGGCCGCGCCGGCTGCGTGCTCGGAGGCTTGCTTCTGCAAAGCGGAGATCCTGCGAAGGCCGGACGCGCTCTCGAGCTTTTTTCCCAAATCGAGGCGGCGTCATGGAACGAGGCGGACCGGATGGCCGCGCGGCAGGGGCGGCTCCGCGCGATGGTGGCCACAGGACGCGCAAAGGAGGCCGTGCGCGAGGCCGGGGAGCTGGCCGCGGTCACGGAAAACCCGGAGGTTCTCATCGAGGCCAAGTTCCTCCTCGCGACCGCGGCGGAGGCCGACCTGCGGAAATTCCTCGAGGACAACCCGCGCTGGCAGGACGACGGAGCGGCCATTCCCGAGCGCAAACGGCTCTACAACGAGACGCTCGATCTGTTTTTGTTTCCGGCACTTTTTTACGGTTCGGACTCCGGGCCCGCCGCCCGCGGGCTCTGGCGCGCGGCCAAGATCTATGAGCTCTGCGGCGAGCCGGCCCGCGCGATCGAATGCGCGCGGGATATCGCGGCGATGTATCCCGGCTCCTCCTTCGCTCGCCAAGCATCCGATCTCATCGCCTCCCTTCCGGAGGCTGTCCGTTCCCTCGACCCCGAAAAGGAGGCGCGAGAGGGAACTGTCGCGAAGGCAGAAGATCCCGCGCCCGCACCAGAGGACAAACCGATCAGGAAAACGACCAAAAAGAAAACCAATGAAAAAAAGACCCAGAAATAACCGTGCGGTTGCCGTAATCGCGCTGCTCGCGCTGGCCCTGCCGCTCACAGCCAGCGCAGCGGGCACCGAAACCCAGAAAAGCCTCCTCGACCTTTACCGGGAGGGCGGGCCGGTGATGCATCTCATCGCGCTTTGCTCGATGGCGACCATGGCGCTGTGCGCCTACTGCGTCCTTATGTTCCGGCGGGGGAAGCTGCTGCCGCCGCTTGTCGTCTTGCGGCTGAACGAGCTCATCAGCCAGCGCGAGCTTCCCGCTGCCTACAAGTTTTGCCAGGCGAACCCGGGCCCGCTGACGCGCGCGCTGTCGGCAGCCCTCACGAAGGCCAACTACGAGCGCGACATGTATAACAAGGTAGCGATGGAAAACGCGGTGGCCGACGAGTGCTTCCGCGAGGAGACAAAGATGATGGTGGTGGTGAATTACCTCAACACGTTCGCCGTGCTCGCGCCGATGATCGGACTGCTCGGGACAGTGGCCGGAATGATCACGAGCTTCAGCGCACTGACCGCCGGGAAGGCCGAGGCGGGTGACCTCGCTAAGGGCATCGGCGAGGCGCTCATCGCCACGGGCGGCGGCCTCCTCCTGGCGATCCCAGCGATGTTCCTGTATTTCTTCTTCCGGGGCATGGTCACCTCCAACATGGCGGACGTCCACCAGGCGCTCTCGCACATGCTCGATCTCTTCACTGGCGAGGCACGGGGCGTTCCGCCGGCCAGCGAGCCGCCGGCTCCCAATCTGGAGCCATCGCCGGAGGGATACGAACCGGTTCCCGAGTAACTTCCGCCATGTCCGCATTGCACCGCCGGCGCCGCCGGATCCACCACGAGGAGATCGGACTGCAGATCGCACCGATGATCGATGTCACGCTGCTCCTGCTCTTCTTCTTCATGCTCTCGGGCAAGCTCACGAAGGGCGAGAAGCTGCTGGACATCAAAGTCCCGCAAGCTGAGGCCGGGCGGGCGCCGGTGGACGAGGGCGATCGCGATGTGGTGAATATCGATGCGGACGGACGGCTCTTCAGCGGGAGCCGGCCGGTCACTTCCAAGGAACTCGCCGCCCATCTCAAGCAGCGTTTCAAAGATTATCCTCCGCTCAAACTTTATGTGCGGGCGGACGCCTCCACGCCGGGCAAGCGGATCAAGGAAGTCATGGCAATCGCGAGCGAGGCAGGGGCGATCGAGGTCATCTTCGGGGTCATCACCAGATGAGGCGCGTCATCCATCCGCAGATCGAACTGCAGATCGCGCCGATGATCGACGTCTGCTTCCTGCTCTTGTTTTTTTACATCCTCACATCGAAGCCTGTGAAGCCAGAGGCGGACATGAGCATGACCCTGCCGGGGACGGTTGCACAGGAGGAGACGCTCGACATTCCCGACGAGCAGCGGATCACAATCCAGGAGAACGGCCAGATCGTCCTCAACGACCTGCCGATGGATACCCCCTCGAGCAGGGATCTGCCGGCTCTCCTCGGCACCCTCCAACGATTCAAACAATCCGCCGATGCCAGCAAAAGCGAGGCCCTCATCACGGTCGATGTGGACGACGCCGCGCGGCACCAGCGGGTGGTCGACGTGCTCGATGTCTGCGCGAGAGCGGGCATCCGGGGCGTCACCTTTGCGGGAGCCGGAGAGGAGGAGAAATGACCTCGAGGGAGGCCAGAGGGCAGAAGGGAAAAATCCGCCGGATCGTGATCATGGTCGTGCTGATCAGCGTCGGCATCCACGTCGCCGCGGGCGTGATTGCGGGGATTGTGATCGTGGCCCGCTACCTCACCGCCCCGCCGGCCGAGTTCAAGGTCGTGCGCGACATCCGGATTCCCGCGAAGCAGCGCGAGCACAAGATGGCGATGGCCGCCTTCGACGGCATGGCCTCCAAGCCGGCATTCAACGACAAGATGCAGAGTGTGCGCCCGACGGCGTTCGCGCTCCCCGAGCTGCCGAAAATGCCGCTCGATCAGATGCTGCCGCTCGATCCGGCCGCGCTGGTGGCCGACCAGGTGTCGAGCCTGGTCGGCAGCGCCGGGCTGGGGAATGGACAGGGCTTCGGGGCGGCGGGCAATGCCGGTGCGACGATCGCCGGGACCGGCATGACCTTTTTCGGCATCCAGTCAAACGGCCAGCGGATCCTCCTCCTCTTCGACGTTTCGACGAGTGTGGTCAACAAGGCTGCCAAGGCCGGGGTGCCACTCTCGAAAATCAAGGAGGAAACGGCCGCCCTTATCGGCAAGCTGCCGATCACCGCGCGTTTCGGCATCATCCAGTTCACCCAGAACTACAAGCCGTTCAGCGACGAGCTTCTGCCGGCGACCGACGCCAACCGCGCCGCCGCGCTCGCGTGGATCGAGGAGGAATGGGTGGAATCCGGCTCGATGGGGCGCTCGAAAAAAGTGACCGCCAACCCGAGGGGGTTCGCGGGCGTCCTCGAGCGCGCGGCGGAAATGAAGCCCGACGTGATCTACGTGATCACCGATGCGAGCTTCCAGTGGAAGCAGGACGGCCCGATCGAGACAATCCCCTGGAAGGTGCTCAAGGCGATCAGCGAGGGCCCGCTCCAGCAGGCGGGCGGCTGCAAGATCCATCTCGTCGGGTTCGAGATGAAGCCGGAGGACAAGCGCGAGGCTGCCGCGATCGTCCGGAAGTCGGGCGGGAAGCTCCAGGAAATGCAGTAGAACTCGAAGAATTGCGGCATCGGAATTGCAAGGGAAGGCGTATGCTTTTACACTGACACAAGCTATGAAGATCTCCCAACAAGCCGCCGCCCGCCAGTTCCCCCCATTCAGCCTCACCGGACTTCTCCGAAGCACGTTCGCGCCCCGGACCGGACAGAGGATCTGCATCCTCATCGACCTGCCCGATCCCCGCGACATCAAGGACTTCGCGTTTCTCAACGATCCCGCGCTCCCGATCCAAAAGAATGCCGTGACGCATTTTTACGAGGGCTTGAAGAACGGGACGCTCGCCGCACTCGGACTCAAAGGCGGAGAAATTTTTGCCTATCAGGTGACAGGAGGCAGCAACCTCGACCTGCCGGACGAGGCGTTCACTCCTGCGGGCGAGCAGGTGAGCCTGGAGCGCGACGTCTACCCGAACTACGACATCATCCTCTGTATCTCGACGTTCTCGGCCACCGCGCCGCTCACCGCGTTTGCGAAGAAGTTCGGATTCCGCGGGGCAACACTCCACGGGGTCAACGACATCATCCTGGGCTCCGGCCTGGCGGTCAACTACGACGAGGTCAGCGCCGACGCCGAAAAGCTCCGCCTCGGAATGACCCGCGCCGACTGGGTCGAGATCGATTTTCTCCACGACGGCGCCACCCACACGCTCCGCCTCGAACTCGGAAAGCAGGAGGCCCAGAAGAGCCACGGCCTCTGCCGCGGCGACGAGCCGGATGTCGCCAACCTCCCCGCAGGCGAGATCTACTTTGTCCCGACTGGTGCCGAGGGTGCCTTCCCGATGAAATACGAGGACGGCACGATGGGGCTCATGCGCGTGCAGGGTGGCAGGATCGTCGCTGCGGAATTCCTCTCCGGCGACGCCTCCACCGTGGCCGCGCACAACGAGAAGCTCGCCACTGACCCGGTGACCGGCGAGCTCGGCGAACTCGGCTTCGGCACGCAGATCCTCCCGTTCTCCGGGCGCGACATCCAGGATGAGAAGATCCGCGGAACGATCCATGTTGCCACCGGGCGCAGCGACCATCTCGGCGGCTCGCTCACGCCGGAGAAATTCGCAAACCACAAAAATGCCACGCACGACGACATCCTTTTTTCTCCCGACAAGACGCCCGGCATCCTGGTAACCCAGGCCCGGATGTTCCGCAACGGGGAGACCAAGGTCCTCATCGAAAACTTCGAGCCGTCGGATTACCTGAACGGGCTGCTGGCATAGGCTTCCCCCGCCCGCGCGTCGGGATGGATTGTGGTGGGCATCGTCCGCAGCCTGTGATACGTCTGCTGCAGGTAACCAGCCCCCAATGGACGATGCGCAAAATGTGATCGATGCCCTCGGGCTGCAGGGTCGCGAAAGCCAGTTCCTCTCGAAGGTTCTCGAACTGTCGCAGGCCGCCGTCCTGATCACCGATCCGTCCGGCACGATTGAGTATGTAAACCGTGCGTTTGAAAGAATGACCGGATACGCCACGTCCGAGGTGGTAGGCAGGACCCCGCGGATTTTAAAGTCCGGCAGGACGGATCCAAGCCTTTACGAGGATCTATGGAGCACGATCACCTCCGGCGAAACATGGAAAGGACGGATTCAGAACCGCCGGAAAGACGGATCGCTCTACTGGGAAGAGGTGACCATTTCCTCCCTGTGCGGGGCGGATGGCGGCATCCTGCACTTCGTCGCCGTCATGGACAACATCGCCCGGGAACTGAAGACCGAGCGGCAATACCGCATGCTCTTCGAGGGAATGCTCAACGGCTTCGCCGTTCACGAGATCATCTGCGATGCCTCCGGCCGCCCGGTGGACTACCGCTTTCTCGATGTCAATCCGGCATTCGAGCGGATGACCGGCCTGCCTGCGAAAGAGATCGTCGGGCGGACGATCCGGGAGATCATGCCCGGAACGGAGCCGTTCTGGATTGAGCGGTACGGCGAGGTTGCCCTGAGCGGGAGGGCTATCCAATTCGAGGAATTCAGCAGCGTGCTGGGCAGGAGGTTCCACGTGACTGCCTACCGGCCCGAGCCAGGCCGGTTCGCGGCGGTGTTGGACGATATCACCGAGCGCCACAATATGCAGGTAGAACTGCTGGGGCGGGAAACGGAATTCCGGTTGCTTCTCGAGAATCTCTCCGCCGGGGTGGTCGTCCACGCCCCGAATTCCGCAATCGTTTTGGCAAACACGATGGCATCCACCCTGCTCGGTCTCACCAACGACCAGATGCTCGGGAAGACCGCCATGGATCCCGACTGGTGCTTCCTCAGCGATGACGGCACGCCGATGCCAGTGGAGCAATACCCTGTCGAGCGGGTTTTGGCATCGGGACAACCGATCCGAAGCCAGGTGGTCGGAATCAACCGACCCGATCGCGCGGAGCCGAACTGGGTGGTCTGCAACGCCTATCCAGAGCAGAATGCGAACGGGACCCTGGCCCGGATTGTCGTCACGTTCACGGATATTACCGAATGCAAACGCTCGGAGCACGCCCTTCTCGAAACAAACCACCAGCTTGAAGCCGCGCGGGCCCGCGCGGAGGAACTCGCGGTGAAGGCCGACGCGGCCGCACGGGCAAAGAGCGAGTTTCTGGCGGTGATGAGCCATGAGCTGCGCACACCGCTCAACGGGGTGCTCGGTTTTGCCGAACTGCTTGCCGACACGAAGCTCGATCAGGAGCAACAGGGATACACCGCAACAATTCGGGAAAGCGGCAGCCATCTGCTCAACGTCGTGAACGACATCCTCGATTATTCCAGCATCGAGAAAGGCAAGCTGATCATCGAATCCGCACCGGTCGAGGTTGCCGGGCTCCTGGAATCCGCCTGCCAGCCAATACTCAAAGCGGCCAGCGACAAGGGGCTGGATTTCAGCTGCGAGGAGGCGCCCGGCCTGCCGGAGACCATCGTCGGGGACATCCGCCGGCTGCGCCAGATTCTGATCAACCTTCTTGGAAATGCGGTCAAATTCACATCCAGGGGATCGGTGGTCCTGCGCGTGGAACCGGGTTTGATCAGCGCCGCTCCGGCGATCAGGTTTTCTATCACGGATACCGGCCCGGGGATCCCGCCCGGGATGCTTGGTGTCCTCTTCAGCCCGTTTATTCAGGCCGACTCGACACTTTGCCGGCAGTTTGAGGGAAACGGCCTCGGACTTGCGATTTCGAAACGTCTGGCGGATGCGATGGGGGGCTCGATCACCGTCTCCTCCACCCCCGGCGAGGGCAGCACGTTCACATTCATCATGCCGGTTGGATCCCCGCAGCCCCTGCCGCCTGCCGGCCTAGTGGAGCCAGACAGCTTCCCCCGGCCGGTCCTGTCACAAAGGTCCGGAGGGCTCATCCTGCTCGTTGAGGACGACCGGGTTTCCGCCCTGCTCGCTTCCCGGATGCTCGCTTCCCTCGGCTACCGCTCGGAGTGTGCAGGCGACGGGCTTGAGGCTGTAAATATTTTCTCCCCGGGAAAATACGCCGCCATCCTCATGGACATGCAGATGCCGGTCATGGACGGCATCGAGGCGACGCGGGGAATCCGCCGGATGGAATCCGGGTCCGGGGTGCGGGTGCCAATCATCGCCCTCACCGCAAATGTCATGCCCGGTGACCGCGAGCTCTGCCTCGCCGCGGGCATGGACGACTTCCTTTCCAAGCCGTTCAAGAAGGCGGAAATCTCGGCGAAGCTGATCCGTTACTGCGCACGCGGGTCTGTCCCTCCGGGATAGGCGGGTGATCCTCAACACCCCGTTCAGCGACGCCCTGCCTTCGGCAGAAGCAACCCCGCCGGCAGACGCCCAGCAGCAAGCTTGGCAGACGAATAGGAAATGCCCAAGCTGGCGCTCAGACGATAAAGCCGGCACATTCCACACTATGAGCACCACGGCAATCCGGCAGATGACGCGCAGCGAAGCTGATGGCGTTCTAACCTGGGCGCAACGGGAGGGATGGAACCCTGGACTCCATGACGCCGCGCTTTTCTATGAAACGGACCCCGAAGGATTTTTTGTCGCGGAGCGTGGCGGGGAGATTATCGGGGCGATCTCGGCAGTCCGGTATGGCGCGGGGTTCGGATTTGTCGGCCTTTTCATCGTAGCACCAGGCGAGCGCGGGCGACGGGTCGGAATCCTCCTCGGACGCCGCGCAATGGAATGGCTCGAGGGTCGCGTCATCGGCACCGACGGAGTGCTGGCTAAACAGGACCAGTATGCCCGCCTCGCAGGGTTTGTGCCCGCCCACCGGAATGTGCGCTTCGGAGGAAAAATTTCCGGACTGGCACACAAGGACGTCTTTCCATTGCGGGATTTTGAATGGAGCGATGTCGCCGCTTTTGATGCCGGGTGTTTCCCCGCTCCTCGCGAAAATTTTTTAAGGCGATGGATTGCTCAGGACGACGCCCTGGCCCTCGGCGCCTGCGGTCCCGGTGGTCTGGCGGGATTCGGCGTCATCCGGCGCTGCGGAGCCGGCTGCAAGGTGGGGCCGCTGTTTGCGAACGGGCCCTGGGTTGCCGGCCGGATCCTTAGCTCACTGGCCGGGTTTGCGGCGGGTGAGGAGATTTATCTGGACGTTCCGGAATGCAACCGCGAAGGAACCCATCTGGCCGTTACGCTGGGCATGCAACCGGTCTTTGCAACAGCGCGGATGTATGCCGGCCCCGCGCCCGAACTCGCCACGGAACGCATCTTCGGCGTAACGAGCTTCGAGCTGGGCTAGAACCCGGGTGTCCCCCTTCAGGTCGCCGGCTAGAGCGACTTGCAGAACTCTTCGATGCGGTCGAGCCCGGTCTTGATGATGTCGAGGCTGGTTGCGTAGCTGAGGCGGACCGTGCGGTCGTCGCCGAACGCGATGCCCGGGACGAGCGCGACATTCGCCTTGCTCAGCAGGCGGTCGGCGAAGTTCTGCGACTTGAGGCCGAACGAGCTGACGTTCGCAAGGACGTAAAACGCGCCCAGCGGCTTGACGGCAGTGATGCCGGCGATCGAGCTGATCCGCTCGAACATATACTGCCGGCGGATATCAAACTCGTCGCGCATGTCGGAGACGCCCTGCTGGTCACCTGTGATGGCCGCGAGTGCGCCATATTGTGCGAACGAGCAGGGGTTCGAGGTCATGTGGCTCTGCATCGAGTCGATCGCCTTGGCGATGGATTCCGGGGCGGCCAGATAGCCGAGCCGCCATCCGGTCATCGCGTAGGCCTTGCTGAACCCGTTGACGGTGATCGTGAGGTCGTAGGCCTCCGGCGTGAGCGAGGCGATGCTGACGTGCTCGGCGCCATCGTAGGTGAGCTTCTCGTAAATCTCGTCGGAGAGGATGAAGATGTCCTCCTCGGCGGCGACCTCGGAGATCGCGCGCAATTCCTCGCGGGTGTAGACCGAACCGGTCGGGTTGCCCGGGCTATTGATGATGATCATCTTCGTGCACGGGGTCATCGCGTTTTCAAATTCCTCGGCCGTGATCTTCCAGTCGTTTTCCTCCTTGGTCTGAACGATGACCGGCACGCCGCCGGCAAGGCGGACCATCTCGGGATAGCTGAGCCAGAACGGGGCCGGGATAACAACCTCGTCGCCCGGGTTGATGACCGCCGCGATGGCGTTGAAGCACGAGTGCTTGGCCCCGCTGCTCACGATGACCTGTCCGGGCTTGTAGTCGAGCCCGTTGTCGCGCTTGAACTTTTCCGAAATCGCCTTCCGGAGCTCCGGAATCCCGGCGCTTGGAGTATACTTTGTCTGCCCGCTCTGGAGCGCTGCAATCGCCGCGGCCTTGATGTGCTCGGGCGTATCCATGTCGGGTTCGCCGGCGCCAAAACCACAGACGTCAATGCCCTCGGCCTTCATGGCTTTGGCTTTGCTGTCGATGGCAAGGGTAAGGGACGGGGTCAGTTCTTTGAGTCGGGACGCGATTTCCATAGGGTTGTGGTGTGGGTTGTAATTAGACGGGCTTGGGTTGTGCTTCAAGAAGCGGTTTCAAATTGTTTTCGCCCATGCGGAGGATGGCCATCTCGCGGCGGGCATTTTCCACCGAGTCGGAGGCGTGGGCGGCATTGCTCATGATCGTCTGGCCGAACTCCTTCCGGATGGATCCCGGCGGGGCTTTGGACGGATCGGTCGGGCCGAGGACCGCACGGATTTTCGAGACGGCGTCGATGCCACGGTAGACGAGCGCCACGCATTTCTCAGGGCCGGGCAGATCGCGCCGCTCCGCCGGGCAATCGCCCGGCCGCACGCCGCAGATAAACTGGATCAAAGATTCCCAGGCCGCCCGGCCCGCAGCGGGACCCACAAGCGCGGCAAGACCGGGCTCGATGGCATCGCCGAGCGGGAACCCCAGCTCGCTCTCGATCGCGAGGCGCGATTGCTTTCCGATGGCCGCGGACAATTTTTCCGTGATGGTCTCGAGCACCGGCCGGTAGAACTCCTCGGCCTGCGCGAGGCTCAGGTGGTGGACCTGGAACCCGACAATGGAGAGGCCGGTCCGGGAGAAGGCATCGATGAGGCCGCCGGTCCGCGCATTTGGGAACCGGAAGTTGTCGGGCTTGAGAAGGACGAGCGTCGTCTCGACGTCCGCACCGGCCGGGAAGATCACGCTATCCTCAAGCACGCCGCCGTCGGTATCGGAATACCGCGCCCAGAGCCCAAGGTGCCTGCGGGCACTTTCCGCATCGGGCGCAGCCAGCACGGCGGGCTCAAAATAAACCACCCGGCCGTCCTCGACAATATAGTCGCCATAGGTGTCGCGGATCGTCTCGCCGCTTGTGCGATCCTTGACGATATAACCGGTCACCGAGCGCGTTTTCTGGACCGCATCCTCACCGCGCAGCACCAGAAGGAGGACGCGTTGCCGGCGTCCGGATGCATCGGGGCCAAGCTTGCGGAGCACATAATCCCGGATGAGTTCCTGAGTCTTCTCATGCTTCGGGTCCGGCTCGCCAGCGACGATCTCCGCATAGGCGTCTGCGAGCTCCCGTCCCGGCGCGAATATCCTTCCGGCGACCAATTCGAGACCGGTGCGCGCAAGCAGGCGGGAAATGATCCCGCCCGTTCGCGACTTGCGCAGCGAATACGGTGTGATGACGACGTAGGAGAGCTCTTCGGCCATGAAAAATTCCGCTGATCTGCCGGGGTTTTGGGCAGTCGGACAGGCTATCGGTGCACCTTGCGCGGCGTCAATAGGCATTTTCGACGGGCGATGCCTGCGCACCACTTCCCGCGAGGCACGATGCGGGGAGGCTCGAAGCCGGCGGCTTCGAGGCCGGCCACGACCTCGGCCGCCTGGGAATTAAGCACCCCGGAAAAAATCAGCCATCCACCCGACGGGAGCTTGCGGGCAAAGCCGGGGGCCGAGGCGACAAGGAGCTCGCTGAAAAGGTTGGCGAGGATCACTGAGGCTCTGGGAAACCGCCCGATCGCGCGGGCATCGGCCAGCGAAAACGCGATCTTGCGGCAGCGGTTCGCGCGGGCATTGGCCTTCGAGATCCGCACGCATGCGGGGTCAAAATCGAAGGCCTCGACGGCGGCGGCCCCCAGGCGCTCGGCAGCGATGGCGAGGATCCCGCTGCCGGTGCCGGCATCAATGGCCCGCCAGCCTGATTCGAGTTCCGGAACGAGATCGCAAAGCAGGCGCAGGCAGGTGGCGGTGGTCGCATGGTCGCCGGTCCCGAAGGCCATCCCGGCAGGGATCCAAAGGGCACCGGGCGAAGGATCTTCCTTCCACCGGGTCTCATCCGAGTGGATCCGGAGCTTTCCCCGGATCGCCAGCGGGGCGCGCGGCGTTGCCGGCTGTCCGGTCAAAAGACGGTCATCGACCCTGCCGGCCCTCCCACCAAACCGTTTGACGAGACGGGCGGCCGTCTTACGGTCGCAAAAAACTTCGATCTTCAGCGCCTTTGACCCCGGCCATGTGGTCATCGCCAACCGCTCGGGCCCGATGAATAGCAGCCGTTCGTTCCAGGCGTCCTCCCACTTCTGGGAGCTGAGTCGTGTCCAGCGATACATGTGCCGGCAAGATTGCCTGTAATTTCCTGCGTCGTCGAAACGAATTTCTGGCTCCGCCTTCCGGCGGGCTAAGCGGCTGCAGTTACGGCCGTCCGGTGGCACGGCGCTGGAAGAACCGGCATCTCCCGTTGAGGTTGATCCCGGAGGGCCGGTCGCTCCCTGCGCATCGAACCGCGCCCGCCGAAGCACACCGCCAGAGATCCTTTGGGAAGAGCCTCGCGACCAGCCGCCAGGTCATCACCGCCAGCTTGAATGCGACCGGGAAGATGGCGAGCCCGACCAGCTTCCACCAGCCGCCGAGCCATCCTGCATCGCTCCCTCCGAGATAAACAGCCAGAACGAAAACCGCCCATGAGAAGAAATAGGCGAACACAAAACCGAAGAACGGCCGGAGGTGGAGGCAGGATGTGCAGGACGAGCGTTTGATCCGGTAATAGTCCTCCGCAGGCCCGAAGGGAACTCCCCGGGGCCCGATCACCGCCCACTGCTTGCCCGAACGCACCAGCCTGGCGCCGCAGTGAGGGCAGCCGATTTCCCTCCGGCCGGCCACGTCCGGAATGAAGGTGAGGCAGACCGGGCACTCCAGCGGCTTCATCGCGACGCCGGAAGACTCCGCCGGGTCCGGGGCGGCGACCGGCTCGACTCCGTAATCAACCGTGGGTTCGCTCATCTTAGCCAGCCGGAATATCAGCAGGCCGGAGGGATGCTTGTCCACCTTATGTAGCGCCGGCCTGTCTTTTTCTTGCCGCCGGGCGATCCGGCTGGTAGCTGGGCGGACATGAAAACGATTGCTTCCCTCCTGGCATCCCTCGCTGTCGCGCTTCTCCTATCCGGCTGCCTGGCCTCTCCGGTCGCCCGTTCCGGCGGCTTGGGCTCGAACACCGCGGTAAACACAAACATCAACGCGGTTGTCGCCGCCGCCCAGTCGGTCTTTGCACAATACGGCTACTCGATGGGACCGGTGGATTACCCGGACTCCATCTCGTTCGACAAGCCGGCCGGCGGATTCGGCAACGTCATGTGGGGGAATTATGGCAACCCTCAGACGATCCGCGTGCGCGTGCAGATGCTGCCGGTGCCCGGAACCGGAAATATCCGGCTCGTGCCAAAAGTTTTCAGCGTGAGCGGTGCGGGCGAGGCCGGTTTCGACGACCAGCGTCCGCTCATGGGCATATGGACTGCTGAGTTCGGGCCGATCCTCAGCAAGGTGGCCGCCCAGGCCGGCGGCGCCGGGGCGGGCAACTGACTCAGTCCTCGCGATAGGGCTGGTGGAGTTTGACCGCAGCGGCCGGTTTGCGGCGCAGCCGGAGGTTGAGCATCTCCACAAAAACCGAGAAGCCCATCGCAAAGTAGATGTAGCCCTTCGAGATGTGCTGGCCGAACCCGTCGGCCATGAGCGTCACGCCGATCAGCAGCAGAAAGCTCAGGGCGAGCATCTTGATCGTGGGGTGCTTCTCAACAAACGCACTGATCGGACCCGAGAAGAACATCATGAAGATCACGGCGACGATCACCGCCGCCACCATTACCGGGATGTTGTTCACCATGCCGACCGCGGTGATCACCGAGTCCAGAGAAAACACGATGTCGAGCAGGACGATCTGGATGATGACCGCACCGAAGGCGCTTGCGGCTCGTCCGGCCTGAGGCCCGTCAGCGCCTTCGAGGTGCCCGTGGATCTCATGCGTGCTCTTGCCCACAAGGAAAACCCCGCCAAGGATAAGGATGAGGTCGCGCCCGCTCAGCCCGTGGCCGAACAGGGTGAACAGCGGCTGAGTCAGCGTGGCGATCCACGAGATCGAGAGCAGGAGGGCGACGCGCATGATCATCGCCAGAGACAGCCCGACCATGCGCGCCTTCGGCTGCTGTTCCTTGGGCAGCTTGCCTGCAAGAATCGAGATAAATATGATGTTGTCCACCCCCAGCACGATCTCGAGGGCGCAGAGCGTGAGGAAAGCAATCCAGATTTCCGGGTTCGTCATCCATTCCATAATGGACGCGTTGTAGCAGAGCGCATCCGGCTGTCGATGCCGATATTTATTGATTCCAGAGGCGGTTAGCCGCCTAGTATTTGAGGATCTTATCCAGGAACCGGCGGGTCTCCTCCGAGGCCGGGCTGGTGAAAAATTCCTCCGCGGGCGCACACTCGCGGACCCCGCCTCCGGAGACAAAGGCAACAAGGTCGGCGGACCGGCGGGCGAAGCCCATCTCGTGCGTGACAAGGATGATCGGCCTCCCCGACCCGCGCAGCTCCGCAATCACATCGAGCACCTCAGCCGTCATCTCCGGATCCAACGCGGATGTCGGCTCGTCCAGCAGAAGAAACCGCGGCTCGATGGCAAGCGCGCGCGCGATGGCCACGCGCTGGCGCTGACCGCCGCTGAGGTGCGCCGGCTGCTTGCCGGCATGGCCGGCCAACTGAAACCGCCGCAGCACCTCCTCCGCACGCTCCATCGCCCGACCGCGCGGCAACCCGTGCACCTGCGTGAGGGCCAAAACCACGTTCTCCAAAGCGGTGAGGTGGGGAAACAGGTTGTAGGCCTGAAAAACAATGCCGATTCGCTTGCGGTAGCACCGAAGCATTTCCTCCCGGGGCTCCAACTCCTCTCCATCCACCCGGATCGTCCCCGCATCTGCCCGGTCAAGCCCGGCCAATAGCCGCAGCAACGTCGACTTTCCCCCGCCCGACGGACCCACCAGCGCCAGCGTGTGCTCGAAGGTTGCCTCGAAGGTCACGTCGTCCAGCACCTTCAGTGGGCCGAAGGCCTTCGTCACGTTGGTAAGCGAAATGTTCATGCCGATCGGCCCACCCCGGCCAGCCCCACGTTATAGAAACGAAATCCCGGCGACGCAAGCGCGTCTGCCGGACCCAACCGCGTTAAATAACGGTATTAATGGTCGTTATTTTTACCAACCGGTCTCATTGGAGGCAGGGCTGGCGAATGAAGTGACCCGTCACGCCCAATCAGAACAGCAGCAAGTGTTACGAAATTGTAACATTCGTGTGGTTGCTGGGTGACTGGGGCAGGCATACCACCCATACCAGCATGCAAATCGTAGTGAGGACATATTCCCGGCTCTCTTCTGGGGGTCGGGCGGGGGGGCTTGTTGTCGCAAGCTTGCTCCTGCTTGCTGTCCTGATTTGTCCCGCTGCGACAATGGCACAAACCGCTGCTGACGAGCCACCACCGACGCAAGCCGTCATCGATCAGGTGAATGCACAGACGCTTCCGACGCTCTTCATCAAGGAGTACCGGGTCATCGGTTCGAAGACACTGCCCCGCGGAGAGGTGGAGAAGGCGGTTTACGGGTATCTGGGACCCGGGCGGACCGAGGAGGACGTCGAAAAGGCGCGGGGGGCGCTGGAGAAAGCCTACCGCGACCAGGGGTTCCAGACGGTCTCGGTGAACGTCCCGCCGCAGAGGCCGACGCGAGGGATCATCGTGCTGCAGGTCACCGAGGCACCGGTCGGGCGGCTGCGCGTGCACGGAGCGAAATTTTTCAGCATCGAGCAGATCAAGAAGATGGCGCCATCGCTGGCGGAGGGGAAGGTTCCGAACTTCAACGACGTGCAGCGGGACATCATCGCTCTCAACCAACTGGCCGACCGGCAGGTCACGCCATCCCTCAAGCCCGGAGTGGTCCCTGGAACAGTGGATGTCGAGCTGACAGTGAAGGACAAGCTGCCGCTGCACGGGAGCGTCGAACTCAACAACCGCTACAGCGCCAACACGACGCCGCTGCGCCTGGACCTTGCGGTCCGCTACGACAATCTCTGGCAGCTCGGGCACACGATCGGCGCGGGATTCCAGATCGCGCCAGAGCGCCCGAGCGATGCGCTGGTCTACTCGGCCTATTACATTGCGCGGCACCCGTCGGTCGACTGGCTGGGGCTGATGCTGCAGGCGACGCGCCAGAACAGCGAGGTCTCGACGCTCGGCGGGTCGAACTCGCTGGGAAACGGCGAAATCTACGGCGGGCGGTTCCTGGTCAACCTGCCGGCGCGCAAGGGCTTCTTCCACTCGGCGAGCATCGGAATGGATTACAAGCATTTTACCCAGGATCTTGTGCTCGGGGATTCCACGGTTTCCTCACCGGTGAGCTACTGGCCGTTCAGCATCAGCTACAACGCGGCCTCGGTCGGGAAATACTACGAGACCTCGCTGAATGCCGGCGTGACATTCAGCTTCCGCGGGACCAGCCCGCAGGAGGAAATCGAGTTTGATAACCGGCGCTACAACGCCGACGCCAACTTCTTCTATTTCCGAGGAAGCCTGGAGCATACGCAGAGGCTGCCATTCGACTTCCAGCTCTTCGCCGGCGTGCAGGGCCAGGCGAGCGCAAACCCGTTGCTGGATACCGAGCAGTTCAGCCTCGGGGGCCTGAGCACGGTGCGGGGGTATCTGGAATCGGTCGTGGTCGGGGACAGCGCTGTTTGCGGGACGCTGGAGTTCCGGAGCCCCTCGCTGCTGAAGTGGCTGGGGGAAGGCCACGAATGGCGGGTCTTCATCTTCCTCGACGGAGGCTCGGCGGTGCTGAACGACCCTCTGCCTGAGCAGACCTCGAACTTCAACCTCTGGAGCTACGGCATCGGCAGCACGATCAAAATTTTCAGCCACGTGAACGGGGAGTTCATCATCGGGATCCCCCAGATCACCCAGGCTCCCTCCGAAGCCGGGCAGCCGCTTTTCACATTCCGCCTCTGGGCCGAACTCTGACGCCACATGAAAACCAAACGACTCATCAACTCACTTCTCATTGCCATTGCCGTGACCCTGCTGGCCGCCACGCCCGCGCACGCCTGGTGGAACAAGGAATGGACGGCACGCAAGCCGATGACCATCGATACCGGCAAGACCGGAGTGGAAATCGCCGGTCCGGTAGGCACAGCCCTCGTGCTTCTCCGCCTGCACCAGGGGAACTTCAACTTCGGAGCGGCAAAGGAGGACGGCAGCGATCTGCGGTTCGTGTCGGAGGACGACAAGACTCTCCTCGACCACCAGATCGAAAAGTGGGATCCCCTGATGAACGAGGCGTTTGTCTGGGTGAAAGTTCCCGACATCAAGGCTGGCGGGCAGGCGAAGTTCTGGATCTATTCCGGCGCCGAGGGGGACAAGATCGAGACCGGCGGGGACCCGAAGGCCACCTACGACGCCGACAGCGTTCTCGTCTATCACTTCACCGCCGCCACCCCTCCGGACGCCACTAAGAATGCCAACAACGCGATGACCGGCGGAACGCTCTCCGAGGGCTCGCTGATCGGACCCGGCATGCGGCTCCTTGGGAACACCGCACTCAAGATCCCGGGATCGGACTCGTTCAAGTGGACCGACAGCCAACCGCTCACACTCTCCGCATGGGTCAAGCCCACCGCCCTGAATGAAAAAGGCGTCCTTTTTGACCGCGTAGACGGCGGCAGCCGGTTCCAGCTCGGCATCGCCAACGGCATCCCCTACGTCCAGATCGGAAGCAAGCGCAGCGCAGCGGGCGAGGCGGTCGCCCCCAATGCCTGGAAGCACCTGACGGTCGTCGCCACAAATGCGGCAACCACGCTCTACGTGGATGGGAAGGAGTACGCCAAGCTCGATACGCCCGTTCCGGCCCTCGCCGGCGAAGCCACCCTGGGGGCAGATGCCGACGGCAAAAACGGACTCGTCGGCGAGATGGACGAATTCCAGGTTTCCAAGGTCGCACGGGAACCGGGCTGGGTCCAGTTTGCCTACGCCAGTCAGGCCGGCAATGACAGCAGCACGAAGCTGATCGCCGCAGGAGAGGACGAGGGCAGCCACGGGGGCGGCCACAATCCCGCCCTCGAACACGTGATGCTCTTCGGAGACATCGCCAAAAACATGATGTTCGACGGCTGGATGGTCGTCTTCTTCTGCGCGCTCATGGCGATCGTCGGCTGGACGGTCGCAATCCAGAAATTCCTCTACCTGAACAAAATCCAGAAGGGGAGCGACGAGTTTCTGCGGCAGTGGAAGCACATGTCGACCGACCTCACAGCGCTCGACCACTCGGACGCCTCAAGCGTAAGCAGCCTCGGCGGCACCGCGAGCGCCAAGGTCCAGAAGCTCATGAAGCAGTCGCCGCTCTACCACATCTACCACATCGGCTCGGAGGAAATCCGCCACCGCATGGAGGATAAAAAGAAAAAATTCAACGGCCTGTCTGCGCGATCGATCCAGGCGATCAAGGCGAGCCTCGACTCCGGTCTCACCCATGAGGTTCACCGGATGAGCAGCGGTCTCATCTACCTCACGATCAGCATCGCGGGCGGACCTTATGTCGGCCTGCTGGGCACGGTCATGGGCGTCATGATTACCTTCGCCGTCATCGCCAAGAGCGGCGAGGTCGAGGTGAACTCGATTGCGCCCGGCATTGCCAGCGCGCTTCTGGCCACCGTAGCCGGCCTGCTGGTCGCGATTCCGGCGCTGTTTATCTACAGCTACCTCAACACCCGGATCAAGGAGGCGGTGACTAACATGAACCTCTTCATCGACGAGTTCATCACCAAGATGGCCGAATTTTATCCGCCGGCCGGCGAGGGCGGTGTTCCTGTGCGCAGGCTGGAGGTGCGGGAGGACGCATGACAGCCGGCGACGACAAGGCCTACGACGACATCAACGTCACTCCGATGGTGGACCTCTACCTCGTGCTGCTGCTGATCTTCATCATCATGACGACGGCCGGTGTGCAGGGGACGAAGGTCGACCTGCCCAAGGGCAGCAAGGCCCCTGCAATCGGCGGCCCCAAGAGCAAGGCGATTACAGTCAACAACGAGGGCAAGGTCTTCCTCGACACCGTGCCGGTGACCCTGGCGGAACTGGAAACGAAGCTCAACGAGCACAAGTCCAGAAACCCGGATTTTCCGGTCGTCGTCCGGGGCGACCGCTCCACGCAATACCAACTGGTCATGGACGTGCTCGACGTCATCGGGCGGGTCGGCATCACCAAGATCGGCCTGGCAACCCAGGGACCGAAATAGCGCCATGGTCAGCCCCGACGACGAAGAGGAGGAGCCGTTCTTCCAAAAGCACAGGATCAAGCTGATCATGGGCGGACTCGTCGTGGCCGGTGCTCTCGGGTATTTCGTTTTCGCGCCGAAGGAGGCCCCGAAGAAAAAATCCACCGTGAGCATGGTGAGCATCATCCCCCCGCTCCCGCCGCCCCCTCCCCCTCCACCGCCCCCTCCCCCGAAGGAGCAACCGCCCGAGCCAGAGCAGGTCAAGGAGGAGAAATTTGTTCCCGAGGAGACGCCGCCTGAGCCGCAGCAGGCCGAGCCGGAACCCGCCCCGATGGGAACCAACATCGAGGGCAACGGACCCGACGGCTTCGGCCTCGCCAAAGGCGGCGGCGGAGGGATGATCGGCGGCACCGGCAAGGGCGGACGCGGCGCCGGATCAAAGTTCGGAGCCTACGCGGGCCAGGTCCAGGCGCGCGTCGTCGACGCCCTGAGAAACCACAAAAAAACCCGCGCGGCAGCGATGAACGTGAAAGTCCGCGTCTGGGCGGATTCCACCGGCCGGATCACCCGCGCAACGATCAGCGGAACCTCGGGCGACGCCAAAGTCGACAGCGCGATCCGCGATGAAATTTTAACCGGCCTGCAACTGCAGACCCCCCCGCCGGAAGGCATGCCGATGCCGATCGTCATGCGCATCTCAGCAACCCGGCCCAACTGACCACATGAGCTTCCCAACATTGATTCCACGCATTCTGCCGATCCTCTTTCTGGCCATGGCCGCGCAGGCGGCCGAACAGAAGGCCGCGCCGCCTGTGAAGAAAAGCCGGATGGTGTTCGATGCCCCGGCTGCCAGCCCAACGCCGACACCGACGCCCGCCCCAACATTCCGGAAGACCGGCTCTACTCCCACCGTTCTGCCGGCCATCGAACTTGCCGCAGCAGAGTCCACGCCGAAGCCGCAGGCTTCCGGAGCCGTGGCCCCTGTCGTCCCGGAGCCATGGCCAGCCCCGGCCGGATTTGCTCCTGCGGCACAGTCCGGGGCCACCCCACCTCCGGCACCGGCAGCAAAGTCATCCCCGGCCGCTTCCGCCGTACCCTCCCCCACTCCGGCCGCCGAACCCCAGGCGGAGGCTGAAGCGAAGCCGGCGCCGAAGCCATCTCCACAGTCCGGGGGACCTGCCGAAGGTGCGCTGCCGACCAATCCTGCCACCAACGAGGACATCATCTCGGGCACGCCCAACCTCGCGCCGCCGGACAACGTGCCGAAGCCGACGCCCTCGCAGAGCGTGACGATCAACCTCATCAACAAGCTCGTCCAACGCGGGATCCTCACCAAGGAGGATGCCAGCGAGATGATCATCCAGGCGCAGGCCGAGGCCGATGCGGCCCGCGCCCAGGCCCAGGCCGACATGTTCGCGGTCGCCCAGATCGCCGCGGTCCAGGCGGCCGGCGAGCAGATCGCCGTCGCCCAGGCACAGAATACCCCGCCATCGGCCGATGATGTCCGGGTCACCTACGTGCCCGAGCCGGTGAAGATGCAGATCAAGGAGGAAATCAAGCTCGAGCTGGCCGCCGACCGGGCGAGCAACAAGTGGGCGGGGAACGTCTTCCTGCCGAAGTGGGTCGACAAGGTCGATCCGTTCTTCGACCTGCGCGTGCGCTTCGAGAGCGACACGTTCCCGAACAGCAACGACGCCACCGGAGCGTTCCCGAATTTCAACGCAATCAACACCGGGCTACCGTTCGACACGACCGGCAACCAGTTCGCCCCGCAGCTCAACGCCGACCAGAACCGCAACCAGTTCCGGCTCCGCGCGCGCTTCGGGATGGATATCGACCTGGGCGAGAACTTCACTTCCGGATTCCGGGTGGCCACCGGCCAGAACAACTCGCCGGTCTCGACGAACCAGAGCATGGGCCTGGCAAGCTCGGCCACGCAGGGTCAGGGCGGCAACTTCAGCAAGTATGCCATCTGGCTCGACCGCGCATTCCTCCGCTACGACCTTCCGGTCAACAACAAACCGCTGCTGACGTTCTGGGCCGGGCGGTTTGACAACCCGTTCATGTCCACGCGCCTGATCTGGGATGAGGACCTCGGGTTTGACGGCGCCGCGCTCAAGCTCCAATACGAGGTCCTGCCCGGCCTCACGCCGTTTGTGACCGGCGGCGCGTTCGTCGTCTACAATACCGACTTCAACTTCTCGTCGAACCAGCCGGCCAAATACCCGAGCTACGATAAATACCTCTACGCCATCCAGGGCGGCCTCGAGTGGAAGCCGACCGAGGACTGGAAGCTCAAGATCGCCGCCGCCTACTACTACTTCCAGAACATCGAGGGCAAGCTCTCGACGCCCTACACCCCGCAGACGGTCAACGACGCCAGCGACACCGACAACAGCCGCCCGTCCTTCGCCCAGAAGGGCAATACCTACATGGCGATCCGCAATATCATCCCCGATGCCAGCAACGACTACGGCGCGATCAACCAGTGGCAATACTACGGCCTCGCAACGAAGTTTCAGGATGTCGCCATCACCGCGCGTCTGGACTACAACGGCTTCGAGCCGGTCCAGATCTCGATCATCGGCGAGTTCGTCTCCAACCTCGCGTTCAACAAAAACGACATCGGGCTCATCGCCGTCAACAACCGCGGCCCGATCGCCGACCCGACCGAGCTCAATGCCATCGGCGCCTTCGAGGGCGATTCCTACGGCTGGCTCATCGACCTGCGCATCGGCACCCCTGCGCTCGCCAAGCGCTGGGACTGGCAGATCGACGTCGGCTACCGCTGGATCGGCTCGGATGCCGTCGTGGACGGCTTCAACGACTCGGACTTCGGGCTCGGAGGCACCAATATGAAGGGCTTCACGGTCGGCGGGCATCTCGCTCTCTCGCAAAACGTTTACGTGTCCCTGCGCTGGATGGGCGCCGACAGCATCGCCGGACCGACCTACAAAACGAACATCATCCAGTTCGACCTCAACTCGAAATTCTAAGCTCATGAAAAAGACATTTCCGATCGCTTCCGTGCGCTTCGCCGTCTGGCGTCCGGCGCTCCTGGTCTTTTTGGCCTGCGCCAGCGTTTCTGCCGCGCCGGAGGAGACGGCCGAGGACAAACTCCGTGGCGCCCTCCGCGACACGATGCTCAAGCTGCGCGACGCGCAGGGTCAGATCGCCACCGCCCAGGCCGCCCAGATCGCCGCCGAGGACAAAATCAAGGAGCTCACCGCCAAGTCAGAGGCACTCACAAAGGACCTCATGGCTGAACGTAACACCTCGGCCAACATGATCGCCGGCCTCAACGCCAAGATCGAGGAGCGCGACAAGTCGATCGTCGGACTTCAGGCCACCGTCCAGAAATGGAAAAAGTCCTACTCCGAGGTCACAGCATTCGCCGCGAAGAAAGAAACCGAGCGTGCGAAGCAGGAAGCCAAGGCTCTCCAGCTTGAGCGCGAGGTCGCCAGCCAGAAGGTCAAAAACCTCGAAATGTTCAAAGCCGGCATGGACACCCTCGACCGCTACGAGAAATTCGGCCTTGGCGACGCCCTCCTCGCCCGCGAACCATTCGTCGGCACCACCAAAGTCAAGTTCCAGACGCTCATCCAGGACCAGGCGGACAAACTCGCCGACGCCCGCATCGACGCCAAACCCGCCGACTCAAAACCGGAGGATCCCAAAGCCACAGATTCCACAGCGAAACCCGCGGACGCGAATGCCAAAGCCCAAGCCTCGCCGTCGCCCGCAGCCAAGCCGAAGGCCTGACCCGCCGCACTTATCCCCGGCCTGCCGCAATTCGGGGCAGATCCCCCGCAGCGGCGCCTCAGGCAGGGGAGGCCACCGCAAGCGGCGCCTGCTTCGCCGGAGCGCTGTCCGGGACCCGCAGCCGCAGCAGCTCCATGCTGCCGTCGTAATGCTCGACGATCGCCGTGCAGCTCTCGACCCAGTCGCCGGTGTTAAAGTATTCGATGCCCCCGATCTCCCGCACCGACGACGTATGGATGTGGCCGCAGAGCACGCCGTCCACATCGTAATCCTTCGCATACCGCACGACCGACTCCTCGAACTGCCCGATGAAGCCGACCACATTTTTCACCTCCGCCTTCACGTAGGCGCTCAGCGACCAGTGGCCGTAGCCGAGCAGCTTGCGAAAGAAATTCACAATCCCGTTGCAGCGCATGAGCAGCGTGTAGCCAATGTCTCCCACGTGCGCCAGCCACCCCAGGTTCTGCACGACCGTGTCGAGCTCATGACCGTGAATGACCAGCAGCCGGCGGCCGTCAGCGGTCCGGTGGATCGCATTCTTCTGCAGCGTCACGCTCGCGTACGAGCCGAAAAATCCCGAGAGGAACTCGTCGTGGTTGCCGATGATGTAGATGATCTCTGTGCCCTTCCGGCCTTTGCGGAGGATCTTTTGGATGACGTCGTTGTGTTCCTGCGGCCAGTAGATCCCGCGCCGCAGCGACCAGATGTCGATCAGGTCGCCGACCAGATACAACGTCTCGAACTCCGTGTCTTTCAGAAACTCCAGAAGCGCTCCAGCCTGGCTGCCACGTGTTCCCAGATGCACATCGGAAATCCATCCCGTGCGGTAGCTTTTCATCATTCTGTTCCCAAGTTATTCACAGCCTGATTCATGCTGAAAACGTTGGATTTGTTACAATTCCGTCACAGGCGATTCTGTCGGCCAACCGGCCTTCTTTGCCAAGGATCTGAACTCCCCAGGCGTCTTTCCAGTGACTTTTCGGAACTGGCGGTTGAAGTGCGGGATCGACCCAAACCCGCAGTCCATCGCAACCTCGGAGATCCGTGCATGCGGCCGCTCGGCAAGGAGTGCGCAAGCGCGGTGCATCCTGGCCGTGGAGAGATAGTCAGACAACGACTGGCCGGTGGTTGAGCGGAAGATCCTGCTAAAGTGCCCCGGGCTGAGGGAGGCTGCCTGGGCAACAGTCGTCAGGCTGAGGGAGAATGTCAGATTTTTCCCAATGAAGTCGATGGCTCTCCGGACTGGCTCCGGAATGCCATGTGAGGTTCGGTCCAGCGTGGCGCAGGCTTCGCGCTCCAGGTCACGCACTAGAGTTCTAGAGAGCGCCAGCGCCGCCTCGCACGAAGCGCAGGAGGTTTGAGGCAGCGGCCCGAATTCCACCAGGCCGAGCGGCCGCTCGTGCGCCCTTAGCGCAACGGCCACAGTGAGCAATCCCTGGTCGCAAACTGCACGCGAGAAACCCTCTGCCTTGCATGCGGCCTCCCTCATCTCGCCATGCCATCGCGAGCAGCGGATGGCCGAGTCCGACATCGAACGGTTCTTCCGGCAGGTTTCGCGCATCGCCAGTGGGAGCTGGCGTAGGTCTCCCATCAGGATCAAACGCGCCGGCATGCGAGTGGCGGTCTCGAATGTCTTAAGCGCCTCAATTGCCCGCTGGTGGAAACCTGTTGCGGAGCCGCCGCAGGCAACCCACGGCGCAGGCGATCTTTTGGTAACTTGCGGAAAAGTGACGTCACCGCACGAACCACCACCAATTGAGCCAAGCATTTCCATTTTCGATAAAAGCCATCCCATAAATGCGCCTCACACTGCCGACAAGTTACCGAATGTGACGATTCTGTAACGCCGTCATGGCGGATTTGATCAATCCTTTCACTGCCGCTGAGTAGATGCCCTGCCGGCTCCCCATTAGTGTCGCAACTTGTCCGGACAAACCTCCGGCCATCAAAAAACATAACAGACATTACACATACAATGAAAACTAATCGACTTGGGAAACTCGGCCTTGTGGCGGCACTCGCCGGCACCCTTCTGACATCCGCTTCGGCAAACGCCCAGTCGGCAAAGAACATCTTCGTGATGATCTCCGACGGCGCCTCATTCGGCGCTTGGGATGCCGGCTCCATCCAGCAATACGGTGCCACTGCCAGCGCTCCCTATTACGGCGCGGAATACAAAAAATTCCTTATGACGACGTATCCCATGAATATGTCCGCTACCCCCACCAACAACACCGACCAGTTGATCGGATATGATTCCGCTGCCGCCTGGGGTTTATCCAGCTACAACACCAGCGCTGGCTATCTCCACCAGAACGCCGTCGATTCCGCCTCAGCCGGCACCGCCCTTACTACTGGGCAAAAGACCTACAATAGTGCCATCAACTGGTCCAACCTCAACCAAGCCATAACCCCCAACATGCCTGAGCTGGCTAAGGCCCAAGGCAAGGTCGTCGGCACCATCTCCAGTGTCCAGTGGTCCCATGCCACCCCCGCTGCTTTCAGCGACGCCCACGACGTCTCCCGCAACAACTACGCCGCCATAGCCAACGACATGCTCAACGGCAACGTAATGGATGTCATCATGGGTGCTGGCAACCCCGGCTACACTGACAACGGCGCGGTCAAAACTGGCACTCTCGATTACAAATACGTCGGCGGGCAGTCCACTTGGGAGGCCCTTAATGCCGGTACTCATACCAATAACTGGGCTCTCGTCCAAGAGAAGTCCAGCTTCGAGGCTCTCGCTAACGGTGACCTCAGCTCCATCGCCGGTAAAGACCGTCTCGTCGGCACCGCTCAGGTAGCCACCACCCTCCAACAGGCCCGCTCCGGCTATGCCAACACCGACACCGTCGGCGGCGACCCTCTGAATGCCAACGTCCCCACCCTTGAGGTCATGACCAAAGCCGCCCTCAACGTGCTAAAGAACAAAGACTCCGGCCAAGGCATGTTCCTTCAGATCGAAGGTGGTGCTGTCGACTGGGCTGCCCACGCCAACCAAACCTCCCGCCTCGTCGAGGAGCAGGTCGACTTTAATTTGTCGGTAGCAGCCGTCACCACCTGGATCGAAGCCAATGGCGGCTGGGGCGAGAACCTCCTCATCATCACCACCGACCACGGCAACTCGATGCCTTCCGGCGATATGTCCAGCACCATCGCCCACGACCGCATAGACGCCTCCAACCTTGCTGCTGGCACTTTCGTCACCGGCACCAACGAAACCGGCGTCAAATGGTGGAGCACCAACCACACCAACGAACTTGTGCCCTTGTTCGCTCGCGGAGCCGGAGCCGACATGTTCGCCAGCCTCGTAGACGGTACAGATACGAACTTTGCCACCTACTATCCCGACTGGGTTGCGGCGGGCTTCGACGGTAGTTTTGTCGATAACACCGATGTGTTCACCGTAACAGCATCGGCCTCCGCAGTCCCCGAACCGTCGACCTACGCCCTCATGGGTCTCGGTGCGGTTCTTGTCGCTTGGACGCTCCGCCGCCGTCGGAATGCGTAATCCCAACAGCTAAAACCATCAAGCTGGGGCGCGTCCTGAATCCAGGGCGCGCCCCTTGCTTCGTCGCGGGGCAATGAACCGCCCGGGTCGATCCGGGCGGCGGGCACACACGGGCGAATGTCACGAAACTGTCACATTTATGAAATTGCGCGTGAATACCCCCCCCTGCAGTTTGCGTTTTCGTTTGAGGGGTTCATCCCCTCCCAAAATTCAAAACAAGAAAACCATGAAGCTCAAACCGCTATCTTTACTCGCCATGCTATCCTCAGCATTTCTTGCTCAGGCGCAGGCCCAACTCACCCTTCTCAGCAACTTCAGCGCCAACCAAGGCGCGGGAACAAGCGCCGGGGAAATTGTCTCGTTTGATAAGAATACCGACCGCCTTTTCGTCACCAGCTCGAACGCGACTTCAACAGTGTTTCAAGTGAACATTTTTGATTTCTCTAATCCCTCGAGCCCCTCTGCGCTCGGGACGGTTGATTTTTCGGGATCATTTGGAAACGCGACGAATATGTCCGGTCTGAGCAGCGTTTGCGTTGATCCGCTCGGCCGGTTTGGCGTGGCAGCCCTGATCCCGACAGCGAATACAACCACTGTCGGGAAGGTCGGCTTCTTCAATCTGGCCACAGGGGCGTTGATCGGCACAGCGGACGCGGGATACCACCCCGACAGCGTAACCTTTTCCGCCGATGGATCCAAGTTAGTTGTCGTCAACGAGGGCGAATTCAATGCCGCCAGCCCGACAAATGCCCCCGGCTCGCTCTCGGTTTTTGACGTGAGCGCAATCCATTCCGGAAACTTAGCGACCCTCAACGGTATGGCCGGAGTCACGACAGACTTCACTGCGGGCAATCTCTCCAACAACGCCACCATAACCGGCCTGAGAAATTCCAACGTCGCCGCTGTCGGAACCTCAGGAAATTTTATCCAGACCGTCCCGGATTTTGACAGCGTCTCGAACGTCGATCCCAATGCCATCGAACCCGAGTATGCCTCCGTCCGCGGCAACAAGGTTTATGTCTCCCTGCAGGATAACAATGCGATTGGCGAATACGACCTCACAACCAACAAGTGGAGCAAGATAACCGAACTTCAGCTGATCGCTCAGTTGATCGATGCGACGGATACCGGCTCGACGATCTCGATCAACCAAACCGTCAACGGCATGCCGATGCCCGACACCGTGGCCACCTACACAAGCGGCGGCAAGACGTATGTCGTCACTGCAAACGAAGGAGATGCCCGCGTGGACGACCGGGACATCAGCCGGTTCGGCGATGTTTCCGGGGCGGACAGCATGACCCCGATTCTGGATGACAACTATCCCGCCACAGCCACCGGTGTCCGTGCGAATGCGGAACTTGGAAGACTGAATATTTCGCGGATCGACGGCGATACCGATGCGGACGGAAAGATCGACAGCATCACGATGCTTGGGACCCGGTCGTTTTCCATCTGGGAGGTTACCGATTCCGGCCTGGCCCTCACATACGATTCCGGGAGCTTCTTCGAACAGTATATCAGCCTGAATGATCCCTCGGGCTGGGTGGACGGCCGCAGCGATGACAAAGGACCGGAGCCGGAAGGACTGACGCTCGGCACAATCGACGGCGAAACGTATGCCTTCATCGGAATGGAACGAACGAACAGCATTTTCATGTTCAACGTAACCAACCCTGCGGCCCCCAACTTCACCGGATATATCCGGGTCCAGGATGCCAGCACTCCGCTTCGCCCGGAAGGAATGGCCTTCATCCCCGCCAACGACAGCCCAAACGGCCAGAACCTTCTGGTCGTGGGGTTCGAGGGTGATGGAACGGCTGCCACCGAGCGCATCGCGGTGTTCTCCGTGGTCCCCGAACCGTCCACCTACGCCCTCATGGGCCTCGGTGGACTGCTCGTCGTCTGGACGCTCCGCCGCAAGCGGACCGCATAATCGTCACAATCCAATACCGAAAAGCCGGGGCGCGCTCAGAGATGGGCGCGCCCCGCATCGTTTGCGGGTGTCGCACCGGTGCCTCCCGGTGGCATGGCCTGCCGCGGTCCGGCAGCCAGCTCATTGCTATTGACCGCGCGGATCAAAGCTGGCTGGATGCCCGCAATTGATTCACATGCCAGCCATGACCGACACATC
>Ga0209398_1000335_pt1 | contig 30374 bp, 24 predicted proteins | sample AshMeaBigSpring_FD_184125 | JGI IMG/M metagenome (GOLD analysis project Ga0209398, IMG submission 184125) | Groundwater microbial communities from Big Spring, Nevada to study Microbial Dark Matter (Phase II) - Ash Meadows Big Spring (SPAdes)... | ecosystem: Environmental > Aquatic > Deep...
TTTGCTAAGGAGAGAATTTTTTCTATTTCGCCGATGGTATTGAGCCAGCCGGCGATATCCATCGCATAGTTTTTTTTCCATTTTATCAAGCGATGATAGCTATGCAGATGAAAGAGCAGAGAACCATTCATAATGGCCGCTCCTAATGCATTATTTATACCATCTAACTGGCTAAAAATTTTGAAGAGCTGATGGATTTTTTTGCTAGACAGATCCTCGCCTTCCATTAGCTTCGCCTTTAGTGCTAATAAATAGGGCGCTTCTACATTTATTTTTTCTATCTCAGCTAATAGCTGGCTATATAGCCGCAGTGGTTCACTCACTCCATCATTAGTATAGATCTCTCTTTTTATATTTTTTAGTTGCCCCCATAATAATACCAAATTAAAAAAAAAACTGATATAGATGAAATTGTTTAACAAGGGTAGTCCGGTAATATTATATGCGATGATAGTGCTGAGAAAGAGGATGGGTCCTGCATAGCTGATAATTTTCCATACCACTTTTATAGGGGGCACAGGTTCCGCAGACCATCTCATCAATGCATCAAAATAATTTTTACGATCACGTATAAGCATGGCAATGGCCATAAACTGCTGTCGCCATTCTGCCTTATCCTTCAGTTCTCTTATGGCCTCCTGCTGTGCGAGTATCTCTGCTGCAGGCAATGATTTTTTTAGTGCCTCTGCCAAGGTAAAACCACCTATATAAGTGCTGGTTCTATTGAGATGGTGGTAGAGAGAATTTTTGCCAAAGATATCTAAATCATACGTATAGGGGTGGTGTTCTGTAGCAAATTCTATACCATCGGAAGCGGGATTTTTTTGCTCGTTTAGAAGAGCGATTTCATTCTTATTTATGATAACCAATACCTGCTGTAGGGCCAATTTTTTTTTGGATCTATCGTGCCATCTCATCAATATAATAAATACCGGAATTCCTGTCGCCAAGCATACTGCTATACCTGTGTGGCCGGTTTTATAGTAGGCATAGCCAGCCGCTGCCATCAGCAGAGCCAGAAGGATTCGCGAACTGCTAATGATCTGTTCCTTAGTCTTTTGCTGCTGAAATTCTCTTTCATAAAGGGCTAGTTTTTCTATGTAGAAAGTGATGGGTTGCATAGTATAGTCACTCGTAATTTTAAGAGGCAAGCATATAGATAGTTAGATGGTCTCAGTCTAGATGATCCCTTTGGTTTAATAGGCTAAAATATTTTTTCTTATCATAGAAATAGGTCTTCACGATACTGAGATGGTACTGTCCGGTAAGGGATTGTATGCGGGGAGTATTTTTGGCGCGTTTACTATGCCAGGATCTAATATGCAGAAAAAAACGCCAGTGTGCTTTAATTATGGCAAAGCAGTTTTTTATTTGACCCTTACTGAGGTATCCTATACCTGCCAGTGCATCTGCTAGAAGTCGCACGGCGAGGATGCCCCATATACGAGGTGAAGGCGTGTTTTTGTATAGCACGGCCAGATTATTTCTAAAATTGAGAAAGGTCTTATAGCTGCTCTGAGCGGATAGTGTGCCGCCTCCCAGGTGGTACACTACGGAATGGGGATTATACATTACCTTATAACCCATACGTTTTATTCTCCAGCAAAGATCTATTTCTTCAAAGTGGGCAAAGAGGTCGGCATCTAATCCGCCGGCTTCTCGGTAGATATGGCTTCGAATAAATAGTGCACAGCCACTGGCCCAGAATATCTCTCGCTCATCGTCATACTGTCCTTCATCTTTCTCTATGGTATCGAATAATCTCCCTCTGCAGAATGCATAACCATAACGATCCAGATATCCACCGGCAGCCCCTGCATATTCAAAATAACTGCGATGGGTATAGGATAAAATTTTTGGCTGAATAGCGGCTATGCGATCATCAGTTTCCATCATCACTAGCATAGGATTTAGCCATTCTGCGGTTAATTCTACATCTGAGTTTAATAATACAAAAAAGGGGTGGGGAAGATTTTTTAATGCCCGGTTATAGCCTTCTGCAAACCCATAGTTTTGTTCCAGCCGGATGATTTCTATCTGCGGATAGTGATGTTTTACATAGTTTATAGAGTTATCGGTGCTGGCATTATCGGCCACTATAATATCTGCGAGTGCAGAATGAGCCATCACTGAAGGTAGAAAACGAGCCAGGTGATGGCAGCCATTCCAGTTTAATATGACTACCGCTATCTGCTTCAATAATGTAATAATTTGTTATTCACAGGATATAAGCTGCTAAGGCAGCTCAAAGATAGGGATAAAAACGAGAGTGGTGTGGTTGCACGATGGCCTACATAGGGTTGTGCTTCCATCTTTTATGTGTCCAGAGCCAGTTATGTGGCTGGATGCGTATGGCTTCTTCTAGTTTGTAAAAAAAATTTTGGGTGATCTCTCCGGGAGCGTTTTTTGTACCATTATCCGTAATCTTAGTAATGGCTATATGATATATTCCTCTATTTTCTTTTTGAAATACGGCACCAAAAAAAACCGCTAACCCATAACATCGGGCATAGTGTTCTACTCCGTGAAGTGCTGCGGTGGGTCTATTAAAAAAATCAACCCATAAGGATTTGCTTAGATTAGAAGGGCTCTGATCTGCCAGCATAAAATAGACCGTAGGGCGATCTTTGTATTTTTCAAAAGTAGCAGCGGTATGGGCTATAGAAATAATTTCACAGCCTTGGCTTTCTCGCCGGGCGATGATACGGCTCTCTATCTTTTTATTTTTTATGGGTTTATAAAAAACCACACAGGGATAGGGCCTCAGATGATAAGGACAGCCGGCGGCTCCCCATTCCCAATTGCCAAAATGGGCGGTAGCGAAAATCACACTTTGTCCTGCAGCTAATTTCTCTTTCATAGCCGGCACGCCCGTTTGTCCATATTTCTCATCTATATTTCCACTATGCAGACGGCCTACTCTAAAACTTTCTATAAAGAGATCGGCCAGGTGTTGATAATAGCGGGTGCTTATCTCAGCTATTTCTGTATCATCCAGCGATGGGAAACAATGAGAGAGGTTTTCCTTTACTATTCCTGTACGATAACGGATTATTTTTTGTAATACAAAAGCAGTAAAATCTGCTAAGTGGTAGGCATTTTTTTCGGATAAATGATATATGAGATAAGACAGTAGGCTAAAAAGTAAATGAACCATCTAAGCGATTACAGGCTAAGGGCGATATTGTCCATAATGATCATTAGGGGTGGTGCGATCAAAATCAAAGGGCTCATTGCTAGGGTTATTGTCATAGATGTGCATTTTCCATCTCGGGTCACTTATTTCACCACGGAGATTAGAGTGGATAAGTCTATAATCATTGGTTACAATATCGGCATTCATAAACACAAATTCTACATTTATCTGTGAGCCGGGCAGCTCGGCATATTTCCATATTTGATACGGCTTAGCCCCCGGTTCATAATCGGCAATAATGGTTTCATTCGGTTCTCCATAGTTTACCCATATCCGCCCACGGTCTGTATCAAAGCCTTTGCGTATCTGGGTAGCATAATTTTGCTGGGCATAGTCCACTCTTTTTTTATGGTCTAAAAAGATTTTTTCGGGGTTAGCACCGTCTTTAGCCACCCAAAAATTATGTAGAAATTTTCGGCTGAGATGGGGATCTTTTTTATCGTATAAATTTATGATATACTGTCTTTCGGTATCTACGGTGATGGCGGCTAAGGAAAGGGTATAAAAAAGGGTTTCTTCATCAGTGAGTTTTTGCACAAAACTTCCTTCGGTATTTATGAGATGGATATTTTCTAGTGCTTCTACTTGTTGGATATTATTGCGCTGTATTTTCAGCGAGTTGCTGGCTACGACTTCATTTTTCCGGTTTCTCGCTTCACAGAGGAGATAATAATTTCCACTGCTCAGTTTCGCTAGTTCCGTTTCGCCCATAAGTACGATCACGGGTTTAGCTTTTTCTTTGCGTACATTTTTAAGATTCGCGATAGGCGTAGAGAGATCTTCTTCTACCAGTGAATAGCTCAAAAGGAGATCGGCATTTTCTGGATTTTTATCAGTATTATATAGCTCACTATAGAAGCGGAGGGTAGTAAAACTATTGGGAAAATAAGGAACTACATAAGGAATGAGTTCATAGCCATTTTTAGTGTAGGTAGTAGAAGAACTGCTAGGACTATAAGACTCTAAGGCGACGATGTCCGAAAAATAGACTTTAGAGCCATAGTCTATTATTTCCAGATCGGTCTGGTCTATGCCGGTATGGCCAGGGGCATTTATATCGGTCATTTCTATTTCACACACATATTTCCCCGGTGGGAGGGAAAATCTTTTTACGTCTAGTAGGGTAAAAGTTTCGTTGGCACTATTCAGCGGTTGGCTACTGAGTATAAACTTGTCATAACTCACTATTTTCTGAAAATCACTAAAGGTGATGAGAATTTCTACCTCAGCTCTCCAGGATTTCTCGGGCATTTGTACCACATTGAGGCTTTTGCCGGCGATAAAAATACTGGTTTCGGCATAATGACCTTGCTCCGGGCTAAAGAATTTCACCACATCAGTATAATATTCTAGGGCAGCTTGGGAGGTAAGGGGATGAAGAAAAAGCAACAAGAACAAGGAAAACATGTGTTTCATAACCGATATTTTTTTTTTAATACCTTTGCGGCAAATCAAAGATAGCCTATTTTCCTGAAATGGATTGTCACCACTATGTAAAAAAACCGATATTAGTAGAATCTCAGTATTTTCCTCCTATCACTTATTTTTCTCTGCTTATTAGCGCCGGGGAAGTATGGATAGACGGATATGAAAATATGGTGAAGGCTACCTACAGAAACAGGTGCCATATAACCACACCGGATGGCGTCCTTGCGCTCTCTGTGCCGCTGGCTCACGGAAGACATCAGCGCAGAGCTATGAAGGATGTGCGCATATTCAATGAGCTGGATTGGCAAAAAAAACACTGGGACACGCTCTGCTCGGCCTATCGCCGTTCGCCTTATTTTGAATATTATGAAGATAGCCTTTATCAGGTATTTTATAAGCCTTACACAGAACTTTTTGACTTGAATAATGCGCTGGTGAGATGGATATTGGCGACATTAAAACTGGATATAAAGATCCATTTTACCCGGTCTTATGAATCTCATGACACCTTAGCCTATGACGATTGGCGTAGCCGTATTCATCCGCATTCGGAAAAAAATCATTTTCCGCCAGCCTACAAGCCCCTCATCTATCACCAGGTATTTGAGGATAGACTGGGATTTATCGTTGATCTCAGCATGCTCGATCTGCTTTTTGCCTGTGGGCCGCGTGCGAAAGATATGCTAGAAGAAAATGTCTGATGATGGGTCTAAAAAGATGCAAGGTTTTCTGAGGAAAATAATTCCCTTGGTAAGCCATTAACTGCAGGAGATGACCTAAATGAGGAAAATAGGATAGGGATCCCCAGCGATTAGGTTTAGCGCACCTTATACAAATTATGGGGTATAGAGATAGGATCGTTTTTTTTGTACACAAACTTTGGTGATACCTATTAGCCTATCCTATTTTTTCAATAGTTCTATAAGCCTTTTCAGGGCGGCTATATTAGCTTCATTTTGCAGGGCATTTCTCACTTCTTTTTTTTCTTTTTGGGTAAGGTGGAGGCTCATAGAGATGCGTTCCTTCTTACCTACCGGTTTTAGATCGAAGACAATTTTTTCTATTTTACCATCTAATCTATCGGTGAGGGCTGCGGTATGAATATCATTATAAAAATCCATCATTTGACCGGTATTATCAAAGTTTTGATTTATGGGCAGCGAGGTGCGGTCTAAAAAACCGGGCGTAAATTTTGCTATATCTTCTATTTTTTCTCTATAGCGAATTTCTATCCATATCACCTGATCTATATTTTTTTTAATCCAATTTTCAAAAGCTACTGCATACCGATAGGTAGCTTCGAAACCAAAATTATCGCGCATACCGGCATCCATTACTCTCACCGGAGGCTCTGTAGGGAGAAATACCGGAGGAAAAAGCAATGGGAAGGTGGCATTCATACGCAGTGCTGTGGTCATAAGAATATCATCTGCACAGTAGCGATCAAAGAAACGCACAAAATCTATTCCATCGGTTTCAGAATCATGAAGATAAGCAGGCGGATCTGTGGTCATAGGTCTGCATAGGTAGGATACCGGCTGAGAGGCGATATATAATGTGCGATTATCATTTATTACCATAGGGCTCAGCACCATCATAGGGATATTTCCATTCATCTCATCATCTGTATATTCGGCCAGTGATTTATTGAGCAGGTAGCCGGTATCTTCATTATAGTCGGCTTCGAATGCATAACCCCTGTCTTTATAATAACTATAACCGTTATAATCAAATCTATGCTGTGGCCAGAGGATATCATTAGTAAGCGCCATAAAGGCGAGGGCATTTACTTTATCTTTGGCTATGTTATCGGCCCAGCGATAGTCCCATATATTGAGTGCATCGCCATTTATCTTTCGCAGATAGAGTTCGCGCAGATAGGCTCCTGCCAGCATTCCGCCGGAGGCTCCGGTCATAAGATAGGTCTGATCCAGCAGGCGGCCATTCACTAAGCTATCTGCCTGCTGCAATACATTCATAGTCCAGTAGCCAGCGGTAGTACCCCCACCGCTCATTCCTATTAATATCATTTTCGATTTTTCATAGGGATATTTTTTTTTTATGGTGTTATATCGGTTATTGAGCATTTCTCGGCCACTTCGCAGATCGGCCCGGAGATTATTTAGGTTTATGTTTTCATTGATAGAGGAAAGAGAATATTCCTTGGGTTTCTGCAGATAATCTATACCATAAATCTTATTGCGGGGTGAGAGCGTTTCTGAGCGGGATATGAGACCTATGAGATAAAAGATAATGATGAAAGCTAGAAAACTCCATCCGCCCATCCAATAATTAATCATGGCTATAAACATGGTTATGAGTGCTCCTCCCAGTAGCATACTGGCCGATGGTGGTAGCTGAAACAAGGGTACTTCTACTAGATAACCCAGAAAAACAAGGAGGAGAAAAAGAGCGGCTTGTACGATAAAATTATTAAAATGATTTTGCCTGAATACAGCACGGAGCAATTCTCTATTATAATGATCTACACGGCGAACAGCTCGTGGTATTAAGCGCGCACTTATATAATAATCTACCTGCCAGCTATGGCGGTCCGGATTATGCAGCAGCATATCTTCCGGGGTGGTATAAGTATGAAATATTTTTTTTATCTTTTTCTTCTCTGCTATCTGCTTGAGGTTTTTATTAGAAAGATAAAGATAGGGTGCTATTACGACTACACAAAGCATAAGGCCGGCTATAAAGCCTTCGAAGTAGCTGATTATTTCATATCGGGTGGCATCTTCTGTATAGCGATGTACCGTATATACTTCATAGAAATAGATAAATAAAAAGAGTGCCGGTATGATGCTGTTATTTATACAATAGTGGGTAAAGGGTGTACGCAGGGCAGCGAGAAAGGTAAAGCGATGGCTTTGGTGGCTATAGCTGGCCATATTAAATGTGAGAAAAAATATCCCAAAAGCGATGCCGGTGATAAAAAAGCTTCTAAAATTTACCACTCCCAGGTATTCGGGTTCTAAAAAAAGGTAGTGAAATCCCATAGACTTGCCCACTAGTCCCAGCATAAGTGCCAGAAAGAAAAGCCAGAGGAGAAGTAAAAAAAAATCGTAACGAAGATGTACGATTAGTAGCTGAATGGGAAAAGAATACCAAATTTTGCGCAGGGTGTGCATCACGTCAAAGATAGCTAGTAATGGTGAGTAGGCAGTAAAGGCTTATTCAAAAAAAAAATGTCATCGGAAATAAAGGTGTACTCATAGATGGCGCGGATTAGGCGGGATATGACTACTACATTGCATCATATCTTTTTACGTCATACACCCCGTCTATCTCTTTAATATGGCTGATGAGGTCTTCTATCTGTTCTATATCTTTTACATATACGCTTATATTACCTTCAAAGACGCCATCGGTGGTATCAAAAGCGAGGGAGCGCATATTTATGCGGAGCTTATCGGATATTACCACAGTGAGCCTTTGTATGAGGCCTACATCGTCTATGCCGGTTATACGCAGACCGGTGAGGAAGGATACCGGACTCTTGCTACCCCATTTAATATTTACGATGCGATAAGAATATTTTTTAAAGAGATCCGGGGCATTAGGACAATCTAGGCGGTGTATTTTTATTCCCTGGTTTATGGTAAGAAATCCGAAAACGCTATCTCCGGCTACCGGCTGGCAACAGGTGGCAATGGTATAATCCACTTTGTCTGCTAAATCATTGAAGATAAAGAGCTCATTGGCTCGGTTATCGGGTATCTCCGGCAGGTTTTTATATCCCTCTTCCGGTCGCGCTCCAGCTTTTTTATCGGCGTGTGTGGTGGCTGGCAGTAGAATGTGCCCGGCCTGGAAGGTTAGGTTTTTTAGTTCATTTACATCAAATTGCTTGGTAGCCACATTGTAGAGGAAGGTCATAGAGTCCTGCATTTTAAAATAGCTGGCCAGTTCTTCTACTAGGGTTTTGGAATAATCCTGTTTTAGCGATTTGAGTTTGCGTATGAGGATTTCCTTACCATCTTCGGCTACCAGTCGTTTTTCTTCTTTCAGCATAGATTTAATCTTTGTACGCGCCTTAGAGGTGATGGTAAAATTAAGCCAGTCTTCGTGGGGTTTTTGTTTTTTACTGGTGAGTATTTCTATTTGATCTCCATTGCTTAGTTTATGAGAGATGGCATATAATTTTCCATTTATTTTGGCACCGATGCAGCTACATCCCAGCCCGGTATGTATATCGAAAGCAAAATCTAGGATGGTAGCCCCGGCGGGTAGTGTGCGAATATCTCCTTTAGGGGTAAAACAATAGAGCTCAGTTTCATACAGATTGTGTTTAAAATCAGTCATAAAATCCAAGGCATTAGCAGAAGGGGAAGAGAGAAATTCTCTTACCTTGGCCAGCCATTCATCGAGGGCGCTCTGTGCATCGGCCCCGGCCTTATATTTCCAATGCGCGGCATAGCCTTTTTCTGCTATTTCATCCATTCTTTTGGTTCTTATCTGTACTTCTACCCATTTGCCCTTAGGTCCCATCACGGTGAGGTGAAGGGATTCGTAGCCATTGCTTTTAGGGGTGCTTATCCAGTCTCTCAGCCTTTGTGGATTAGGTTTATAGCAGTCGGTAATAATGCTGTAAGCTTTCCAGCATTCGGCTTTTTCATCCTCCAGGGACGTATCTAAAATGATGCGTATGGCAAAGAGGTCATAAATTTCATCGAAGGCTACCTGCTTATTGTGTATTTTATTCCAGATAGAATAGATGGTTTTAGGCCTTCCATATATCTCAAAATTAGTGAGTCCCCTTTCTTCGAGTTTTAGCTTGAGAGGTCTTATAAATTCGGAGATATACTTATTGCGCTGTTTTTTAGTTTCAGCCAGTTTATCTGATATTTCAATATAGGATTCGCGGGCGGTATATTTGAGGCAGAGGTCTTCCAGCTCGGATTTAATGGCGTACAGTCCTAGGCGATGGGCCAGGGGGGCATAGATGTAGAGCGTCTCGGAGGATATTTTAAATTGTTTTGCCTCCGGCATAGATTTCAACGTGCGCAGATTATGGAGGCGATCGGCTATTTTTATGAGTATAACGCGTATATCATCGCTGAGCGTGAGCAATACTTTCTTGAGGTTTTCAGCTTGGGCAGAGAGCACGCTCACATTATCTGTAAAAGAACTTATCTTAGTGAGACCATCTATAAGCTTGGCCGTTTCGGGGCCTATTTTTTTTGTGATATCCTCTAAGGTAACCGAGGTGTCCTCTACTACATCATGCAGGAGTGCAGCGATGATAGAAGTAGCACCTAGGCCTATTTCCTGAACTACAATTTTAGCCACAGCGATAGGATGGAGGATATAGGGTTCCCCACTGCGCCGCCGCATTTCGCGGTGGGCATCTTTAGAAAGTTCGAATGCAGCGCGAATTTTTTTTGCATCGCCAGGCTTAATAGTTGGCCTAGCCACCCGTAATAGACTTTCAAATTCACGCTGTATGACCCCCTCCTCTTCTTCGGCTGAATACGGCTTAACCGTCAGCTTCTTTACATATTCTACCATAGATAAGTTTTAATACTTCTGTTTTTATCCCACCCATTTTATATACTATCCTCACAGGCCGGTCTTGTCTGAAAAATCAAGTGTTGGAGATAAATGAAGTGTCGCATTCTACCTTTCGACCCTTCCCCATTGCCCTTGTTGCAAAGGCTGGCCCAAGGATATGACAAAGCTGATAGACTGGGCGAGATCCTTCTTTTTGAACCACAATAATAACCTAAATTATTTACAAATTTGTGTGCTTTTAAACTATTAGCTACATTTTTTTCTTTTTAAAAAAATATAAAAAAAGTAATATATTTGCACCGCTTTTAGAGAAACACACACTAGAAAAGCAGAAAATTTATTTGCGGGCGTGGTGAAATTGGTAGACACGCCAGACTTAGGATCTGGTCCTTCACGGGATGGGGGTTCGAGTCCCTCCGCCCGCATTTTTCTTTCATTTTTTTCCTTTATATCTATACCGTGGTTCAAATTAAATCCGAAGAAATAGGCTCCCAGCATTATGCTTTACAAATCCTTATCCCCAAAGAAGAATATCTGCCAGAATTAAATGATTCTCTAAAAAAATATGCTAAAACAGCAATTGTGAAAGGTTTTAGACCGGGAATGGCACCTTTTTCGATGGTGAAAAGAATATACGGAGATGGTATGCTGGCCGAAGTGCTGGATAAAATGGTCACCGAAAACCTGAATAAATATCTGGTAGAACAAAAATGGAATATCATAGCCCAACCCCTCGTTACCAATAAGGAACAATTAGATGTGAGTATGCAAAATGAAAGCGATTTTCTCTTTCATTTTGAAGTAGGCTTATGTCCGGGGATATCCTTGATGCCCCCCCCACCGGGCGAAGTTTTTCGATTTAAAATAATAATGGAACCGCTATTTGTAGAAACCGAAATAGCCCTAGCCCGTGCTCGATTGCCGGTATATTCCGATGAAGATATAAGCGGTCCTAATAGTATATTGGATGGCATTTTTACAGAACTTACCGAAGAAGGTGAAGTGAAAGAAGGGGGCGTAGTAAACGAGGTGAGTTTTCTTCCCGATGTGATTACTAAAGAGGAATATATGCCTATTTTTTACGGATTGGCTAAAGATCGATGCTTAGACATCGCCTTTTTTGAAGTATTTAATCGCGAACCGGATGCCTTGAAAAAACTATTACTGGGCCTCAAACCGGGCTATGCGGCAGCACTCGGCACTAATTTTAGACTGCTCGTAAAAGGTATTCGCGCTTTCAGAAAGGCCGATCTGAATCAGGAATTTTTTGATAAAGTACTGGGCCCGGGGAAGGTAGAAAATGAAGAGCAATTCTATAAAGAAATGGAATTTCTCATCTCCCAGCGGCTACTTTTCTTGTCTGATAATCGGCTCATGTCCGATTTGCACCATTATCTGAGTTTCCACCTGAATATACCGGTGCCAGCGCAATTTTTGCGCAAACTGATTATAAAAAATGCCGCAACTAAATATTCAGAGGAGGAATTAGATAAAGAAATGCCTAAGCTCATCCAGATGGTGAGGTGGAATATGGTGCGCGATAGGGTAGTAGAAGATGAAAAAATAGAAATACTGGAAGAGGAAATTCAGGACTATGCCTATGGTTATATGGAACAGCGAATGCGCAGCTATGGAATAGGAAGCCTCGGCCCTGAATTTACCCAAGAAATGGCGATGGACTATCTGCGCAAAAAAGAAAACAGATACCAGGCCATTGAAGAAGTGCAGAGACAAAAAGTTTTGGAAACTCTAATGGAAAAATGGACGTTTGTAGAAAAAGAAGTGACCATGGAGGAATTTAAAAACAGCCAATATCACGCACCTTCTCACTCACACGCCGATGAAAGCGAACATTAATTTTTATTAAAAACACACACACCCATTAAAACAATGAATCAGCTTCAGGAATTCAGAAAATTTGCCACCGGCCATCAAGGCATCAGTGGCACCACCGTAGATAAAGTATTGGGGTTTCAGATCCATTCGATCTCTTCTATGCAAATCATGTCTTCGGTTACTCCTGCTATAATAGAAGAGCGCCCTATGAATGTAACCGCATTAGACGTGTTTAGCCGGCTTATGATGGATCGCATCATCTGGCTGGGTATGCCCATCTATGATGAAGTGGCTAATATAATTCAAGCGCAGCTCCTTTTTCTTCAAAGCTCCGATCCACAAAGGGACATCCAGATCTATGTAAATAGCCCTGGCGGTAGTGTATATGCAGGGCTGGGTATTTATGATACGATGCAGTATATATCTTGTGATGTATCTACTATATGTACCGGTATGGCAGCTAGTATGGCGGCAGTTCTCTTAGCGGCCGGTGCTAAGGGCAAACGCTCCTCCCTAAAACACGGACGAGTGATGATACACCAGCCCCTAGGAGGTGCCCAGGGACAAGCCACAGAACTGGAAATCACCGTTCGTGAAATTCAGAAAATAAAAAAAGAACTCTACGAAATTTTAGCCAGCCATAGTGGTCAGCCTTTCGATAAGATAGCCGCAGATAGTGACCGAGATTACTGGATGATGGCAGATGAAGCTAAACTGTATGGGATGATAGATGAAGTATTAGAGCGCAAAGCTAAAGTAAACGCATAGCAAAATGGGCAAAGAAAAATCACAAACCTGCTCTTTCTGCGGACGCAAAAAAGAGGAAACCCTTATGCTCATAGCAGGTATGGAAGGACATATCTGTGAAAGTTGTGTGACCCAAGCGAAAGCAATTATTGATGAAGAGCTTCATCAACAGGATAAATCAAAAGCAAAATTTTCTTTACCAAAAAATTTTAAGCCGGTATCCATCAAGGAATTTCTAGATCAATATGTTATAGGACAAGACGAAGCCAAAAAAGTACTCAGCGTAGCGGTATATAATCATTATAAGCGTATAAACCAATCCGATACCCGCGATGAGGTAGAAATAGAAAAATCAAATATCCTTATGACCGGCCCCACCGGCACCGGCAAAACCCTGATGGCACGCACCATCGCCCGGTTTTTAAATGTACCTTTTGCCATCGTAGATGCCACCGTCTTTACCGAAGCCGGATATGTGGGCGAGGATGTGGAAAGTATTCTCAGCCGGCTTCTGCAGGTATGCAATTATGATATAGCCGCAGCAGAAAAAGGAATTATATACATAGATGAAATAGATAAAATATCTCGCAAGAGTGATAACCCCTCTATTACCCGCGATGTGTCCGGTGAAGGGGTACAACAGGCTCTGCTCAAACTTTTAGAAGGATCAGAAGTGCTGGTGCCACCACAGGGGGGGCGCAAACACCCCGAGCAAAAGATGGTAAAAGTAAATACCCAAAATATACTCTTTATCTGCGGTGGTGCTTTTGATGGAATAGAAAAAATAATAGGCAGTAGAATCCGTACTAATATGATTGGCTTTGGTACCACAGTAGAGCAGCAGGTGAGCAAGGATCAGCTCCTGCAGTTTATTTCGCCGCAGGATATCAAACAATTTGGTCTTATACCCGAGCTTATAGGCCGACTGCCGGTACTTACTTATCTGGAACCCCTCGATAAGAAATCCCTTAAAGCCATTCTCACTGATCCTAAGAATGCCCTAATAAAACAATATGCAAAGCTTTTTGCCATCGAAGGCATTACCTTGGTCATAGGAGAAGATGTATTAGATTATGTAGTGGACAAGGCTATAGAATTTAAATTAGGAGCCAGAGGATTGCGCTCCATCTGCGAAACTGTTCTTACCGATGCTATGTTTGAGATGCCGGGATCGGGCGAAAAAGAGTTTATTCTCCAACTCGATTATGTGCGCGAAAAGATCACCAAATCTAAGCTAAATATCTTACGAGTGGCCTGATAAATATTGGATCCTCCTCTTTTTCTCATCGCCTATCTCCCTGGTGAAGGTTCTATAAAAAATAACGACCTGTAATGCCTGTACACTGCTGTGTATGGTTTTCTTGGGCTTAATAGTAGAGACGGTTCATCCATAGACCTTCTATGTGCATATACAGATGTACAGGATGCATCGTGCGAAAATCGAGGTCATTGAGCTCCCCATTGATTTCCACAAAAGAACCCATCCCTTTTCCGCTAAATTCAGATAACACGTGCTCCCTGAAATTTACCATAGCTATCCAGCCTCCCGCTTCTTTTACCTCCTCGTACCACTCTTCATAATAACAATCATCTGATGGATGAAAATTGAGCACATTTTCTCCTATGAGAATAAAGCGAGTAATGCCATTAGCTACCATAGAATCTATGATATTTCTTTTTAGAATCATAATGTCATTATATAGACAATCGTTCCATTCGCCTATTAATTCTAAGATGGTATATCCTTCCTCGTAGTTAGTATAAAGGATTTTTAAATAAAGCGTTTGCGAGCCAAACTCATCCCATTGGGGATGGATATAAAAGTTATATATTTTATTTTTAAAATAAAATTCGCTATACACCCGCCCGAAAAAAGGCGATTTTTCGTCCTCTTCGGCTCGGTATTCGTCCCGCCAATTATAGTATGGTTCTATATCGTGCACCCGCTCACAAAAGATGCCAAATTAGCGGAAATATTTACATCCCGCAAGCTATGAATGGTAAGCACAGGAAAAATAAAAATGAATTTACCGGACACAAGAATATTATCTATCTTTACATTTTGCTATCTGGCTATGAAAGAACTTCCCTTAGGTCATTCTTCACCACTAGTATCCAAAGGAGAGACTGGGTATGTACGCAAGATGTTTCTGGGTTTTTTACTTGCCGCTAGCAGTGCTATGTTTATCAGTTTAGTGCTGTCCTATGCATACAGTGCCGAAAGCTGGCACGGGAATCAGTTTTCTTTTCCCCGTATTTTTCTCTTTAGCACACTGGTACTTTCCGGCAGCCATTGGTTATTTTCTAGGGCTATGCTGGCACTCAGGACAGACAGGGTAGCGGTTTTCCGCAAAATGATCTATGGAGTGTGCGCCACTGCCCTTCTTTTTATCCTTTTACAGGTACTAGGCTGGTACAATTTGTATAGCCTAGGTATTTTTGTGAGCGGGCGACCAAATGGTTCTTATCTCTATCTCCTTTCCGGATTGCACGCTATCCACGTATTGGCAGGATTTTTGGTACTCGTTTTCATGACCTTGCGTATTTACCGTAGAAGGCGTGATCCCGTAGATGAATTATTGCTGCTGACCCAGCCCCAGCGGATAAATGATTGGAAATTAATGGGGTGGTATTGGAGTTTCATAGACATTTTATGGCTATTTCTTTTATTTTTCTTCATTTTCCATCATTTATGAGGTGTTTTTAGAGAAATGTTTATATTTTTCTGGTTATAGATAGGTTAACATTGCCAACAATATTTAGTTTATCTTGAGATTGTTTTTGTCATATTCGCTTTTCCTCGGGTTGTTTGGGAGTTTTTCTCTCCGGGCAGAAAAAATGCGGATTAATTTTTATGGTGAAGAGATCATACTATGCTACAAGCAGCTCCCCATTATAGAGGGTAATAATCTCACGGATGAAGTGACCGGCCAGTTTTTAACCACTATAGCCAAAAATGAAATAAACTGCCTGGTAGATGGCTTGGCAGCCTATAAAAAGGACCTGAGACTAAATGACTGGCTACTCTATCTGCTCACTAAGCAATCGGCCGAAACTATTTTGGGCAAGAACAGAGCCAATGAGGTCACCCTATTCTGCTGGTATATACTGGCCGAGCTAGGATATAAAGTGCAACTAAATTTTACCGAAAAACAATTTTACCTCTCAGTCTATTCGGAAGATGAAGTATATAATATCCCGTCAAAATCGCACGGAGAAGGATACCTGGTAGAGATTTCCAGTTTTCAGTATCCAAATTTTATAAAACCCTTAGTCACCCAGCGATCCTCTTACTATCTCAATATAAACGGCCAGCCTTTTGATTTTTCTATGCCCTATCTACCACTGCTAAAACATCCGGAGATACGCAAAAAACGATTTGATTTTACCTTCGATAGTCGTCATTATACCATCCATGGAGAGATAGATATGAATATGATTTATCTTATGTATATGTATCCTGAGCTCACCGTAGCAGATCATTGTCGTATAAGTCTTTCGCCTTCTGCCTATCGATCCGTTATATTAGTATTAAGAGAATATTCCAAAACTTTTTCGGAAGAAGAAGCCTTATCCTTTCTGCTGAGTTTTACCCAGCAGGCCTTTACCTATAAAACAGATATGGAAGCATATCAAATAAATAACCTCACCTTTACTGCAGAAGAATCTCTCTTTTATGATTATACAGACTGCGAAGACCGCAGTGTGCTTTTCTCTATCTTAGCCAATGAAGTGCTGGGCAAAGAAACTATCCTGGTAGATTTTGAAAAGCATACCGGCGTAGGAGTAAAATTGGATAAACAGATAGGCAAGCCCATTTTATATAATAATGCCATCTATACCTACTGTGAGCCCACCGGCCCCGGGGCTATCCTAAAGCCGGGCGAGCTTCCCTATGAACTGCGCGAATCTGTATATATGATATTAGATCACTGAGAAAGCGGTAGTATAATGCGAAAAGTAGTGCCCGCATCCGGCATACTCTCCAGTACAAATATTTTTCCGTGATGGTACTCTTCTACAATGCGCTTAGAGAGTGATAGACCCAATCCCCAGCCCCTTCTTTTAGTGCTAAACCCCGGCTTAAAAACCTCTTTTTGACGACTCTTTGGGATACCCTTGCCGCTGTCTTTTATGTCTATAACTGCCTCATTATTTTCTACATCTAGGGTGATAAGGAGTTTCCCCTTATTGCCCATAGCATCGAGGGCGTTTTTTAAAATATTTTCTATAACCCAGTCAAATAACGGAGGGCTGAGGGGAAGCTTTCCCGGATCCTTGTGCAAGATATACGTATAGGTTATTTTTTCGCTGGATATACGCTTTACATATTCCATGGTTTTTTGCAGACATTCGCTGAGGGGATGTAGTTCTAAGGTGGGCTTACTTCCTATTTTAGAAAAACGATCTGCTATGAGTGCTAGCCGGCCAATATCTTTTTCCATCTCTGCACCCAGAGCCATTCCACCGCGAGGCTGGCTTTCTTCACGCTGTTTTACCAGTTCTATCCAGCCTATGAGTGAGGAGAGTGGAGTGCCTAGCTGATGCGCCGTCTCCCGGGCCATACCCACCCAAACTTGATTTTGCTCCGCCTTACGTGCTGCGCTAAAAGCCAGATAGGACACTAAGAGAAAAAGAGATATGATGCAAAACTGAATATAAGGATACTGCCGCAGCGCAGTGAGTAGATAAGATTCTGAGTAATAGAGTTTGGCAAAGTTTTCTATCGCTTCTATCTCTAGCGGAGGACGGCCTTGTTGAATAATTTTTTTCAGTTCCTTTCTCACTCTGGCCGTATCCTGATCCGAAAAAATGCTTTTCTCTTCATCTATCCCAGGGATGTTTCGCCAAAGCAATACTTCCCCATTCTTATCAGTAATGATGATAGGAATAGTGGTGTTCTCTGTACTGGTAGCACTCTCTACTATCAGTTTTGTATTAGAAGCATCCAGGCTGAGAATTTCTTTATAAGCCAGCGAAAGTAGATAAGCCTTTTTCTCTTCCTCTATGGCCAGTCTGGAAGCCAGCTTATTATTATAAATGAGCGTGATTAGGATTATAATACAGGCAAAAAACAGGAGACCGAGTTTCCACCATATTTTTTTTTCGTATATATTCATCAGTCAATATGCCGCTAATATAATCAAGATTATCTGAGTATAGCTATTTCTCTGTACACAAAAGTAGGATGATAAGCGGTAGCTTTTTTATAAATGCCTAGCATTCCCCCTTTAGCTCCTACTGAGGGCATCGAGAGGGTAGCTTTTTTAGCTATATTGTTGTATTCATTCATTCCGCAGATCTATATAGTGTTCTTCAGGGCATATTAAGCCCAACTAGCCAATTTCAACTCTTAAAACGGACATAATAACTGGACTGCTTTTTCTGAAACGATTGCTCTTCCGGCAGATAGGTAGCCAGAAACGGAAAATCTGAATCTATTTTGCCAGCAGGAGGAATTAAGTAAAAAAATCACTCATTACAGATTTGTGCTATAACTCAAGAATTATTAATGATCCCATAATAAATAGGGCTTGCTCTATAACTTAGAAAGTTGCGATGATGGCGATGCCTGCCCTTCGACGGCTTCGACACCGCTCAGGATTCTATGGGTGGCCACTGAGCCTAGTCAAAATGGGCGGCCACTGAGCGTAGTCGAAGGGCAGGCCCGGGCTATCCGCTACTATCTTTAAGGGTGTTTTCATGGTATATTCGAATTACTAAGCATCCCATTTACTGCTCATTCTTCCTTCTTTCTCCATCTCTTCCTCACACCCTTAAAGGATATCCGCTACTATCCCTATCGCGAATAAAATATTGCTTTCAGATCTAGAACTAACCTCCATCCTTATGGTCTTGTGATAATCTTTTGTATCGAAGATAAATACAATGGTTATTATCCTTATTTTTTAAGGTAGGATGCAGGCTGTTTTGCGTTTATTAGCAGTTTTAGGGATTAATCTTAGGCGAAGAAACGAGTTACTACAGACGCTACAAAAAGGATTTATAGGTATTGAGTAAGCCCAAAATAACGGTTTGGCAGGTCATTGTCATTATCTAAAATTCTTGTTTACAAATATAATAAATTATTATACTTATAAATTTTATGAATGATTAAAACAATGGGTAAGCGGGAATTTTGCTAAGTGCCTAGGGGAGTAGTGATCGCACTCGTTTTAGGTCCGATGAGCGTAGAAGTAAAAAAGGATGGGAGATAATGGATTCGAACCATTGACCCCCTGCTTGTAAGGCAGGTGCTCTGAACCAGCTGAGCTAATCTCCCATTGCATTTAGGTTAAATGCGGTGCAAAGATACTATCGTTTTTTATATTTCCAAACCTTTTGAAATTTTTAATATAATTTTTTTAGATGAATTTTATGGCAGATATGCAAAAAAAGATTTGGAAGGCGCTTCTCTTTTTCTGTATAGGACTTATCACTCTTTTGCTGCTGGTATCGCTCAGTTTCGGATTGTATTATCGGGATATCATCGGCCATTTTCTTCAAAAAGAAATTCAGAAGACCATAAAGACAAAAGTCACCTTTGCTAAAAACTTCGACCTTCGCTTTTGGGCAGATTTCCCCCAGGTGACCTGTATCTTTAGCGATGTAAATGTAATGGGACAGGGCAATAAAGAACCCATTCTTTCTATCAAAGAAATGGGGTTCCAGTTTGGCCTCTGGGATTTTCTACATAATAATTATAAGGTAAGAAGCCTGAGCCTGCGGGATGGGTGGCTCCTGCTAAAGACCGATGAAAACGGTATCCCTCACTTCGATATTTTTATCCCTTCTAAAGAAAAGACCGCTTTTTCCATCGCCACCATCCGAGCCGATAATCTAACAATCACTTATGCCGATCTTTTCTTTGATCAACACTTTACCACCCAGCTCACTATGGCGAGGTGGGATGGCAGTTTGATGGATAAAAAAATAGAAGGACGTATAAAGGCCGATATGGTGTGCCAAAGCTGGCGATCCGGCACTGCTATTATGCTCACCGGCCAGCTACTCACACTCCATTCATGGCGAGGCCACCATACTTCCGCATACTACTTTTGTGGACTTTGAAATAGACGGGGCAGACCTAGACCTGGAAAAGCTGGCCCATCTCGCACCGCAAGCCCTGGCCAGATACCGCGAAATAACCCATCAACATGGATATTTTCACCTAAATACCCGCATTTCCGGAGAATATGACGACAAGAATTTTCCTGTAGTACAGGGAGAATTTGGAATGAGCAATGGACGGCTCACCCCTCGCAGCCTCGGATATTCACTCAGTAAATTTACCATCAATGGAAATTTTGATAATGGTGCCTCCAAGAGTTTGCACGATGCCCAGCTACGTGTACCTGAGCTCTCCTTTTACCTCCACGGAGAGAAAACTGAGCTGCAGTTTACCATTGATAATTTTAATGTGCCGGTACTCGATATGAAAGGGAAAATAGTAGTGGATTTAAAGGTGTTCAAAGACATACTCGCGCCACAGATCACCGGTCCGGAGGGTAACCTGCAATTCAATAATCTAGTTATAAAAGGTCCTATAGAGAATCTTAAAACAGGAAAATTAACCCCTGAAACGCTGGTACAAGGCGAGCTGGTGATGGAAAACCTTTCTTTTACAAAAGGCAGATCAGCCATCAAAAATATTTCGGGCAAAATAAACATAAGTCCCACACAATGGCAAACCGAAGACCTGCTTGTACAAACCGCTAAGAGCGACCTCACTATTAAAGACTATCTGCTCAATGCCAGCGAATATCTCACCCAATATTTGTTTAGAGATACCGCTGCTATGCGCCTGCCATTAAGCATAAACATAGCCATACAATCTGCACACTGTGATATCAAAGATATAGCCGGGTTATTTGCCACTCCTACTCCGGCAGACACATCGGCTAAGGTGGCAGATCATCCCATCAAAGCTCCTGTAAAATCGCACCTCATCACCGGCGAGGTGGACCTGACTATAGACCGGCTATCCTATGAAAAAGTGGACCTCAGAAATCTCCAGGGCCGGCTCAGCATAAACGATGAATTTTTTCTTATCCATCCGCTGGAGCTGGAGGGTTTTGGTGGAAAAGGTTGGCTCCAGGGAAAGTACAAGCGAGATGAAGAAAATAATCTGCATACCTGGACTTATATACACTTCGAAGGACTGCAGATAGATGAACTGATGAGGCAATTCGAAAATTTTGGGCAGAATATTTTACCGATAAAAACATCAAGGGCCGGCTCAAGGCCGATGCCGTAATAAAGATGGTGCTGGATCCGGCTATGAATATGCGCAAACCACTGTTTGAAATCATTACCGACCTGGATTTGCGCGATGGGCAGATCTATAAATTTAAACCCTTAGAAGAAGCATTAGAAGGCCTGGCTGATGCCGATGACCGAAGAAAAGTAAATTTTTCCCATCTACAAAATCAATTGGCCATTCGCAAAAATACCATCCTCATTCCCACCATGAATATAAGTACTAATGTGGGCGATTTTTCTCTCTATGGCAAACAGTATTTTAATCTCAATTTTGATTACTATGTACGGGTAAATGTGTCGGATATGCTACTGAAAAAATGGGACCTGCGCCATTTTGAAAAAAATACCGGAGGCCGCACCGGCAGCGAACTTTTTAGCAAATATATGTTTATCACCGGCAATGTAGAGGAGCCTCGTTTCGGACAGATGGGACGCGCTGAGATTAAGAATATAATGGAGAGAGCAGCCACCCGCGAAAAACAAAGCCTCAGTACCCTGCTCACCAAAGAATTTCCTTATTAATCAAAAAAATCCTATTCGAAAAATCTATCCTATCTGCAGACTAGGGATAGAACCACAGCCTATTCGCTATCTTCGCCCTTATCGTTTTTGTACCATTCTATAAAATCATACAACTCTGTTATAGGCAATAATTCTTCCTCCATATCTTCCTGAGGCAATGGATTGATATTGAGCAGTCGCACGTGCAGTGCCATCGCTTCCTCGCCGGCCAGTATTTCCAGCATCTGAAAGATCCCAAACTCCAGTAAATCTTTATCCGCTACCTGGGCATAATCTTCAAAAAATATTTTTATACCCATCATTTCGGGGTTCTCTTCGCTTTTTAAGGCTATAAAGTGTAGCTGCTCCGGGCGAATAGAGAGTCCTTCTACCTCAAAAGCCTCATCGGACAGCAGCATCATAGGTTGTTTAAGAGCGATGATATCCCAACCCGGAATAGCCGGAGCTTGGGCTACTAAGGCCTTAGCATCCGCAAAAAATTCTTCTTCACCCTCAGCTGTGATGATAAATTCCATCGCTTCATCGGGTTCCCCCTCCACCTGAAAATATAATTCCGGATGATACTTTTGCAGGGCATCTAGCATATCATCTAAAAATGCCTCGCGTGACTCCTCGGAGAGGCCATCTATCTGATTCAGTTTTTCTAAGTTTTTTGTAAACCAGGACCAAAACTGTTTAGCTTTATGATTGTTTTCCATATTATTTATTGATGTGAAAATCAGAAAAATGCTGGGCATCTGCTGATAATGAAAAATTAAGGGGCAAAGTTAAGGTAATGAACGAAGATAAAGCGGATTTTTACTAATTAGGCTATTTTTTTTCTTTATTGGAAAGCGATGTGACTAAGGCGTATAAATATTTTTCTATCATCTTTACCGGATGCAGGCGGTAATATTAAAAGATGTGCAAAATGTAGCCGTGGAGGAAACGGCCGATCCGGTGATAGAATGCAGTACGGATGTGATCGTAAAAGTGTCGCTCTGTGCCATCTGCGGATCGGATATGCACGTATATCACGACAGGGAAAAAGGCTGTGACCACGGCACTATAATGGGCCACGAAATTACCGGTGTGATCGTAGAAAAGGGCAGGGGAGTAGTGGGTCTTCATATAGGCGATAGGGTAGTGAGTCCATTTAGTACTAGCTGTGGCCTCTGCCATTACTGCCGCAAAGGACTTACGGCCCGCTGCATGCACAATGAGCTCTATGGATGGAAACAAAATGGGCGCGGACTGCAAAGGGCTCAGGCGGAATATGTGCGTGTGCCGTTAGCTGCGGCCAGCTTGGTAAAGTATGAGGAGTATGGCATATCTGCTGAAGCGGCTCTATTGTCCGGTGATGTGCTCTCTACCGGCTATTTCGGCGCCTTGCAAGGGGAGATAAAAGGTGGAGAAGATGTGGTGGTGGTAGGCTGTGGTCCGGTGGGATTAATGGCAGTATATAGTGCACATAAACAAGGGGCCGGAAGGGTTTTTGCCTTGGATGAACTAGCCGGCAGGCTGGAATTAGCCGAAAAACTAGGTGGCATAGCCATAGATAGTTCAAAACCCGAAAACAGAGCATATCTCTGGGATCTAATGCAGGGATATGGTGCCGAAGTGGTGATAGAAGCGGTAGGAAGTCCGGCAGCTCAAAAGCTGGCCTTTCAGCTAGTGCAGTGTGGGGGAATTATCTCCACGATAGGGGTGCATACTACAGAGCCTTTTGCTTTTATGCCGGCGGCGGCTTATGAAAAGAATATCACCTATAAAACCGGCAGATGTCCGGCACGAACCATGATGAATAATACGCTTCCGCTGCTGGCAGTGGATGAAAAAATACTTACATCTGTTATAACGCACCGTTTTGCACTTACAGATGCAGTAGAGGCATATAAATTATTCGATGAGAAGCGACAGGGATGTGTAAAGCTGGTGATGAGTAGTGGTTAGTGATTAGTGGTTAGTGATTAGTGGTTAGTGGTTAGTGATTAGTGATTAGTTATTAGTGGTTAGTGGTTAGTGGTTAGTGATTAGTGATTAGTGGTTAGTGATTAGTTATTAGTTATTAGTGGTTAGTTGTTAGTTAACCCTGCCTTTAACCCCTGCCTTTGTTGGAATGGCTTTAGCCTTCCAACAAATACCCCTGCCCCAAATACCCCTGCCCAAATACCCCTGCCCCAAATACCCCTGCCTTTGTTGGAATGGCTTTAGCCTTCCAACAAATACCCCTGCCCCAAATACCCCTGCCTTTGTTGGAATGGCTTTAGCCTTCCAACAAATACCCCTGCCCCAAATACCCCTGCCCAAATACCCCTGCCTTTGTTGGAATGGCTTTAGCCTTCCAACAAATACCCCTGCCCAAATACCCCTGCCCCAAATACCCCTGCTCTTGTTGGAATGGCTTTAGCCTTCCAACAAATACCCCTGCCCTTGTTGAAATGGCATTCGCATTCAACAAAGAATCTATCCTCTACTCATCATAACGAGTTAAAAATTTGAAATCAGTTTTTCCATAATAATAAATAGATGCTGATGAAAAATAATATTCTTCCGGGAAATTACACAGTTTCGCTTTAAAAGGATTATTATGTATATAGTCAAGTTTTTGTTTAAAAACAGTAGGAGAAATTAGATCTATACTCAAAGAATTTCTCTCCCAGAATTGATAAGTTCTATCCTTAGCGTTTACTTTGTAATTTAACAATACTTGCGGATGATTTTCAACCAAATCTTTTTTAAATTTTTGAGCAGTATTACGCAATAAACTATTTTGTAGTTTTGCTCTTTCCTCATCATTTTTCCTTTGCCAAATTATATGTATGTGGTTGTCCATTATAACAAAAGCATATACTACCACTCTATTGGTTCTTACTAAGTGTGATAGGCATCTGTTATAAAATGCTTGTATTTGGCTGGCTTCAATAACATTTTCCATTCCAAAATGGTACTCGTAATAAATTCAGGATAGTACGTTGTAATGTTTAACATATATCAAATTTACAAAAAAACTAAATACAATTCGTTATAACTGATTTTATAATAGGCACAAGGCACAATGCTGTTGGAAGGCGAATGCCATTCCAACAGCGGCGGATGTCATTCCAACAGCGGCGGATGTCATTCCAACAGCGGCGGATGTCATTCCAACAGCGGCGGATGTCATTCCAACAGCGGCGAATGTCATTCCAACATTGGCGGGGGAAAAATGTTGCTGTTGGAAGGCGAATGCCATTCCAACAGCGGCGAATGCCATTCCAACAGCGGCGGATGCCATTCCAACAGCGGCGGATGCCATTCCAACAGCGGCGAATGCCATTCCAACAGCGGCGAATGCCATTCCAACAGCGGCGAATGTCATTCCAACATTGGCGGGGGAAAAATGTTGCTGTTGGAAGGCTATGGCCATTCCAACAGCGGCGGAGACATAAAGCCTAAGTAAAAGAATCACAGAATTAAGAATCCTCCTTCCTCCTCATTCCTCCCCATTCCTACTCATTCCATCAGCTGTTGAAAGGGAAGAGGATATTTTAACGCCCCTAGTTTTTATTATTAAATAGTAAGCCAACTATGTAAAAGTTTGCTACATTTGCAAATAAAACGATACGAATGAAGTCAGTTTTTACTCTTTTGAGGGGATTACAATGGATATTTCTTGGCATGGTGATGGCATCGGATAGCTATGGGCAGCTAAAAATGCAATATCTGGAAGGCCAGCCTTTAAGTTTGCAAAAGATAGGCGAGCTGGAAGAGAATTTTTATCGCTACCAATTATTTTCCATGGACAGTGAGAAACTCGCCGCCGTGAAGACAAAAGATGAAAGCAGGGTGCGACTAAAAATACCGGGAATATTGGATATAGAGATGGAATTATCTACTACTGAAGTGGCAGAGGATGGTGGCATACCCACCCGTATATATAGCAATGGGAAGGTGAGTGGTAACTATACCCATGTGCAAACTACTAAAGGAAAAATAATAGGCGATGAAGGGTCTGAACTGAGACTTACGATAGAGCCGGGATTTCTGATGGGGGAATTAAAAACCTGCGGGTCTCATTATTTTATAGAGCCTCTGCTCCGCTATACAGGAGTAGCCGATAAGGATATCTATATTCTGTATAGAATAGAAGATGTAAAACCCGTTAATGGCACCTGTCCGGTAAATAATAAGTATAGGCTAAAGGGCGAGACAAACGGATATGAAAACCCGCAGGGATTATTAAAACTGGGTATGTGCTATCAGGTTGACTATGCTGTAGCCGCCGATTATTCTATGTACACCAAATATGGATCTGTGGCCAATGTACTCAATTATATAGCTACGATAACCAATCTGGTAAATGGCAACTATGACAATGAATTTAATGATGAAATTCGCTATGTGATAGTGGATACTTATATAGTAACCAGCTCCGGTGGGAATCCCTGGACCGGCAGTACCGATCCTGGTTTATTATTAGATGATCTGGTGGCCTGGGGTCCATGGGGTTTTAGTGTTGTACATGATGTGGCCACCCTTTACACAAATCGCAATTTTGATGGTAGTACAGTCGGATTGGCCTATCTGGGTCAGGTGTGTACATCGCACCGCTATAATGTAGTACAGGATTTTAGTACGGATCAGCAGAGTATGCGCTGCACCGTAGCCCATGAGCTGGGTCATAATTTTAATGCAGCGCATGATAATGCCGGCGATCCTTATATTATGGCTCCCTCAGTAAATCCTGCGGCTGTGACCTGGAGCACAGCCTCTACCAATAGTATAAACAACTATGTGTCTGCAGCGAGTTGTCTGGATTCTTGTCTGCCCGATTGTCCTGCTTTTATGGGGGTAGTAGTGAGTGCCTGCAATCCGGCTACCGCTACCCATAGCCTGGAAATAAAAATGCATACCGCTGGGTTTAGCGGTAGTTTTACGATAGTGATAAATGGGGTGAGCTATCCACAGACTTTCAGTGCAGTTTCCCCACAATTTATAACGATAAGCGGCCTCAGTTCTAATGGCAGCACGGGTGTAGTAATTTCTTATGCGCTGCCCGCTCAGGGATGCTCGGATCAAATAAGTTATGATGCCCCCAATGCCGATTGTATATGCAGTACTGTTTTTATCTTGAATGAGGGTTTCGATAGCTGTGCACTGCCGGCCGGCTGGAGTACTAGTTATACCGTAGCGGGTTATAATAATATAGGAAATTGTAAAGATGCCCATCAGGGCGTATATAATACCCCCTTTACTTTTGAATGTGTGGGCGAATATGCCTTTAATTATTTCGGCGTGGGAATAGGACCGCCAGAAGGATTTAGCGGATGTGTGGGGATGATAGATGATGATGATGTCGGCGTAGATGCTAATAATGAAGGCCCTGCCGGAAAAGGGTGCATCGTTTCTCTAGTGACTAACCTGACGGCTTACCAAAATATTTCGCTGCAATTTGATTATCAAAATGAACCTTATATGACCTGGGGCCTCTTTTCTGCTGAAGCATGGAATGGCAGCACTTGGACAAGCCTATTTAGCGATGGAACTTCTAATAATGGGCACGTAGTAGTGGATATAAGTAGTTATAATATAAGCAATTTTCAGGTGCGGTTTTGCTATGATGATGAGGGCCAATGGGACTGGGGAGCTGCTATAGACAATATAAAAATATGCGGCTATCTTGCTCCTACTTGTAGCGATGGTGTGCAAAATGGTAACGAGACCGGTGTCGACTGTGGCGGATCCTGCCCCTGCTGTCCGATGAGCTGTGATGATAGCAATTGTACTACCACAGACAGTTATAATACTACTACCTGCCAATGTGTGCATACCCCTATCACGCCTCCCAACTGTGATGACAGCAACTGTACCACCACCGATAGTTATAATACGAGTACCTGCCAATGTGTAAACACACCTATCACGCCTCCCAACTGTGATGATAGCAACTGTACCACCACAGACAGTTATAATACTACTACCTGCCAATGTGTGCATACCCCTATCACTCCGCCAAACTGTGATGATAGCAACTGTACTACCACAGACAGTTATAATACCACTACTTGCCAATGTGTGCATACACCTATCACGCCGCCAAACTGTGATGATAGCAACTGTACTACCACAGACAGTTATAATACTACTACCTGCCAATGTGTGCATACGCCTATCACGCCTCCCAACTGTGATGACAGCAACTGTACCACCACCGATAGTTATAATACGAGTACCTGCCTATGTGTGCATACCCCTATCACGCCGCCAAACTGTGATGATAGCAACTGTACTACCACAGACAGTTATAATACCAGTACCTGCCAATGTGTGCATACAGCTATCCCCTCACCTAATTGCAATGATGTATTGGGTTGTATGGATAATTTGGCATGCAATTATGATCTGCAAGCCACTTATGAAGACGGCAGTTGTGATTATACCTGTTATGGCTGCACGGATCCCGCGGCTCATAACTATGATGCCAATGCTACGATAGACAATGGCAGTTGCGAAACTTGTTTGGATGGTATGCAAAATGGCAATGAAGCAGGTATAGACTGTGGAGGCAGTTGTACGGGTTGCGACTTTCTGCTCTATGCCCAGCTTCTGCTAGAAGGGGTTTATAATCCGGCTACGGGTTTCATGAATACAGGATTTACAAATGGCGGATCGCTGCCAATCGGTCAACCCTTTTTCGATGCTCCCTTTTATTACAATGGAGGGGAGCAGGCACTCAATCCCGCCTCCGATGTGGTGGACTGGATACTAGTACAGATACGAGACGCAGCTGATGTAAATACGGTGATAACCCAGCGGGCGGGCCTATTGCGATCCGATGGAGCGGTTACCGATACCGATGGCAGCACCGGACTGCCGCTTTCCGGTCTCCTAGCTGGTGAGGTCTATCGCTTGGTAATCTATCAGCAAGGGCATCTAGGGGTGATGAGCAATGTAGATATTCTCGGCAGTGCGGTGATGAGCTATGACTTCACTACCGCCGTGACGCAAGCAGCGGGAATAGGACAATTAAAAATGGCGGGTAGTAAGGCGGTGCTCTTTGCCGGCGATTTTGATAACAATGGGGTAATAAATAACTTAGATTTCAATCTATGGTACAGCGATAATGCCGCGGTAAATAGCTATCATAGCTGGGATGCCGACATAAACGGGGTTATCAATAATCTGGATTATAACCTGTGGTTTGCCAATCGCAGCAAAGTGGGCATAGCCGAGATACAGCAGTAAAGCTATACCCCTGTAAGGGAACTACATACGGGCAGTAGGCAAAATAGCCTCAAATTTGCCTTTAGCTCGCTTTTTGCCTATGAAGCTATAAGGATGCTACGAGTGAATAATATGGGTTCAGCGGCCTTGTTTTGCCCATTTGGCGGGCAGGTGAGGGGGTTAGCTTTGTGCCAAAGTCATAATTTGGAATAAAAAAGTCGATTTCCGCAAGTCGGGAAGCGTGGCGAAACTAGGTAATTCCTGTTTTGGTATATCGTGTTTTTCCGTTCTGTTGATTTCTGACCAGCAGTTTCGAGACCTTGTCCGCAAAATAGACTTTCCTACAGCACCTCCAGGCGGCAAAATTATTGCTCTACTAGGCGGATTTTAGCGAAACCGAAAAAATATTGACCGATAATGCAAGATTTACGGCCACTTATGCAATGGCGTTTTTTTTTCGCTGGATCTTGCCCTAATATTGACCCATTAAAGCAAACTTACACAAGATTTACTCCCCAATAATCTACTAAGTCTTGCTGATAGCCGCCCCTCCCCTTCCCCCCAATTCTTTTTACGGGCGGCTATCTTTTTTTGTATTCCCATTTATACTCGCTTACCGGCATTTATTTCCTATTTCCTAAGCTCACATAACCCCTTTACTACTGTCTATTATTTTCAGCAAGCTTATCCTTTCCATTCCAATCTCCCCTCGCCGGCTTTTTTAGATAGTACATTTTTTTTGGTGGTTGTTTTATTCTCCCCATCAGTGCTTTTCCTTGTCCTATTTATAAGAATATCTTCGTAATCTGATTGCAAAGAGCTGGGAGATGAGCACTGCGTCCTCTGGAAATACTTATAAGGATTACAGTACAAATAGACTTCCTGCGATAGATACAATCTCAAGACATTCTAATTAAAGCCCATTGTGGATAAGTTTCTTGCGAAATATGCAAAAAATACGGCCGAAAATGCAAGGGGGGGTAATTTTTGTTTGTAGATGTAAATTAATATTTTACCTTTGCTAAGTAGGTAAGCAAACGAAGGTTTTTTTTTTACCCATTCTTCCTATTTGAAAATAAGTGGGATGAATGGGATAAGTTAAATACCTTTAGCAATGTTCGAATTAATGTACTATATTTTCCGCAAATTATTAGCTATGCTTAAGGAGTTTAAAGATTATTTTGGACAATGCAGTAGAGATGAACAGGACCGAATTATTGACCATCTCTACCATATCATCCATACAGGTCAAGTTTCCTTTGATACTGCTGCAAAGAATCAAAAGCCAGTCTGCCTTCATGGCAAGTCTGACCGTATTGTCGCTGTGGTAAAGCATAAAGATGTTAAAAAATATTTATGTCAGGCTTGTCATAAGAACTTTAGAGAAACGACGGGCACTGCTATTATGTGGCTTAAAAAGAAGCACCTTTTTAAGAAATATTTATTTTGTATGCTGCTGGGTAAAAGCCTAAGAGCCACAAGTTTAGAAGTAGGAATAAGCCTTCAACCTTCACATAACTGGAGGCACAAAGTATCGGCATTATTTGCGATGGTATCAGCAGGGTTTTTCGTAGGTATCATGGAAAGCAAAGACTTTTTTATATTAGAATCTCAGAAGGGGAATAAGGAATTAGAAAAACCGGCAAGGAAAAGAGGGGGAAGAGCTACTAAACGGGGCATT
>Ga0209398_1000336_pt1 | contig 30374 bp, 24 predicted proteins | sample AshMeaBigSpring_FD_184125 | JGI IMG/M metagenome (GOLD analysis project Ga0209398, IMG submission 184125) | Groundwater microbial communities from Big Spring, Nevada to study Microbial Dark Matter (Phase II) - Ash Meadows Big Spring (SPAdes)... | ecosystem: Environmental > Aquatic > Deep...
TCCGTAGGGCATGAATCCAAAACATGCCTGCGGGGCGGGCTGCCGTGCGCCACTATTCGACTGATTGCAACTTTCCACTTTCATGACACCACTCACCGAGTCCGATCTTGCACCCGCCGCCGAAAAACTGGGCCGCCTGCGCGCCGCGTTGGAGAGTGTGCTCTTCGGGCAGGAAACGCTGATCGAACTGGTGATTGTGGGGCTGCTTTCCCGCGGACACCTGCTGCTGGAAGGTCTGCCGGGTCTGGGAAAAACAGAGCTCGTCAAGGGACTGGCGCGCTGTCTTTCGCTTGAGGCGAAGCGCGTGCAGTTCACGCCGGATCTTCTTCCCGGCGACATCACCGGCAACCCGGTTTTGCAGGAGATCGACGGGCGGCGGCAGTTTGTTTTCCAGCCCGGTCCGCTTTTTGCGAACCTTGTCCTGGCCGACGAGATCAACCGGGCCTCTCCGAAAACCCAGTCCGCTCTTCTCGAGGCGATGCAGGAGCGGCGGGTGACGGTGCTTGGGCAGACGCACCCGCTGCCGGATCCGTTTTTCGTGCTTGCGACGCAGAACCCGATTGAGCTGGAGGGAACGTATCCTCTGCCGGAGGCGCAGCTCGACCGGTTTCTTTTCAAGCTGGATGTCCGTGCGGCCGGGGTCGACGTCCTGGAGCGCATTGTCCGCAACCGCGAGATCGGCGAGGAGCCGGCCGTCCCAGCAGTGCTGGATGGAGCGGAGCTGCGGGGGATTTCCGATCTGGCCCGCAGGATTTTCCTTCCGGATGTCGTGGTGAACTACCTGGCGCGGCTCGTGGAGGCGACCCACGGTCTGCCCGGCGTGAAATACGGCGCGAGCCCGCGTGCGGCGCTGGCGCTGGCGGCGGCGGCGCGGTCGCGTGCGCTGCTGGCGGGCCGCCTGAACGCGAGCTTCGAGGACGTGCAGGCGGTCGCTGGCCCGGTGCTCGGCCACCGCCTCGTGCTGGACTACAGCGCGAAGCTCGAGGGCAGGACGCCTGCAACGGTCGTCTCCGCGCTTCTGGAGTCCGTGCCGGCGCAGAACCGGGCGACGCCGGATCTGCTGAAGGAGGCCAAGCTGTGAGACATTGGGGAGGTGTCCCCAGCGTTGCTCTGGCGGTCCTGTTTGCTATTCTTCAGTCTGTCCCTGCGTCGTCGTATCTTCACAAGTTCGACACCGATCCGCAGAGCGGCATCAGCATGGAATTCATCATGCCGTTCGACACGATCGCTCCCAACGGCGGGGCGCCGGTGCGGGTCCGCATCGAGAACCGGGGCGCATCCGAGGCCCGGTGGATTTTCGACTTTCAGAGTCCGGGCGACGGCTACAACCCGGACCGTGCACAGATTGTCCATTCGCGGTTCGCCGCGCGGGTCGGTGCCGGCTCCTTGCGCGAATTTGAGTTCCTTGTCCCGCTTCGAACAGCCGCCGATGCGCACTACCACCACTCCGGTCTCGGCCTGAACGTCGAGGGTCCAGGTCTGCGCAGCAATGAGCACACGTTTCCATCATCCTCGCGGGGAGGCGGCCGCAGGCTCGGCAATATCGGGTTCAGCGAGAAGCTGATCGGCGCGCAGGACTTGGCGCTGACGAATGCGCTCAAGGCCAAGAGCATCGACAAAACATATGCTGTCGGCGATCCGGCGCTGCTCCCGGACGACTGGCGTGGCCTCTCCGCGTATGACCAGCTCTGGATTACCTCTTCGGAGTGGGATGCCCTGTCGGCGGGCCTGCGGCTGGCGATCGAGCAGTGGACTGCCACGGGAGGGATCCTTTACAAATGCGCACCCGGAGCTGCCGAAGCGGAGGTCAAGGCCGGGCTGGGATCGGTGCGGACATTTCCGCAGCAGGCCGATGAGTCGCTCGATCTGAAAAAGCTGATGGAGCGGATGGATAAGCCCGGCCGTCCAGCCTTCATGGAGTCGCTGTCGGCCTACGCGGGATCCTGGCCGGACAAGACGTGGATTCCGCCCTACAGCGCCAATACGCCGCTGCTGATCCTGGTGATCTTTGCGTTCGGGCTCATCGTCGGTCCGATCAACATCTTCGTGCTGGCCGGCAAGGAGAAGCGCGCGCGGATCTTCTGGCTCACCCCGCTGATTTCGGTGGCCGGCACGGTGGTGATCGGGCTAACGATCTTCATCCAGGACGGCTTTGGCGGCTGGGGCCACCGGCTCGCACTGGTCGCGATCCAGCCCGACCGCCACACCGAGGTGATCGTCCAAGAGCAGGCCTCCAAGACCGGCGTTCTGCCGGCATCGGTGTTCCGCCTCGACCCGGACGCGATGGTGCGGCAGCTGCCTACCGGCCGGCGGAGCGCGAAGTGCTCGGTCGATGGCGTCGAATACAGCGGCGACTGGTTCCAGAGCCGGAGCGTCCAGGGCCAGCTCATCACGGCCGTGCGGCCGACGCGGTCTGCGATCCGGCTGCTGAATGCCGGCGAAGTTGCGGCCGGCAGTCCGCCCCGGATCCTCTCGCAGATCGGCGGGCAGCTCGAGAGGATCTATTTCCTGGCAGGCGACGGCAAGGTCTACCGCGCCGATGATGTCGGTCCCGGCCGCGAAGCAACGATGAAGCCCGACACCCTGAAGGATGCAATGACCGTGCTCAGAAATGATTTTTTCCGGAATGCCGGACCCCGCATGCATGCGCTGACCGGGTTTCCCAAATTGGAGACCGGATGGTTTTATGGGCTCGCTCTCAAGGCCCGCTCATCGATGGTTCCGACGCTGGGTTCGATCCGCTGGACCTCTGACGACCGCGCCCTTTTTCTTTGCCCCGCCACGTTGAACCCATGAGCGAGCCTCCGCCACTTCCCGTCCCGATCATTTCCGTGCGCGACCTGCACCGCAGCTTTGGCGGTGTGCAGGCTGTGCGGGGCGTGAGCTTTGACGTGTATCCCGGGCAGGTTGTCGGATTCATCGGCGCGAACGGAGCCGGCAAGACGACGACGATGCGGATCATGGCCACGCTCGACATGCCGGACGCCGGCAGCATCGAGATCAGCGGGACCGACGTCGTAAACTTTCCAACGGAGGTCCGGCAAATGATCGGGTGGATGCCGGATTCCTACGGGAGCTACGAGCACATGACGGTGCTCGAATACCTCGACTTCTTCGGCCGGGCGTTCGGGCTGAGACGCGAGGCCCGCGAGAAGCAGCTGCGAGAGGTGATGGAATTCACCGACCTGGCCGAGCTCGCCACGCGGCCGGCCAACAAGCTGTCGAAGGGCCAGAACCAGAGGCTGTGCCTCGCGCGCACGCTGTTGCATGACCCACAGGTCCTGATCCTCGACGAGCCGGCGGCCGGGCTCGATCCGAAGGCGCGGATCGAATTCAAGAACCTCGTCCGCCTGCTGGCCGACCGGGGCAAGACGATCTTCATCAGCTCGCACATACTCTCCGAGCTCGGCGAAATGTGCGACACGATGCTCTTCATCGATGCCGGCCGGGTCGTCCATTTCGGCAGCGCGGAGAGCCTCCGGACCCACAGCTCCGAGGAGGCGCTCATCGACATTCGGGTAGCGGGAGACGCCGGTGCGCTGTCGGCCTGGGTCGCGATGAACCCCGGGATCGTTCTCGTGGATTCGCACCGCGAGGGCGGTCGGGTCCGCCTCGATTCGGCGGATCCGCAGGCCGTGGCCGCCTGCCTCCGGAAAATGGTGGCCGACGGACTGCCGGTGACCGACTTCCACCGTGAGGCCCGGCGGCTTGAGGACGCCTTTGTCGACATCCTGAAAGCCCAATGAACATCGCGCACGATTTTCCCGATTCCTTAAGTCCGATGCTGGTGAAGGAACTCCGGCAGGGGATGCGTTCGAAGGCGCTGATCAGCTCGCTCTTTCTGTTGCAGGGGCTGCTGATCCTGAACGCCATCGTCGGCCTGGCGGCTGCGGAAGAGGGCGACCTGACCGGAACGACCGCCCTGTTCTGGACGATCCTCTCGCTGCCGCTGCTGCTGATCCTTCCGCTCTCGGCGCTGGGCGGGATCGGCAACGAAATCAAAGCCAACACGCTCGACCTGGTCTTTCTCACCCGCCTGACCGCGCGGCGGATCGTGCTCGGGAAGTGGATTGCCGTCGTCGCGCAATCGGTTCTGCTGGCAACGACCGTGCTGCCCTACATTGCCCTCCGCTACTACCTCGGCGGGGTGAACATCACTGCCGATCTCGTGTCCGCTGGCGCCCTCGTTGTGGCCTCGGCCATGATCTCCGCTCTGACCGTCGCCCTGTCCTCGTATCCGTCGAAGGTCGTGCGCATTTTTATCGGCATCGGGTTTTTCTTTTCGCTGCAGATGCTTGCGGGCATCGGGGCGGCGTTCATCGTCGGCGGGCGGTTCGGGCTGATTTCCGTCTGGGGGGCCTGGCCGGTCGTCTCGGCGATTGCTCTTCTCATCCCGCTGTTCATCGTGCTGATGATCGAGGTCGGGTCGATCCGGATCGCCCCGGCGGCGGAGAACCATGCGGGCATGTGCCGGCTGCTCGCGCTGCTCGCCCTGGTGATCACGGGGGCGGCCGGCCTTCTCTCGGCGCGGGCCGAGTGGATGATCATCCTCGGGCAGGTGATGGCCACCCCCTTCTGCATCGCCGCGCTGTGCGAGGCTCCGCCCGTTGTGCCCGGAGTCTTCCGGCCGCTGGTGCGGCGCGGGCCGGCCGGCAGGATCCTTGCTGTGATCTTCACTCCCGGATGGCATACCGGGGTTCTCTACGTCCTGCTCGTATGGCTTTTGCTGTGGGCCTTCTGGCAGCAGGCCGGTTGGCTGGACGGATCCGCCGAGGGACTGCGGCGCCGGCTTTCATTGCTCGGATTCGGTGCCAGCCTTCTCATCCCGGCGATCATCGCCCCTGCCCTTTCGCGGAAACGGATTTTTTACTACATCGGATTTTTCGGGTTGAGCCTTGTGATCTTTTTGGTCACCGGCGTCCTGAGCGAAGTCGGGAGCGACCACTCGGAATGGATCAACGCGACAGCGTTTCTGCCGCCGCTGGCGCTCTTCGCGCCGGGATTTGAAAGCCTCCAGGCGGCGCCCCAGCTGATCTGGATGGGATTCCTTGTGGCAGTGATTGCGGTGGTCTATTGGTTCAAGAGCCGGGCGGCCTGGCAGCAGTTTGTCAAGCTGCGTGCGCTGGCTTTGTCCCACGAACGGCAGAACAACCGTCATGCTGCCCGGAATTGACGAGCGGCGCGGGATTGCCGCGCGGATGGAGGTGGCGGCCGGCCGGATGCGGCTGCCGTTCCGGGGCCGGGTCTGGCGCGGACCGGGCGGCTCGTGGCAGGGAGCCGGGTCCGGGAGCTCGATCGATTTTCAGGACCACCGCGCCTATCTGCCGGGGGATGATCCCCGCCACATCGACTGGGCGGCCTACGCGCGCAGCGGGCATTACACGATGAAGCTCTACCGCGAGGAGGTGAGCCCGGCGGTCGAGCTCGTGCTCGACGTCTCGGACTCGATGTTCCTCGCGGCGGGCAAGGCCGTGCGCGTCCTCGAGTTGTTCTATTTTTCTCTTGCGAGCGCGCGGCAGTCGGGCGCATCCGTCCACTGCCACCTGCTGCGCGGTGACGAATCCGCACGCTGGCCGGTCGAGGCCGTGCTGGGCGGCGGTGGGTGGGACGCGCTGCCGTGGCGGAAGACCGGGCCGGTCCTCCCGTGGCGTCAGGGGTCGCTCCGCGTGCTGGTCTCCGACCTCCTCTTTCCTGGTGCGCCAGGCGCCTGGCTCGGCGCGCTGGCCGCCTCGCGCGGGACGGGAATTATCTTCTCGCCGTTTGCGGCCGCCGAGGCCGACCCCGACTGGGGTGGAAATATCGAGTTCACTGACTGCGAGAGCGGCCGTTCGCGCGTGCAGATGGTCAGCCCCGGCCTGCTTGACCGCTACCGCGCGGCCTGGCGGAGGCATTTTGCGCTTTGGGAGGAGGAATGCCGCCGCCACCGGGTGGTTATGGCGCGCGTCGGCGAGGAGGCGGACTTTCTGGAGTCCATGCACCGGGAGGCGCTGCCGCGTGGGGCGGTCGAGCTGGCGAGCTGATGAACGGTCTTCTCTTTGCCAATCCCGCCGGATTTTGGGCGCTGCTCGGCATTCCGGCGATTCTGGCCATCCACTTTTTGCAGAGGGAATCGCGGCGGGTCACGACGAGCACGCTGTTCCTTCTCGAGCAGCTCGCGCCCGAAAGCGCGCAGGGTCGGAGGTTTGAGCGCCTGCGGAACTCCGCCGCTCTCTGGCTCCAGTTGCTGGCGGTCCTGCTCGTCGCTTGGCTGCTGGCCGGTCCGCGGTGGATCCGTCCGGATTCGGTGCAGAAAGTTGCCATCGTTCTCGACAGCAGCGCGTCGATGTCGGCATTCGCCGGCGAGGCCCGCCAGGCTGTTGAGATACAATCCGCCGCCCTCGCCACGGCCGCTGCCCGCACCGAGTGGATGCTCATCGAGAGCCTTTCCGCTCGGAAAACGCTTTACTCCGGCACCGACCGCGCTGCGATGCTGGCCGCATTGGACAGCTGGCATCCTGGTGGTCCCGGACACGATCCGGAACCCGCACTGCGCGCCGCGCTGGGCGTCGTGCGCGGGAACGGCGTGGTCGTCCTGGTCACCGACCGCGCGCAGGCCGTGCTGCCGGGGGTCGTCCTGCTTGCTGTCGGATCGCCGATCGACAACACCGGGTTCACCGGCCTCCAGGCCGACGGCGGGATCTGGCGGGTGCTGGCCCGCAATTACGGCCCGCAAGCCGTGCGGCGGAACTGGAAAATTGACGGCCGCGACCAGGGGGCGATCGGGATCGCACCTGGCGGCATGGCCGAGCTTCGCGGGGTGTTTCCGCCCGGCGTGGACAAGCTTACGCTGTCGATTGATGGCGACCGCTTCCCGCTGGACGACTCCCTGCCGGTCGTTCGCCCGCAGCCGAAGCGGATCGGGATTTTCCGTGAGCCCGGCACGCCGTTCGACGGGTTTTTCGAGAAGTTCACAGGGACAGTTGCCGATCGGCTGCCCGAGGGGCGGGACCTCGCGCTCGTGCGCTACGACCCATTCCTGCCGAAGATCCCGGACGGCTCAGCGATCGCGGTTGTTGACCAGCCCGGGAAGCCCGGGAAGCTTCTCACAGGAAATATCGTGGCCGAGAACCATCCGCTTGTTGCGGGCCTGAACTGGCAGCAGCTTCTCGTCAACGAGACCTTCTCGATCGCCCCGCGCGAGACCGACGACCTGCTCCTCTCGCAGGGAGGTCGACCGCTCATCCTGCTGCGCCACGGCGCGAAGGGATCGGCGCTTCTGGTCAACTTCGACCTCCGGCATTCCAATGCCGCGCAGCTCCCCGCGTTCATCCTCCTGCTCAACCGGTTTGTCGAATCCGTCCGCGCCGGACGCACGGACATCGAGGTGGTGAATGCCGAGACCGGCCAGGGCCTTGCCGGAGGGCTTCGCGCACCGGAGGCCCCCGGGTTCTTTGAGCTTTCCGGCGTCCGCGGTGCGGCCCACTTCGCCGACGGGCGCGAGGCGGACTTCAGCGGCGCCTCCTCCGCCGACGGGGTGAGCGGCACCGTCGCCGCGCTCCGCCTTCAGAACAGCGAACAGGATTTTCTCATGCCGTTGTGGACGCTCCTCCTGCTCGGCGTTTGTCTGGCCTCGTGGGCGGCGGTGCGGAAAGGCACCGGCTTATGATGAGATTCGCCGCACCCGAATGGTTCCTGCTGGTTCCGGTCCTCCTCTTTGCCGCGTGGAAGTGGCCCGGGCTCGAGCTGCGGCGTCCGCGCCGGGCGGTGCTCGTGGTTTTGTTTTTGCTGGTTCTCGTGCAGCCGGAAATCCGGCGGATCGGTCCGGGACTGGACCTGTGGGTGCTGGTCGACCGCTCGGCCTCGGCGGCCGATGCGATCGAGCCGCGCCGGGCGGAGATGGAGGGCCTTATCGCCAAAGCGAAGGGCCCGGACGACCGGATGTTCGTTGTCGACTTTGCAACCATCGCGCTCCCGCGGAACGAGACCGACGCGATCCCCGAGGCGCAGCGGCAGGAGACGCGCATGGCCCTTGCCATCGAGACGACGCTGGCGCGGCTGGATCCGGACCGGGCCTCGCGCCTGCTTGTGCTCACCGATGGGGCAAGCACCGAGCCGCTGGCCGGGCTCGGCGAGCGGCTGCGGGTGTCGGGTGTGCCGCTTGACCATCGCATTCTCGGCGTCGGGGATGCGGGCGACTACCGCCTGGCCGGGCTTGTCGTCCCTTCCCGCGTGCAGCCGGGTGAGCCGTTCCTCATCGAGATCGCGGTCGAGGGTACGCCCGACGGAACCGTATCCTGCGACATCGAGCGCGACGGGAAAAAAATCGGCACGGCGGACGTGCAAATCACAAAGGGTCGCGGCCACCTGAGGTTCACCGACCGGCTCGTCCGTCCTGGCGCAGCGAAATATGCCGCGCGCTTGCGTCCGGCGTCGGACACGCGTCCGGGCAACAATTTTCTGGAGCGCTGGATCGAGGTCGCCGGCGGTCCGCGCGTCCTTCTGGTGACAAGGTTTCGCGACGATCCGATCGCGTCCGCGCTGCGCGCACAGGGATTCGCCGTCGATGCGGTCATGCGGCCGGTCGACCTTCATGTCGGGCGGCTGAGCGGCGCGCGCGGGGTGATCCTGAACAATGTTCCGGCCAGCGAGGTGCCGGCCGAATTTCTATCGGCGCTCGACTTTTTCGTGCGCGGCCAGGGCGGCGGCCTTCTCATGGCGGGCGGCAAGCAGAGTTTCGGATCCGGCGGGTATTTTCAGTCGGCCGTGGACGAGCTGCTGCCGGTCTCGATGGAGCTGCGATCCGAGCACCGCAAGCTTGCCGTCGCGATGGCGGTCGTGCTCGACCGCTCGGGCAGCATGGCGGCCAGCGTGGCGGGTGCCGCCGGTGTCCAGAAAATCGACCTCGCCGACGAGGGGGCTGCGCGCTGCGTCTCCCTCCTTGGCGGTCTCGACGCGGTCTCGGTCATCGCCGTCGACACCCAGCCGCACATCGTCGTGCCGATGACCCAGGTGGCCGGGAATACAGCGAAGATCAACGACCTCGTCCGCCGGATCGACAGCGGCGGCGGCGGGATCTGTGTTCCGACCGGACTCAAGGCCGCGCGCGACGAGCTCAAAAAAGCCACCGCCGGCCAGCGGCACATCGTCCTCTTTGCCGACGCCAACGACGCCACGCAGGAACTTGGGCCCTACCCCGAACTCATCAAGGAACTCACGAAGGAAGGCATCACGATCAGCGTCATCGGCCTCGGGTCGGATACCGATTCCGGCGGTCAGTTTTTGAAGGAGGTCGCGGACTTGGGCAAGGGGAGGATCTTTTTCAACGCCGACCCGAACCAGCTGCCCGCCCTCTTTGCGCAGGAAACCGTCGCTGTTGCGCGCTCGGCCTTCCTCGACGAGGCGACGCCGGTCGAGCCCGCGCCGGCCTGGAAGGAAATCGCCGCCAAGCCGCTCGATTGGCTCAAGGAAATCGACGGCTACAACCTGAGCTATCTCCGCCCGGATGCCTCGGTCGGACTGCTCTCAAAGGATGAATACGCCGCGCCGCTCGTCGCCTGGTGGCAGCGCGGCGCCGGACGCGTGGCCGCGGTTTCGTTTCCGCTCGGCGGCGACTTTTCCGGCCGCGTCCGCGCGTGGCCGCAGTATGCCGACTTTGTCCAGACGCTCGGCCGCTGGCTCGGCGGCGACGGACTCCCGCCCGGGATCGGCTTGAAGGAGGACATCGACGGCACCCGGCTCCGGCTCGACCTCTACTATGACGATTCGTGGATCCCGCGTCTCGCCGGGCAGCCGCCGCGGATCGCGCTGGCCGACGGTGCGGGCAAAGCCGTTCGCGAGCCGGTCTGGCAGCGCATGGAACCCGGCCACTTCCGCTGCGAAGTAGATCTTTCGCCCGGCCAGTGGATGCGCGGCGCGGTGCGCGTCGGCGAGCACGTGCTGCCGTTCGGTCCGATCCTCGCCGGCTCGAACCTCGAATGGTCGGTCCCCCCGGCTCGCGTTCAGGAACTCCGCGCCCTCACCCGTGCCAGTGGCGGCGTCGATCGTGTCGATCTCAGCAAGGCCTGGGATGCCCCCCGCCGCGCCGCATGGCGACCGCTCCGCAATGCCCTCCTCCTCGCCGCCCTTGCCACTTTCCTCCTCGATGCGCTCGCCACCCGGCTCGGCTGGCAGAGGTGGTGATCCCCTCGCAGGGAGCCCGCCGTTTTGATTCTCGTTGACTGCCCGCACACGGACGGACAGCCTTTTTTCGGGGTTCACCCATGCCGTCCCCCGGAAACTTTTGAATGACTGTCCGATGTCCCAACCCCAACTGCCTGATCGAGATCGCCGCTGACGAATCCCGCGCTGGCGAGACGGTCGCCTGCTCGGCCTGCGGGCACCAATTCGTCCTGCCAACCTGCTGCGGGGACTTTGTCATCTATGACTTGGAGACGACCGGGCTCGACCCGGACCACGAAGATCTCATCCAGATTGCGGCGATCCGGTTCCGGCACGGCTTGCCGATCGCCTCGGAATCGTTCTTCAGCTACGCAAAACCGCGGCGGCGGATCTCGGGGTTCATCACGAATTACACCGGCATCACGAACGACGATGTGCGCGGAGCTCCCGAGCCGTGCGATGTCCTGACGGAATTTTCGAGGTTCGTCGGTGCCTCGACGCTCATCGCGCACAATGGCCTCCGCTTCGACTCAAAATTCCTCACCGCCATCTGCCTGCGCAGCCGGCGGCCGAAACGTGAGGTCCCCTCGATCGACTCGATCTGGCTCTCCAAAGCGGTCTTTGGAAACCAGCGCGGCATCAGGCACGGCCTCGACCTCGTCATCAGCCGCCTCGGAATCACGGACGACGGCATCCGCCGCCACGATGCCCGCGGCGACGTCGAACTCCTCGGCCACGCCGTCTCCCGCATGTGGCAGCATCTCCGCCTACCTCCCGACGCCGCCGGCTTCCGCCGCCACGAAACTTCCCTGCCGGTCTTTTGAGATTGCTGGCTGCTACGATCCTGACCAAGGAATCCGAGTGGGAGGGTGAGTCGCAGTCCGGGCCAAGATCGCTTGGACGATCCTGATTGAACAGAAAAGCTGCTCCTTTTTGAAGGCCTTTTACGCCCGTCTTTTTCGAATCCTGAGGGTTTGTTCGAGCAGCGGGATATGAGCGAGGTCTTTCGGACGCCCGACGAAGCGCTTGCTTTTCAGAATGTTGTCGAGCGAGAGCACCGGAACCTCCATTCCGTTCCAGGAAAGCCTCGGCGACTGCCCGATGACTTCCGCGAATTTTCCGATCCCGTCGACGCGGGGGAGGAAGTTGACAAGAGAGTCGTCTTCCAAGGCAGCGACCGTGGGAGCGAGCATGGTGCCCTTCTGTTTTTGGATGATTGCCGTGAGTCGCACAAATTGGCGCGCGGGGAGTTCAACCCAGATGGCCGTGTCAATTGTGGTGGCCGGCACGCCCTGGAGGATGGCCGCGGACATTCCGGCTATTTGAAACCGGATGTCTTCCTCGCGGAGTGCGAGAACAAGCCGTGCGAGCGGAGAAAGTTTTCGTGGCGCTGCCAGCGTTCGTCCGGCGTGGCGCTCAGGCTCATTGCGAAGAGGATCCGCTCGTCGCCGGAGAGCTCCGGAAACCTTTTCAGTCTTCGCAGCTCGGCCTGGAAATTTTTTTATCCACTCACGCTTAATTATCATTTCAGTGCTGCGGTTGGAAGCTGATTTTGAGTGGCGATGATGGGGAAGCGGCACCTTGCTCCGGAGATTGCACGGCAACTCACGCGCGGAAGACGGCGCCGAGTTTTTTGCCGAGGAGGAGGCTGGCGGCGAGGATGGTGAGGGCGAGGAAGGCCATCGCCCAGACACCGAGGGCGCTGGCGATGAAGCGGCCTTCGCCGAGGAGCTGGTAGAGCTCGTAGATGGCTTTGGTGATCGGGAAATCCTGCTGGCGCTGGGCGAGGATGAGGGAGTCGCTGACCTCCAGCATGGCGAAGGAAAACGCGAGGAGCCCGCCGGCGAGGAGGTTGGCGGCAATGAGAGGAAGGGTGATTTTGCGAAGCGCACGGAGGGGCGGGCAGCCGAGGTTCTGGGCAGCTTCCTCGAGCGTCACGCTGGTCTGCTGGAGCCCGGCGGCTGCCGAGCGGACAACGTAGGGCAGGCGGCGGACGGCGTAGGCGATGACGAGGATGATGAGCGGATCGACCGCCGGGTTGAGGAAGGAGAACAGCTTCCCCTCCTGGGTCATCGCGACGTAGCCGAACGCGAGGACGAGGCCGGGCACGGCAAGCGGAAGCATCGCGAGCGCGTCGAGGATCTCGCGGCCGACAAGTTTCGTGCGCACGACGACGTAGGCGATGGCGACGCCGAGGACGACATCGAGGACGGTGGCAAGGCCGGCATATTTCAGGCTGTTCCGGATCGAGGGCAGGGTCAGGTTGTGTCCAAGCGCGGCCTCGAAGTGCGAGAGCGTCCAGCCGCTCGGGAGGATGGAGTCATACCAGTTGTTTGAGAAGGCGACGAGCACGACGCCGAGATGCGGGAGGATGGCCACGGCGGTCACGAGGCAGAATGCCGCGGTGCAGAGCGGTCCCGCGACCGGCCCGGCCGGCCGCGCACCGCCCAGACTGGTTGCCTTCGACATCATCGCGTGGTTTCCACGGCCGAATACGATTTTTCCGGCGGCGTAGAGCAGGACGGTGAGGACGAGCAGGACGGCGACGAGCGCGAACGGAAAGGGATTGCCCCCGATGTCCTTGAGGCCGGAGAAGATCTGCACCGGGGTGACGCGGGTGAACTCGAACATGAGGGGGACGCCGAGCTCGGTGAATGCCCAGATGAATGTGATCGTCCCGCCGGCGAAAAGACCGGGCATGATGAGCGGGAGCGTGATTTTCCAGAACTTCCGGAGCCCGGTGCAGCCGAGGTTCTCGGCCGCCTCGCTCATTGCCGGATCGATGTTGGCAAGCGCGGCGAGGACGTTGAGATAGAGGATCGGATAGAGGTGGATTGCGATCATGATGATCACGCCGGCGAGCCGGCCGCGGCCGAGCCAGTCCATCGGGTGCATCGGATCCATGAGCCCGAGCGCCTCGAGGAACGCGTTCAGCGCGCCGGCCTGTCCGAGGATCTGCTTCATGCCAATCGCGCCGACGAACGGAGGCAGGATCATCGGCACGAGCACGAGCGCGCCCAGGACCGCCTTGCCCGGGAAGAGGAATCGGTCGCTCAGGAGGGCGAGCGGCACGGCAATCAGAGCCGCCAGCGCGGTGCTGCCGATGCCCATGAGGAATGAGTTCCAGAGCCCCTCAAGGTAGATCGGATTCCGGAAAACCTCGACGGTATAGGCGAGCGTGAACGCCCCGCCTGGACCGGTGAACGCGCCGCGCAGGGTCTCGAAAACCGGCCAGATCAGAAAGAGTCCGAAAAAGACGGCGGTGAGGAGGAAGACAATTCTGGCGAGGGTGGTCGACATGGATCACGCGGAGGCGCGGAGGCGCGGAGAAGAGGTGTTGGGTTCGTGGTAGTTGTTTACGATTCTATGGAGGCTTTCCTTCAGGACGGGAGCCCCAAAATTGATCAGGAGGCCGACTTCCATACCAAGCAGTTTAAGGTAAGTGAGAAGCTGTTTGGAATGAACTGGCGCAAGGTTTTCAACGGATTTTAATTCAATGCAAACCAGTCGGTTGACGATTATGTCCGCGCGAAACCCCTCATCGAACTTCATGCCCTCAAAAAAAATCGGCACCGCTATCTGGCGTTCCACGACAAAACCACATTGACTCAGCTTTCGTTCCCAAATCGTTTCATAAACCGATTCGAGCAATCCTGGGCCCAGCACGCGGTGAATCTCGATCGCGCACTGAATAATTTTTCCGGTGATCGTGTTGATTTCCTCCGCGCCTCCGCGCCTCTGCGTGAGCCCCTTCATTTCCCCTCCTTCGCGAGCTGTTCGGCTTCGCGGTATTGTTTGCGGAAGTGGCCGGCGAGTTCGCGGGCGAGGCGGACCTCGTCGATCCGGTCGGGGGAGGCGAGGGCCTGTCGGATTTTGGTTTTTGCGGTCTCGTAGTCGACCGCGCGCATGTCGGTGAATTTTTTCATCGCCTCGCGCGGGAAGCGTGCGGCGGCGAGGGCCTGCCATGCCGCCGCCTGCTCGTCGTGGGGGTCGAGGCACATCACGCGGATGATGAAGCTCAGGGGTTTGAAGAGCGGACCGGTCCACGCCGGGTGGTAGGTGAAGAGTTTCGCCTCCTCGTAGGGCTGGACGGCGGGATCCGAGCGGAGCGCGGCGAACTCCGGCGCGTAGAGTTCCTTGCGGACCGGCAGCCGGCGCAGCGCATAGCGGACCGGACCGCCCGGGGTGCCCACGCGGAAGTTCCACAATTTCTGGCCCTCAAGCGAGAGGACGAAGGCGACGAACTCCTCGGCGACCCCGCGGTTCGGGGCCCCGCGGAGGATCCCGATCGGATCGACTCCGACCGACGAGCCGCCGGCCGGCGTAAAGAACCGGAGGCGGGACGGCGTGTTGTCGACCTGGACCGCCTCGCTCTGGAAGCGCCCGTAAAAGTCGATGCACATCCCGATCGCGGCATCGCCGAGCGAGACGTCGACCGGCACGTTGGGCGCAGAATCGGTGAAGTAGCGGGCGTTGGCCGCAGCCAGCTGGATGATGCCGAGCCCGCGCGTCCATCCGAGGGCAAGGATGGATTCGTCATCGGAGCCGGTCACACCCACGAGCTCCTGCATCTGCTGCTGGATGACCATCTCAAACGCCTTTGCGGCCGATCCGCTCTTTGTCGGGTCCGCGAGCGCGACCTGCTTGAAAAATTTCGGCCGGCCGAGATCGCTCCAGGCAGCCGGGATCTCCTTGATGCCCAGGCGGTGGAGCGAGTCGTCATTGTAGCAGATGCCGAACGAGGCGAGGCAGGCTCCGATCCAGCGTCCCTCGGGGTCGTAGAACGTCTCGCCCGAAACCGTCTGCGGGATCGAACCGTCGCGGAACCAGTCCGGATGCTTTGCCAGCACGTCGCTGGCGACGAGCCGCCCGGCGGCCGCCTGCTGCGCGAAGTCGTAGGCGCCCCCGCCGAAGAAGACATCGATGCCGATCCCCTTCGTCGAGTCGAGGAACGCGCGGCGGGCGTCTGCGGCGGCGCTGCCGCCCGGGGCGGTGGCCGGCTTGATCCCGGGGTTGTCGAATGCCCCTGCGACCTCGGGCGTCCATGCCCGGCCCGTGGCCGTCCACTCCTGCTGGAAGGCCGCGTAGAACTCCCCTTGGAGGTAGCGCGCGATCTCGCTCGTGCCGCCCGGCATCCGCCAGTCGATCCGTACTGTCCGTCCCGTCTTCGCCTTGTAATGCGCGGCAAACGCCCGGGCGAACTCGTAGCGGATCGCCTCGTTGTGGGGCGTGACGACGACAAGCGAGTCGTCCGCGCGCGCGAGAAGGTTTTCCCGCGGCTTGAGCGCAAACGGGAGGGCGAGCACGAGAGCGATCGCACCGAAGACAACGACGAGCCGGCGGTCCATAGGCGGTCAGCGGCGCAGCACCACGACATCCTCCGGCTGCGCGGTCGCAAAAAACTCGCGGTCCTCCGGGCGCGCCGACGGCCGCGGGTTGAGCTCGGAAATTTTGAGGAGATTCCCGCCGGCATCGAAGTGGTATTGGGCGACCTCGCCGAGGTAGACGGCCGCGCCGATCCGGCCGCTTGCGCAGTTCGAGGGCTCCCTGGTTTCGCACAGCACCCAGCATTCCGGCCGGATCGACAGCGTCGTCTCCTCGCCGGTGCGCGGGACCCAGTTCGGATCGCCCACAACACCCTCGAAAATCCCGCTCGTGGTCTCGACGACCGCGCGTCCGCCGGAGGCGCTCTGGATCCGGCCGGGCAGAAAATTGGTTTCGCCGATGAAGCCGGCGACGACCCGCGAGCGCGGGCGGCGGAAGACCTCCTCCGGCGTCCCGATCTGGGCGATCCGGCCGTTTTCGAGGACGGCCATGCGATCGGAAATCGAGAGCGCCTCCTTCTGGTCGTGTGTGACGTAGATGGCCGTAAGGCCGAATTCTTTGCAGACCCGGCGGATCTCCGCGCGCATTTCGAGGCGGAGCTTCGCGTCGAGATTCGAGAGGGGCTCGTCGAGGAGGAGGCAGCGCGGGCGGACGACCAGCGCCCGGGCGAGTGCCACGCGCTGCTGCTGGCCACCCGAGAGCTCGGTGATCCGGCGCTCGGCCAGCCCGCCCATCTGCACCGAGTCGAGCGCCTCCTGCACGCGTGCCCTGGCCTCCGCCGGGGGAACCCGCCGTTCCTCGAGTCCGAAGGCCACGTTCTGCCCAACCGTCATGTGCGGCCAGAGCGCGTAGCTCTGGAACATCATCCCCGTATTCCGCAGGTGTGGCGGCTGGCGGGTCACTTCGTCCTCGCCGAACAGGATCCGTCCGGAGTCCGGGATGCAGAACCCCGCGATGCTCCGGAGGAGTGTCGTCTTGCCGCAGCCGCTCGGACCAAGCAGGAAAAAGAGCTCGCCCGGCTCGACGCGGAAGTTCAGACCGCTGAGCGCGGAGGTCTGCCCAAACTTTTTGACGAGGTTTTCAACGGTGATCGCGATCATGGTCGCCGCGCGGTGCGGCGGCGACCACACCTAGCGCAGATTTTGCGGGAGGGCAATCCCGGGCGTCCGCCAGCCTCATTGGGATTGTGCGGACGGACGGTTTGATGTACTTTTCCCACACTTTGTCTGCTTCCGGATATCATTCGCTTCGCAAGGCTCCGGCCCGCATCCGGCCCGTGCGGGAGGCGGCGTTCGTGGCGTTGGCGGTCTTTGTGACTGCCATGGCCGGCCTGCTCTACATTTCGCTGAGCGCGTATTCCGACGAGAAGGAGACCGTGCGCGACGGGCTTTCGCATCTGGCCGCGGCGGCGGCGGGACTTGTCGATGGCGACCTTCATGAGAAGCTTGTTGATCCCGCGCAGATGGGCGGTCCGGAGTACCGCCGGGCGCTCGACCCGCTGGTCCGGTTCCACAAGGGCGTCGAAGAGATCGCCTACCTCTACACGCTCATCGAAAAGGATGGAAAATTCCGCATCGTGCTCGACACCTCCACGGCGGCGGACCGCCTCGGCTTCGATCGCAAAATGGAGCCGTCGAACCTGCTCGACCCCTACAGCAGCAGCTCGCCCGAGGAAGACCGGGCGGAGATGGAGGCGCTCAGGAAGGGACAGCGGTTTGTGAGCGAAAATCCGTTTTCCGACGAGTTCGGCAGCTTTCTCACCGCCCTGGCCCCGATAAAAAACGCGGCCGGCCAGGTCGTCGGTTCGGTCGGCGTGGACCTGGATGTCGCGGACTACATGCAGAGGATCCAGCGGGTCTGGATCGCCTTCGGACTGGCCGCCTTTTTCACAACCGTCGCATCCGTGCTGGCCGGCCTGTTCGTCTACCGCATCCGGAACAGGCTCCTGTTCCAGGAGGATGAAACCCACTCCGCGCTGCAGGAGAATGCCGCGCTGGTCGCGCAGGACAAAAAGCTCGTCCGCGCCCTCGGCCAGATCGTCTACCACCTCGAGATTCCCACCGGGCAAATCACCTGGCGCGGCGCCTGCGAATCGATCCTCGGATATCCCTCCGCTTCGATGCCCGCCACTCAGGAGCAACTCAAGGAAAAACTCCACCCGCAGGACGAGTTCCAGGCCGATGCGTGGAGCGCGGCAAAGAGCGACAAATCCAGCCTGCTGGTTCGCGAATACCGTTGGCGGCACAGCGACGGCCACATCGTCTGGATTCTCGACCGCGCCGTGCTCACCCGCGATTCCGACGGGCGGCTGGTCTCGGCCGACGGCGTGCTCCTGGACATCTCGCAGCGGAAAAATTTCGAGGTTGCGCTGATTTCGGCGCGCGAGGCGGCTGAGGCGGCCGGCCGCGCGAAGGGCGACTTTCTCGCCATGATGAGCCACGAGATCCGGACACCGATGAACGGGATGATCGGGTGTACCGATCTCCTGTTGGACACGCCGCTCGACCCCGCGCAGCACGACCTCCTCCAGACGGTAAAAAAGTGCGGCGATTCGCTCTTGCGCCTCATCGACGACATCCTGGATTTTTCAAAGATGGACTCCGAGAAGCTGACGCTCGAGGTCCGTCCGTTTTCGTTGCGTTCCTGCATCGAGGACGTTCTCGACCTCTATGCCCTCATGGCCGCCGAGAAGCAGATCGAGCTGGTCGCGCGGTTTTCCGACTCCCAGCTCGACTGGATCGAGGGCGACGAAACCCGCCTGCGCCAGATCATCGTCAACCTTGTCTCAAATGCCCTGAAGTTCACCACCAGCGGGGAGGTGGTTGTCACGGTGAGCAAGCAACCGTGGTTGCCCGGCGGCGAGGCGCTCGAACTCTCCGTCCGTGACACCGGAATCGGCATCCCCCCGGACAAGTTGAAGGAGATTTTTCTTCCGTTCAACCAGGCCGATTCCTCGACCACCCGCAGGTTTGGCGGGACCGGGCTCGGGCTCGCGATCTGCGGGCGTCTGGCCAAGCTCATGGGCGGCACGATGAGTGTGCAGAGCGAGGAGGGCAAGGGGGCCGAGTTCGTCGCCCTCCTGCCGCTGAAGGAGATTCCAAGTCCGCTGCCCGCTCCGGATCTGCCCGGGTTCCGCGGCAGGACGGTCCTGGTCGTGGACGACAACGCCTCGTTCCGCTCAATGATGGAGGAGGAGCTCCGCGCCCTCGGGCTTAAAGTTTTCACCGCCGGGGATCCGGCCGGTGCCGGCGTGGTCATAGAGGCTCGCGGGTTTCCGGATATCGTCCTTGTGGACTCCGGGCTGCCTGCAGAAATCCAGGGCGAGCTGCCGGAGCTGTTCCGGCGGCCCGGGCGCCCGAAGCCGGTGCACATCGTCGAGCTCGCCGCTTCGCCCGCGCACCAGCCCGCGCAGAAACCAGCCAGCCGTTTCGAAGCCTCCCTCAACAAGCCGGTACGCAGAAGCGAGCTCGTCCGCGTGTTGGGCGGGATCTGCGACCGCGTTCCGGAAATTTCGTCCGTGCAGCCGGAGCCGGCGGGGGACGACAAGACGCCGCTTGCCGCGATCCATCCGCTCAAAATCCTCGTTGTCGAAGACAACCCGACAAACCAGAAGCTGATCACGCACATGCTGGTCCGGCTCGGGTATTCCCCGGAGCTGGCGGAAAACGGCCGCGAGTGCCTAGAGGCGATCGCAAAGGAAACCTTCGACCTGATCTTCATGGACATCCAGATGCCGGTCATGGACGGCTACGAGACAACGGCCGAGATCCGCCGCACCGGCAACAGCACGTGGATCACGGCGCTCACCGCCGATGCCATGCCCGAGGATCCGATCCGCTGCCGGGTTGCCGGCATGAACGACTACCTCAGCAAGCCGCTCCGCGCGGGAACGCTCCGCACGGCGATCAGCCGCTGCGCGCTGGCACGCAAAAAGCTGGAGAACTAGAAAATTTTCTGGCCCCGTGCGCGGGGAACCCGCAATCTCTGCGGCCTATGTCCGTTCTTATTGTTGGCTCGATTGCGCTGGATGACATCAAGACCCCGGTGGCCGAACACCCGAATCTGCTCGGGGGGTCGGCGTCTTACGGCGCGGTTTCCGCGTCGTATTTCAGCCCGGTCAACCTCGTCGGCATTGTGGGCGAGGATTTTCCCAAGGAACACATCGATCTGCTGAGCAGCCGGCAGATCGACCTCGCCGGGCTCCAGATCGTTCCGGGCAAGACGTTCCGCTGGTCGGGGGAATACATGCTCGACATGAACACCCGCGAGACGCTCTCGGTTGCCCTGAACGTCTTCGAGCACTTCACACCCGATCTGCCCGAGAGCTACCGCGCGACGCCGATCGTGCTGCTTGCAAACATTGCGCCCGACCTCCAGCACCACGTCCTCGACCAGGTCGAGAGCCCGCGCTTTGTTATCGCCGACACGATGGATCTCTGGATCAACATCGCGAAGGACTCGCTCGTCCGCTTGCTGTCCCGCGTCGACATGCTCATCCTCAACGACGGCGAGGCCCGCCAGCTTACCGGTGAGAGCAGCCTGCTCAAGGCCGGCAAGGCGATCCAGGCGATGGGGCCGAAGTTTGTGGCGATCAAAAAGGGCGAGCACGGCTGCCTGCTTTTCGGCGGTGCCGGCGAGTTTTTCAGCTGTCCGGCATTTCCTCTCGAGGAACTTCACGACCCGACCGGCGCGGGCGACACGTTTGCCGGCGGCCTCGCTGGGTTCCTTGCCCGCGAAAATGGCGCCATCGATTTTGAGGCGCTCCGTCAGGCGGTCGTCTACGGCAGCGTCCTCGCCAGCTACAACGTCGAGGCGTTCAGCCTTGAGCGGCTCAAGACCGTTGATGCCGCGCAGATCGACGACCGCTACCGCGCGCTTCACCGGATCAGCCAGTTCGAGGCGGCCCCGGCGATTTAGGGCCTTCCATGTCCCGGCGGAGGACGCCCTCAGCGGCGCTGCCGCCGGCGCAGTAGAGCAAGGGCTGCGGTGCCTGCCAGAGCCCAGCCGGCGAGAGCAGCGGTTGCGGGTTCGGGGACGGCGACGACGTTGCTTGTGTAGAGCGTCTGCTGGTTTTCCAGGTCGAAGGCGACGCTGTTGTTGAGGAAGAACCCGATGCCGACTGTCGAGTGCGTCTTGTTACTCCCGACGTTCGCCTCGTAGGTGACCGGGCTCACCCCCGTCGTTGTGACGAAGCTGTAGGTGCCGGAGCCCGGCGTGATGCCCGTGGCCGAGATCGTGTAATTTGCATCGACCTGTGGGCTGCTGGATTCGTAGGGATCAAGGTGGATCTGATCCCCGGTGAAGTTGAGGTTGTTGTTCTGCGTGCCGGCGTCGAGAAGCGTGTCCGACGTCCAGTTGACCGGAGAATTTCCTCCGCCGGAAAGCTCGAAATCGAATTTCCCTCCGCCGAATTCCGTGCTGCCGATGGCATTGGAATTCGGGAAGGGAACCGCGCCGGTAGCCGTCCATGCGACCTGCGAGGCAAACTGGCTGCGGATCGCGCTGTTGAGTCCGAGGATGGCCTGTGCGGAGGAGGTGCCCGTATTGGCCACAACCGCCCAGCCGGTGGTTGTCGATTGTCCGAGCACGCTGGCGTTGACGTAGGGGGCCGAGCCGTTGGTGACATTACCCGTGAAAAGGCTCGCTCCGAAGGTGCCGTAGAGCCCGCTGCTCAGCGGCGGAAGGCCTGCAGCCAGATTCGCCTGGAAGGACGAGGGATCCCCGTTATTGAATGTCTGGTTCGTTACCTGGCCGATGATAAACCCCGTTGAGCCCGGGTTGGTATCCGTGGCGGTGAGCGTGATGGCGGGTGTCGCGAGGTTGAGCTTGCTGTAGATCTGGATCGAGGGGACTGTGACGGCGTTCAGGACGTAACTGAACCCCTGTGCGGGCGTGCCGTAGGAGGCGGTGGCATTGGTGCTCAGCGTCGAGGTCGACGACCAGGCGGTCGGGTTCGAGCCGGGACCGGAATACGGGCCGTCGTAGAAGGCGGCATTGAATCCGGACGAGCCGGTGTCAAACAGGTAAGGGTGGGGGACATCGCCGTTGATGCCGGCGTAGATGACCAGCCGCTGGGCATTGCCGATCGTCTCGATCGAGAGGGGGATCGCCTGCTGGGCAAAAGCCGTTGATGCCGCCACCGCGGCGCTGGCCGTAGCCAGGAGGAGACGGGGTCTCATGGCAGGCCGGACGGTTTGCCGGGGGACTTCATTCTGGCCACCGCCACGCATTTCCTTCGGACGCAGCTCCTCATCAGAAACACCGCCAAGGCACCCGCGGAGAGCAGGAGCAACGCCGACGGCTCGGGGATGGCAAAGATCCCGGTGATCGGGCCGTTATCCATGCCGGCGGCTGTGGCCAGGCTCGTCTGGTTCCCGCTTGGAGCCAGGTCGTAAAACGACTCGACCGTCCGCAGGAGGTTCACGTTGTTCACGCCGGCCCCCGGCACGGTGTAGTTCCCGGTCACAGCCAGGTTCGCCCCGTAGAACAGCATTGCGATCTGGTTCGGCCCGCTCGTCGACGGGCTCGCCTGAAAGCCGAGATTCGGCGCGGTCAGACCGTCCGGATTGAGTCCGCCAGATGTCCCGTTGCCGCCCTGGTCAACGGGTGTCGGCCAATCGCTCGTGGAATTTTCGTCCCACGTCACGATGAGCAGGCTGTTGTGAGTCTTTGCCCACTCGGCATATCCACCCAGGTTATCCTGCAGCCAGGTGTCGCCCTTCTGGATAGCGAGTGCCGATTCGGTTGTATTGCTCACCGCCCCGCCGGAATCGTTGTAGTCGTGCATGTCATGGTTCAGCGCGGGCGTGACGAACGAAACTCTCGGGAGGCTCGCGTAATCGCCGGTGCCGCCTGCAAACTGCGTCGCAAAATCCTTCGTGATCCCTGCGGGGTTGCCGCCGTTAATGTTGGTGAATCCAAGCCAGGGCACGTGCCGGTTCGCGTAGTTGGCCGTGTTGGAGTAGTAGTCGCTGATCGTGACATTGGCCGATCCGGAATCCACATACCCGCCGAAGAAATTTGTCGAAGGAAATTTCGCCTCCAGGGCGGTGTAGATGTTGGGCGTGTTGAAGACCGGTCCGGCGGCGCCGGTCCAGTACGGCCCGTCGGTGGTGATGCCCTGGTTGCTCCCCGAGAAAAGCCAGAAATAGTTCGGCTGGCTCGGGTGCTGCTCGCCGTACGCGTTCTGGATGAGGACGCCCTGCGTTGCCAGCGTGCCGTTGATATACGGTGCGCTTGGCGAGCCGATGATCTGGTTGTAGCCGTGGTTCTCTTCCACCACGATCACCACATGGTCGTAATTGGGAAACTGGCCCCATGAGGACTCGCGTCCAACCACTCCAGCCAGGACCAAAGCCGACAGAAAGAAGGAAGTCTTCATGCCAAAGTGTATTCACTCCGGCATTGACCAAGGTCAAATCTATTTTGGTGGCTTCGTTTCGTTCAGGACGATCTGCCCCTCAGCGACGAGGATTTCGCCGCAGCGGGCGCGGACCTCGAACTGGATGAGTCCGCCGAGCCCACCGGTCCTGCGGGCCTGCAAGACGATCAGGTTACCGGGCCTGGCGGCGGCGGGGAACTTCATTGCCCGAATCGCGGATAGCAGGAACGCGCGTCCGTCCGGGCCGGCGCCGGCAATGCCGGCGAGCTGCGCGAGGGCTTCGGTGAGGATTACGCCCGGGACGATCGGGTCGCCGGGGAAGTGGCCGCGGAAGATCGGATCATCCGGCGAAAACGTTTTTTCTCCCAGCGCCTCCTCGCCCGGCGCGAGCGCTGTGACGCGGTCGAGGAAGAGGAACGGCTCGCGATGCGGGAGGCCGAGGGCCGCCGGATCGGACGTTGCTGGCGGCTCAATCTTCAAGGGCGACCGGGTTGGTGAGGGATCCGATTTTTTCGATTTCGACGGTGACCGAGTCGCCGGGCTGGAGCCAGACCGGCGGCTTGCGGGCCATGCCGACCCCGCTCGGGGTTCCGGTGAGGATGACGGTTCCGGGGAGCAGCGTCGTGCTCCCGCTGAAAAATTCGATCAGCGCGGGCACGTCGAAGATCATATCCTCGGTGTTCGAATCCTGCATGACCTCGCCATTGACGAGCGTGCGGATCGCGAGGGCGTTCGGGTCCGGGATCTCATCGGGCGTGACAAGGCACGGTCCGAGAGGCGCAAACGTGTCGAATGTCTTCCCGCGGCACCATTGGCCGGAGCCGAACTTGACCTGCCAGTCGCGGGCGCTCACGTCGTTCGCGCACGTGTAGCCGAGCACGTGGGCGAGCGCGTTTTCCCGGCTGACGTTCTTCGCCGTGCGGCCGATGACGATCGCCAGCTCGCATTCGTAATCGACCTGCCCGCTTGCAAGATGAGTCGGGATCCGGATCGGATCGCCCGGGTTCTGGGCCGCTGTCGGCGCCTTCATGAAGAGGACGGGATACTGAGGCAGGCGCAGGCCGGTCTCCTCCGCATGCTTGCGGTAGTTGAGCCCGGTGCAATAGATCGCCGCCGGTGCCACAGGAGCGAGGACCTTCGCAATCGCCGCCGTCACGCCGGTCGGCTCCAGCCCCGCAAAGAGATCGCCCGCCAGCCGCTCGCAGGATCCGTCCCCGCCGAGCCGCGCATAGAAAATTTTCCCGTCCGTGTCGAGGCAGCGCTGGATTTTCATCGTGCGCCCACAATGCGCCGCGCCCGCCCCGGAGCGCAATCCCGAAACGCTCAGGCGATCGGGCGCGAGAACGCCCCTTGTCCCCGGTCAAGATTTCCGCTTAATCTGTGCCGGTCCGACTGCAGAGCATTTTTCCATGAGCACAAAAGCCCGCGTTCTCTTTTTCCTTGGATTCCTGATTTCGCTATCTGCGCAGGCGGCCCCGCGGTTTGCGGCCCCGGTGCGATACGACTTCAACCAGCAAATGACCACGGTCATGCTGCAGTGCGGAATGATCAAGAATGACAGCCGGGAAAATGCGACCGGCTCGCTGAAGGTTCAGCTCTGGGCCTCCTCATCGCCCTACAACGGCGGCACGATCCGCGGTCACCTCCTCGGCACCACAGGAAAGCTCGAGGGCCTCGGACCTGGCCAGTATTACGAAAACCTCCGCCGCACTGTGACCTACGACCCGCCTCCATCCCGCGGAAGCTACTATCTGACCTGGCTCCTGCTCGAATACAAGAACGGCGCCTACGTCATCGTCAACAACGTGAAAGTGCCGGCCGCGGTCACCCTCGGGCCGCTTCAGCTCTTCACGATGGAGGCCCCCTGGCGCTGGCAGACCAGCTACGAAGGCGGCACGGTCGACATGTCGGTCGCCAAAATCAGCCACCGGCGGACCGGCACCACCGGAACGCTCAAGCTCTCGCTCTGGCTCACCGACCTCCCCTATCGCGGCGGACGCCTCGTCGGCTACGAAATCGGGCAGGTCCGGAAGGACCCGCTCCAGGCCGGCTACGTCTACACCAACGTGAAAAACACAGCCAAGTTTGTCCAGCCGCCGGCCGGCACCTACTACGCCACGCTGGTGCTTTCGGAATCCGACGGCGAGCAGTTCAATACCGTCGCCTACCTGAGCTCATCAAGTCCCGCCACGTTCGGCGCTCCCCGCTGAGCCCGGGCAACGCTGACCGGCAGCAGGATTTCGGAACGCGGTTTGGACATGCAAATGCGACACGACCATGCTTGGCAAACGTCCTGCCAGGTTTTAAAACCCCCATACTGCACGGGTCCAAACCGGCACAGCACCACCAAAAATGCCCTTGATCGAAACGTTCCCGTTTTGACCAGAGGCGGCAGCTTGCCCAAGCAAGCTCACGCGGAGACACGGGCAGAGCGTGTTTCCTCCCGCAAAGCCGCCGCGAAACCTCTCCCCGTAGCGAAAGATTGAAAATCTTTCGTTCACCCCGCACCCGGCGGACTCCCCGCCGCCAGCCCTGGACGATTCAAGACATGCGACCCAGGCGGCTCGGGGAGCCGCACGGGAGATCAACCGCAGGTTGACCCGCAGGGCGAGAGGCCGGGGACGGTCCGAGTCAACATTGGTCGAAGACCGGAGCATCTGCCGGCTATCGATCCAGCGGTGAAACCGCCACACTGCCGGGGCGCCCCAAGACATGCGACCCAGGCGGCTCGGGGAGCCGCTCGGGAGATCAACCGCAGGTTGACCCGCAGGGTGAGACGTCCCGGGAGGGATGCGAGTCAATAAATCATCGTCGTGCTCACATCACTGTGCCCGAGCAACTCCTGCACCGTCCGTATGTCCGCCCCGGACTCCAGCAGATGCGTAGCAAAACCAGCGCGATAGCGCTTCCTATAATGGGACCAAGTCGAATGTTTGGCCCAGGGTGGGCAACCGGAGCATCTGCCGGCTATCGATCCAGCGGTGAAACCGCCACACTGCCGGGGCGCCCCAAGACATGCGTGTAGATCATCGTCGTGCTCACATCACTGTGCCCGAGCAACTCCTGCACCGTCCGTATGTCCGCCCCGGACTCCAGCAGATGCGTAGCAAACGAGTGCCGCAGCGTGTGCGGCGTGACCGGCTTCGTCAGGCCCGCCCGCAGAGCGCACCGCTTCACCAGCTGCTGCACGCCGTTCTCCCCCATGTGGTGTCGACGGATTTTCTTTGTCCACGGATCCTCCGAGAGCCCGTCCGCGGGAAACAGCCAATACCACCCCCACTCAGTTTCCGCCTTCATATATTTCACAGACAGCGCCTCCGGCAGAAAAACCCCCTCCACACCCAGCGCACGATCCTTCGCCCACCGCTCCCGCGCCACATCGATCTGCGCCTTCAGCTTTGGCACAGCCTTTCTCGGCAGCGGCACCCTCCTGTCCTTGTCCCCCTTGCCCGACCGCACCACGATATACCCGTTCCCGAAATCCACATCCTTCACCCGCAGCCGCACGCACTCCAGCACCCGCAGACCCGACCCATACATCAGCTCCGCCATAAGCCGCCCCGTCCCCTCCATGAGTTCCAGCAGCTGCCCGACCTCCTCCCGCGTCAGGACCGTCGGCACACGCTGGGTCTGCGCCGGACGCTTCACATCTCCCGTCCCGCCCGCCTCGCGCCGCAGCACTCCCCGGAAAAGAAACTGCAGCGCGCTCAGCGCCTGGTTCAACGTTGACGATGCCACCCGGCGCTTCAGCGTCAGGTATTCCAGGTATTCCTTTGCCTGCCACCATCGGATCCCCGCGCGAGACTTCGGCTGCGCAAAAATCAAAAACCGCCGCATCCACTCAAGATACGCCTGCTCCGTGCGGTAGGAATACCTCTCCACCCTCAACGCCTCCGTCGCCGCCTCGATAAACGGCGCATACCGCGCTGGCAGCTCTCCTGTATCCTCCCGCCCTGCAAAGTCCACCGTCGCCCCCCCGCGCGCTGGGCCTCTTCCCACATCCGCCGCCTCCATGCGCGTGAGGCTCGCCGGCCCCGCTCCCGCATCCCATTCCACCGCGTGCAGCAAATCGTCCGGCCAGTTCGCCGCCCACCTCTGCGGCTCCACATCCTGAAAAAACACACGGACCCCCTCCTCCGCCTGCCGCACCTGCCATTCCTTCTTGCCCTCCCCGGCAAGCTTCCCTAAAAATCCCCTCACGTCCTCCTCCCCCGCTTCGACAAATCCCTTCGGCTTGATGAACCCCAAAAATCCCAAAACCCACGCCCGGTAGTAATCCTGAAACCTCGGCTCCACCCCACGCCTCTTCAACGCCATGCGGAAACGAATCCACCGTTCATCCCATCTAGCTGCGCTAGAATGCTTTATGCTCACAATGCTTTTTCCGGACAACTCGTTCATTCAGGAAATAGAATGATAAACGGTTTTTGCAATAAATCCACACATAATTCTACATTACGTTCGCAATCAAAATGAAAACATTTCTCGCCACTACCCTTCTCGGATTTCTCTCTACATTGATCTGCTTTGCTCAAATTAATTATCGGACAAATAATACAGTTCCTGATTCAAAACTTCCTGAATCCTTTCAGTCTTACGTAAGCCTTGTCAGCGCTTGCGCCACTATCTCGAAAAGCGCAAACTCCACACAACGTAGCATATACAACCGCTTTGCATCACTGCTTGATGGGAAGAAATCTGAAGCAAGTGAAGTTGTAACATGTCATTATTTAAACACATTTCTGGTTCTTACATCGGATAGAGGCTCTTTGATCGTTGACCTTAATGGACGAATGTCATTCATCGCGCCGACTCATTGGGAGAAGGCTGAAGATTATTATCATGATTATAACTCGGAGAAGCCAAAGCGTCCATCGACGAGCGAGCAAGAGATACTTAAAAAGCAAATAGAGATTTGCCATAGTCTGGTTCAGAAAATGCTCAGCACTTCGTTTTCCACAATGGAAACGATCGCCAAGATTGAACGGATTCTTTTGTCCCCTCTTTTCGAAGCCAAACCGCAATATACGCGAGGACGCTCTCTCGTTAGAGTTCTGATTCCCCAAAGCATCTACTACGCACAGCTTACTTTTTCCCCGAAAGGCATCATAGAACGATTGGACCTTTTTGTTGATCCAGCCTCTCTTACAAGAGGCTTTGCCAATCTATTTCTAGTTTCTGGCGCAATTCGACCCCTCAATATCACAACAACCCGACAAGATGAAAACAAGCACTTTACATTGGGAACTTTTTATTCGCCTAAGGAAGCTCGATTTCCGATTGCCGCCAAGTCGTGGGGAGGGGCCGATTTTCTTGATCCGACAATTAAGGGTAACCCATTCCCAAAAAATGAAGAGTATCCTCTCCTAAACGAAAAGTTCGGAAGACACAAGGAGATCAGGGAGTTTCGGTTTTGGGCTTGGCATTGGTGGAATGAATATGGGCGTGTGGGCGGTTTCCGCGGAAATTCGCTCCGAGAGCATGCCGGAAAGTGGAGCGTTGAAAATAAGTTTTTAATTTACAAAAGTCTTTTAGATTATGAGATTGAGGGCGGCTTGCCAGAGCGAGTCTCCAATGGCTCGCACTCCTACTACATGACGCGGGTAAACGCTAATATCGGGCAAGATTTTTTCGAGGATTTGGAAAAATGTGATGTGGCATATCTATATACTCATGCCGGCCCGATCAATGGGATATTACAGATTCAACCCGATGAAGATCTATGGGTTTCGCTTTTTCCTATATCTGGAGGTCTGGGAAGTGGAAGTCTAAGACATCTTTTTATTGAGGGCTGCGCAACATTTACGCACTACCATCCCCTGAAACATGAGTTCGATCATCTTCTATCGACGTGGGTAGAAACCCCTAAACTTGATGGATTGGTCACATCCTCCGGCACTGATGGTGCCCATGGAGGCAATGACAGGAACGGTTGGCGATTCTTCGGCTACTACAATAAATTTGATTCTGTTTGTGACTCATGGGCATACTCCCAACATGATGAAGACGTGAATTTGATTCCTGTGACAGCTTCCTATGCTGATAGTGCAGAGACAGCGATTGCGAATCTCAGATTTACCAGATTTCGTAAATCTCGAGGTGGGAACCAGTGGGTAGCCTTTTCCAGTTGGACCCCAGCATATCGATTCAGCGGAACGGGCGCTCGCATAAAACTCGATGAGCGATACATGAATTAATATGCCCCGCAAGATCTATTCACCTCTAAATGCTTAACACAATAGAATAAAAAAATTTATGACACTTAGCGTATCAGCTGCGATTTTAACTTTAATATTAGGGCTTGCTTCTTTATCAAATAGAAAAATATGGATTGCCATACTAACTCTTGCTGCTACCGCACTCCAAGTGGTTCAAATAGTTGAACAGAGAGTAGATGCAGAAAAACAGATGCACATATCGGATACCAACCGAGATAAAATCATTGAGGAAGTATTAAGGGCTCGCGTCCAATTCAAGCGAATTGCCGAGATGATCCCAGAATCTCAACCGAGCCAAAGTAGCGAAAAAGCATTTCCTACAACGGAAGAACAAAACAGCAAATAAATGCGAACCATGCAGTCCACCGAACACCTGCCCGCCGGCACGCCGGATGCTGGCTCCGCTTCGCTTCGCTGGCATCCGTCGCGCCAGCAGGCAGGTGCCGGTGACTGCGGACGTTCGGAGAAAATATGACAACCGCATACTCAGCCCCGAGTTTCTGGTCGGGAGTTGCCGCCTCCGAGTATTACTTCGAGGACACGGCGGACTACTCTGCATGGGCATGTAGACTACTTGAAGACGGCCATGACACGAAAAGTATCCGTATCCTAGCGGGGCTTTTCGATACTACAAATCTCTTTGAGTTACGACAGTGGCATAAACAGGTCTTGCGAGACTTGGGGTTTGAGGAGATCGATCCCAGAGGAAGATTCCTTGCACACATTCGAGGATATGCAGAAGAGTTCCTTGAGGGCCAAAGAGACTTTAATGACATCAATCAGCACTTCCATGAACTCCGCATGGATACTGATGATGAACTCCTTGAGACATTCGACGCGCTGCATTATGGATTCTGGGATTTTGATCATTTGGACATGTCCAGCATGAATATCTCATCGTTGAATGACTTTCCTCGCGCCACCGCCGATGCTTGTCATACACTTCTATCTCGAATCCAAGAATCCGAACAGGCCAGTCCAGCAAATCGCCATCCCTTCGGGACTTCTGACATGCTTCCTGCTGATCCCGCTTCGCGGGCAGGAAGCACGCCAGAAGCAAGTGGCGATTCCTGACTGTGGACGTTAGGCGACCAAAAATATCCTCCATTGACACCTCTGACGGTATAGGTATTATACCACACTGGAATTCGAATATGACCACACGAAGAGCCAAGGCAATCACGCGGAGCATGGATTGGACTTTGAGCGGGCAAAAGCCCTCTGGAGCGATCTCAAGCGAGTGGAGTTTGTGGCTCGATTTTCTGACGAGCCGCGGAGCGGCCTTGTGGCACAGCTCGACAACAGGCTTTGGA
>Ga0209398_1000337_pt1 | contig 30300 bp, 24 predicted proteins | sample AshMeaBigSpring_FD_184125 | JGI IMG/M metagenome (GOLD analysis project Ga0209398, IMG submission 184125) | Groundwater microbial communities from Big Spring, Nevada to study Microbial Dark Matter (Phase II) - Ash Meadows Big Spring (SPAdes)... | ecosystem: Environmental > Aquatic > Deep...
GGACATCCACGGGATCGGATTCAAGACGGCGGATACCATCGCGCGGAAGATGGGCATTCCCCCGGACTCGATCATCCGGGCGCGGGCCGGCATCCTCCACGGGCTTGCGGAAGCGATGGGCGACGGACACTGCGCCCTGCCGCGCGCGATGCTTGTTGAAAAAGCGGCCGCCCTGCTGGAAATCGACGCGGGGCTTGTCGAGGAGGCGCTGGAGCGTCTCCTGGCGGATGGCGAGGCCGTCGCCGAGCGGGGACTTGTCTACCTGGCCACCCTACGTGCGGCCGAGGCCGGTCTCGCCGCCGCGCTGAGCGGGCTCGCCGCGCGGCCGCCGGCCTACCCCGCAATCGACATCGGAAAGGCCGTCGCCTGGGTGCAGGAAAAAACCGGGCAGGAACTTGCCGCGAGCCAGGTCGATGCGCTCAGGAAGGCGGTCACCTCGCGCGTTCTGGTGATCACCGGCGGTCCCGGCGTTGGAAAGACAACCCTTGTTAATGCCATCCTCCTCGTCCTGCGGGCCAAGAAAATCCGGTGCCTACTCTGCGCTCCGACCGGCCGCGCGGCCAAGCGTCTCGGGGAGGCGACCGGCCTCGGGGCAAAGACGATCCACCGCCTGCTGGAGTTCCAGCCCGGGGGCGGGTTCGCGCGCGGGCCGCAGAGCCCGCTGGATTGCGACCTGCTGGTCGCGGACGAGACATCGATGATCGACGTGCCGCTCCTGAGCCGACTGCTGCAGGCGCTTCCGAAAACGGCGCACCTCCTGCTCGTTGGGGATGTCGACCAGCTTCCGAGCGTCGGACCCGGGATGGTCCTCGGCGACATCATCCGCAGCGGCGCGGTCCCGGTTGTACGGCTCACGGAAATCTTCCGGCAGGCCGCCGGCAGCCGGATCATCACAAGCGCCCACCGGATCAACGCCGGCGGAATGCCTGACTTTGCCGGCGACAGCGCATCGGACTTCTTTTTCGTCGAACGCGAGGAGGCCGAAGCGATCCAGGCCACCATCCTCGATCTGGTCCGGAACCGGATTCCAAAAAAGCTTGGCCTCAACCCGGTCCACGACATCCAGGTCCTCTGTCCGATGAACCGGGGGACGCTCGGAACCCAGCAGATGAACGGCGTTCTGCAGGCCGGCCTGAACCCGCCACGGCCCGGCGAGCCGGCCGTCGAACGGTTCGGCACGCAGTTCCGGCCGCGGGATAAAGTCATCCAGACCCGGAACAACTACGACAAGGACGTCTTCAATGGCGACATCGGCCGGGTCGTCCGCCTGGACGAGGCCGAGCGCGAGGCGATCATCGCCTTTGACGGCCGCGAGGTCGCCTACGATTTCAGCGAGCTGGACGAGGTCGCCCTCGCCTACGCCATCACCATCCACAAGAGCCAGGGTTCGGAATTCCCCGCGGTCGTCATGCCGCTGGCCATGCAGCATTTCCTCCTACTCCAGCGCAACCTGATCTACACCGGCCTGACCCGCGGCAAGCAGTTCGTCGTGCTCGTCGGACAGAAAAAAGCGCTCGCAACCGCCATCCGGAACGACCGCGCCGCCGAAAGGTTTTCCGCCCTCTGCGAGCGGCTCGGACACTCTACATCCGGTCCTCCGCAGGAATGAAATGCCTGCAGGGGTCCGCTGCATGGCCGCCTACCGCGCGTGTGCGGCTGCAATGCTGATCGTCGGGCTTGAAGATGCTGCCGAATCCGGTTTCGATGGGGGCCGGTGAAAATGATTTCTCGATGCCGCCGTCTGCCGCTGCGCTGTCCCGCATCCACCCGATGACAAGTGGCATCACATGCGAGGCGCTCAGCTGCCAGCGTCCGGCCGACGAGCCATTCGGACCGCGGGCGGTCCGCGGGTTTACCGGATCCTTCGCGCCCGGCGAGTTCGTCGGCTTCTGCGGCCCGGACGGCTGCGGCAAGGGGCTTCTTCTCAATTTGATCGGGCTCATCGAGGTGCCCGACAGCGGCCGCCTCACGCTGTTTGGACACGATGCCGGAGGCCTTTCTCCCGCGGATGCGGCTGCTTTCCGGAATGAGGTCTGCGGCTTCCTTTTCACGCACCCCTACCTGCTCCCCTCGTTCACGGTTGCCGAGAACCTCGCGATGCCGCTCTTCAGGATCTGCGGCAGCGACGCCCGCAGCGCCCGGGCCCGGACGCTCGCCGCGCTCGAATTTGTCGGGCTGGCGGGCGCGGAAACCTGCCTGGCGGGCAAACTCGGTCCGGAGCTTCGATGGCGTGCCGCCTTCGCAAGGGCCCTGGTTCACGAGCCGGATGTTCTCATCGCCGTATCGCCTCCTGCAAACGGACTGCTGCCGCTCGCACGCCTCGCTGCCGACCTGTCCGGCCTGACCGTCCTCTGGTCCGGCGCGCGCGGGGACCTCGAGCCATTTGCCGACCGGATCATCGAAATGCGGGACGGCCGCGCCCTGCCATGATCGCGCTCGCCCCGGAATCGTCTGCCCGCGCCTCGCATCTCGCTTTTGCGCTGCTCTGCCTCCCCGGCCGGCGTCGTCGCGACGCGCTGGTCTTCTACAGGTTTTGCCGCACCATCGACGATCTTGCCGACGAGCCCGGCCGCAGCCCGGAGGAAAAGGAATTCCTCCTCAACGAGTGGCTGGCCGCGATCCCTGCAGACCTGCCGCCGGAGCTCGACGATGTAGTCCGGAGAAACGGTCTCGACCGCCGGCTTCTCGAGGAGGTGGTCCGCGGGTGCGCGATGGATGTCCGGCCGGCCCGCTTCGAAACCTTCGCCGGCCTCGAAGCCTACTGCTGGCGGGTCGCCTGCGCGGTCGGTCTCGCTTCGATCCGGATTTTCGGCTGCAAGCACCCCGGCAGCGAGCGCTACGCGGTCAACCTCGGGCACGCGCTCCAGTTGACAAATATCCTCCGCGATGTCGGCGAGGATGCGCGCGTCGGCCGCCTCTACCTGCCGGCCGACGAGCTCGCGCGCTTTGGCGTCGAGCCGGACGCGCTTCTTGCCGGCTGCCCGGGCGCCGGCTTCCAGCCGCTCATGCGCGCGATGGCGGGGCGCGCGCGGGCACGGTTTGCCGCGGCCGTCCCGCCGGCTTCGGATGCGCGGACGCTTCGTCCCGCCGAAATCATGCGCGCCCTCTACGAGCGGATTCTTGGCCGGCTGGAAACGGAAATGTTCCCTGTGTTCGCGAAGAGAATCCGGCTTGGCCGGATCGAGAAGCTGGCCATCGCGGGCTCGGTCCTCCTGCGCGGAAGTGGTGGAGGGTAGGGGGGTCGAACCCCTGACCTCGTCATTGCGAACGACGCGCTCTACCAACTGAGCTAACCCCCCAAACGAGACCGGCAGATTGCCACCGCTCCGCCCCGCTGGCAATTATTTTTGTTCGTGGAACGCCGCTCGGGGCTCCGGTGCCTCTCTGAATGGAACGGCGATTTCTAGGCCGCCTTCGACCAGGCCTCCGGCGGCAGAATCGAGTCGAGCGCCTCGTCGATCAGGACCGAGCGGCGCTGCCGGTCGAGGAAGAAGCTGACCTCCTCGTAGCCGGTCTCGCGGAGCATGATGAGCGCCTCCGCGTAGCGGTCGCCGACGCGGCTCGGACGATGGGCGTCCGCTCCGATGACGACCGGAATGCCGCGCTCGAACATGAGGGCGAGCTGGTCGCGGCCGGGGTTCATTTCCGGCAGCGCCTTTTTGAGCCCGCTGGTGTTGAGCTCCATCGCGACGCCGGCGGCCGCGATGCGGTCGAGCGCGCGCTCGATGAACGGCCGGATCCGCGCGAAATCCCACTGCGCCGGATCCTCGTTTTTGATGAGGTCCGGGTGGGCGAGCGTGTCGAAGAGCCCGGCCTCCGCGGCGCGGGCGAGGTGGTCGTAGTAGAGCTGCTGGTAGGCGAAGACGTCGCCGGTGAAATACCGCGCGCGGTAGTCCGGGATCTGGTAGTGCACCGAGCCTAGGACGTGGTGCAGCGGAGCTTTTGCGTGGAGCTTTTCCAGCCATGGCTCGACGCCCGGGTAGTAGTCGCTTTCGAGCCCGAGGCGGACGTCCACCCGGCCGGCCCATTCCTCCCGGGCGCGGGCGACCATGTCGACATAGGTTTCAAACTGGTCCGGACGCATGCGCACGTCGGCGGAAAACCCGTCCGGCAGCGGGCAGTGGCAGGTGACGATCAGGCCCCGGAGCCCGCGGGCCTCGGCGGCGGCGGCATATTCCCCGGGCTCACCGCTCGCGTGCATGCAGAGCGGCGTGTGCGAATGGGATTCGTATAGTAGCGGTTGTGGCATCAAGCCGTGGACTCTCGTCCATCAGTCGTTCCCGGGCAAATCATATTCTCCCCGCGGGCGCCCGGGCCGTCGTAAATCGTTGAGCGCCCTCCGCTGGAGCAGCGGAAATTTTTTTCAGTGGTACCGGAGGACGAGAAAGCGCGAGTGGGCCTGATACATTGGCGTGGTCGTCGACGACCCGTAGCTTGTGCCGTACGTGTAGCCGGAGTTATTCCGGCAGTTCGAGTTTTCGTAGTTGGCGGCGCTCCAGTTGCTGCTGCCGCTTGTATAGGTGCCGGTGAACTCGCGCACATCCGATTCCATGACGACCGCGTCGCCGCCGTGTTCGCGGGCCAGCCGGGCGACCGTCGACGCGCGGGGACCCATCGTCCAGACGCCGACCGGCCGGCTGTCGGTGATCACGCCCACCACTCGGTAGGGGCGGTTAGGCCGTCCCTCCTGCCAGAGCTCCATGCCGTCGACGATCAGGAAGGCGCCGCCTTTCCCCCGCTGCACGGGCGCGCCGGCATAGTCCATATAGGTCGTCGTCGAGCAGCCGGACAGCACAAGCGCGGCTCCGAGGGAAAGAAGAAATGCCTTCATCAAATGAGGATGGGTTAGATTCGGACAGGTTGCCGGTTTGTCAAATCATGACGCGGGCGGCGGCGTATCGCTTCTTTTCGGGCGAAAGAGCCAGGCGGCAATGAGGAGAAGAACCAAGAGACCGGCGAGCAAAAACCCGATCGCGAGGATGACCTTGTTCCAAGCGTAATCGATTGTCTCCCTGACCTCCTGCGACGTCGTTTTCAGGAGCCTGTCGAAGGGCAGGGACCCGGCGGTGGTGAGGGATTTCTCGGTCGCCTCCAGCGTGCTCCGGATTTCTCGGGCGGCCCCCTGGGCCTCGCGCAGGGCGGTCGCGGTGGCTTCGGGCGTCCAGGGGTCGTCCGCAGGCGGCGCCCCGGCGTCGGCATTCAGGATGCGCTCGGTGATCTCGGCGATCGCGCGGGAGTCGGCGACGGTGGACTGGAGTCCGGGGAGGAGCCCGCCGAGAGTCTCGGAATTTTTTGCGACAGCGGCGGTGAGATCATCGGGAAGACGCGCGATCGACTCGGAGGTCAGGCGCGCGCTTTCGGTGAGACTGACCACAGCGGGAGAGGCGCTGGTTTGCGCAAGCGCGAGGGCGGTCTGCATGGTGGTGAGCCGCGGAATACGCTCGACGTAGAACATGAGCCGCTCGCCGTATTCCACCGCGGCATCGAGCTCGCCGACCGCGCGGCTCACATCAGCGAGGAGCGGGATGCCGCCACCATCCTTTTTGGAAGCAGTTCGGGCCGCGACGAGATCCCGCAGGCGGATGTCGGCGATATACACGCTGCCCGGGAATGCGTGCCGGTAGTCGATGACCATACTGTCGAGCTGAGCGCGCTGGTCCGCAGTGAGGGTCTTCCGCAGGATGACGTCGAGATCTGCCCGGAGGTCGCGGTGAGCCTTCAGGAGCGGCGCTCCGCCGGGGCCGAAGACTTTGGGGATCCAGTAGTCGCGCACCGATTGTTCCGCGAGATTGGTGAAGACCGCCATGTCCAGAAGGTTGCCGGCGGCATTCCGCCCGGCGGCGATCTCCATCGAGGCGGAGGAAAACAGGACCTTTAAATGCTCGGCGGCGGAGCGCTTGACCGGATCCTTTTCCGAGCGGGTGTAGCTGTCGAGCGCCTGCCAGACAACCATCGTGTAACGGTCGGAAAAATCCATCATCTCCTGCTGGAGCTCGCGGGCGCGCGCGGCCTTGTCTTTTTTGCCCCCAAGGCCGTCCAGGCCGGAGTCCTTCCGTTTGGCGAAGAGTTCAAACCCGCTCGCGCACGAGGTGAGGGACAGGGTGATGGCGAGGGTGATCGGGAGGAATTTCACGTGGGGGTTCAAGTTGAGGGTGCGCGGAGCCGTGCGGCCACGTCGTTCCCGCTGGCGGTGTCGTGCGAGTAGCGGGCGGAGTCCTCCGGCGCATTCAGCACAAGGCTGCCCGCAAAGTGGCTGGCCTCAGAGCGGTTGCCTACCAACACGCCAAGAACCTCCTTTTGAAACGGCGTTAAAGGCATTTTTTCAGCTCCTTCGCGGCTGCCCACGCGCGCTTGTCCCCGTATTCGCGCAGGTGCTCGATCACCAGCCGGGCATCGTCTTCGTAGCGCACCCTGGCCTCTGGATGACGGAACCAGAAGCACTCGGAAAATTGCCGCACGAGGTCGGTGGCAAGCGCCACCACCTCCGGGGACGCCGGCACGCGCGCCGGGTCACTTGCGGATGGTTCCTCGACGGTCATAAAACAAGCCTATTCAGGATCGGAGCAAACGGCAATCCGGATTGCCTGGCACTCGACTTTAGAACGACTCGACGCGGTCGATCTTCAGCTGCCAGGCGGCTTCGCCGGGTTTGAGCTTGTATTGGAACTGGCGCCAGCCGCCGGATGGCGAGGCGTTAGTGTCGCCTTTTTTGTAAACGGGGAACCGGCGGACGAACGTGTTTTCCATGACCTCGAAGGCGTCGTGGCCCATGTAGCCAGCGAGATCCTTCTTTGCCGGTGCTTCGATGACGATCGGCGTGAGGCTTTTCTTGCCGTTTGTCGAGTAGGCGAGGACGTCGCCGTAGGATCCGCTGCCGGGGCTGGTGAGGACGATGAAAAGCTCGGGCGAGTTGTCGCCATCCATGTCGGCGAGGAACGCGCGGGTGATCTGGCTTTCCGCGGGCACGGTGATGGGGTCATTGCTCTTTTTCAGGCCCTTCGGCGTGATGGTGGCGGTGTTTTTATCCGGCTTGTTCGGCGACTGGATGCGGACCGAGAAGCCGCCGCCGTCGAGCGTCTGGTCGAACGGTTTGGCCGCGCACGGGAGGGCGACCGCAACGAGAGCGGTGAGGAGCGGGAGTTTCATAGGATTCGCTCAAGCCCGGCGGCGCAGGGCGCGTCCGGCGATAGCGAAGGCGGCGAGGCCGAGGAGGGCGATCGTGCCGGGCTCGGGAACGGCACCGGCTGCGATCGCCGTATTCGGGGTAGATTCGTAGGCGTAGGAGACGATGCTCATCGGCTGGCTGCTGTAATCTGCCGACAGCGAGATGCGCGCCCAACCGTAGTGGACCTGTGAGGTGAGCTCGTTATCGAAGCGGAACCCGACGAGGTTGCTGGTGCTGTTGGGCGTCCAATAGGGCGAGGCTGTTTGTCCCAAAGCGTTGGTGATGTTGTCCTGGGACCACGAGATATGGGACGACCCGATCGAGTAGCCGTCCGGCAGATTATTAACCCCGCTTTGGCCGGAGATGCCGGAAATAAACCCGTTTCCGGAGGGGAAGTCGTAATCCGAGTCGAAGCTCAGCAGCGTTCCCCCGGCCACATAGGCGTGAAGATCGGTATGGGACAATCCGGATGTGCTGAAATCGCCGGTGACAACATTGAGGTAAACGCCTGTGGAATTGCTGGGGATGTTGATATCCACCGGGCCGCTCCACATGATCGAGGCCTGCGCGCTCTGGCAGAGTCCGGCTGCAACAGCGAGAGCGAGGGTCGATTTGCGGGCCGAGGCCCGCCGGCTGCAAACGAGCAGGACTAATCCGCCGAGTCCGAGCAGGGCGAGCGCGCCGGGCTCGGGGACGGTCGTGACGGTGATGAAGTGGGTTTGGCCCGGCTGGACGTCCGGGTCGTTGTAATTGATCTGGTAGGTGTTGAGTCCGAGCGCGAACGCCGTGCCGTCGGGCAGGCCGTTGAAGTGGCCGGTGGGGAAGGCTTGCCAGGACGGATAATCGACAAGCAGGAATTTGGTTCCGAGAGCGAGCGCCGTGTCGCTGACGACGCTCAAAGAGAGGGCGACACGTGACTCCAGATCCAACTGCTGGCTGACGACGAGCCGGTCGGCGGTCAGGCCGGTCGGGTTCAGCGCCATCTGGAGCGTCGAGTTTGAGGTAAGACTGGAGGGGGACTGGAGACCGATGCCGTAAACAGAGAGCGTATTGACAGCCGGGGTGGCAGGTGAGTTTGTAAACGATAATGTCCCGGTCGTGTTGAACGTGCCATGTCCGCCGATGGTGACGTTTCCGTCGATGCTGATGGAACTGTCATCCTGCACGACGAGTTCCGTGTTGTTCGTGAAGGTCGATCCCTGCCGCACGGTCACATGCCCGTTTTGCAGATTGAGCGAGCCGTTGTTGGTCAGGGAGGCGTGGCTCGTGAGGTCCATCGTCGCGCCGCTGTTCAGGTTGAGAACGGCTTCCAGGTTCCCGACAACAAGCGTCCCGTTTCCGCTGGCCGGAAATAGCACCTGCGTATTCACCGTCATCTCGCCGATATCATAACTGCTTCCCGTGACGGTCAGCGTCGATCCGTCCCGGATATCGACTGTGGGGGAGCTGAGGGCACTGTTGAGACCGAGGGTGACAGTCGCGTTGCCCTTGGCGATCAGCTTGTTGGTTTGAACCGAGGCGGAGCCTGCGATGGCTGCGGAGCTGCTGTCGAGCTCCAGGATTTTTCGCAAGGTGAGGCGCGAGTTGTTCGTGGCGATGTCTAGCGTGCTGTTCTGGAAGACGGCATTGTCGGTCTCGAGGCTTGAGTAGGGGTTCAGGCCGGTGATCTGGAGGGTTGCGTTGTTGCTAAACGTCATCGTGCTCTCCTTGGCCGGATCGCCGAAAGGATTGCCTCCGAAGACAAGGGCGGAGTTGTCGATGATGAGCGACGATCCGTTGAGGGTTGCGGAGTTCGTGTATTGATTGAAATCCAGCTTCGATGAGAGGGGGGCGGCCTGGCTGGTGTCGCCGCAGTTCTTGATGCGCAAAGAGCCGCCGGTTGCAACAGTGAGCGCCGTCGTGGAACTCATGTGACCAGCCCAGCCGTCGATCTGCGAGCTGCCGCTGACATTGAACGCGAGGGCCGAGGAGGCGTAGAGGTGCGGGGTGATCGCGCAACTGAGCGTGGAGTTAGCGAGTGAAAGAGAGGTGTTTCCGCCGTCAAGACCCTGGATCCTCAGCTCCACGTCGCCGGTGGTCCCGTTGCTCGTGGTGAAATCGACGTTGCTGAGGGCGAAATTCTTCACGATGAACGTGCGGCCGCTAACCGGGGTGGTGTAGTCCCAATCAACTCCAACCATCGAGGCCGCGACGCGGCCGCCGGTCGAGGTGAATGTCGTCGAGGTGAACACATTCGAGAGCGTGCTGCCGTAGAAGTCCACGTTCTGGTCAACTTTAAGCACAGTGCCATTGCCGGTCGCGAAGTTGACGGCGTCGTAGTGAGGGCTCGTGTTTGGGGTGATGTCACCGTAGATAAGCTGCACGACGTTATCGAGCGTCGCGTTGTAGGTCGTCTGAGCACCCGCTGGCGTGGTGAACGCAATGAGGACTGAGATTCCCAAGGCAAGCGCGGCGGCAGCTGTTCTGCAGGGGAGGGAGGTTTTCATAATGTCGGGAGAACTGAGTTTCAGGTTACCTTGAAATCCGCCGCGGCGTCTATCCAAGCAAAGCGTTTATTTACGTTCGCTTTTTGGATAGCGCATAACCACCACAACGCAGTTGGAGCCGCCTGCATCATCTTCAAGAGAAGTGGGACACCTCGGCGAGGCGTCCCTACCCTTTAAGACGGCGCGCCTGCACTGTCTATGGTAGGGTTGGCTCGCCGAGCCGACCGACTTGTTCTGTTGCCGGCCGGCGCTCTTCTGTTCCGAAGTGACCACAGGTCTGTTTCAACCGTTCCGGCTTCCGCGACGGATGCGGAGCTTCAAGGTCGCGGAGGGCATCTCCCCGAATTTCCGGTAGTAGGCGGAAGCGAAGCGGCCGAAGTGGAGGAAATTGAGGGCGGCCGCGATTTCCGAGACAGTCTTTGCATTTTCTGGATCGAGGAGGTCGGCGCGGGCGGCCTCCATGCGCCGCTCGCTCACATAGTGGGCAGGCGTGGTGTTGGCGTGCTTCAAAAAGAGTTTTTGGAGCGTGCGCGGGGTGACGCCCGCGGCGGCGGCGAGCTCGGCGGAATGGAAATCCCGGCGCAGGTTTTCCCCGATCCATGCCTGGATGCCCACGAGGGCCGCCTCGCCGGTCTTTTTTCGCGGGGAAGCGTGCGCGGCCAGGCACGAGGCGATTGCGCGGGCGAGCGACGAGAGGATGAGCGACTCGAGGCGGAGCAGGTGGATCCGGGGGGAAAGCCCGCTGTCGCCGCGGTCGAGCTCCCTGAGGGCGAAGCCAAGAAGCTCCGCGAGTGAGCGGGCATCCAGGGCGGACGGATCCCATGCGAGCGGCGGGATTCGGGAGCCAGTGACTCCATAGGCGGCGAGCTGGGACTGCAGCTTGGCTGCAGAGACCTCGATAAGAAGGCAGCGGATCGGGGTGGCGTCGAACTGGATTTTTGTTTTCGCGGGGATGAAGGCGGGTCCGCCCGGAATGGCGACGAGCCGCTTGCCGCGCGCGGTGATCGTCATCGATCCCTCCAGCGGGAGGTAGACGGTGGCCTTCGTGCTGTTGCCTTCCGCCGCGACGTGCATCGGCGACGGGCAATCGACAAAGCTCAGGAACGAGCGGCCGAGCGGGACGCGGGAGATGGTCGATTCGTAGCCGCCGTCGCCGATCACGCGGCTCTCGTGCCGGGCCCACACCCGGGACGTGACCTCCTGACCCTCCCGGAGATTCTTCGTTTGGAGGACGCGGTGACGGCCCAGCGGGGGCTTTCGTTGATTTTTCATGGGGCGGTTTTGCTCAACCGCTGGAAATAGAGACAGCAGCGCCCCGGTCGCGCAAGAGAAACCGTTTCCCGGCCGATCTGTGGGCTGCTCGCGCCTACTTGGCCGCCCGCTTGCGCGCGGTGGCGTCGAGGATCTTTTTGCGGAGGCGGAGCGACTTCGGGGTGGCCTCGACGTATTCGTCGGTGGAAATATATTCCAGCGCGCGTTCGAGCGACATGACGAGCGGCGGCTGGAGCGAGATCCCCTTGCCGTCGCCCTGGCTGCGCATGTTCGTCAGCTTTTTGGCCTTGCAGGGGTTGACCGGCATGTCGTCGGGCCGGGCGTTTTCGCCGATGATCATGCCCTCGTAGATTTCCTCCTGCGGCCCGATGAAGAGGCGGCCGCGCTCCTGGATGGTATCGAGGGCATAGGCCATGCTGGTGCCGGCCTCCATCGAGACGAGCACGCCGTTGTTGCGGCTTGGGATATCTCCCTTGTGGGGGCCGTATTCCTTGAAGAGGTGGCTGGCGATCCCGTGGCCCTTGGTGACGTTGACAAGGTCGGTCTCAAAGCCGATGAGCCCGCGGGTCGGGATCGTGGCCTCAACCAGCACGCTGTGCGGGTTGTGCTCCATATTGACGATCTCGGCCTTGCGGCCGGCGAGCGACTGGAGGATGTCGCCGAGGTTCTCCGGCGGAACGTCCACGTAGAGCGTCTCCATCGGCTCGGTGAGCGAGCCGTCCTCGGCCTTCTTGAAGATGACCTCCGGGCGGGAGACGAGAAGCTCGAAGCCCTCGCGGCGCATCTGCTCGACCAGGATCGCGATCTGCATCTCGCCGCGCGCCTTGATGTCGAAATGCCCGGCTGTTTCGGTATCGGAAAACGTGATGGAAACATTCGTGCGCGTCTCGCGGATGAGGCGGTCCTTGATCTGGCGGGCGGTGAGGAGCTTGCCCTCCCGGCCGGCCAGCGGCGAGTCGTTCACGCAGATCTTCATCGCGATCGTCGGCGGATCGATGTCCACGAACGGCAGAGCGGGGCGGTCCTCGGTGTCGGTGAGGGTTTCGCCGATGAAGACATCCTCGAAGCCGGCCAGCCCGATGATGTCGCCGGAGAACGCCTCCTCCATGTGAACTTTTTCCAGGCCTTCGTGGCCGAAAATTTCCGTGACCTTCCCCCGTTCCTTATTGCCGTTGTTGTGGTGGCAGACGACCGACTGCCCGACCCGCACCGAGCCGCTGATGATCCGGCCGTAGGCGATCCGGCCGAGGTAGTCGCTGTAGTCGAGGTTCGAGACGAGCATCTGGAAATAGCCGGCGTCCGAGCTCTTCGGGGCCGGGATGTGCCAGGCGATCGCCTCGTAGAGCGGGGTCATGCAGGTGCTGGGATCGACGAGCTCGCGCTTGGCGAACCCCTCCTTGGCGCTCGCGTAGATGTGCGGGAAGTCGAGCTGCTCGTCGGTGGCACCGAGCTCCAGAAACAGCTCAAAAACCATGTCGAGAACCTTGTGCGGGCGGGCGTTCTCGCGGTCGATTTTGTTGATGACGACAATCGGCTTGAGGCCGTTTTCCATCGCCTTGCGGAGGACAAATTTCGTCTGGGCCTGCGGGCCGTCGTGGGCATCGACCACGAGGAGGACGCCGTCGACCATCTTCATGATCCGCTCGACCTCGCCGCCGAAATCCGCGTGTCCGGGAGTGTCCACGAGGTTGACGTGGTAGCCGTTCCAGCGGAAGGCGGCGTTCTTGGCGCGGATCGTGATCCCCTTCTCGCGCTCGAGATCCATCGAGTCCATCATCCGTTCGTCGGTCTTTTGGTTGGCGCGGAACGTTCCGGCCTGTTTGAGGAGCTGGTCGACGAGCGTGGTCTTTCCGTGGTCGACGTGGGCGATGATTGCGATGTTGCGAATTTTATCCATGGTAACTGCCGCTCAAAAGGAACGGGGGAGGGACTATGCGGAGGCGCGGCGCACGTGTCAACCTGCGAAAAGTGACGACCGCGTCACATCGGCGGGCGGAAAAAACTGCGGGCCCGCACGACATTTCCCGCCATTCGTGATTGCAATTTGCCGGAATCCTGAAGAGATTCCCGCCCGGGTGAAGACGACTGCCGACTATATCGCTTCAGGGTTTGAGAAAATTGCCGCGGACTTGAGATTCCTCATGGAGTGCTTCCATGAGGTTTTGACCGAGCTGGGGGAATCCGAGGTGGCGGCCCAGCTGCCATGGATCGGCACCGGCAACGGATGCAGCGAGCGCTTCGAGCAGGCGTGCTCGATCGCGTTCCAGCTCCTGAACATGGTCGAGGAAACCGCCTCAACCAGGACCCGCCGGCTCCGCGAGATCGAGCACGGGCCCGCCGACGAGCCCGGTCTCTGGGCGCAGCAGTTTGTGCGCTTGCGCGACGCCGGCATCGACGCCGGGGAGATCGCAGCCTCGCTGAACGAGGTCCGGATCGAGCCGGTCCTGACCGCGCATCCGACCGAGGCCAAGCGCGCCGCCGTGCTCGAGCAGCACCGGGCAATCTACCTGCTGCTGACCGAGCTGGAAAACGAACAGCTGACCCCCTCGCAGCGGGGCGCGATCCGGGACGAGATCAAGGTCGTGCTTGAGCGGCTCTGGAGAACCGGGGAAATCCTGCTCGAGAAGCCCGACATCGCGACCGAGCGGCGGGGTGTGATCTTTTATCTGCGCGAGGTTTTCCCGCTGGCGCTCGCGCGGCTCGACCAGCGCCTGCACCAGGCCTGGAAGGCCGCGGGGTTCGATCCGGCCCTCCTCGAGGACCCACATGCCTGGCCGAAGCTGCGGCTCGGGACCTGGGTGGGCGGCGACCGCGACGGCCACCCGCTCGTCACCGCCGACGTCACGGCGGAGACCCTCCGGATGCTGCGCCTCAACGCACTTGTCGTGATCCGCAAACACCTCGAAGACCTCGCTGCCAAGCTCCCGCTCTCCAGCAATTTTCAAGAGCCTCCGGCGGACCTGGACAAGCTCCTGGTCGAGCTCTGGACCGAGAATCCGGAGCTCTCCGAGGTTCTTTCCCGTCAGCATTCGGACGAGCCCTGGAGGCAATTTGTGCTGCTCCTGCAGGCAAAGCTTCCGCTTGCCGACACAGGCGCGGAGGTCCTGGCGCTCGAGGGAACCGAGCGCCACTACCACAGCCCTCTCGAGCTCGACGCCCACCTGGCGCGGCTATCCGATTCGCTCTATGCCGTCGGCGCGGGCCGCCTCGCCGACACGGCCGTCCTTCCTGTCCGCCGTGCGCTGGACGTTTTTGGCTTCCACCTTGCGGCCCTCGACATCCGGCAAAACAGCCGCTTCCACGACCTGGCGATGGACGAGATCCTCGCGGCGGGCGGCGCAACGGATTCGGCATTTTCGGAATGGGACGAGGCGAAGCGGGTTGAGTTTCTCCTCGCCGAGCTCGCCTCCCCGCGGCCGTTCCTTGGTGCCGGCCTCTCTGCCGGCGACCACGCCGATGCCGTCATCGCCTGCTACAGCGTCCTCCGCGAGCACATCCGCCGACATGGACGCGAGGGCGTGGGCTCGCTGATCGTCAGCATGACCCGCCGGCTGTCCGACCTTCTCCTTGTCTATGTCCTGGCACGCGAGGCCGGGCTTGCGCACTGGACGCCGGCCGGTCTCGTCTGCGAGATCCCCGTCGTCCCGCTCTTCGAGACGCTCGACGACCTCGAGGAAGGCCCGGGAATCGTCCGGGAGTTCCTCGCGCATCCGGTCACCATCCGCAGTCTCGCATTCCACCAGTCGAAGCGCACCCAGGTGCTGTCCGTCCGCCAAAGCCTGCCGGTCCAGCAGGTGATGATCGGCTACAGCGACAGCAACAAGGATTGCGGGATTTTCGCCAGCCAGTGGGCGCTCCACCAGTCGCAGGCCGCGCTGGCCGGGGCCGGACGGGACGCCGGCACGAAGATCCGGTTTTTCCACGGCCGCGGAGGCACGATCAGCCGGGGCGCGGGGCCGACCCACCGGTTTCTCGACGCGCTGCCGCCGGGCTCGGTTCAGGGCGACATGCGCCTCACCGAGCAGGGGGAAACGATTCCGCAGAAGTACGCGAACCTGGTCTCCGCCGTCTATAACCTCGAACTCCTGCAGGCCGGCGTGGCCGCGGTCACGCTCCGGGAACGCCAGCCCTCCGGCGACGGGCGTGAGGTCGCGATCTGTGAGTTCCTCTCCCGCGCCAGCCGGGACGCCTACACAGCCCTGATCAAGCACCCGCATTTCATGGGGTATTACTCGGAGGCCACTCCGATCGACGCCTTGGAAACGAGCCGGATCGGATCGCGGCCGTCCCGGCGGAGCGGGCAGCGCACGCTGGCCGACCTGCGGGCGATCCCCTGGGTTTTCAGCTGGAACCAGAGCCGCCACTACCTTCCGGGCTGGTTCGGGGTCGGCTCGGCCCTGCAGAAGCTGGAGGCCGAGTCGCCGGAGCAGCTCGAGTGGCTGCGCACGGGAATCAAATCCTCGCCATTCCTCTACTACGTGCTGACCAATGTGGAAACCAACCTTGCCAGCGCCGACCGCGAGATGATCGAACTTTATGCAGGCCTTGTCGGAGATCCCGCCGTTCGCGGCGCGGTGCTGGAGATCATCCTGACGGAGTTCGACCGGACACGTGCGATGATGGCCGCGGTCTTCGGCGGCAGCCTCGAGCAGCGCCGCCCGCGGATGCTCAAAACGCTCGGGCTCCGCGATGCCGCCCTCCGCGCCCTGCACCTTCACCAGGTCGATATCCTCACCCGCTGGCGGGCCGCAAAAACCGCCGCCTCCGGCGAGTCCGAGCGCCTGCTCCCGCAGGTTCTGCTGAGCATCAACGCGATTGCCAGCGGGCTCCGGACGACCGGCTAAGCGGCCGGGGGACCCGCGACTCAGTCGCCGATCGTCACCGGCGTGCCGATCGCGACCTTCTCATAAATCATTTTGGCGATCTCATCGGGGAGCCGCACGCACCCGTGCGAGGCCGGATAGCCGGGCAGGATGCCGGTGTGCATGCCCTCGGCGCGGTGGGATCTGGTGGCCGCATCACCGAACCGCATAAACCATCGCATCGATGCCCCGCGGTAGGTCGTCCCGCTGGGGGCCGCGTCGATCTTGGTGCTCACGCCAGCGCGCACGACCTGGCCGCTGCGGTTGACGAAATCCCCGTAGAGGCTCGAGCGGTGGTCGGCGTCCTTCTCCACGACGGCGAAGTTGCCGCGGGGCGTCATGCCGGCCCGCTTGCCGGTCGAGACCGGCGTGTCGATCCCGACCTCGTCCCCGACCTTCAGATACGCCCGCTGCTTGGCGAGCGAGATGTAGACCGAGATGTTCTCCGGAGTCGCCTGCGCCAGCACGCGCGGGATCACTTTCGGGGGGTCCTGCTTCCTGATCAATTCCGCCGCGCTCTTCTGCTTTTTCGGGGCGGGAGAAGGCAGCTGTGCAACGAGAGCGTGCGCAAAGAGAAGGCCTGCGAGGAGCGCAAACATCCGCATGTTTCGCCTGGCGGATGTTGGATTGGCAAATGCCGGAATGGTCGCAGTCATGGTTTTGACAAAAATCTGCTCTTCGCTTAACCGCTGATCCTGCTTTTATCAACGAGATTCCATGCGAAGAGGCGTCAAACAATTTCTCCTGCTGCAGGCTGTCGTCCTCGCCGGCGTGTCGTCGGGCGCTCTGGCGAAGGAAAATCCGTCCCTGCCGATGCCGCCGCCGATGGCGATCTCGCAGAGCGTATCGACCGGTCCCGGCCGGCCGGTGACGATCACGCTCACGCTGGGCGGCCGGATCGTCGAGCCGGTCGAATTTTTGATCCGCCGTCCGCCCCAGCGCGGCGAGCTCGGCGAGGTCCGCCGGACCGGGAGGAACACGGCGACTGTGGTCTACACGCCGTTCCAGGGATCCGGCGCGGGCGGCGACAGCTTCACATTTGCTGCGCAGTCGTTTGATTCGCCGGTTTCCGCGGCCGCGCGGGTCCGCATCGCGATCAACGAGGAGCCGCCTCTTCTCACGTTCGCGCAGTCGCTGGATTTCGGGCAGGTCTTCCTCGGGCAGCGGGTCGTCCGTCAATGGGTCCTCCGCAATGAGGGGGGCGGAACGGCCACAGGAAAAATCGCCCCCCCATCCCCGTGGACAGTCGAGGGGGCCGCCTATCAAATCGCCGGCGGATCGAAGGCTGTTTTCAACGTGGTCTTCGCCCCTGCCGGGGAGAAGAACTATTCGGGCGAATTCCGCGTCGGCCCCGAACTCACGGTCGCCCTCACGGGGAGCGGTGTCGCCCCGATCACCTGGCCGGCCGGCGGGATTGTTGTCGATGCGGCCGGCCGGCAGGAGAAACGCTTTTCCTTCGAGCTGTCGAACCGGACGCCCGATCCCCGGCAAGTCGCCATCGGCTGGCCGGATTTCGTCAAGGGCCCTGACAGCATCGCGATTCCTGCCGGCGGCAACGCCACCGTGGAGGCCGGCTTCTCCTGCGACCAGACCTTCTCGTTCGACGGGCAGATTGCCGTGCGGAGCGAGGGATTTGAAGGAGCCATCCCGCTCAAAGTCCCGGCGGTCCCGGCGCGCCTCGCGGTGTCGCCATCCGCCGCGCTCGACATCGGAACCGTGAAATCCGGGCGCTCGGCCAGCGGGAGGTTCACCATCCGGAACCTCGGGGGAATCGATACCAGGCTGAAGATCACGGCGTCCCCGGAGATCAACATTGTCCCGAACCCCGCGAACATCATCCTTTCGCCCGGCAGGGAGCATGCGTTCGACGCCCAGATCGAGGCCACAAAGGGCGGTGCCTACCAGGGGAAAATCTCTGTGTTTTCGGATTCCGGAGATCCCGTCGAGCTGGCGATCAAAGCCACATTTCCCGATCAGCAGCCCGGCGCGTCCCCCACCCCTGGACCGGCCGTCCCTGTCGCCACATTGCTGCCGGCCGGCCCCGCGTCCCCCTCCGAGGGCGACCTGCCCCTCCCCGCAAGCCAGGTCCCGCCGGTCGACGCGGTCTCCCTCCTGGCCGCCACTCCGCATGAGATCGAGGTGGCATGGAAAGTTCCCTCGCCGGAAGCCAAAAGCTTCCGGATCGAGCGCCGCCAGATCGCTCCCGGGGACTCCAGCGAAATCCGCTACCAGTGGGTGCCGTGGACCGAGGCCCGCATCCAGATCCGCGGGAATGCCGCCTTCGCGCGCTTCGAGCGCATGCCGGCCAACGGGGTCTGGCTCTTCCGCATCATCGCGGTCGATTCCTCCGGCCGGCCGCTGTCGCGCTCGATGCCATTCCGCATTTTCACCCTTCCGGAACCGCAGCACCGCGTGCCTTGGTGGGCGATTGCGATTCTGTCCGCAGGCCTGCTGTGGCTCGTCATCCGCGCGGTTTCGCGGAAAAACCGGAAGCGCTCCGAGGCGGATGGCGAGCGGATTGCCCGGCTTGGGAAATGCTAGCCCGGAAAAAGAGTGACAGACGACGGCGGTGCATGATGATGGATCGCAAATGGATGTGACCGTTTTGAAACTCAACTGCCCGGATGCCGTCGGGCTGCTCGCCCGGATTACCGGATTCATCGCTTCGTCCGGGGGCAACCTCCTGGATGTGAGCCAGTATACCGACCCCGCAGCGAAGTGGTTTTTTGCGCGCCTGGCATTTGTTGGCGGCCGGGCGATCGAGCTGCCCGAGGATTTCCGGAGCGAGCTTACCGCGGTCGCGGAAAAGATGCACGCCGAGTGGACGCTGCGCCCGTCCCGGCGCCCGGTCCGCACGGCGATCCTGGTGAGCAAGCAGGACCACTGCCTCTCGGACCTGCTCTGGCGGTGGCGGTCGGGCGAGCTGAAGATGAAGCTCCCGGTCGTCTTCTCCAACCATGAGACCTGCCGCCAGCTCGTCGAGCGCGAGGGGATCCCGTTTGAAAACATCCCGTTCGAGGGGGACAAGGATGCCGCCTTCCGGCAGCTGGCCGCAAGATTCCGCGCGCTGGACATCGAGCTCGTCGTCCTCGCCCGGTTCATGCAGATCCTCCCGGACTGGCTCTGCCGCGAGTTCTCCGGCCGCGTCATCAACATCCACCACTCGTTTCTGCCGGCCTTCGTCGGCGCCAATCCCTACCGGCGCGCCTTCGAGCGCGGGGTCAAGCTCATCGGCGCCACCTGCCACTACGCGACCGCCGACCTCGACGCCGGGCCGATCATCGAGCAGGAGGTCGCCCGCGTTGAACACTACCACGAGCCCGACGACCTCGTCCGCCTCGGCCGCGACTGCGAGCGCCTCGCCCTCGCCCGCGGCGTCCGCTTCCACATCGAGGACCGCGTCCTCGTCCACGGCACCCGCGCGATCGTCTTCCGCGACTGAGGCCGGTTTGTCTGCGCCGTGGAGGGGGTGTGATTTAAAGTGGGTGCGGTTGTGGCCGGGTTGTCACGGATCGGCGCGTGGGGCCGACGGGACGTCACCCCCACATCCCAAAACCGCCTTAATAAGTTACCAGTGCCATTCAGAACAGACCCTTCGATTGTCGGCGATAAAGGAAACAAAGAAGTGGCCATTACATTTACCCCCCCATTTCATTCTCTTGTTTCTCCTGTTCTTTTGAAGCTGCAAGGAAGTGCATTCATTTGTTTGTTGGCAGCTCAACAACACAACGGAAGCCGATATTTACTAAAGCCCCATTATTATTCACCACGGTGCTTGATGGCACAATTAAATCAGCCCATGAGCCGCCACGATGATCCCCCTCCCTGTCCTGTGTTCTTTCCCAGACATTTCCGCCTAAATCAAAAATGCCAAAATTATTTGGAGGAAAACTTCCAACGGGAGATGCCTTCGCGAAAGAGTCCCGTTGATAGAAGACATAAGCCCTGTTTTTAGGCCAGTTTGCAGATTTCGCCTCCTCCCCTGCGATGTTTGCTTTGATTGTGGGTGGGGGAATATTATCGCCCCAAGGATATTTTGTGCTCCCGGCTGCACTCGACCATTCCACATTCGTTGGCAAGCGATATCTCATCCCCTCCTTCTGCGATAACCATCTACAAAAAGCTTCTGCCTCCTGGTGTCGAACCAACGCCACTGGCATGTTTGGCGCTTTTGGGGAGGCCGCTAAATTTTCGTCTGCTTTTTGTTCTTTTTGTTGTAACCTATTAACTCCTGTCGCGCTGCAAAATGCATCGTAATCCTGCTCCCGTGTCTCCCAAACACAAAACAACACATTGGTTCCCGGCACGGGAACAAACTTCATGCCGAGGCTGTTGATAAAGGGTTTCTCTTTTGTTGCTTGTTGAACCAAAGCGGCTTTTCCGACGGCAGCAACCGGAACATTCGCCGTGGCATTGCCTCCCATCGCCGCTTCCACTCCGGGAATCTGCGGCGCAGATGTCATTCCTCCACTGACTTCCTTCGCCAATAAATACGGCCATTCTGGGTTGGTAAAATATCCCGGGTTCGATGCTTTGATCACTCGGATTTTTTCAGTAAACCTACGGTTGAGTTCAGATTTTGGGTCCATGAGCGTGGGAAATTCGCTCACAGTCTTTTTCTGCCAATCTGCCATCGACAGGACTCCTCCCGCTTCCTGCTTCTCACTTTTCGTGATCTCTAGATAGACCTCCGGGATTTTCTTGGAAAACTCATTGAGTTTCACTTCAGCAGCATTGTGATGGTTAAAAATTTCTATTTCAACAGAAAGGGCGGGGGGTATTGTCAAGGGGATCCTCTTTAATTTATACGCAGTAACGCCGTTGAATCTTCCGAATATGCGGCGGGGGTCGGCGGGGTCGCGAATATTAGCATGTCCCACATTATTCACACGGTCCTTCTGTGTCCTAATGACAAGAGCCAGGGTGCCATTGGGATCCACGGTTGGCGACACGGACTCGAATCGACAAAGGCATGTGCGCACGCCAAGTACATCGATTTCTCCATTGGTGAAAACCATTTTGTAGAATTCGTTCGCTGGAAACGTGCCCGGAGGACGCACTGAGGGCGCGGGACTGTTGGTGGCCGCCGGGAGGGAACCTGGCACCTCGGGGGTCGATGGTGCTGGTACGCTGGAAGAAGATTCCCCGGCTGAGGATGCCCCACTAATCGGAACTCCAAAAAACGAAGTCTGGTCGGCGGCAATGGCAGACGAAACCCCCAGCGCGAAGAGAGCGGTTACGAGATTAAAGACTCGCAGAGCGAGAGGGCGAGAGAGCGCGAAGGAGAGAATCATATTCGCCTTCTACAAAAGATGTTCGGAATCTCAAGAAGAATCCCCCGAGTTTTCGTGTCGAGGGTGCACGACGCCAAAGTTCCTGGGATCAGGCGGCTTTCTGGTCTCTGGCGAACCAGAGGTCGTCAAAGCGGTTGCTCAGCAGAGCAGTTCGGAGATCAAGGATGTTCTGAGCGCCCTTGACGGACCAGAACATGCCAGAGTTTTTTAAGCGCTTTCCGACGACAGTTTTGCAGCCTGCCTCCACAACGCCTGAACCGATAAAGAGGCCCTGTGAGCGAAAAGTTGCGTAGGTCATTCGTGAGCTGTTCGTCTCAAAATAGGCGATCTGTTTTTCAGCGTCAGAACGTGGTCCGGGAATGTCAGGAAGGTCTTTGCGGGCTTGGGCGAGCACATCTTGAAGGCGATCTTCAAGGAGCATGTCTCTCCAGATTTTTGCCTGCTCTTGCACGCGTGGCGCATCGGCCCAGTAGAGGGCTTGGGCAAGCAGGCTGAGGTGCTCGCCCGCATGGTAGAAGTCCAGGATGCAGATGGCTTGTGGAAAGTTGATGCGGGCCACTTCCCAAACCCAAGCTGCCCCATCGCCGAGGTAGACGATCTTTTGCGCTGAGGCAAAGCCCCTTGCAAAAGCCTCGCGCCGCAGCAGGATGCCGAAGTCCTCGCTGCATTGAAGCGTTCCCACATGGGTTGTGGAGTCGTGATCGCGTTGAGGTTTGCCAGTCGCGTCGGGCGAGGTCTGCGTAAAAACGCAACCCAGTTTGACCTCTCGGGTTTTGGCTTCGCCTTCCCCGCTCTTTGCTTTGCGGCCACGCGCTTCGCTTCTTCTCACCGGAACCCCCGTGCCATCGGCTTCGATGTACATGATGGGGATCTCTGCCGATTTTTGTTCCGGCTTGGCCGCCGCGTGGGCGGCGCTCATCTGCGGAGCCACCAACTCTGCCATGCGCGCAATGGCTTTGGGGCCGACCTGCACGCCGGCGTAGGCAAGCAGGTCCTTGCTACCCTCTTCAAAACTGTCCTGTGCGGCAATGCGTGCCATCATTTTTGCCAGCCCCGGAGAGTAACCTTCCATGAGCCCAAGGCTTTCGTCGAGCGGAACGCGGCTGCTGCCGTCAGCCGCCACATAATAATCGCGCAAAAGACGAACCTCACCGAAAAGAGTTTCCACCGTCTTGGCCCGGTCGCGGTAGCGCCTTTCACCGGGACGGGCTTGCTGTTCGCTCCCCCGATAGAGAGGATCGTTAAGCAAGTCCTCAAGCAAATGAGCCCCGTCCTTGAGAAGTGCGCTGCGCAGGGCCCCCTCAAGGAAGTCCATTGCCGGCCTCTCCCCACTTTCCAAACGGGCTCGCACCTCGCTCAGGAAGGCGACCGTTTCGCTGCAACGCGCTTCCTGGAGGGTCTCGCAGAGTTTTTTTTACTGGGATCGTCACGACGGGTGGAGGCTACGGTCAGTTCAATGAACTCGGCGCTGAGGGATTCAAAACGCTGACGTCCCTCCACGGCTTCGCGCAAAGCCTTCGCCTCTTCGGCTGGAACTCTCCGGCTCCGGTTGCGGCCCTCCTCCCACTTCTGATGCTTGAAATATGGCCCGTTGCGCACCCGCTCCCCCCCGGTGCCTGCTACCTCCCGGTATTCTTCGGCCAGAGAGCCAAATTCCATGCGTTCGATCAGTGACATCTCCCGAAGGAGATCCCGGCGTTGCTGCGCAATTTTTTCGTTCACAAGACAAATATGTCTCGTTACTAGACACTTTAAAGAAAAATCTCCCTCTTATCTGCTCTTTATAATTCTCCCGTCATGCACCCTCGTGTCGAAGGGGCAGTTCAAGGTGGTGTGAAAAAATTGAGGAAATCGAAAGAAAAACCTTATCTTATTGAGAGCGGTTCTCAATCAAGATTGGGATGAAGAAGAAAAGTCCGGTTTTTACTGATCGAGAGGATCATCTGGTGGAAGGATTGCGCGAGCGTGTCCCGAGCTGATGGAGCGTTTTGAAGCCATTCTACCTACAAACCGAAATTGAACACGGAGATCATCGAGCAGGAGGCCGCCCGCGTTGAACACTACCACGAGCCCGACGACCTCGTCCGCCTCGGCCGCGACTGCGAGCGCCTCGCCCTCGCACGCGGCGTCCGCTTCCACATCGAGGACCGCGTCCTCGTCCACGGCACCCGCGCGATCGTCTTCCGCGACTGAGGCCGGTTTGTCTGCGCCGTCAAAGCGCGTTGGGAGGCTCTTTTGTGGCTTGAAAAGGCGGCTGCCAAGGAGCTAGGCTCCATGGAGTTGTGCGGCAACCGGCACTCCCCCTCATTCCCTTATGAAACTCACCATCGGCCTCAAAATCTTCGCCGGCTACGCCGTTGCACTGATTGTCATCGTTGTTCTCTCTGCAGCCTCGTTTGTCTCGGTCAGCTACCTGATGAAGAGCTTCCACGAGCGCCAGGACGAGCGGGATCTCATCGACAAGCTCGACGCCTTCCACGATTTTATTCTGGAGGCTCAGGAGGGTCAGCGCGTGTTCCTGCTCACCGGCAACCGGGATAAGCTCTCCAAGCTCTCCGCGGCGATCCCGCTGGTCGATCCCCGGCTTCAAGAGCTTCGCACGGCTCCGGCCGCGGAGGGGCGCTCGGCGGAAATCTCGGCAATCGAAGCGGCCTCCAAGCCGCTGCTCACGCAGCTGAACTCCGAGGCGGAAGCCAGAGGCGCAGCCGGCCAGGTGGAGAGTGTGGTCGTCAGCAGCCGCGAGATGGACCGGCTGGTCGTCGCCATTGAGCACCTCAAAAACCTCGAGATGGAGGAATTCCACACGTTTGACAAGGAGACCGGCGACGCCGCAGCGTGGCTCGAAAACCTCATCCTTTTCGGCACACCGCTGGCCCTGGCCATCGTCATGGTCGTCGGGTTCCTGGTAGCACGGAACATCACCGTCCCGCTGGCGCGGATCGAGTCGGCCGCGAGACGGATGGCGGACGGGGACTTCACGGTTTCGCTCGACGATACCTTGCGCAGCGACGAGATCGGATCGCTCTCGCGGAGCTTCACGGGAATGGTTTCCTCGCTCCGGGATCTCATCGCCCAGGTCCAGCGGAGCGGCATCCAGGTGAACAGCTCGGCCGTCGAGATCTCGGCGACCGCCAAGCAGCAGCAAACCACGGCGGGCGAGGTTGCCACCACGTCGGCAGAAATCAGCGCAACGGCCAAGGAGATGAGCGCCACCAGCTCGGAGCTCCTCAAGACCGCCGACAGCGTCAGCGCGGTGGCCGAGCAGGCCAGCGAACTCGCGGCCGGCGGCAAGGAGGGCCTCGACCGGATGGAAAAAATCATGCGGGGCATCCTGGAGGCATCGGCCTCGATCACGGCCAAGCTGGGCGTGATGAACGAGAAGGCGGGCAACATCAACGCGGTTGTCTCCACGATCGGCAAGGTGGCCGACCAGACTAACCTCCTCTCGCTCAATGCGGCGATCGAGGCCGAGAAGGCCGGCGAATATGGTCGCGGGTTCTCTGTCGTGGCCACCGAGATCCGCCGCCTGGCCGACCAGACAGCCGCCTCGACCGGCGATATCGAGCAGATGGTTAAGGAAATGGTCGGCGCCGTCAGCGCCGGCGTGATGGGCATGGACAAGTTCGGCGAGGAACTCCGCCGCGGTGCGGCCGAAATCTCGTCGGTCGGCGCGCAGCTCGACCGCGTGGTCTCCGAAGTCCAGTCGCTCGCCCCCAGCGTCGAGACGGTGAACGAAGGGATGCGCTCCCAGACCCAGGGCGCCCAGCAGATCAGCGAGGCGCTCTCGCAGCTCGGCGAGGCCGCGCGCCTCACCGCCGACAGCATCCGCGACAGCTCGCGCGCGATCGACCAGCTCAACGAAGCCACGCGCGGACTCCAGCTCGGGGTCGCCCGCTTCAAGCTCCCCGGCTGAATGCTTTACCTCCTGATGGACGCGGGCCCGGATACCTATGCGGTCGCCTCCGCCTCCGTGGTCGGGGTCGTGCCGTGCGCGGCGCTCAAGTCCGTGCCATCGGCGCCGCCGGCCGTCGCGGGCATTCTCAACTTCCGCGGGTGCCCGGTTCCGGTCATCGATTGCGGGCAGCTTTTAGGCGGTGTGCCGTGCCGGATCCGGTTTTCGACGCGCATCATCCTCCACCGGGTTGCCATCGCGGGGAGGGATCGCACCCTCGGGCTCATGGCCGAAAATGTCACCCGCGTCCAGCCATTCGAGGAGGAGGATTTTGTCGAGCCCGGCGCCCGCGGGCCCGGGTTTCCGCCCGCCGGGCGCGTGGCGGCACTCGGCGGCCGGTGGGTCCAGCGGCTGCACCCGGAATCGATTCTTTCGGAGGACCTCTGGGAGACGCTCACCGCGGAGGAGGCATGATCACCGGGGATGACATTCTGCACGCGCTGCGGTCGCACGCGGGGATCGATGCCGTCCAGACCGGCGAGGCGACCCTGCGCAAGGAGATCCAACGCGCGATCGAGGCCTGCGAGCATCCGCACCGGCTGCTCGATCCTGCCACCCCGGAGTGGAAGGACCTGCTGGAATCGGCGCTCGTTCCGGAGACATGGTTCTTCAGGAACGTCGAGGCGTTCCAGGCACTCGGCCGGTGGTTGTCCGGATCCTGGCGGCCCGCCCACCCGGAGTCCTGCCTGCGCATCCTCTCGCTCCCCTGCGCCACCGGCGAGGAGCCGTATTCGCTGGCGATGTGGCTCGCCGAGGCGGGAGCCGGACGGTTCCGGGTCCTCGCGGGCGACATCAGCGAGCGGTCGCTGGCCACGGCGCGCGCGGCGTGCTACCGCAGGAACTCGTTCCGCTCGGGCTTCGACGAGGAACGCTTCGGAAAATATTTTGAGCAGGTCGGCGACGGATCCCGGCGGGTGTGCGGGGCTATCCGGAGCATGGTGGATTTTGAGAGCATGAACCTGGCCGGGCCGCAGACGCCGATCCCGCCGGCCGATGTGATTTTTTGCCGCAATGCGTTGATCTATTTCGGTGTGCCGGCCCAGATCGAAGCGCTTGCCCGGCTGCACGCCGCGCTGAGCGATGATGGGATCCTCTTTCTGGGACCGGTCGAGCCGCCGCTCGCCTTGCAATGCGGGTTTGTTTCCGCCGGATTCCCGATGGCCTTCGCCTGCTTGAAAGGGCCGGCCAAATCTGAGGAGCCCGCGCCGGCCATGCTCCCCTCCCCGGGCCCCCGCCGGGTCCGGAAACCCTCCCGCCTTCCGGCGCCGCCGGCCGTTCCCGCCTGCGAGCCGGACCCGTTCCACCGCGATCTGCCGGCTGCCGATTCCCTGGAGTCCGCCCGCGCGCTTGCGGATGCGGGAGACATGGATGCGGCAGCCGGCATGCTGGACCGCTTGGCGGCCACATCCGGCCCCACGCCCGGGCTTTTTTACCTCCGCGGGGTGCTCAGCGAGGCGCTCGGCCGGGCCGATCTCGCCGAGGCGGCTTACCGCAAGGCGCTCTATCTGGATCCCGCGCATCACGAGTCCCTGGCCCAACTTTCCCTGCTGCTTGAGCTCGGCGGCCGGGCGGAGGTCGCCGCCCGGATGCGCCGCCGCGCCGCAAACCTCCTTCCCCAATGACCACCCCTTTCCTCCAGCGGGAACCCGATGCCGCCGACCGCGAGCGATGGCGTGCCAGCCTCGCGGAGATCCCCGCCTCCGCCGAGCACACCGGCCTCGTTCCGCTGTTCGTCTTTCGCGTGGGAGAGGAGCGCTTGGGGATCGAGCCCCGGCACGTCGAGCTGGCCGTTCCGATGCCGGTCCTCCATTCGATCCCTCACCGGGGCGCGGAGCTGGCGGGGGTGGTCAACGTGCGGGGTGCGGTGACCCTTTGCTTCTCCATAGCCGATATCCTGGGCATCCCTCCCGGACCTGCGGTGCCCCGGCCGATGCTGCTCGTGCTGGTGCAGCCGGGCTGGCGGGTCGCCTGCCGGGTCGATTTTGCCGAGGGAATTCTGGAGTTCGACCGGTCCGCGCTGATGCCGGTTCCCTCGACCCTGCAGGCGACCGGGCGCCGCCACGTGAAGGGGATCTTCCCCGCAGAGCCCGGTGACGTGCGATGGATCGATGCCGGCACGGTCTTTGAAGCCTTCGATGCGGCTGCGAGGTGAGTCTATGAGCGACGATCTCAGCAACTTTTCAATGGCCGAGCTCTTCCGGGCGGAGAGCGAGACCCAGTGCCGGATCCTGAGCGACGGGCTCCTGGCGCTGGAAAAAAAGCCTTCGGACCCGGTGCTGCTCGAATCGCTTATGCGCGCCGCCCACTCGCTCAAGGGGGCCGCGCGCATCATCGAGCTGGATGCCGCCGTGCGCGTCGCCCATGCGATGGAGGATGCGTTCGTTGCCGCGCAGAAGGGGGGCGCCCTTTTCGACGGCGCCAAAATTGACCACCTGCTCCGCGGGGTGGATCTGCTTGCCCGCCTCGCGGCCGCGGAGAGCCCGGACGCCCTTGCCGGCGAGGTCGATGCATTTGTCGCGGGCAACCCCGGGGCGGTGACGGGTGGATGCCCTCCCGGCCAGCCCGCGGCGGAGGAGGCTCCGGACGGAGATTCCCCGGAGTCCGGCACCATGCCGGCGAAGCCTGCCGACGACTCCCGTTCGCTGCGGGTGACCGCCGAGAGCCTCGACCTGCTCCTGGGCAGCGCCGGCGAGTCGCTTGTCGCCTCACGGCGCGTCAGCCATTTTTCCGGCGAGCTTTGGCGGGTCCACCGCCACCAGCGGAAGATCGCATCCAGCCTCGAGGCCGCGATGGCGGCCGCTTCGGCAGGAGGTGACGTTTCGGCCGCCCTCCGGCAGCTGCAGGGAATGGTGGAATCCGGCGACCGACTCGTGCTGTCCGGCCTCTCGGAACTGGACCGCTTCGAGCGGAACGCCTCGCAGCTCGCCCAGCGGCTCTACGGCCAGGCCCTCGCCTGCCGGATGTTGCCGTTCGGCACGCTCGCCCCCGCACTCCGCCGGGCAGCCCGCGACACCGCCCGCCGCCTCGGCCGCGAGGTTGCCTTTGAGGTCCGTGGCGAGGGGACCGATGTCGATCGCGATCTCCTCGACAAGATCGAATCCCCGCTCGTCCACCTCGTGCGCAATGCCATCGACCACGGGATCGAACCCCCGGAGGAACGGGCGGCTGCCGGCAAGCGGCCTGCCGGCCGCCTCGTCATCGAAGCCTCGCACCGCGCCGGACAGCTTGTCATCCGGGTGAGCGACGACGGGCGCGGCGTCGAACCGGACGGCCTGCGGGCCCGCGTGGTTGAGCGCGGGCTCACCGATGCCGAGACCGCCGGCAGCCTCAACGAGGCCGAACTCCTCGAATTTCTTTTCCTCCCGGGGTTTTCGCTGCGCGACGAGGTCACGGAGATTTCCGGCCGGGGGGTCGGGCTGGATGTCGTGCAGTCGGCGGTGCGGGAGGCGCGCGGCAGCGTGCGGATTTCCTCCGAAGCCGGCCGTGGCACGGCGTTCCTGCTCCAGCTTCCCATTTCGCTTTCCGTGATGAAGGCGCTTGTCTTCGAGATTTCCGGCGAGCCGTATGCGATCCCGCTGGCCCGCGTCGAACGGGTCATGACCGTGCCGGTGACGGAGATCGAGTCGGCTGCGGGCGTCCAGTATGTCCGGTTCGAGCAAAGCCGGATCGGCCTGGTGGACGGGGCGGTTGTGCTCGGGCGGCCGGCAGCCAGCGAGCCCCGCGCCCAGGTTTCTGTCCTCGTGCTCGCCGCGGCGGATGAGCGCTTCGGAGTCGTCGTTTCGCGGTTTCTGGGCGAGGGGGAAATTGTTGTCCAGCCACTCGACCGCCGGCTCGGGCGCGTGCGCGACATTGCGGCCGCCGCCCTGGCCGGGGACGGCTCGCCCATGCTGCTGATCGACGTCGAAGATTTTCTTTTGTCTGTCCGGCGCCTGGCAGCCGGCGGCCCGCTGCAGGCGGTCGCGGCAATGCCTGCCGGCCCGGACAAGGCGGCCCGCCGGATCCTGGTGGTCGACGATTCGCTGACCGTGCGCGAGCTCGAGCGCAAGTTCCTCTCCTCGCTCGGCTATGCCGTCGAGGTGGCGGTCGACGGCAGCGACGGCTGGAGCGCGGTGCGGACCGGGCGGTTTGCGGCTGTCGTCACCGACGTCGACATGCCCCGCATGGACGGCATCGAGCTCACCAAGCTGATCAAAAATGATTTTCGCCTTCGCGATACGCCTGTGATTATCGTCTCCTACAAAGACCGCGAGGAGGACCGGCTACGCGGGCTCGACGCCGGCGCCGACTACTACCTGACCAAAAGCAGCTTTCAGAACGAGGGCCTCGCCCGCGCGATCGCGGACGTCCTCGGAGAGGATCCCACACTATGAACATCGGAATCGTCAACGACACGGACATGGCGACAAAGGCCATCGCGGCGACCCTTTCCTCAAGCGGCGCGCACCGCGTCGTGTGGACCGCGCGGAGCGGCCCCGAGGCGATCGACCTCTGCCGCGACAGCACCCCGGACCTCGTTTTGATGGACCTTGTGATGCCGGGCATGAGCGGAGCACAGGCCACGAAGGAAATCATGCGGGAGACCCCGACCGCCATCCTTGTCGTCACGGCATCGGTCAGCGGCAACTGCTCCCTCGCGTTTGAAGCGATGGGCGCCGGCGCCCTCGACGTGATTGCGACCCCCTCGCTGACAAGCAGCGCCGGCCGCGACGAGTTCCTCCAAAAGATCTCGCAGATCGGTGCCATCATCCACGACCAGCACAAGCCGGCCGCTCCCCCGCCGTGCCATCCGGAGAACCTTTCCTGCGGGGCCCCCGGCGCGGCCGACACGCTCGTGGCCATCGGATGCTCGGCCGGCGGTCCCGCCGCGCTCGCGGAGATCCTCCGCGCGCTGGCGCCGGTCGGCCGCGCGGCGGTCGTGATCATCCAGCATATCGACGCGCGCTTCGTGGACGACCTCGCCGTCTGGCTTAAAGGCTTCTGCAAGGACCCTCTGGACATCGTCACCGAGGGCGTCCTCATCGGACCCGGCCGGATCTATCTGGCCGGGAAGGACGGCCATGTCGAGGCCCACACCTGCTCCCGCCTCCGCTACGACACCAACCTCGGCGGCCTGGCCTACCAGCCGTCGGTGGATGTGTTCTTCTCCAGCATTGCGCGCAGCTGGCGCGGGCGCGCGATGGGGATCGTCCTCACCGGCATGGGTCGCGACGGCGCGGCGGGACTGCGCGCGATGCGCGAATCCGGATTCCTGACCATCGTCCAGGACGAG
>Ga0209398_1000338_pt1 | contig 30283 bp, 17 predicted proteins | sample AshMeaBigSpring_FD_184125 | JGI IMG/M metagenome (GOLD analysis project Ga0209398, IMG submission 184125) | Groundwater microbial communities from Big Spring, Nevada to study Microbial Dark Matter (Phase II) - Ash Meadows Big Spring (SPAdes)... | ecosystem: Environmental > Aquatic > Deep...
TGTGGCCGGGCTGCGGCGGGGCCTGTTCCGGACGACTCTTAGCGAGCGCCTTGCTGGCCGCAGCGTGCAGCGGCGGTTGGCAAGACGAAAGAGCAATCGTTACAGGGCGAGGCCTCGGTCGAGGGCGGGAACGCCGGAGGCTCAGGGCCAAGTCCAGGATCGCGGCAACCGCAGAAATCTTCTTCTGTGGGTCGTCGGGCGGGCACCGCAGGGTGCCGGCACGGCGGCAGCAGAGGGCTGGATATTTGTGGTCAAGCTCCTAAGGGCACATGGGGGATGTCTTGGTGTCAGGAGGCTTTGAAGGGCGTGGAAGACTGCGATAAGCCCGGGGGAGTTGTCAAACGAGCTTTGATCCCGGGATGCCCGAACGGACATGCACTGAATCCATAGGTGCAGGTCGCGAACCCGGTGAACTGAAACATCTAAGTAACCGGAGGAAAAGAAAGAAAAATCGATTTCGTCAGTAGCGGCGAGCGAACGCGAAACAGCCCAAACCGCTGGGGTTTTCCCCGGCGGGGTAGTAGGGCCTCTCACACGGGAGTTACCAAACGATCCGCTAGCAGAACGACTTGGAAAGGTCGGCCAAAGAGGGTGACAGCCCCGTACGCGGCAGCGGTATCGTCTCCCGAGAGGTACCTGAGTAGGTCGGGTCACGTGGAACCCCGACTGAATCCGCGGGGACCATCCCGCAAGGCTAAATACTCCCTGACAACCGATAGCAAACTCAGTAGGGCGACTGAAAGATGGGAAGAACCCCTGCTAGGGGAGGTTACTGAACCTGAAACCATGTGCCTACAAGCGGTCGGAGCACTATGCACCCTCGTGGTGAATGTGTGACGGCGTGCCTTTTGCATAATGATCCGGCGAGTTACCGTCGACGGCATGGTTAAGGCCTTCCGGGCCGGAGCCGTAGGGAAACCGAGTCTGAATAGGGCGACAAAGTCGTCGGTGGTAGACGCGAAACTGCGTGAACTACCCATGAGCAGGTTGAAGCGCGGGTTATACCGCGTGGAGGACCGAACCCACTTGGGTTGAAAACCGAGGGGATGACTTGTGGGGAGGAGTGAAAGTCTAATCAAACGCAGAGATAGCTCGTTCTCTCCGAAATAGCTTTAGGGCTAGCCTCGAGCCACTACGTACCGGGGGTAGAGATACTGAATCGGATGAGGGGGCCTCCAAGCCTACCTTACTGAACCAAACTCCGAATACCGGTGCGACTATCTCGGGAGTCAGTCCCTGTGGGATAAGCTGCAGGGACGAGAGGGAAACAACCCAGACCATCTGCTAAGGTCCCCAAGTGATGCTCAGTCACTAAGGAGGTTGGGTTTCGGTGACAGCCAGGATGTTGGCTTAGAAGCAGCCACCATTTAAAAAGTGCGTAACAGCTTACTGGTCGAGAAATCCTGCGCCGATAATGAACGGGAGTAAGCATCACACCGAAGCAGTGGAATCCGGACATCTTCGGATGGCCTGATTGGTAGGAGAGCGCTGGAGATCAGATACAAGCCGTACCGGAAGGAACGGTGTCGGGGTCTCCAGGTGATTATGCCGGAATGAGTAACGATAAAGCAGGTGAGAATCCTGCTCGCCGAAAGCCTAAGGTTTCCTGGGCAAGGTAAATCCGCCCAGGGTTAGCCGGTACCTTAGTCGAGGCCGAAAGGCGTAGACGATGGACAGCAGGTCAACATTCCTGCGCCACCGGAGTGGACCGAAGGAGGGACGGCGCCGAACGGGTGAGCGGCACGAATAGAAATGTCCGTGGCTCCTTGCGCGGTGTGGGATTGGCAAATCCGCCCACGTCAGCCAAGCAGGGGGACCGACTGCGTTTATGTTCAGGAAGTCATCCAGACGGCGTCCAAGAAAAGCTTCGTAGGGTTGAAGCTCCGGTGACCGTACTAAAACTGACACAGGTAGGCGAGACGAGTAGTCTCAGGCGCTCGGGAGAACGGTGGTTAAGGAACTCTGCAAATTGACCCCGTAAGTTCGCGATAAGGGGTGCCCCTGGAGGTGCATAGCCTCGGGGGGCCACAGTAAATCGGCTCTTGCGACTGTTTATCAAAAACACAGGACTCTGCTAACTCGTAAGAGGATGTATAGAGTCTGACGCCTGCCCGGTGCCGGTAGGTTAAGGAAGAGGGTTAGGGCCTTCGGGCCCGAAGCTCGCAACCGAAGCCCCGGTAAACGGCGGCCGTAACTATGACGGTCCTAAGGTAGTCACCAGCTGCCTGCCCACGAGGTAACTCGTGGGGCAAGACTTGGCTGTATGCGGGGACACCCTGAGAGCCCTTTCTACGCTTCCGGATCGTTCCGGCGTAACAACGAAAGGGATTGGGCAATCCGCAGGAAACCCGCGATGCGTTCGTGGGGCTCCTCAGAGGCCACACGCCAAGTATCCGGTATGTAAGAGGATGCCGTGGAACTCAACGCCGACTGGGTGGTCGGGTTCGTCGACGGGGAAGGTTGCTTCCACGTCAGCGTGAACCGGCACCCCGAGATGGCGCTCGGTTATCAAGTGCTGCCCGAGTTCGTGGTGGTCCAGCATCGGCGGGACCGCGACGTGCTGTTCGCCCTGAAGCAATTCTTCGGGGCGGGGGTGGTGCGTTCAAACCATGATGACCGGGATTGCTGGCGAATCCGCAAACTGGACGCACTGCTGAAAGTTTGCGACTTCTTTCTCCAGCATCCGCTGAAGACGAAGAAAAACATCGACTTCCGCAAGTTCCGCAGCATTCTCCTCCTGATGGCTCAGCGCCGCCACCTCGGCCGAGCTGGCTTGATCGAGATCATCGACATCGCGATGGAGATGAACTCCTCGATCCGGCCCGCTTTGGAAGAGGCCCGGCGGGAAGCAAAGCGGGCCGCAGGCACCGGATAAAGATATGGTCCACGCCTGCCCGAAATGGCAGGATGCACGTGAGCGAAGTTCCTTGTCGGGTAAGTTCCGACCTGCATGAATGGCGTAACGACAGGAGCACTGTCTCAACCACCGACCCGGTGAAATTGTAGTCGTGGTGAAGATGCCACGTACCCGCGGTTAGACGGAAAGACCCCGTGAACCTTTACTGCAGGCTGATATTGGGCTGAGATATGTCTTGTGTAGGATAGGTGGGAGGCGATGAGCCGGCAGCGCCAGCTGTCGTGGAGCCAACCTTGAAATACCACCCTGGATATGTTTTAGTTCTAACGCTGAACCCGTGAATCCGGGCAGCGGACAGTTTCAGTTGGGCAGTTTGACTGGGGCGGTCTCCTCCCAAAATGTAACGGAGGAGTACAAAGGTACCCTCAGCCTGGTTGGCAATCAGGCGCAGAGCGCAAAGGTAGAAGGGTGCTTAACTGCGAGACCCATCAGTCGAGCAGATACGAAAGTAGGTCTTAGTGATCCGGTGATTCCGGATGGAAGGGTCATCGCTCATCAGATAAAAGGTACTCCGGGGATAACAGGCTTATCGCTTCCGAGCGTCCATAGCGGCGAAGCGGTTTGGCACCTCGATGTCGGCTCATCACATCCTGGGGGTGAAGAAGCTCCCAAGGGTTTGGCTGTTCGCCAATGAAAGTGGTACGTGAGCTGGGTTCAGACCGTCGTGAGACAGGTCGGTCCCTATCTGCCGTGGGCGTACGAAACTTGAGGAGGTTCTTCTTTAGTACGAGAGGATTTAGAAGGACGTAGCTCTGGTGTACCAGTTGTCGCGCTAGCGGCACGGCTGGATAGCTAACTACGGAAAGGATAAACGCTGAAAGCATCTAAGCGTGAAGCCCGCTCCAAGATCAGGTTTCGTAAGTGCGTCAGCACGTAAGTCCCCTGGAAGACAACCAGGTCGATAGGCCGGATGTGTAAGCGCAGCAATGCGTTCAGCTAACCGGTACTAACGGACGAAAGCTTGGCCACATATATCCAGCGCTCTGACTTGCTAAGAGCTGGCTCGGCCGCCGGCGCCCCCGTGGCGCCCCTCGGCCCAGCCGACCATTTACCACAACCACGGCGCGGACGGGCTTGACCGCCCCCCGCGCTCCTTCCGGTGAACATATCGGAAAGGCCACACCTGTTCCCATCCCGAACACAGAAGTTAAGCTTTCCGAGCCGATGATAGTGCCCAAAGCGCGAAAGTAGGTATCGCCGGATTTTTTTGCCCACTCGGCCCCCCCGTGCCACCGCACCCGGGGGCCTTTTTTTTGCGCCCGTGGCCGGCAGGCCGGCCACGCACCGCGTGTCGACATAGGTGCGGCGGTTGGGCCTGCGACCGTTACCCCGTCAGGCAGTTTCGCTGTACGATCGGGGGAGGGCGAGGCTCCCGCCGAACCGGTACGGGGAACGGGCATTTTCCGGCTCGGCCGGTGCCGCGCCCGCCCGGAATCACGCAGGGCCAGGTCGAGCCGTTCCACGGCCAGCCGAACGGGGCCGTCCACCATTCCAGGACCCGTCCCTATGCTGACGATCGACGACGCGCTCCAGCCGACCATGCTCGCCGCACGGCTGGCGCGGATGTGGGGCGTCGCGGGCCGGAAGATTCCGGCCCTCTACGCGTCCTTCTCCGAGCAGGCCGGCCGTGATCACCCCGGGGCGCCGGTCTTCACCGTCGACGGCCGCTACACGGCCCGGGGATGGACCGAATGGACCCAGGGGTTCCAAGTCGGGATGGCGCTGCTGGCCTTCGACGCGACCGGCCAGGTGGAATTGCTCGAACTCGCGCGCCGGGCCACGCTCCAGCGGATGTCCGCCCACGTCTCGCACACCGGTGTGCATGACCATGGCTTCAACATCGTCAGCACCTTCGGAAACCTGTGGCGGCTGATCCGTGAAGGCCGCGTCACCGACGGATCCGGCGATCTGCCGCTGTGTGAACTGGCCCTCAATGTCAGCGGGGCTGTCCAGGCGGCGCGCTGGACCCAGACGGCCGACGGCAGCGGCTTCATCCACTCGTTCAACGGCCCCCATTCGCTGTTCTGCGACACGATCCGTTCGCTTCGCAGTCTGGCCCTGGCCCACCAGCTGGGCCACGTGCTGATGGGGGAAAACGATGTCCGCATCTCGCTGCTTGACCGGCTGATCCAGCACGCCCGCAACACCGCCCGTTACAGCGTTTACTACGGCCAGGGGCGCGACATCTACGACATCCGCGGGCGGGTAGCCCACGAGAGCATCTTCAACATCCGCGATGGCCAGTTCCGCTGCCCGAGCACCCAGCAGGGGTATTCTCCCTTCAGCACCTGGATGCGCGGGTTGGCCTGGATCATGTTGGGCTACGCCGAGCAGCTGGAGTTTCTCGCCTCGCGGGATGACGCGGAACTCGCCCCGCTGGGCGGCCGTGAGGAGATCCGCGCGCTGATGCTCCATGCCGCCCGGGCCGCGTGCGACTTCTACCTGCACCACACCCCCACCGACGGCGTGCCGTACTGGGACAGCGGGGCGCCCGGACTGAGCCAGCTGGGCCAATACCTCCAGCGCCCGGCGGATCCGGGCAACTCGCACGAGCCGGTCGACAGCTCGGCGGCGGCCATCGCCGTCCAGGGGCTGCTGCGGATGGGACATTACCTGGCGCAGGAGGGCGACGCCGAGGGCCGACGCTACTGGCAGGCCGGCTTGACCGTACTGGCCCGGTTGCTGGACGAGCCGTACCTCTGCCCGGACGAGGCCCACCAGGGCCTGCTGCTGCACGCCGTCTACCACCGTCCGCGCGGCTGGGATCACGTCCCGCCGGGGGCCCGCGTCCCCCAGGGCGAGTCGTGTCTCTGGGGTGATTACCACCTGCTGGAAGCGGGGCTGTACGTCGAGCGGATCATCCGCGGCCAGCCGTACTACACCTTCTTCGGTCCGGGCGGGGCAGGGGGGGGCGGTCCCGGCTAGCACCACCGCCCGCCCGGCGGCGAGGGATGACCGCCAGTCGCGAGGCCCCGCCCCTGCCGTCGAGCAAACCTTCGTGGCCAGCCGGCCCGTCCAGGTGTTCCCCACTCAGTACCCCGAACTCAGTACTCAGTGCACCCGACGGGGGCAGACACATAATTCGGCGGCAGCGTCCCACGAGGCCGAGCGGTCTTTCCGCCGCTAGTGTCCAGGGGGCGCAGGCATGGCGGCAAGCATCTGGCTCAGCAACTCCAGGGGCAGGCCGACGACGTTCGACGCGCTGCCCTCGAGGATATGGAGCCAGCCGAGCCGATCCTGGTAGCCGAAGGCGCCGGCCTTGTCCTGCCACTGTCCGCTGGCCAGGTACTCTTCGATCTGCCCATCGGGTATCGGCTCCATCCGCAGCCTCGTCACGTCGACGCAGACCTGGTGCTCGTCCCCCGGGCGCAGCCACAGGCAGAGACCGCTGTAGACGTGGTGGTCCGTTCCGCGAAGAAGCCTGAGCATCCAGCGGGCGTGCTGCTCGCCGGTCGGCTTGCCCAGGATCTGTCCGCGGCACTCGACCAGGGTATCGCAGCCCAGGATCAGGCCGTGGTCCAGACCTCGTGCCACGCAGGCCGCCTTCTGCCAGGCCAGCCGGGCGGCCAACTCGGGCGGCGTCTCGCGGCTGCAGATGCCGCACTCCGCCGCATCGTCGGGTGGGATCACTTGAAAGCGGTAGCCCGCGTCCGCCAGCAGCTGTCGGCGACGCGGGGAGCGGCTGGCCAGGATCAGCGGCCGATAGGCGGGCGGGACACTCATCGAGGCTAACCCTTATACTCCGCCCGGCCGATCTTGACACCAGAGCGACACGTAAGCGAGGGACGCAACGCATTCACTCGCTTGCGCTTCGGGCTCGTAGGCCTCCGTTGGGGCGATTCCAGGGGGTCAGGTACATGTTTTCGGTCCACGCGTGTTTCCATGGCAGGTCGATCGGCCGAAAAATGTACCAGACCCCGGGGTTGCGAGCCCGCGGCGATTCCAGGGGGTCAGGTACATGTTTTCGGTCCACGCGTGTTTCCATGGCAGGTCGATCGGCCGAAAAATGTACCAGACCCCGGGGCTGTGAGCCCGGCATGTGTGGGAAGTGACCAATGGCTGCTACAGTTTATACGGTCGGCTGTTCGCGAGACCTCTGATGACGCCTCGGCTTTGCGTGCTCTATGAGGACAATCATCTGCTTGCGGTTAGCAAGCCGGCGATGCTCGCGACGATGGGGGTCGCCGCGGGCGAGCCCAGTCTGTGGAGCCTGTGCCGGGAGTATCTGCGTCAGAAGTACCACAAGCCGGGAAACGTCTATCTGGGCGTTGTTAGCCGCCTGGACAGTCCGGTAACGGGGATCGTCCTGTTCGCGCGGACGTCGAAGGCGGCTGCGCGGCTGAGCCGCGTGTATCGCGAGCGGCGGGTGGCCAAGGTCTACTGGGCGCTGGTCTCGGGTCGGATCGCTCCCGCGTCGGGCCAGTGTGTCGACTGGGTGCTGAAGGACGACCGGGCAGCCCGCATGCGGGTGGTGCAGGAGGGGCAACCCGGCGCCCAGCAGGCTCGACTGTCGTACCGCACGCTGCGTTCGGCGGGCGACTGCCAGTTGCTGGAGGTGGTTCTCCAGACAGGGCGCAAGCACCAGATCCGGCTGCAGCTCGCCGCGCGGGGCCACCCGGTGCTGGGCGATCAGAAGTACGGCAGCCGGCGACGGTTTCCTGCCGGGATCGCCTTGCACGCCCGGCTCCTGGAGCTGGTCCATCCCGTGCGCAGAACCGCGCTGCGGCTGGTGGCGCCGCTGCCCGCCAGTTGGCGGCGGGAGGGCTGGGACGAGGGGCCGGGTGGCCTCGAGGACCCCTGAAAATCCCATGGCCTTGGTCATACATGCGGGGACGCCAGGTCCGCAGATCATGCGAGATTGTTCCAGCGGGGCCGGGCTTCGCGGACGAGGATGCGTACCGCATGCCGAGTACGAGAAGGGGCCGCGCGCGGCTCAGTCGTTCGTGGACAAGGCACGATGCGCGGTGCCTGATTTGCCAATGAAGCGGGCAAGGGGCAGGAGGTGCGCGGCGGGGTCTGTTGCCACACCATGCGGAAACCCCACCGACCGCCTCCCGGCGGGCGAGGGGGAAGAAGTGGGAGCGGTCCCGCTGGACAGGGAAGTTAGAATGGAACAAGGCAGCGAATCGCCCCGCAAGCGGTCGTCCGGCTAAAGCGGCACGCGGGCGATTGCCGTGGGAAGCAGATACGCGCGTCACGAGGCGAAGAGAAGGCGGACGTCCGGGGGCCGACCGGCGCGCGGGGGTGGTGGGTATGTCTCGGCGGTCGGTGTTGATCAGTTCTGCCCTGTTGAGTGGACTGGTGACTCAGCAGCAGATTGAGGCTGCGCTGACCGATCTGAATGCGGTCGCGGACCGGGGCGCACCTCCCGACGACAAGCGACTGGCCCGCAAGCTGGTCGAATCAGGGGTGATCACCAGTTACCAGGCCGAACAGCTGCAGGCCGGCCGCACCAAGCTGAACCTGGGCCCCTACATCGTGACCGACTGGCTGGGGCAGGGCGGCATGGGACAGGTGTTCAAGGCGGTGCACCGGATGATGAGGCGGGAGGTGGCGCTGAAGGTGCTGCCGCAGAGCAAGTCAACGCCGGAGGCGATCTCGGCGTTTAACCGTGAGATTCGGGCCCAGGCCCAGCTGGATCACCCCAACCTGGTAAGGGCCTATGACGCGGGGCACGACGGAAATGTGCATTTCCTGGTGACCGAGTTCGTGCCGGGGACCGACCTGCGGCGCTGGGTCCGAGTCCAGGGGCACTTGTCGATGGCCCAAGCGGCCAGCGTGATTGCCCAGGCAGCCCGTGGTCTGGCTCATGCCCACGAGCGGGGGCTGGTGCATCGCGACGTCAAACCCGGGAATATCCTGGTCACGCCGGACGGGCGAGCGAAGGTATCGGACCTGGGCCTGGCCGGATCGCAGCACGACGATGGCAACGACCCGCGGGCGGGCAAGATCGTGGGGACGGCCGATTACCTGGCCCCGGAGCAGATTCGCAAGCCACACGAGATCCTGCCCGTCAGCGACGTCTACGCGCTCGGATGCACCCTGTACTACGCGGTCACGGGCAAGGTGCCGTTTCCGGGTGGGACCACGCGGGACAAGGCCCGCCGGCATTGCGACGAGACGCCTTGGCACCCGCGACGGTTCAATCCGGAGATCAGTGACGAGTTCGTGGATGTGATCGCCGACATGATGGCCAAGGACCCGCGGAGCCGGATTCAGACGGCCGCGGAGGTCGCAGCGCGGCTGGAGCCGTGGGCGCGCGGCGGCGAGCTGCTGCCGGCTCAGCAGATGGACAATTCGCCTTGGCTGCGGCCCCCACTGCCGTTGGGAGGCGAGGATACTCCGGCTGGTTCGGAGGAAGTCGAATCGGGCTCGCTGGGAGGCTCCGAGGGTGTCCCGCGCGGCCCGGGAACGGGCAGCCAGACGTTGGAGGGGACGGAGGTGGCCGCCGCAGCCCCCGACGAGACGGAACGGATGACCTCGCGGGCGCGACCCTTACCCCCACCGATCCTGCTGGACGGAACGCCGTCACCGACCTTGAAGTATGTACTCGTGGCGCTGGCGATCGCGGTGCCGGTCGCCATGTTGCTGGGGGCCGTGGCAACGCTCGCCTTGCTGAGCTGGACGAAGTGATAGACCCTGGGCGATCTATCTGCCCCGAAGGGGTGCAATCGGCCAGCCCGCGGCAAGCTGACGCGAGCCGAGCGAGCGTCGCCGTCGCCCCGGCTCACGGATCTGCATCGCCGGGAAGACTCCCTGAAAGGGCGCAACAATCGTCGCGCGGCGCCGGTTTGTGCCGCCCCTTCAGGGCTGAAAGGGGATGTCGGTCCCTGTGCCTGGAGCGACGCTGCGCTCGGCCCCGGGCCGGTTCATCCCGGCTCCTTCGGGGCGGGTCGAAATAGGTTTGCGTGATTCTGCGAGGGCGAGGCTCCCGCCGAGCCGAAACCGCGGTCAAGGCGCCGGCTCGGCGGGAGCCTCGCCCTCCCTCCCGAAAGAAGGGGCTCGCTCCTGGCCGCCGTGGTGGCACCGGCGCCTTGGGAACGGGAGGTGGGTGCCACAGGCTTTGCCACTGCACCCCAAGGGGTCGGGCACATTTTTCGGAGGCAGCGTCCCACGACGCCGAGCGATCTTCCCCGCCGAAAAATGAGCCAGACCCCGGGCGCGTGAACGGTTACGCGGGGGCGGGTTCGGCCGCCGGCTCCGCAGGCGGGGCAGCCGGTTCACCGGGTTCGGCGGCTGTTCCAGCAGGTGGTGCTGCGGGTGCCGCACGTTCCGCCGGTGAAGTCGCCGATTCCGCCGGTGGGGAGGCGGGCGCGGCCCGGGCGGCAGCCAACTCGGACTGAAGCCGCTGGATCAACTCCGGGTCGAGATACGTGCCAACTAGCTGGCGGGTCTGCTCGAAGAGGCTGTCGAGCCTCTTCTTCGCGCTGGGATCGGCTTCTTCCAAGGTTTGCCGGCGGCGATCGAGCAGCCGCAGCAGATCGTCGCGGGTTTCGAGCCGGCGAAGCTGATCGAGCAGTTGCTGGGCCTCGTCCAGGCGTCCCGCGGTGATTCGCAGGCGGACGCGCGCGGCCAACAGCTCGCGGCGGGCCACCAGGTCGAGCAGGCCCTCCTGGAACCCCTTGAGAAACCCCTCTGCCTCGAGCCGCAGGTCGTCATCGGACAGTTCGACCACGGCCTCGGGCTGCGCCCCAGGCACCAGCGGTAGTCGCGCCAGCAGTTGGCCGCCGTGCTTGATGTACAAGAGCCGAAGCGGCTGATCATCGGGCGGCACCAGGACTTCACCGCGGAGGTCGCTCTGGCCCAGCAGTTGTGTGCCGGCGTTGTCGGGCGAGCGGGCAAAGACTTCGTAGCCAACCAGGGGGCGCGGCGCGGGTCCGCGGCGGCGCAGGAGCAGCCGCGTGGGCTGGTCGAGCGGCTGCAGGGCCACGGCCAGTTGCTCGACGCGCCGGTTGCGGCGGGCCGACAGCGGCTGCTGGTAGCCGGAGTGCAGATCGCAGACCAGCGTGCTGCCGGAGCGTGCGCGGGGTTCGAGCAGAGTCCAGGCGACCGGCTGCACCCCGCCGGGACGCGGATTGCCCGTTCGGTCAATATGCCGCAGGACCGGTTGAAACACTGTGCCGGGCCCGGGCAGGGCAGGGGAGGGGCCGTCGCCCACCAGCAAGCCCGCGCGGAGCCGGAGTGTGACGGTTCGGTCCTCGACCTGGTGCACGAGCGCTACCGGCGTGAAAACCCGCACGACCGCCCACGCCAGGTCGTCGATCAGGCGTTCGCTCTGGCACACGTCGAGCTGGACGGGATGGTTCCAGACGCGGGTGCGGCAGTCCAGCTGGCGGGCCGCCACGACATAGCCGTCGGCCTCGGAGCGGACGCCGACGAGGATCAGCTTGTCCCCTTGGTCGAGGTCCGTCAGCGATCGCTGTACGTCCTCGATCGTGACCCGCTCGATCTGGTGGGCGATATCGCTCGCAAGTCCGGCGGGAGCCGCCTCTGCCTTCAGTTGCCAGATGGGGCCGACGGCGGCCTGCAGCTGTGCCACGAGTTGCGGCCGCAGTTCCTGCTGCCAATCGGCGGGCAGCGATGGTGCGGCGGCCATGCCGACCCAGAGCCGGACGCGATAGGGCGTCACATCCCAGGTGGCCTGAGCGAGGCAGGGGGGCCTGGCCGTCAGCAGCAGGGCGGCGGCCAGCGCCAGCGGCACCCCGCGGCGGACCACGGCGACGCGGCGTGCTGCTGGTCGATGGCTCTTACGGGGCGCCCACATCCGGCGATACCTGCCACTGTTCGATTTGCTGATAGAGCGTCGCCAAATGGCTGCCGACGTCCCGCAAGCCGCGCCGAAAGGCGAAGTACTCGGTCAGCTGCCACAAGGGGATCACGGTCAACTCGTCATGGGTGGTGCGGTGCAGTTGACGCAGCCGCAGCCGCGCGTCGCGCCAGGAAAGGGCCTGATCCAGGTTCTGGAGTGCCAGGTTCACGTACGGGCTGTCGCTGGCAGCCAGGCCGTCGCGGGCCAGCAGCAGGCGGGCGTCGACCAGCGGCTCCTGCATAACGACGTCGGCGTAGCGCAGGTCCCACTCGTCGTGCGCGGGACGTGTGGCGCCCGGCGGCAATGGCTGGATGGTGCAGGCGATCCCGATCCGCGCCAGATCGGCGGCGATCGACTCGGTGGCCAGGCGGGCGGTCTCGTACGCGGGGTGGACCAGCACCAGGCGGAGCGGCTCCGCCTTGTCCGCCGGGGCCGGTTCGTCCGGCTGGCCCGTCGCCGCGACGGCCGGAGCCTGATCCGCGACGGAGGCCCGCTGGTCGCCCGGATCGGCGGCCGGTGGGGAGTCGGGGCCGCTGGCCGCGCGCCGCGCGGACTGGACTTCGCGACGGGCCACCTGGACGAGCGTCTGCGCCAATCGCGGCTCGTACGGGCGGGGCACGATCTGCGTGTCGTAGGCGTAGGCCAGCGGGTCGTCGCTGCTGCTGCCGGCTGGAAACGGTCCACTCAGCACGCGGCATCCGGCCGGCGGCTGGCCGCCAAGCATGTCCCGTGCGAGGATCGCTTCGCGGTCGATACCATACACCAGGGCACGGCGGAACGTGCGGCTGGCGGGAAAGGGACGCTTGAGGTTGGGAATCAGCAGCTGGAGGCTGGGCGCGGCGTAGGGCCGCACGACGATCCCCTCGACGTTCTCCAGGGCGGGCACGTCGCCGGGGAAGACCCGGTCGAGGATATCGATCGCCCCGGACGTCAGGGCCTCGACGGCCCGCTGCGACTCGGTGAAATAGCGTTCGCGGATCTCCCTCGGCTGGGTCGGCCCGCGGCGGGTGTAGGCACCCTGATCCAGGAATTGGACTTCTTCCGCATCGACCTCGTGCCGGACATACGGTTCCAGGCCGAGCCACGGCCAATCCGCACCCGGGGACGCAAGGGAGGGCAGGGGGATCGTGGCCAGCAGGGCCTCCAGCCGCACGTGCGGTCGGTTCAGTTGGACCACCACCTCCTGGACATGGTCGACACGCACACCAGCCAGCATCGCGCTCCAGACCGTCAGGTGTTCGCGGGTGCCCGGATCACCGCGCGTCAGCAAGAGCTGGGCGACGTCGTAGCCGGTCAGGTTGGCTTGGGCCGGGGCCGGGGTCTGGGCCTGGGCGTTCAGATCGACCCGCAGCGTGACCGTCAGCCGGTCATCGCTGAGCACGAGGCTGCCGATCGGGCAGTGGTACTGGCCGCCCTCGGGTCCGGGACCGATGTACTCGAGCAGTCGCCGCTGGCGGAGGCGGCCGCAGCGCCGGCCGGCCCAATCGTCGAGCGACGGCAGTGAGCTGGACGTCGAGGGCTGCAGGACGCCGACGGTGACCAGCGGGTACTTCTCCGTTACGGCCCGCGCGAGTTGCGCTCCACCCTCCAGGTCGGGCCAGACGGCGACCATCTGCCGCGCCGCGAGATAGGCGTCGCGCCATTTTCCCTGCTGGCCGGCCGAGCGGGCTGCGGCCATGTGCCGTGCGGCCTCGGCGGTCAGTTTGACTTGCCACTGCTCCACGAGTCCCTGCTGCGAATCGCCCAGTTGCTGCCGGACCTGTTCCAACAGCCGGCGGACGGCCAGAAAGTCGCCCTGCCGGGCGTAGTGGTCGAGCCACCGGTCCAGCACCCGGGCCAGGGCGGTGTCGAGCCCAGGACGCTTGGGGTTCAGGGCGTACACCTCCCGAAGGGCGGCCAGGGCGGCGTCGAACCGACCAGCCTGGTAGGCGGCAAACGCGTCGTTGATCAGGTAGCGTTCCAGCGATGCCTGCAGGCCGGGCGTATTCGGGTGACGTTCCAGCAGCCGCCGATACTGGTCGTAGGCTTCCTCGTGTTTTCCCGCCGCCGCCAACTGCTCCGCCTGGGCGAGCAAGAGTTGCTCAAACAGTTCGACCTTGTCGATCGCGCCCCAGGGGACGTCGTATTGCTTGTCGGGCATGTCGAGCAGGCGGATCCGCAGCAGGCCGGCGCGGGGCAGCGGTTGCGGCAGCTTCCGGCCGGGAAAGTCCAGCGTCAACACGTTGACCACGGCTCGTTTGTTGGCCGCGTTCAACGTGATCCGATCGAACGGCGCCTGGTCGGTCAGCAGCGGTGGATCGTCAGCCGGCGCGGACGCGGAGAGGGCCAGCAGGAGGACCATCGCGCCCAGAGGCCTTGGCCAACCGCCCGCCAACGGCAGGTTTGTTGCAGCTCGACCTGCCGGCGGACAGCCGGTCGAAACGTCTTGCGGCAGGTGATGACCAGGGCTTCGACGCATGACGTGGTGGCGGGTTTGCGCCTGCACGGTGGTGATTTTCCGACACGCTGGACGTCATTCGGGGATGGGGACGACCAGCACGGTACCGTCGGCGGCCGAGGCGAGCAGCCCCTTGGCGAAGGCGACCGGTCCGCTGCCGAGGGCCTCGCCCGTCGCGAGGTGCGCCAGGCCCTTGCCCGTTGCGGCGTCGAGCCTCCAGATCGTGCCGTCGCTGGAGCAACAGACCAGTTCCTGACCGACGGCCAGGGGTCGGCCCGCCAGCGGGCCAAACTCCAACGGCAGCTGCCACCGTGGCTGATCCCCTCCATCCAGGCAGACCAGCTGGTGGTCGTCGGTGGCAACCAGCACGAGATCGGCGATCCGTTGCGGTCCCCAGGCGACGCGACCGGTCAACGGCCAGGTCTGCTGGGGGCTCAGCTTCTCGGCACTCACGGCCGTGATCAGGTCGGCACCCTCGCCGCGCTGCGCGACGTAGATCGTTGCCCCCAGCGAGGCCAGCGGGGCCACGACAGCGGCCTGCAGCTGGTTTTGTGCCAGTGCCGCCAGGTGCGGCTGTGGCTGGTCGCTGACGCCGACCAGATAGAGCCTGCCGGTCTGGTCAGCCACGGCCAGCCGCGGGGGGGCGCCGTCCAGCACCGCCGGACGCTGCCAGGCAGGCCGCTCGCCGGCCGCCAGCGGCGGCTGGAATGGGTGAATCCGCGGGCCGCTGCCCGTCGGGTCGACGAGCGCCACCGAGCCGGTGCTGCCGGCGACAAGCAGCTGCTTGCCGAACGCGACGGGCGGGGCTCCGTCACAGGACGGGAAGGGGAGGGCGAGCAGGCGCAGGACTGCCGGCGCATCGGCCGGGTCGCAAAGCGCCACGTGACTCGACGATCGCAGCGGAGCCAGCACCATGCGCTGGTCGTCCAGATCGACGCGGCGCTCCAGCAGCGGCATGTCGGCCGGCAGCTCCAGCACGGTGGCCGGCATGATCGCGCCGCCGGACCTCAGGCCATCCGCATCGATCGCAAAGAGCGCACCGCCCGCCGTGACCGAGAGAATCTTGCGCGAAGCCAAATCCACCAGCGGCTCTCCCGCCGGCGGCATACCCAGGTCGGTCTGCCAGATCCGCTCGCCGTCGGAGCGAGGGTCGCGGCCCGCATCAACGCGGATCGCCGAGACGGTCGCCCCGGCGGCCCCCTTCCGCTGACGGACGTGAAAGATCACGTCCGCGAACATCTGCAGGGGCCCCACGAACGTGTCGAGATCGTCGTTGATCCACTTCCGCGCCAGCTGGCCGCGCGACGGTTGAACCTCGTAGCGCGTAAGGCGGCGATCACCGACCCAGAGCTGACCTTCGTCCAGCAGGGGATAGCTCAGCAGCGGCTCGCGCGAGCTGCCCAGCGACCGGGCCACCTCGCGCACCGCCCGCTTCGGATCCGCCGGGTCGATTTCCCAGACGTAGATCGCGCCGCGGTCGGTCACCGCCAGCACCTGCCGCCCCGAGGCGATCAGCGGGAGATGAATGCGGCCCTCGACCCGCGGCGGATCGACGGCCGACTGCAGGGCCCCCGTGTCGGACTTGCGGGACAGGAAATGGACCACGGCGAAGTCCATGCCCCGATTCTCCGCGACGACGACGTGACCGGCCGTCACCACGGGCGGCACGACCACGCTGCCCGCGGCATGCCCGAGGTAGTAGACGTCGTCGCACTCAAGGGAGTCCTCGTTCAGCAGATACAGGCTGGATTGGCTGGCAGGCTGGATCAACCGGGAGCGCTGCTCGTCCAGCCCCGGGCCGACCGACAACGGCTGCGGCAGGTTGGCGCGGCGGGCGGAGTTGCCGGTCTCGGGATCGACCTCCAGCAGTTCGCCGCCCGCGGTGGCGACCAGGATGCGGTTGTCGCGCACCAGCGGGAAGCGCGGCTCGCTATCGAGCTCCAGCCGCCAGCGCAGCCGGCCGCTGGCCGCCTCGACCCGCATCAGCTGCCGGTGCACGGCGTCGTAGACCAGCGCATCGCTGCCGGAGAGCGGGTTGACCGGCCGCGGATGAAAACGGCACTGGTAGCCGACGTAGCGTCGCCAGAGCACCTGCCCGGTGTCGGCCCGCAGGCCATACGCGGCGCCCCGGGCGAGCACGAACACCACATGATTCCGCAGGCTCGGCGCGCTCTGGCCCCGGGTCCAGGCGAGCACGGCGCGGAATTGCCAGGCCGCGGGCGGTTCGTCCTGCGCGGCAGCCAGCGGCTGCTGGCTGACCATCACCTTGTGGCGTTCGGCCGCCGTGATGTCGGCCACCGCTTGCCGGAGGTCGGGGTGGTCCTCGAGATTCGGGTACTTCTTCAGCAGCTCGGTCCGCAGGGCATACGCCTCCGCCGTATCGCGGCGGGCCGCGGCCTCGTTGATCTGCTGGACGGCGGCGGCCAGCTCCCGGTCGCGGTTGATGTTCCGCACGACCAACTCCAGGTCGGCCTGGAGGGATTCGATCCGCGCCTGCTGGGACGCCCGCTGCGAGGTCGGCAAGTAGGTGCTGTTGTTGATCAGCTTCAGGGCCTCGCCGGCCAGGTCGACGTGCTGTTGCGACTCTTCGGCCGTCGCGGCCTTGGCGGCCTGTTCGACCAGGCCTGCCATGATGCCCGGCAGCAGCCCGGACAGTTCAGGGCGGGCCTCGGAAAAGGCCGGCTCGCCTTCGATCTGCGGCAGCACCTGCTGGGCGACGCCGAGTGCCGACTGCCAGGCCGTTCCGGAGGCAGTCGCCTGCCTGAGCTGGGCCAGCCCCCGCCAGACGCGTGCCGCGCTGGCCTTGGGATGCTTGGGGTACTTGGCCAGGAACTTGTCGAACTTGTCCAGGGCCTGCCCGTACGATTCGGCGCGATAGTCTTCCTCCGCCAGCCGGTACATATCATCGCCGGTCCCGCGGTAGAGGTAGAAGAACAGGGCGGCGCCGACGAGCAGCATCAACACCAGGGCACCGCCGCCTACCAGCAACAGCGGGGAGTCCCAGGGGTTTTCACGCATCCGCTTGCGGGGCTCACCCCGGGGCCGTGAGAGGGCGGCCAGCCAGCGGCCCAGGCCCTTCGATTTCGGTTTGGCGGGGGCGGCCAGCAGCGGGTTGCCTACCGCGGACGCCGTCTGCGTCAGCAGCGGATCGTCCAGCAGATCAGCCAGCTGCGCCGGTTCGCGTCCCCCGCCCGATGCGGTGGCCGGTGCCCTGCCGGCCGGCGGCGCGAGCGGCTCCAGTTCGTCCAGCGGAGTCAACTCGGCGACTTCCTCCAGGGGCACGAGCAGGTCCGCCTCGTCGAGCGGCGCGGATGCCTGGGCCCGACTGGCGGTCTTGGGCGGAACATCCGTCTTGCGCTTCTCGGGCCGCGGTGCAGAGGCCGGCTGGTCGTCGAGCGGAAGCAGGCCCAATTCCTCGTCGTCCAACGCGGGCGGGCTCGGCTGCGGGGCCGGTTTCGCGGCGGGTGCGGACTTGGCCTGGGTCGGAGCAGGCCCCTGCGCGGACGACTCGCCCAAGAGCTTCTTGGCCTGGAACTCGGTGAGCAGCCCCTTCTTGATCAGCAGCTGGGCGATCTTCTGCGCGCTGACGCCGGCCGGCGCGCTGGCGACCTGCCGCCGCAGCTGCGCGATCGGTTCCGCGGCCAGCAGGTCCCGCTGTTCGAGCAGGTCGAGAAATTGTTCCGGACTCATCGTCGACCTGAATGATCCAGGCTGCTTCTACCGTCGCGAACTCGTGATGTCCGCGCGAACTGGCAAAAAAGTTGGGTCCCATTCCAGCACATTGCCGAGCCGCCGGCTCTGGGAGGGCGAGGCTCCCGCCGAGCCGCCGGCTCTGGGAGGGCGAGGCTCCCGCCGAGCCGCCGGCTCTGGGAGGGCGAGGCTCCCGCCGAGCCGCCGGCTCAGCAGGAGCTTCGCCCTCCCAGTTCGCGCTTCGCCCTCCCAGTTCGCGCTTCGCCCTCCCAGTTCGCGCTTCGCCCTCCCAGTTCGCGCTTCGCCCTCCCAGTTCGCGCCTCGCCCTCCCAGGCCATGCCGCTTCCGTGAACCGTCAGACGTCTTCCTCCACCGTGACCAGCTGCACCTCCTCCATGCCGACCGCCGTGCCCGCGTCCAGGGCGGTGACCACGTATTCGTGCAACGCCTCGCCGTTGGCGATCACCAGCAAACGCGTGGGGATCGTCCCGCCGCCGCTCCCCTGGCGGGCCTCCCGCAGGCGGATCAGCAGCTCCTGCTCGCTGGGAGCCTCCTGCTCCTCGTCCCAGCTGGCTGCGCTCACGTGATAGGTATTGTACTCGTCAATCCGCACGATGACGTACTGCGGGTCTTCCTCGAAGTCCTGCAGCGTGCGGGTCTGGGTGCTGGGCTGCGACTCGTCGGGCGCCGGCACCTCGAACGATTTCTGCAGACTGAAGGCGGCGGTGACCATGAAGAAGATCAGCAGCAGGAAGGTCACGTCGACCATCGGGGTCATGTCCATCTCGGCGTCGCTGCTGGATCGGGGCAACCCGAACCCAACCGCCGCTTCGTGCGCGGCGGGCGGCGACGCGGGGATCGGTGCGCCGTCAGCCACCAGGGACTCGGCCGGCAGGTTCGGCACACCCAGCAGCGTGTTGCACTCGGGGCAGGGCACACGGGTATCCATCAAGTCCGGGCTGGCGGCCAGGTGCGTGCGGCAGGCGGGGCAGGTGAAGTGCGCTTTCACAGCGTTTACTGAACCTCGAGCACGGCCACGTACAGCTGCTCCATGTCGCCCGCCGCCGCGGCGGCGCGGGCAATCCGGGCGACCTCTCGATGCTTGACGCCTCGCTCGGCCTTGATCAACACGAACTGCTTGGGGTCGCCTCCGGTCAGCGCGCCCCGCACATATTGCTCGATCTCCTCCTCCTGGTCCTGCAGGTTGCCGGCGGACACCAGCAGGTCGGCTTCCTTGCCGTCCCCCTTGTAGACCAGGGCCCGGTCGGGCGTGTCCTGGGCGACCGTCAGGATCACCGCCTCCCGGGTCGGCACGGCCGTGCCGTAATGGGCTCGGGGCAGCTCGACCGGGGCGTCCGTATTCATCCGCGAGGCCACGAGGAAGAAGATCAGCAGGAGAAAGGTGATGTCGATCATCGGCGTGATGTCCATATCCGCCTCCTCCCGCTGCCGCGGACGGACCCTCAGCGGAGCCGCCTCGGCGGTGATTTCCACGACGCGTTGTTCAGGCGATCTGCTGGGAGCCATGGGGCGGACTGCAAGTGTGCTTGGCGCGCCGACGGTTGAGCCTTCCAGTCCGGTCCCGGCCTGGCCGCGGCCAGATCGCGGGGCCCGCACGATGGTCACGGCCACGCCCGTGCGTCGGCGCCGGTCGGATCGCCCTGGCGAGGGTCGCGCCCTGCCGGCGGCCGCCGGTGCCACGAACGACGGAACGGTCAGGCATCTTGTGGCACAGGCTTCCAGCCTGTCTGAAGTCACGGTCAAAGTTCTCTGGACATCGCCCTTCAACACAAAATCCGGTAACGCCTCCGAACGGGACCCGCGGCCGGACTCCAGCCCGCGCGGACGGCTCTCGCCGACGCAACGCCCCGCGCGACGCCCGGGGCGCTATCCCGGCCGCCGCGGCTCGGGAACCTGAGTGGCCAGGGCCGCTCGCAGGATCTCGAAAAAGCCATTCAACCCGGAGGCGACCAGATCCTCCATCTTGCGAATGCGGACATTGATGCTGGCGGTGCACAGCACCAGCGGAATCGCGATGGCCAGCCCGCAAGCGGTGGTGATCAGGGCCACGCTGATGTCGCCCGCCAGGACGTCGGGATTAACATTCTGCTTGCCGGCCAGCTTGCCGAACGCACCCATCATGCCGATCACGGTTCCCAGCAAACCGACCATCGGTGCGCTCTTGATCACGGTGTTGATCCAGCTGAGGCGATGCTCCAGGTCAGCCAGTACGTCGCGCTGGAAACGGTCCGCGACCAGCTGGCGGACCTGGGCATATCCCGTCTGCCGGTTGACCAGCGCCAGCAGCACCAGTTGCGACACCGCCCGCGGGTCGCCATCACAGAGCTGCGTGGCGGCCTCGAAGTCGCGCTGCGCGACGTGCGTTTCGACCTGCGTGAGAAAATCCGTCTGCGCCTGCTCGCTGCGAAACCGCTTCTGCGAAATCCGCAGCCAGACCAGCACCACGCAGAACGCGCCCCAGAGGGCGATCAAGGCAAGCACCACGTAGCAGGCGATTCCGGCAATGTTGGTTACGGCGTTGATGTCCATGGCGATCGGTTGCTCGAAATTGAGTTGCCTGTTTCGGGGAGGGCGAGGCTGCCGCCGAGCCGCCACGTCAAGGACTCAGCCGGAGCTGCATTCCTCCAAGATCGTGAAAATCCACGTTGCTGCCGCGGCAACAGCGGCGCGCGGGTTCCGGCGGGCACGGCCAGCGGTGCGGTGGGGACTGCTGCGCCGGCGCGCCCGGATTGGGTTTCGTGACTCCGGGACGGCGAACCGCCCGCCGAGCCGAGAACCAGTTCCACGCGCCGGCTCGGCCTGAGCCTCGTCACTCCCCAAAGTCGTGCAACTCGGATTCGTTCGTCCCGTATCTCCCAGGATCATGCAGGGCTACCCGGTCGAGCGCGCCCCGCCGCGTCATGGAGCTTGCCAGCGTCCACGTCTCGCACACGAAAGTCCCTGGACGTCCGCCGAGCGGCGGAATCGCATCTTCCTGGTGCACGGCCCTTCCGGGCCATCTGCTCCTCAGCCAAAACCTCTGTGCGGTGCGTCGCTTGCCGGCGACGGTCCAGCCGGGCCATCTTGCGTGCTGACATCCTTGGCTTGACCACGCACGGCTCTCTCACCCCGACCTGCTTGCCTCAACCGCCGATGCGCAGCTGCTGTTCCATCACGTAGAACTCATAACCCGCCCCGGCGCTCCGCACGCCGAAGATGGTCTTGCCAATTTCTTTCAGGTCTCGAGTGCCGGCGTACAGCTTTTCCAGCGTCGCCAGCTGCTGCTCCACGTTCGGCGGATAGAACTGGACCAGCAGCCGCCCGGCCAGGCTGATCTTGGCTCGCTGGAGCAGTTCCCGGTCGGCTTGTTGCAGCTCGCCGCCCTGCCAGGTCATGTACAGCCGGTCCTCGGCACTCGCGGCCCCGGTCCGGTGCTCGGGCACCGCACGGGCGAGGTTCCGGGCGTAGTCGATCACCGGCTTGCCACCGCCGATCGCCGCCAGCTCGATGCCGAAATGGTCCAGCTGGCGGGCGTATGTCTCCAGACTAGCTGAGGAGAAGCGGATTTCCCAGCGTTGCCAGCGGGGAATAATGTCCTCGCCGGTCCCGCCCGGACCCGGTTGCCGACTGTCGCCCGCGCCCCGTCCCCGGCCGGAGGTCGGCGCATCCAGGGCATCGAGCGCGGCGGCCTGGGAGGAAATCGCGTCGGTGACGGCGGCCAGGGCATCCTGCAGCTGGGGCTCGACCAGGTCCTCCAACTCGTCCACGCCCGGCTCGCTCAACTCGCGGGCGGTCCCCATGGCGCTTTCCTGGCGTCCGCCCAGCTCCTCGATCAGCTCGACCGGGACCGCCTTGTGCATCGTCAACACGCGGGCCGTCAGCCAGATCAGGAACAGCAGCAGCACGAAGGCCCCCACCAGGATCAATAGGGCGATCAGCAGACTGGCCACGCGGTCGTAGGCCGAGACCTGCAGGTGCACGGTGGGCGGGCGTGGGGCGGCACTGGCCCGCGGGGTTGGTTCGGCTGCGTGCGCCACAGGAGACCCCATCAGTCCAGAAACTCGGCGTCGGGGCGGAGCGACAGGTACCACGCCTTCCACCGCCGGATGGCGACCTGCTTGTCGGTCTCGGTGGGCTGAGCAGGCAGGGCCGGGCTGGTGAAACTCCGGCTGACGTAACAGAGGGCGTCGTGCGCCTGACGCACGACGCGAACGTCGGGGTCGCTCAACGCGTAGATCAACGTCGGCACATCATCCAGGTCGCGGCGACGGGCCAACGCCTGCACCGCCGCCCGCCGCGCCTCGTAGGGACCTGTCGTGACCAGTTGGCGGAGCCGAGCCAACTGGCCCTGCCGCTGCCGCGGGTCTTCGCTGAGCGTCAGGTCGGCCACCGATTGGAGCGCCAACTCCAGGTCGGGATTGTCCTGATCCTCCAGGATCGCCAGGACTTCGTCGGCCGACGTCGTCAGCGGAACGCTCTCGATCTGGCCCTTGCGTACGCGGATGTCGGCGGTGTTCTTCGGCAGCCCCCGCCCCCCCACCAGCCGCCCGTCGCCGTACTCCTTCACCGCCGACTCGATCATCTTGCGGGTGCTCCGCATCAAGAACAGCACCGCGAACGCCGTGTCCACGGCCGGGCCGCCCTCCGCCTCCCATCGGCCATCCGGCTGTTGCTGAACCTTCAGGTACCGCACGCCGTCGTTGTACCACCCCGGCTCCGCCTCGATCCGGTTCAGCGCCAACTCGCGAAAGCTCTGCCAACGCTCCAGAGCGTACATGTAGTACAGCGGCCAGCGATCGGGATCGATCCGGTAGTTGGCGCGAAACCAGCGGTCGCCATCGATCATCGCCCGGCGGACCAGTTCCCGCGATACGTTTCCCTCCGCTGGTTTGGCCTGCCCGGCCGCCGGTTCCGGCTCGACCAGCGACAGCGCCGGCGGCAGTCCCGGTTCGCGCTCCGGCTGCTGGATGTCGACAACCCCCAACAGGTCGGCGCAGATGTACAGGCTGCCCAGCCCCGCAGCGGCCAGCGCGTGGCGCACGTTTTGCTGCTGGATCCGCTGGTAATTTCCTTCCCCCGGGTCGTTCCCCTGGTAACCCCATCCACCGCTGGGGTCCTGCGTGCGGATCAGCCAGTTGCAAACCCGCTCGACCACCTCCGGCGCGACCTGCAGGGCCCCGGATCGCTGCGACGTCCAGCTGCCCAGGACCGCGTACTGCGTCATCGAGGTGTCGCCGGTCAGGGCGTGTTCCGAGGGCGGTGCATAACCCCACCCGCCATGGCTCTTCTGCCGCACAACGAGCGATTGGAAGAGCCTGGCAATCTCCGGCTGGTACTTGCTGGGATCCAATTCGCAAAGAAAGATCAGGGCGAGCCCCGTGCTGTAGATATCGACCCGGATCTCCCCCGGCTCGTTCCGGCACATATCCTGGCACCGGCGAACCGCCTCGGCCACCTTGGGGTGCGTGTCGCCCTCGCCGCGCTTGACAAAACAGAGTCCGACCAGACACGCGCCGCCCACGCGATGATCGCTGGCGTTGGCCAGGTACTCGAACGCCTTGTCGAGCATCTCCTGGACTTCGGGACTCTCCGGCGTGAATCCGTAAGCAGGCCGCGCCGCCGAAAACGGCACCACGACCAGCAGCAGCCAGACCAGCAAGGCCGCCACCCCGCGCGTGCGGCCCGCGCAGCGATTCCTGCCCGCTGTCCGTTCGCCCGCCGAGGCCCGGCCCAACGTCCGGCGAAGCCCCCGAGACCGTTCCCGGCCCACAGGCTCTGACGGTACGGCCCAACCCCCTGGGCTGCCGCCATCCCGGTGCTCGGTGCCGGCACGCAGCAAAGAGGCCCAGCCATCGCTCGAGGGACGCCCTCCGTCTTGAGTCGCCTTTCGCTCGCTCATCGCACACACCCCATTCCAAAGCCGGTGGCCGGTCCATTCCTCGGCCAACACACGCCACCCTCCAGACACGCGCCGACCGAAAAGATCGACCTGACCCCATGGCATCGCCGCCGGCTGGCGTCGCGCACCCGCCGAGGCCTGGTGCGCGGAGATCCCGCTTGAACCCTGACGCGTGAAAACGACGCGCCGCGCCAGCCGCAGGCCGGGTCGACCAGACAGGCCACATTCCCCAGGCGATTGCCCGCTGATCTGGGATACTAACGGCCAGCAGAAGTGCTGTCAAGTTTCTCCAGCCATGCCAACCCGTTGGCAGTTCCTGAGTTGCGGCGCGCCTTGGAACCCGCCGGGCCTACGGATTCGATCGTCAGAGACACTGGCAACGCCCGTGGCCAGTGTAGTCGGCACACTCCGTGTGCCGACTGAGCGTAGCCGCCACACTCCGCGCGTTCCAAAGAGGTTTCGCGATTCTGGGAGGGCGAGGCTCCCGCCGAGCCGAAACGGCGGGCAACGCACCGGCTCGGCGGGAGCCTCGCCCTCCCGAAAAGAACGTCTCGTGGCACCCCAGCGGGTCAGGCACCTTTCTCGACGGTTGGGCTCGGCCAGGTGACGGCGTAAGGAACTGCCTGGCGGGGTTCGGCTCACCCCGCCTGCACGGGCACGAATGCAACCGGAGGATAGCGCCCACCGCCATCGTAGCCATCTCGCTCCGCGAGATGAACTGCTCACGCGGAGCGTGAGGACTACGATCCGCACCCTACGGCCGTCGGGTGCCACGGGCTTGCCCGTGCTCGTCGGCCGTCCGCTGAGCCTTGGCGGCGTTGAAAAGGCTGGTGCGGGAAGGGGCAAAGGGGACAGGCGCATACATTGGCGCGACTGGGTGATGTAGCTATTTGTGTGGCATGCCCAGAACCAAGCGGAACTCGCCGGGCGGCCTGATCTATCACGTGCTCAATCGGGGCGTGGGCAGGATGACCTTGTTCGAGGACAAGGGGGGACTATCGTGCGTTTTTGCGTATGGTGGGCGAAACACTGCGGCTGGCGCCGATGCGAATCTGCGCCTTCTGCGTGATGCCCAACCTTGGGCACTTTCTGCTCGGGCCCGACGGCGATGACGACCTTTCCACCTTCATGCAGCGGATGACCAACACGCATGTCCAACGGTGGCTACGCCAACGCGGCCGGGTCGGCCAGGGGCGCGTGTACCAGGGCCGATACAAGTCGTTGCCCGTCGAGCAAGACGATGACTACGACCAGGTGCTCCGATACATCGAGCGGAACGCGCTGCGGGCGGGCCTTGTCGAGCGAGCCGAAGATGGAAAGTGGTGCAGTCTTTCGCCCTGGCAATCGTCCGAGCCGGACGAAACACGGCCGCTCGCCCGTCCGTTGCCGTGAAGCCCTGGCTGGACCGAACACGTGAACCGGACGCAAGGGGAGGCCGAGGCCGCAGCCATCCGCCAGGCGCTACACCGCGGCCCACCGCTGGGAAGCCCGGCATGGGCGGAATCCACGGCGCGACGGTTGGGATTGGAGTCGAAGCTTCGTCCCCGCGGCCGGCCAAGAAAGACCGCCGAGGCAATAAAAGCTCGCTAAAGTCATCACAATACCCAATATATGCGCCTGCCCCCCTTTTTTTTCGCCCGCTTGCTACCTCAAGTACCAAAACCGTCGCCCCGACTACATCACCGCCTGGTGGGACGTGGTCAACTGGTCGAAGGTCAGCGAACTCTACGCCAAGGCGAAGTAACTCCGGGCGAGACAAGACATTCACCACAGAGCACACAGAGAGCACAGAGAGAATCCAAGAGCACATTTTTCTCTCTGTCTTTCCCTGTGCTCTCTGTGTGCTCTGTGGTGAATGTTTCTACTGCGTAGTCACGCCAGCACCGAATGTGCGGGCACGCTCGCTTCTCGTGGCGACGGAGCGACCGCAGGCTCATCGAGCAACCCCGCGTAGCTTGAGCGGTACGCCAGGAAGCTCACCAGCGCCATCACCGGCACCGCGAAACTCCCCAGCACCGGCACCACCTGCAACAGGATCAGGAAGAAAAACAAAACGCGAATGCCCCACTTGAGGAAGAACCGTCTGCCAAAGGGCACGTAGCGACGGAACGGCGCCACCAGCGCCATGCGGTAGGAGATCACCCCCGGTATCAGCCCGATCACCGGGATCAAACTCAGCAGCCAGGTCACGCCCAGCACCCCTGGAAGTCGTGAAGCAACCTGGGCCATGTAGCGCTCAGCGAAATGGGGATCGCGCATCGTCTCGTGGCGACAGGCGACGCAGAACTGCCGCGGGCGACGCTCCTCCAGTTTCGTGGCGCATACCGGGCAGCGCCTCTTCTCCACCAGGCGCAGCTCGTGCGAAGCCAGGTCCGTCGCGGGCGAACGCTTGGACCCGCCGATGAATCCGATCTTCACCGGCGCGGGAACTTTGGTGGCGCACTTCGGGCAGGCCACCGCACAGGGATAGACCATGTGCCCGCACGAAACACAGGCGATCTTCGACGACTCTTCGCGCCACCCCACGTACTTCCGCGCCAGCATCAGCAGCCCAGCGACGACCGCGATGAGCAGCAGCATCACCAGCGGATAGACCAGCAGGAAGAACACGCCCGCCGTGGCCCACACGTCCTCCGCCCAGGAGAAGAGCTTCTGCACGCCCATGTCGTCGTCCTCGTCGGCGTCGGAGACCACCGCGAGCAGAGCGCTGCGCGACATCGCCAGGACGTACGTTCCCCCCGCGATGAGCAGGGTGAACAGATAGTCAACAATCCCCGCGCCCGACGGGGCCAGCAACGAGATGTGCTCGACGAACTTGGCGTCGGCGGTGGAGACGATGCCGATGAAGGTCAGGGCTGCCAGCGCAGGCTTGAGGTAGTGATCGAACTCTTCGAGCAGCTTGCGGGCGTCAGCGCTTTTCGTCGCTGCGATCTCCAATGCCGCCAGAAGCCCCAGCACGACCAGACACCCGTCGCTCGTGAACCACGAGGGATTGCCGGTGACGTTCCGAAACAATTTCGTGTCTTTCAGGGCGTCGATATGCGGCCCCACTCGCAGCAATAGCGCCGTGATAAACGCAGGCAGAAAAGCCCGGCTGGAGAAGAACCCCACCGACCCGATCCCCTGCATGACGCTCATCACGTTCACTCAACACCTCCTGTGACACGGTGATTGTATCCCATGAGCTGATAGGCGTTTTGAAGTCAGCCTTCGGCGACGGTGGCGCCGTCCCCGTTCTTCGCCAGCAGCAACGAATCATCCGGGTTCCAGGAGAGGAAGTCGCCTGGCCGTCTGTGGCGTCACCGACTTTCGGCACGCTTGCGTAGCGCCGTATACGTCAGTTTGGTGATGCGGTAGCGGGAGTCGGACATTCGCAGAAAAAGCGAGCGGGGGAAGGTTCCGGAATTGAGCGGGTCGCCGTGGGATAGGTCGCGGGAACTTCCCTGCCACTCGGTGATCGTCTCACCGTTGCACGTTACGCGAATGCTTGCCGGGAGCTACCTCGACGACAATCTCCGTCGGCTCGCCGGCGGTGAGCTGATTGGCGTTTTGAAGTCAGCGTCTTGACGTCAGCCTTCGCGTATATTGACGCGCACGGGCGACTGGGACGAGCATAGTGGAAGGCTACGCGGCTGTCAAATCGCCTGCGAACCAGGTGCTCTACCGCGCAGGTGTGTGCAGAGCGGGCGGTGGCCGGGCGGCAGGCCGTGTGGCGAGCGGGCTCCGTCGCCATCGGACGCCTTGGAGACCGGGCCGGTTGACCCGAATCACTGCTAGGAGATGATTTGCGACGCACCAGCGGCGAGCCCAAGCGGTCCAGCGAGCGCGGTTCTAAAATATGGGAACGCGGCGACCAGTCGCCGGAGTCCAAGCCGTCCAAAACGCCCGCCGCCATTCCAACTTCATCCTTCCACTGCCCATGCCTTCTTCCTCCCCGTCGTCCGCCGTTGATCGCCGGCAAATGGTCGCGCTGGGTTGCTTGTTCGGGGCCATGTATTTCATCCAAGGCATCGGCGAACCGACAGCCGGTTTGATCTCGCAGCCGGCCAAGTCGCTGCTGAAAACCTGGGGCCAGACGACCGGCGAGATCGGCACGTTCATGTTTTTGGTCGGCATCCCGTGGATGCTCAAGCCGCTGTATGGCCTGATCTCGGACTTCCTGCCAATCCGCGGCTCGCGACGGAAAAGCTACCTTCTGCTGACCACGACGGCGGCGAGCGTGGGCCTGTTCGTGCTGTACATGGTGCCGCTGTCGCCGGATGCTACGTGGCTGATGCTGGTCCTGCTGCTGGCGCCGTCGCTGGGAATCGCATTTTCCGATGTGGTCATCGACGCGCTCATGGTGGAACTTGGCCAGCCGCGGAAGATGACCGGGCGGTTGCAATCGATTCAGTGGGCGTCCATCTATTCCGCTTCGATCGCCACCGGCTTCCTGGGCGGATGGCTGACGCAGAACCAACAGCAGGAGCAATCGTTTCTGATTTGCGCCGTGGCGACGGGCTTGTCGCTGTTGCTCATCGTTCTGCTAGTTCGTGAACCGCGAGGATACGCGCCGCGAAACTCGTTTTGGGATTCCATCCGGCCGCTGGGCCAAGCGGGCCGCAATCCGGTGTTCCTGGTCTCGGCGCTGTTTCTGTTCTTGTGGAATTTCAATCCGTTCTCCGCGACGGTGCTGTACATCTACGAAACGGAAGTGCTCAAGCTGAGCGAACAGTTTTCGGGCACGCTGCAATCAATCATGTCGGCGGCGATGGTGGTGGCGAGTATCGCCTACGGCTTTTATTGCCGGCGGATTCCGTTTCGCTGGCTGATCCACCTGTCGATCGTGACGGGCATCCTGGCGACGCTGGCGTACATCGGCCTGCAAGATCAGCGGTCGGCGGTGATCATCGCCGTGGTGAGCGGGCTGACGTACATGACCGGCAGCTTGATTCAACTCGATCTGGCCGCTCGCGTCTGCCCGCCGCAAGTCGCCGGGACCGTGTTCGCCACGCTGATGGCGCTATCGAATCTGGGCATGATTTCGTCGGATGCGGTTGGCGGCTGGCTGTTCGATTACTTCTCGTCTCATTTTGGCCATCACCGGGCCTACGACATGCTCGTCGTGATCGGCGCCCTGTTCACCGCCGGCTGCTGGTTGCTGGTACCTTGGCTGAAGAAGATCGACGGGGCGGAGCGGCCGTAGGCCGTGAACGAGTGAACGTCTTATGGTTCGAGTCCAAGCGGTGAATCTTCGCGTCACATATTCACACCAAATCGGCCCTGCCTCCAGCAATCTCGCTGGTCGAAGGAGACCTTGGTCTTGTCTTCAGGTGGCCGTATTGACTACGGCACTCCACAACGGGCCGATTCGCAGTTCGTCGACGTGAGTTGCGGCGCCTGTGCCGAGGGTGATTCGCAGGGACTTGAATTCAATCGGCCCGCGTGAGGCCGTGCCGTGGACCGTCCATGCTGTGGGCGGAAGGGAATCGAACGCGTCTCCAGGTAGGTAGATTCGCAGGCTTCCGACGGCGTCTCGTGCGCGAGCTTCGTAGCGGAACACCAGAAGATGCGGTTCGCCCACAGCGAGCGTCAGCGCGGCTTCGTCGATCGTGCCGGCGTTATTGACGAATGGTCGTCCCTCGGACGTGATGCCGAAGGTCACGGAATGACGTCGGGCATAGCGGACCGAATCTGACTCCGGTTCCAAAACGATTTGGAGAGACGAACCCGCTTCATCGACGCTCGACTGCTGACTCACCAACATGCTGACGAAGAGCGTTGATGGCGACGTTAATGCAATCGGCTTCTCGAACTCCCGGCGCAGGCTGTCGCCGCCGCGCAAGGCAAGCTGCCGACGGCCGAATCTATCGATGCCGAAGACGACGCCGGGCGGAGCATCCAGCACCTCGGCGAGCGGTCCGCGTCCGCGACCGGCTGATTCCCAGCCTCCGGCCCAACCGAATCCGCTGCGACCTCGGCGGAGCTGACCGGCCAGATTCTCGAAGCCGTCGTAGGCGAGTAAGTCTCCGCCGCCGGTCGCGCGGACAGCCTCTTCGATTCGACGCACGAACTGCCGCTTGCCGAACGGAATGCGATGGGCTCGACCGGGATCGCCGCGCAGGTATCGGCGCGCTTCGCCGGACGGAATTCGGTCTTCGAAGTCAGTGCCGGATTCGGTCGGCGTCCAGATCACGCTGCCATCAAAGACATGGACCTCAGTCGCCTGCGAATCCAGAGCGACGGCGTACTGGGTGCCTTCGTCGATGATCTGTGCTTCGGGGGTTGCGAGAAGAAATCCATTCGAGACCTCCGTGACATCGACAAACACAGACCCCGCCAGAAGCCTCGCCGAATCGGCGGTCTCGATCACCAACTGAAGTTTTGCAACTTCGGGTTTCAAGATCAGTTGTTGCGAGTCCTTTTGCTATCGTTGCTAGCGAACACTGGATGTTGTTGTGCTAGCGTCGTTCGATGTACAAGGTGTTGTGGCTACTTCACGCCGCGTTGGAAAAATGGTTTTTCTCCTCTTTAATGGCGGTCGTCTTGGAT
>Ga0209398_1000339_pt1 | contig 30269 bp, 19 predicted proteins | sample AshMeaBigSpring_FD_184125 | JGI IMG/M metagenome (GOLD analysis project Ga0209398, IMG submission 184125) | Groundwater microbial communities from Big Spring, Nevada to study Microbial Dark Matter (Phase II) - Ash Meadows Big Spring (SPAdes)... | ecosystem: Environmental > Aquatic > Deep...
CGGCGGGCATGTGTACCGCGGCCGGCGTCTGCCCGCGCTCGAGGGTGCCTACCTCTATGCCGACTACGTTTCCGGCAGGTTCTGGGCGTTGCGCTATGACGAAACGAACCGGAAGGTCGTGGCAAACCAGCCGATCCCGAGCGACCCCTATCCTGTCATGTCGTTCGGCGAGGACGAGGCGGGCGAGGTCTACTGCACCGACGCCTTCGGCATGATCTATCAGTTCGAGCCCCTCGAGCCGTAGGAAACCTACCCTCCCCGGCGGCTGCGTGGCCCCGCAACCGGCCAGGACAGGGACGCCAATTCTGGCATCGAAGGCGGACGGCGCACCGGCCAACCTCCCTCCCGTATCTATCGGGGTGTGGCGCCATCCCAACGATCACGCGCGATATCATTTTGACGTCACTCGCGCCTCTCCACTGGCATGCAGCGACCGTCTATATGTTTCGCAAAGTCGCTCAGGATAATGGCTTATATCGCATGTCGGCAATGCTGGCACGATTCGTGCATGATTGGTCTTCCCGCCTGGGGTCGAGATGGCGGGAATCGACGTCAGGTCAACGCTCTCCCTGGAGACCCGCCGGCATCCTGACACGAGGAGAAGGTCATGAAGAACGTGCTTGTCCCCCTGTTGATCATGGCGACGTCGACGTGGTACGCGTCGCCCCTTCGCGGCAGCCACGGCCCCACGGCACCGGGCGTGAGCACGGGGGGCGTCCCGGGTTTGGATCCACTGGGCGTACGCTGGGCGGCGGCGCCGTCCGGGGATTCGTACCTGTTGGCTGGAAACTGGCGCGGACCCCACGACCGTGCGTATCCGACCTATGGCCGGGCGTATTCCCCGCAGTGGGGACATGGTCACGGCTACCAGGGACATGGTCACGGCTACCAGGGACATGGTCACGGCTACCAGGGACATGGCCACGGTTACCAGGGTCACGGTCACGGCTACCATGATGACGGGTGCAAGTGTGCCGCGTGCCGGCACGGCGGGCACATCGACCACTATTATCGGTCGCCCTACGGTTACGGTTACGGGTACGGGTACGGGAACGGTTACGGGAACGGGTACGGGGCATACGGTCCCGCCTGCGGCAGCGGCTTCGGCTTCAGCGGACCGCGCACATCGTTCTGGATCGGCTTCTGAGTAGGCTTCCGTGATTCCGGGAGGGCGAGGCTCCCGCCGAGCCGCGAAGGCGATGGCTCAGCAGGGGCTTCGCCCTCCCCCGCGGAACCTCGCCCTCTCGAGCAGGACTCCGGGAGGGCGAGGCTCCCGCCGAGCCGCGAAGGCGATGGCTCAGTTCAATTCGACCGCCTCTTCCCAGTGTTCGTACAGCGTGGCGAGCGCATCCTGTTGTTGCTGGATTTCCGCCTGCAGTTGCTTGACCTGTCGGCCATCCCGCAACACGGCCGGGTTGCTCAGGGCCTCGTGCAGTTGTTCGATCCGGCTCTCTCGCTCGAAGATATCCTGTTCCAGGTCGGCCACCTTCCGGTAGGGGAAGCGGCGTTTTCGCTGGGGTGTGGCACCGCGGCGGCGCTGGATGGAGGACGGCGACTCGGCGCGGCCTGAGGGAACGCGATCGGTACCGGCCGAGCCGGCCGGCACGCTTTGCTGGTACGCCTCGTAATTCCCGTCGATCACGCGCGCGCCCGTGGGCTCCAGCACCAGCAGGTGGTCGACGACCTGGTTGAGGAAGTAGCGATCGTGGCTGACCAGCAGCACGGTCCCCTCGAACTGCCGCAGGGACCGTTCCAGCGCATCGCGGGCCCAGAGATCCAGGTGGTTGGTCGGCTCGTCCAGGATCAGTAGATTGGCTCCCGACGCGGCCAGTTGCGCCAGTGCGGCGCGGTTCCGCTCGCCACCGCTCAACCGCGCGACCGGCTGGAAGGCGGCATCCCGGGTCAGGCCGAAGCGCGCCAGGAGGTCGCGGCACTGCTGCGGGCTGAATTCCTGATCGGCCGGTCGGATCGCATCGATCAGGGGCGCGGCGTCATCCAGGCACTCCAGCCGCTGGTCGAAGTGGCCGACGCGTACGCCGGTGCCCAGGCTCAGCCCGCCGGCGTCGATGGTTTCCTGGCCGACGATGCAGCGGAGCAGCGTCGTCTTGCCGCTGCCGTTCCTTCCCAGGATGCCCCACCGCTGCCCGCGATAGATGTCGAACGTCACATCGCGGAGCAGGGGCTGCTGGTAGCACTTGGCCAGCCGCTGTACCCGCAGGACCACGTCGCCGCTACGGGAGGCCGGGGGGAAGCCCATGGGCGGGGCGGCGATTTCGCGCGGCCGCTCGACGGGCTCGATCCGCGCCAGTTTCTGGCGGCGATCTTCGGCCTGAGCATGCTTCTGCCCGTAGTGATGGCGGCGGATGAACTGCTCGAGCCGCGCCACCTCGGCCTGCTGCCGTTCGTACGACTTCTGCTGCACCTTGAGCCGCTCGGACCTTTGCCGCCAATACGCCGAGAAATTTCCCGCGTACGATTCGACCGTTCCCTGGAGCAGCTCCAACGTGCGCCCCGTCACCTTGTCCAGGAAGTAGCGATCGTGGCTCACCACGATCAACGCCTGCGGGCACTGCTGCAGGTGGCTTTCCAGCCATTGCGTCGCCTGGAGGTCAAGGTGGTTGGAGGGCTCGTCCAGCAGCAGCAGTTCCGGCTGAGCCAGCAGGAGGCGGGCCAGCAAGAGGCGGCTCTGCTGGCCGCCGCTGAGTGTCCGCGCCGGCTGGCGATAGCTGCCGCTGTCGAAGCCCAATCCCTGGAGCACGCGTTCGATCTTGTGATCCAGGTGGTACGCGTCCCGGTGGTGCAATTCCTGGTGCAACTGATCCAGCTGCACCCCGAGCCGCTGCCGCACGACCGGATCATCGGTCGCGGCCATCTGCCGCGCGACCGCCTGCGCCTGGTCGGCCAGTGCGACCAGCTCGGCCAGGGCGTCACGCGCCGTCTGCCAGAGGGTTTTCTCACCGGCAAACTGCGGCTGCTGCTGGAGGTACCCCACCCGCACCGACGGGTGCCGCTCGATGCAGCCCGCGTCGGCGTCCTCCTCGCCGGCCAGGATCCGCAGCAGCGTTGTCTTACCGACCCCGTTGGGCCCCACCAACCCGATCCGTTCACCAGGACGCACGTCGAAACTGACGTCCGCCAGGACCGGCTCGGGACCGTATCGCTTCGCCACCGACTTGACGGAGAGCAGGATCATGCCGCCGCAGCCAGGATCAACCGAAAGTGTACCCGGGTGGGCAACTGGTCCACGGCCGCCGGGGCCGCTTCGCGCGTCGCGACCGACGAAACGCTCGCCCCGCCGCGGGGCACCGCTCCGCAAATCCGCGTGATTGTACCAGCGCCGCCGCGGGGCCCACAGCAGAACTCCTCCGGGACGACCTGCGTCAGACGGCCGCTGGTTTCTTGCGAGCCCTTCCGGCGGGGCTTATCATCGTGCTCTCCTCCAGCCCGCGCACGGCGGGCATTTCCCGGGGACCTGCCGTTCCATGCTCAGCCTGCACTGCCCCACGCCCGCCCGCTGGCTGGCCCAGGTCGATCAGCGGCTGGAGGAAGTCCTGATCGATCACGCGCACTGCGAGCGGAAGGCCGCCGCGACGGCCCTGAACCTGCTGGGCAGCTACGTCGAGAACCAGGACCTCTGCCGGGAAATGGCGGCCATCGTGGTCGAGGAACTGCAGCATTTCGCGCGCGTGCTCGACCTGCTGGCCGTACGCGGGATCCGGTTTCGCCGGTTGCGGCCCGGCGGCTACGCGCGGCAGTTGCACGAACTGGCACGCAAGCAGGAGCCCCAGCGGGCGGTCGACCGCCTGTTGATCGCCGGCCTGATCGAAGCCCGCTCCTGCGAACGCTTTGACCTGCTGCGGCGTCACGTCCGGGACGCCCGGCTGGCCGCCTTTTACGACAACCTGTTCGAATCCGAGGCCCGGCACCATGCCACGTATGTACGTCTGGCCAGACAGTTCGCTCCGGCCGACGAGGTGCAGCGGCGGCTGGAGGAATTGGCGGACCGCGAGGCGGAAATCATCCAACAGGGCGATCCGCTCCCCCGCATGCACAGCTGAACGGTTGAGGCAGCCCTCGCGCGCCGCGGGGCCGAAGTCGTTCTGCCAGGTCGCGGCCGACCGGCGGGCCACCCCGCACACGACGCTAGCTGCCCCGGGTGTTGCCCCTTGTGGCTGGTGCCTGCAAGCCGGCAAAGTTCACCCCGCCGACGCCTCCGCAGCGTAACCGTTCACACCCCGGCGGAGCATTTCGCCGGATTCGAGGGGGTCAGGTAGATGTTTTCGGTCTGCGCGTCTTCGCTTGGTCGGGCGGACTGGTTGAAAAATGTACCAGACCCCGGCCCGTGAACGGTTACCTCCGAACCTCATGTCTGTCGCCGTGACTTGACCGCCCTGCCTGCCACCCTACGATTCCCTCGCGGGGAGCCGCGTGTCGTCCCCTCCACCATGGATGCCCAGGGATCAACTGCCGTGTACGGTTCCGCTTGCCGCCGCTGCAAATGGTCTCGCGGGCGTGGCGTGAGACCCGGTGGGGCCGCCGCCTTGCTGCTGCTGCTGCCGCCGCCGGTGGTCGTCCACGCGGCCGCGCCATGTGTCCAGTTCGACGTGCCCGGCACGATCGCCTGCCGTGACGTCACACCCGCCGATTTTCAGCGCGTCGATCCGGAGGCGAAGCTGGTCGAGGCCCGGTTGCCTGTGTCATCGCTGATTGCGGACAGCCAGGAAGCCCAGGTGCGACAGTACATCTACCACGTCCTCAGTCCGCGGCGAACGGCGCAGATCGTGGACTACCTGCCCAAGACCACGCTCGCCAGCAGCGTGATCGGCACGATGGAGGTGACGCGCAAGGAGGAATCGACCGCATCGCTGGGGCTCACAGCCGCCTTGAATTATCAATCCCTGGCGCGTGGGGAAACCTCCCTGGGCAGCTCGGAGGCGCAGGGCACCAGCATCAAGTACCAGACGCTGCCGCCGCTCTCGGTGTCGACCGCCAGCGGTACGATGCAGCGGGGTGCCGGGGCCTATTTCAAGCTCAGACCGACCGACCAGACATCCCTCGATGGCTCGCGGGAGTTCTGCCTGGTCCTCCGCGTGCCCGCCGCCTGGCGCGGAGATTACGTGTACGTCTCCTGCACAGCGACGGCCGGCAAACCGGCCACGGCGAACGGCGGTGCGTCCACACCCTGTGGAGGGGCACGTTTCCTCGTCGCCCTGCACCTGGAGGGCGACCAGCGCGCCCAGCTTGCCGCGGAACAGCTGGTGCGGGCCGAACGCCGGCTGCGCCAATCCGCCGCCAGCCATCGTCGGGCCCTCCTGGAACGCAGCTATCCGTCACTGGTCCACCGCCTGGCCGCCGGCCTGGAGATCGTCGAGCCCAAGATCCCGCCGCAATGGCTGGAACAGGTCCTTGCGAGCCCGACCGACCAGGACGCCCTGTCCTTCGAGCCGCGTTTGCCGGACGAAGTTCGCGCGGCGGTCGCCGAGTACCGCCGGGCCCGCCGCACGCTGCTGCAGCTGGACGGGCATCACGCCGCGGGCGGGTAGGCCCATCGCCGCCGCCGATCCAGAGAGGACACCGCCGCCTCAGGCCTGCGACAGTGCCTGCACCACGAGGTCGCCCACCTCGCGGGTGCCGTGTCCCATTCTGCCCGCGGCCTGGCTCTTCATTCGGGTGCCGGTGACGCTCTCCACCGCCCGCATCACGCGCTGGGCGGCGCGGGCGTGTCCCGTCTGCTCCAACAGCATCGACATCGCAGCGATCGCGGCGATCGGATTGATCACGTTCTGGCCGGTGTACTTGGGAGCGCTGCCCCCCATCGGCTCGAACATGCTCGTCCCCCCCGGATCGGGATTGAGATTGCCGCCGGCCGCCACGCCCATGCCGCCCTGAATGATCGCGCCCAGGTCGGTGATGATGTCGCCGAACATGTTTGTGGTCACGATCACGTCGTAGTATTCCGGGTTCTTGACCATCCACATGCAGCAGGCGTCAACATGGTTGTAGTCGGCCTTCACATCGGGAAACTCGCGGGCCACCTCCTGGAACGTCCGCCACCAGAGATCGTGGCCGTAAGTCAGGACGTTCGTCTTGGCCACCAGGGTCAGCATTTTTCCCTTGGGATTGTTCCGGGCTCGGGTGTACTGAAAGGCCCAGCGGATGCAGCGTTCACATCCCTTGCGGGTATAGACGGCGGTCTGGCTGGCGACTTCGTCGGGCGTATGCCTCTTGAGAAACCCGCCCACGCCGCAATAGAGATCCTCGGTATTCTCGCGGACCACCACGAAATCAATGTCGGCCGGGCCTTTGCCGGCGAGGGGCGTCTCCACGCCCGGGTAGAGCTTCACGGGACGCAGATTGATGTACTGGTCCAACTGGAATCGCAATTCCAGCAAGAGCCCCTTCTCCAGGATGCCGGGGGCGACATCCGGGTGGCCAACCGCCCCCAGGAAGATCGCGTCGTGGGCCCGGAGTTCCGTCACCGCCCCTTCCGGCAGGACCTCACCGGTCCGCAGGTAGCGGGCCCCGCCGAAATCGTACTCGGTCAACTCGTACGAAATTCCCTCCTCCTCGGCCACCGCGGCCAGGACCTTGAGGGCCTCGGCCGTCACCTCCGGTCCCGTGCCGTCGCCGGCGATCACGGCAATCTTCATCGTCTTGCCCTGGGACACGCTCCCGGCTCCCTTGCTGCTTCGCCATCGCGCGCGGCGTGCCCTCGCCGACCGTGCAAGGCGCAGACGCCCACCGGCTGGAAATCAAGTCCACGATTCTAGCAAGCGCGCTGGTGGCTCACAAGTTAGGCGCTGTTCAACAATAAGTTACCGAAATCACTCATCAGCCGGCGGGCGCTAGCCCGCGGTTCATCCGCGAAAGACCGCGGGCTAGCCCATGTTTAACAGGAGTCGACGTAAGTCCTTGGGGCGTAAGGACTGAATTTCTTGTTAGTCACTACACCGTCGTCTCTTGCCCCTCGGGTGGGGAGGGTGGGCGGAGGTCGGTGATGTTGAGTGCGCGGAGGACCTGGCGGGCACGAGGGCTTCCGGGCGTGACTCCGCTGCTCATATTCACGACGCTCATCGCTATCGACGACAAAGACACGCACTGCCTCGCGGTCACACTTCACTTCTTGTACTCGAGTACGCGGCCGCTCACCTTCTTTCTTCTCGTGAGCGTTGATGCCAACGTCACAATCAATCCAAGCTTCTTCCTGAACGCGATCGATCAACTTCTCCGCTTCCGGATTCCGCCGGCGCGTGATACCAAGCAGGAACCCCCACTCTCCGTCAGCCTCCTGAATCGCCTTCAGGTTGGCCTCACTGACCATGCCGCGATCGCCAGCAAATACCACTCGTCGAAAATCAAAACGTTTCGTCAGATCGTGAATGACATGCTTGACCGTCGTGCTGTCGCGCGTATTGCCGGACCAGATGTGATGCGCGATCGGCCAACCAGCGACCATCACGACGCCGACGACCACTTGCACGTTGCGAGGCTTCCCGTCGCGGCTGTAACCATGCTTCGCAATCCCCGGACCATGACCTTCGAAGTACGTGCTCGTCAGGTCGTACAGAACCAGGTCCGGGCGGAAATCGAACAGGTCACGCAAGCGATGATAAAGCGCAACTTCAAGATTCTCCTTGTTCAGCAACAGGTGATCCAAAGTGCGATACCAGCGTTGTAGCTGTCCCAGATCAACTTGAACGCGGCCTTGCTGCTTCCAGCAGGGGACATAGCGGCGCCCAACGCGATCCATGATATAGTCGGTTTCTAACCACCCCGCCAACGCATGCTCGCTACCGGGCTTGACCAAGCGATTGACCAGCAATGCCAGCACGCGGCTGGGCCAATCATCATGGGGGTCTTCCTCCGGCAGCAGCTTGCTCCAGCGACGTCCCGAGTCAAGCAACGGAAACAGACCGAGTTGATCGAATAGATGACGAGCCACCAGCATCGGACCCCAGGTGCTGGCGTCCAAGACTTCGATGGGCCCAGCTTGGCCGAGTTGCTGAGCCAGTTGATGTGGATCGTCCTGCCCCTGAAGAAAACGATTCAGCAACGGCAGAACAGCCTCTAACGTATCGCGTCGCCCAAGGTTCGCGACGACCTTCTGCCTCACGCGCCCGTTCTCGCGAACCGAGCTCACGATGCGGACATACTCATGCACCACTCCGCTTGAGCTTCGAACTTTGATCGAACGGATGAACATCAATGGTTATCATCACGATCGTCGCTCAAATATCAATCCTGTTCCGCAAACAATCACCAACAATTGGACAACATAATTCCGTCTGTGTAGAAATCTTGTCACTACGGTTTTTGGGAATCGGCCCCTTCAGCCGTTGGAAACTAACAGTTTACGACGACGCACCCGTCGACTCCTGTTAAACATGGGCTAGCCCAGGGCAGAGCGCAGTCCGCCGCAGGCGGACGGAGCGCCGCCCTGGGTCAGGGGATAAACACACGCCAAGCCCTGAAAGGGCGACACAATTCCAAGGCCGCATTTCCGTTTCGCCCATTTCGATTGCACCATGACCGAACAACGTGTCGGTTCCGGTTTGATCGACGAACCACTTGTGCCGCCCTTTCAGGGCTTCGCTTCTCCGAATGCCCTGTTACCCGGGGCGGCGCTTCGTCCGCTCGGCGCGGACTTCGCTCTGCCCCGGGCTGACTTGTTTGGGCCCTTCAGGCCGGGCTGACTTGCACTCGCTTCTCGGAACTTGCACGTCGCTCGCGGCGCATCCTGGCTTTTGGCTCCTCATTCCGCTGCGCCTGGGCCTGGCGTTCACGCTCCTCGCGCTCGGCGGGTAACCGTTCACGCGCCCGGGCTCTGGTCCATATTTCGGCCGATCAACTCGACCTCGCGGATGCGCGCAGGCCGACAACATCTACCAGACCCCCTCGCATCCGGCCGGCCCTTCCGCAGTTTCGGGTGATTCCAGGGGGTCAGGTCCATGTTTTCGGCCGGCGCGTCTGGGAATGGCCGAGCGATTCCGCCGAAAAATGGACCAGACCCCGCCCTGTGTTCGAGAACTGCGCAACCGTTCACACCCTGGGTGATTCCAGGGGGTCAGGTCCATGTTTTCGGCCGGCGCGTTTGGGAATGGCCGAGCGATTCCGCCGAAAAATGGACCAGACCCCGCCCTGTGAACGGTTTCGAGAACTGCTCCGCGGCCGGTGCCGCTTTCCCGGGTTGGCCGGTCAGGCGGATTGCCAGGGGCGTGGCGGTCGATTCTCCTGGTGGGCATGGATCACCAGAGCGAATCGAGTGATCTCGCGGCGACCACCGACCCCGCGAGGACGTCGCTGGCCGCGGCGGTGCGGGGCAGCCTGCGCGTGGTGCTCGTCGCGCAGCTGATTTCCCAGGCGATCTCGCTGGCCGTCCTGGCCGCCCTCTATCGGCTGGTCAACCCGGGTGACTTCGGCCTGCTGGGGATGATTGTGCCCTGGCTGCTGCTGTTGCGCAACCTGTCGACGGCTGGGCTGAGCGTGGCGGCGGTCCAGCAGCCGGGGCTTTCTTCACGGCAAGTCGGGTCGTTGTTCTGGCTGCAGCTGGCCCTGGGATCGGCAGCGACGTTGTTCACCGCCGCAACGGCGTGGGTGCTGGCGCGGTTCTACGGTATCGAACAGCTATTCGGCCTGGGCGCGGCCCTGGCTGGCACGTCGTTGGTCGCGGCGTTGGGCGCCACGCACCAGGCCCTGCTGGAGCGGCGCATGGCGTTTTCCCGGCTGATGGGGGCCCGCCTGGCGGCCCAGCTGGCAGGCGGCTCGGTGGGGGTTGCCCTGGCCCTGCGGGAGGGCGGCGTCTGGGCGCTCGTTGGGCAGCAGTACGCCGAACTGGCGGCGCTGACCGCCCTGGCCTGGGTGCTGGAGCGCTGGCGACCCGGTCTCCCGCAACTGGGGCGTGACACGTGGTCGCTGGTCCGCTTCGGCGGCTACTACAGTGGGAGCAGCCTGGTGTTCTTCGTGGCGCAAAACGCCGACAAGGTACTGCTCGCCTGGCTGTTGGGCGGCACGGCGGCGGGGCGGATCGCACTGGGCAGCTACACGCAGATGTTCCAGCTGGCGATGAAGCCGGTCTATCTCGCAACGTCGCCGCTGACCAGCGTCATGCTGTCGGCCCTGTCGCGCAGGCGGAGCGCGCCGGCGGCTTACGCGCGGGCCGTCGGGGCGTTCTACCGGGCAACGGCCCTGATCCTGCTGCCGTGCGGGGCCGGGCTCTGTCTGGTCGCGCCGGAGGTGGTGCGGGTCCTGGCAGGCGCCGCCTGGCAGGAGGCGGGGCCGATTCTGGCGGCCCTGGCCCCGGTGATCATGGCGCAGGGGCTGCTGAACATCGCAGGCACGGTGTTCGCGTCGGCCGGCCGCGCGGATCGGCTGTTCGTCGGCTCGCTGGCCACGCTGCTGGCCCTCCTGGCCGCGTACCTGGTCGGCTATGCGACCGGCCGGCTCGCAAATGATCCGATCCTGGGTGCGACGCGCGGCGTGGCCTTGGGCTACACGCTCGGCACGGCGCTGCTGCTGGTGCCGTACACGTGGTTCTGCCTGGCCACCGTGGGGGTGCCGTGGCGAGCGGTAGCCGCCGCCGTGCGGCGTCCCCTGCTGGCCACCGGCGGGATGGCCCTGGCGGTGTGGGCGGCGGCGGAGCTGCTGGGGTGGTTCCCGCAGACAGGGGCGTTCGTCCGCCTGGCGCTCTTGGCGGCCGTGGGAGCGGCCGTCTACGGGCTGCTGGCCCGCGGTGAAATCCGTTGGGGATGGCAACAGGTGATAGGGGGCAGAAGGGAGGCGTGATGCCTGGGGGGGGCAGGTCGCTGTTTTCGGCCCGCCCGCGACGGGATCGCGAGGCCTTGCCGCCGAAGCATCGACCAGACCCCGCCCGCGGTGATGCCACGGGATCAGGTGCGGCGGGGCGCGGGGGTGCGGGCCACCACGCGGTGGAAGTGCAGCTGGACCTCGCGGTCCACCACCCGGCGGACTCCCTCGACCAGGCAATGCGGCTCGTTGTCCTTCTGTCCCAGCCGGATGATGTCGTCCAGCCGCATGCTGGGCGGCACGGTGAAGGTCGACTGGTAGATGATCTGGTTACCCGCATCGAGCTCCGGGACGATGAAGTGGCACGTAGCACCGTAGGTGAGCATGCGGCTGGCGTACGCCTCGTCGTAGGGGCGCATGCCTGGAAAGCTGGGCAGCAAGCCGTGGTGCAGGTTGACAATCCGGCCGCCGGCGTACTTCCAGCAGGTGCTGGCGGGCAGCACGCGCATGTAGCGGGCCAGCACGACGTAGTCCACCTCGTAGCGGTCCCAGAGCTGGACGATCTGTTCCTCGTCCGGCATGCCGTGCTCGTCGCCCACCTGGTGCCAGTCGACGCGGAACTGCTCGGCCATCCCGCGACAGGTGCTGCGGTTGCCGATGACCACGGCCGCTTCCGCCCGCACCTGCTGGTCGCGGATCGCGCGCAGCAGCGCCAGGGCCGGTTCGGTCCGGTACGTGGTGCAAATGGCCAGCCGGGGCCGGGCGGCCCGCTCCTCGGGCGACCAGACGCGGATCGCGAGGTTCTTCAGCCGGCCGATCTCCAGCAGGGCCTTGCGCAGCGCGGCCAGGTTGGCCCCGGGCAGGTCGATCCGCAAGAGCATCGCGAAGATCGCCTCCTCGTCGTGGTCGTACATCTGGATTTCGGCGATATTGGCCCCCTGTCCCGTCACGAAATGGATGATGGGATCGGCCAGCCCGACGTTGTCCGGACCGACGGCGGTAATCACGACTTGCATGGCGTCACCTGCACTGGGGCGGGGCAGCCGCTGCCCGCCACGGTCCCAGCTTAATCGACCCCTTCCGCGCTGACAACGCAAAGCGTAACCGCTGCGCCCCAAGGGGTCAGGTACATTTTTCGGCGGCAGCGTCGCGTGACCACGAGCGGTCGTCCCGCCGAGAAACGAGCCAGATCCCGGCCTGGGAACGGTTACCGCAATGCGTGGTGCCGGAAGGCGTGCGCACGCACGCTGCCGACCGTCGAACCTGCTGGTCACGTGTGCCGGGCTTTGTTACGCTTGAGCGTCGGGCCGGCCCACCTGCCGGGCCGGCGGACGATGGCCATCCGGCGAGACGGGACGGCGAGGCGTTTACAACCGGGTTTGCGGCGGCGCCGCGCGGAAGTTTCGGGAAACTGCCAGGAGTGAGGGGCGATGGCCAGCGTGGTACGGACCAAGCCGCATCGCGAGCAGTTGCCGGCCGAGGCGGTGCTCTGTGATTACTGCACGGCGAAGTGCTGTCGCTATTTCGCCCTGCCGATCGATACGCCGACCGAGCGGAAGGATTTCGAGTACATCCGCTGGTACCTGCTGCACGGCCGGGCGTCGGTATTCACCGACAAAGGCGACTGGTACCTGCTGGTGCACACGACCTGCAAGCACTTGCGGGACGATTACCGCTGCGGCATCTACGAGACGCGGCCGCAGATCTGTCGCGAATACTCGACCCGGAACTGCGAGTACGAGGACGAGTGGACCTACGACCATTACTTCGAGACGGCCGAGCAGGTGGCGGAGTATGCCGAGGCGGTGTTGCCGCGGCGGCGCGGGCAGGGCGTGCGGAGCCCCCGGCCGCCGCTGCTGCCGATCGTCGGCTGAGGCCGGCCCGCCGCCGGGTGCAGCGAATCTGGCTCCGCAGATGATGAGAATGGAAGTAACCGTTCACAGCCCGGTGGAGGATTTTGCCTGATTCCAGGGGGTCAGGTCCCTGTTTTCGGCCAGCGCGTATCCGCGAGGTCGAGTTTATCGGCCGAAAAATGGACCAGACCCCGACCCGTGAACGGTTACGCATGGAAGTAACCCGAGCCGGACAGCGGCTGCCCTGGGGCGCGACCGTCGCGTCGTCGTCCCAGGGACGTTGCTCGAGGCGGGGAGGGCGAAGCCCCTGCTGAGCCGGCGGCTCGGCGGGAGCCTCGCCCTCCCAGGGCGGCTCGGCGGGAGCCTCGCCCTCCCAGGGCGGCTCGGCGGGAGCCTCGCCCTCCCAGGGCGGCTCGGCGGGAGCCTCGCCCGCTCCCGGAAACACGCAACCTATTTCGAGTCGTCTGCGAATCGATGAACCATTCCACCCGGCACGATGATCCCGCTGCTGAGCCGCGCGTCATCGCGCCGCGCACGCTGAAGGGGTTCCGCGACTATCTGCCCGAGGCGATGATCCCGCGCGAGCGGCTGATCGACACGGCGCGGCAGGTCTACCGGTCGTACGGGTTCAGCCCGATCGACACGCCGGCCTTGGAGTACCTGGAGATCCTCACCGGCAAGGGCAGCGAGGAAACCGACCGCCAACTGTATCGTTTTCAGGACCACGGCGGCCGCGACGTGGGCCTGCGTTTCGACCTGACCGTGCCGCTGGCCCGCTTCGCGGCGCAGCACATCAGCGAGCTGGGCGTGCCGTTCAAGCGGTATCACATCGCGGCGGTCTGGCGCGGCGAGAACACGCAGCGGGGCCGCTACCGGGAGTTCCTGCAGTGCGATTTCGACACGATCGGCACGTGCTCCCTGGCGGCTGACATTGAAACGCTGCTGGTGATCCACGACCTCCTGCGCGCCATCGGGATTGCCGACTTCACGCTCCGCGTGAACAACCGCCACGTGCTGAACGGGCTGCTGGAGAGGCTCGACCTCGAGGACCGCGCCACCGCCATCCTGCGGTCGCTGGACAAGCTGTCCAAGATCGGTCCCGAGAAGGTGGCCGGGGAGATGGTCGCCGTCGCGGGTGCGACCCCGGACCAGGCGGCCCGGGTTGTGCAGATGTCCTGCCTGACGGGGACCAACGACGAAGTGCTGGGACAGCTGGATCGCCTGGTGCAGGGCAGCGCGGCGGGGCAGCAGGGCGTGTCGGAGCTGCGGCAGCTGCTGGCGGGGGGCGCGGCCGGGGGGATTCCCGCGCGCCAATTGCAGTTGGACGTGGCGATCGCCCGGGGGCTGGACTATTACACCGGCACGATCGTGGAGACGCTGCTCGACCAGCTGCCGGGGATCGGCAGTGTCTGTTCGGGCGGCCGCTACGACGACCTGGCCGGGGCCTACACCCGGCAACAGTTGCCCGGGATCGGGGCCTCGCTGGGGCTGGACCGGTTGCTGGCGGCGCTGGAGGAGTTGGGCCTGGTCGAGAAGGTCTCGACCGTGGCGCCCGTGTTCGTGGCCTATTTCGATCCCGAGCGGCTGCACGATTACCTGCGGTTGGCGGCCCACTTGCGGGGTGCCGGGATCGGGGTGGAGGTCTATCCGGAACCGAAGCGGCTGGGACCACAGCTGAAGTATGCCGACCGCCGGGGCTTCCGCGTGGCGGTCATCGCGGGCCAGCGGGAGTTCGAGGCGGGTATCTGCCGGGTGAAGGAGCTGGCGACGGGCCGCAGCCAGGACGTCCTGGTGGAACCGGACGGCGCCGACCTGGTCGCTGCGATCCGCCAGCTCTTGGGCCTGGCACCCGGCGCGGAAGGGTAACCGTTCACAACCCGGCTGAGCATTTAGCCAGATTCGAGGGGGTCAGGTACATGTTTTCGGCCTGCGCGTCTTCCCCAGATCGGGCGGATTGGCCGAAAAATGGGGCCTGTACGGATTTTTGTGTCAATGGCTCTGCCGAAGGGGACAGTCCCATTTTTCTGGCATCCATGCCACAAAAATCGGGACAGTCCCAAAAATGTACCAGACCCCGGCTCGTGAACGGTTACGCGGAAGGTGGCTCGAGCCGTTGAGCTCGTGTAGACTCGACGGTGACGCGGCTGCGATGTGGCGTGGCAGCGGTACCTGGAACCTTATTGGAAGGCGAGACATCATGGTGCGCTGGCTGGTCGCGGTTTGGGTGCTGTTCGCATCGCCGGCGGCCGCTTGGGCGCAGGCCCCCCCGGAGGCGGTTCCCACGAAGGAGAACTGGGCGCTGGGCTACGCCCTGGTGGTCTTGTCGATCGGGCTGGGGCTGGCCAGTGTTCTCCGGCCGGGGCGGCGCACGGCCGAGTTCAAGCGGGAGCAGGCATGAGCCCGCGGGCGGTCGACCGTCAGATATCGCGCGGGTGGATCACATCCTCGACCTGCCAATGGCCGCCGCCCGCCACGGTGTCGGCCCACGCCGGGCCGCTGGAGGTCTTCAGGGTGACGTGCGTGCCGCTCAGCCAATAGACGGCTTCTTCCCAGCCGGGGTTGTGCCCGAGGGCCATGGTGGTCCGATAGCGATCGGGCAGTTCCCGCACGCAGGCACGCAGTTCCTGGACCCCGCCCAGGTAGAGGGTGGGGAGGAATTCGACGGGCGGCTCCGGGGCGGGCAGGGCGGCGCGGAGCAGCTGGCAGGTCTCCCGCGTGCGCTGGGCGTCGCTGCTGAGAATCAGCTCGGGCGCCCAGCCCAACTCGGCCAGGCGGGCCGCGACCCGCGGGGCATCGCGGCGGCCGCGGGCATTGAGCGGCCGGTCGTGGTCGGTGGGCGCGTCGCTCTCCCACGAACTCTTGGCGTGTCGCATCAGGATCAGGCGGCGCGGGGTCACCGGCGGGTCCCCTGGCGCGACTTGCGCTTGCCCAGCCGGGCGATCTGGCGCCCATTGCCCTCGCGATCGGTCAGGCACGAGGCCGTGGCGGCTTCTGACACGTCCGCGACTTCCGCCTGGGAATCGCTGTCCGTCCCGAGCAATGCCTCCTGGCAGCGGAACCGCGACTCGCCGTCCGCCGGCAGCACCCGCTCGTAGCGGCCGTCAGGCAGCAGGCGGCGAGCGCGCACGTTGTCGCGGAGGTAAGCCGGGACGATCTGTGCCAGGATCCGCTTCTTCAGGGCGGGTGATTCCAGCGGGAACATCACCTCGACCCGGCGGTAGAAGCTGCGGGGCATCCAGTCGGCGCTGGAGAGGTACACCTGGGCCTCGTCGTCCGCGCCGAACACGAAGATGCGGCTGTGCTCGAGAAAGCGATCGACGATGCTGGTCACGCGGATATTGTCCGAGATTCCCGGAACGCCCGGGCGCAGGCAGCAGATGCCGCGGACCACCAGGTCGATCGGTACGCCCGCCTGGCTGGCCTGGTAAAGCACGCGGATGACCTCCGGATCGACCAGGGCATTCAGCTTGGCGAAGATCCGCGCCGGTTTGCCGCTGGCCGCCAGCTGGGTCTGCTGCTGGATCAACTCCACGGTGCGGTTCAGCAGGTGGTCGGGGGCCACCGATAGCTTGCGCCAGGTGTGTCCCTGGGAGTAGCCGGTGAGCAGGTTGAACAGGGCCGAGACATCGCTGGCGATGTCTTCATCGGCGGTGAACAGCCCCAGGTCGGTGTAGACGCGGGCGGTGGCCGGGTTGTAGTTCCCCGTGCCCAGGTGCACGTACCGGCGGACCCCTTCGCCTTCCTGGCGGACCACCAGCGAGACCTTGCAGTGGGTCTTGAGGTCCATGAAGCCGTACACGACGTGGACGCCCGAGCGTTCCATGCGGCGGGCCCAGCTGACGTTGGCCTCCTCGTCGAACCGCGCCTGCAGCTCGACCAGGGCGGTGACGTGCTTGCCGCTCTCGGCCGCCTCCATCAGAGACCGCACGATCGGCGAATCGCCGCTGGTCCGGTAGAGCGTCTGCTTGATCGCCAGCACGTTCGGGTCCTCGGCCGCGCGGCGGGCAAATTCGACGACCGGCAGGAACGAATCAAAGGGATGGTGCAGCAGGATATCGCGGCGGCGGATGGTGGCGAACAGGTCCTCGGTTTGCCGACGCAGTCCCTTGGGGGTCGCCGGCACCAGGGGCGGTTCGCGGAGGACCGGGGCGACATCCAGGCCTGCCAACTGCCAGAGACAGGTCAGGTCCAGGGGTCCGGGGATCGGATAGACCTCGCCGTAGCCGGCCGTGTTCTGGCTGGCCCCGCCCCGCAGGTGCTCCTGTTCGACGATCCGCTCCAGCAGCTGGGCATCGGCGTCCGCAGCGATCTCCAGACGCACGGCATCCGCGCGGCGGCGAGCTCGCAATCGATCCTCGATCAGCCGCAGCATGTCGTCCGCCTCCTGGTCCAGCACCATCGGGTCGCTGTCCCGCGTGATGCGGAAAGGGGCGAACGTCTGCACGTCAAAGCCGCCGAACAGCTCCGGCAGCCGCGAGGCGATCAGGTCCTCGAGGAACACGAAAACCTGCTGCTCGTCGTCAGGCACGCGCACGAGGCGGGGCACGACCTGGGGCACTTGCACCACGGCCAGCAGGTGGCGCGGCCCGAGCACCTTGCGGCGCCGCAGCAGCGCCGCGACGTAGAGCGCGCGGTTGTGATATCGCGGCCGCGGATGGCTGGGGTCGATCGCCATCGGGGTGATGATCGGGTAGACCGTCTCGCGAAAGTAACGGTCGAGGAACTCGTTGTTCCGCACCTCCTCCAGCCGCGCCACGCGGATGCCGTGCTGCTGCAGCCGCGGCAGGACCGCCTGGCGCAGGCAATCGTACTGCGCGGCAACCAGCTCGCGGGTGCGGCTCTCGATGGCGGACAACTGCCCCAGCGCACTGGCCCCGTCGGGGTTGATGTCCTGGGGGGCGCCCGCGGCAAAGGCCTGCTCGCGGAGCCCCGCGACGCGGACCATGAAGAACTCGTCCAGGTTCGAACTGAAGATCGCCAGGAACTTGGCCCGCTCCAGCAGCGGCGTCGTTTCGTCCTGTGCCTCCTCCAGGACGCGGGCGTTGAACTCCAGCCAGCTCAACTCGCGGTTGATGAAGTGCTCGGGACGGGTCGATAGCGGGTTCACAACTTGCTCCCTGGGCGCGGTTCTGGTCTAACTGGTGACCGTAACCGTTCACGGGGTGCGGCTGCACCCGAGGGGGTCAGGCACATTTTTCGGCGGCAGCGTCCCACGACGCCGAGCGGTGTTCCCGCCGAAAAATGAGCCAGACCCCGGGCTGTGAACGGTTACCAGGTGACCAGCAGCAGGTATGTTATAGGGTAGCACGCGCGCGGCAGCGCCGGTCGTGCCGTTTACGGCAATTCTACGGCGGCCCGAGGTCCCGGCCAAACCGCACCCCGGTCCTTCGGACGGAATCAGGTTGCACGATGGTGGGAGGGCGAGGCTCCTGCCGAGCCAAGGGCACGGCGGCTCGGCAGGCGCCTCGCCCTCCTGGAATCACGCCGGGTTGCACCGCTGGGTCGGGCAGCCGCGTTCGATCCCTCGGAGGCGAATGTGCAGAAATGATGAAGACTGAGGTCCAGGAAGGTCAGCTTGCGGCGCGGACCATCCAGCCAGGCGACCGCCTGGCGGCGATCGACATCGGCTCCAACAGCGTCCGCCTGATGGTGGTCGAGCTGCTCGCCGGCGGGCAGTACCGCGTGCTGGACGAGGAGCGTGAAACGACGCGGCTGGCCCGGGAAATGGCCGTTTCCGGCGTGCTGGGGCGGACCTCCATCGACGCGACGCTGGCCGGGTTGGGTCGATTCCAGCAGATCGCGGCGGGGCTGGGGGTCCGGCAGCTGCGCACGATCGCGACCTGCGCCGTGCGCGAGGCGAAGAACGGGGACGAATTCCGCCGCCGGGCCCTGGACGAGCTGGACCTGGAGATCGATGTCATCAGCCCGTGGCAGGAAGCCGAACTGACGTTCCTCAGCGTGCAACGGGCCTTTGACCTCTCGGACCGCAACGTGGCGATCGCCGACCTGGGCGGGGGCAGCACGGAGGTGATCTTTGCGTCCGGCAATCATATCGACGAGATCGTCGCCACGCCGCTGGGCGCCGTGCGCCTGAGCGAGCTGTACCAGGCGCCCGGCGGGCTGTTCGGCGACGATTACCAGCTGCTGCTGGACGAGATCGATCGCCGCCTGAAGGTCAAGCTGCCCAAGCCGCCCTTCATCCCGCAGGTCCTGTTCGGCACCGGCGGCACATTCACCAACATGGCCGCGATGCTGATCGCCGCCAAGGGCGACTCGTCCCAGCGCATCTGGGGTTACCGGGCCACCCGGGCCGACGTGCGGCACCTGCTGGACCGCCTGGCCGCGCTGACGGTCAAACAGCGGCGGGACTTTCCGGGCCTGACCAGCGATCGGGCCGACATCATCGTGGCGGGACTGGCCGTCATCGACTGCCTGCTGCGGCGGCTGAAGGTCAACATCGTGCAAGTGCACGATGGCGGCGTCCGCGACGGGGTCATCCTGAAGATGATCGACCGCCTGCGGCCGGAGGCCGAAGCGGCGGAAAGCCGCGCGGCCGCCCTGTTGAGGTTTGCCCGCAGCTGCGGCGTCGACCTGCAGCACACGCAGCACGTGGCGGTGCTCTGCGTCCAGTTGTTCGACCAGTTGGCCGGTCCGTTCCAGCTGAATGCCGGCGACCGGCCGTTGCTGGAGGCGGCGGCCCTGTTGCAGGACGTCGGCTACCTGATCAACTACGAACAGCATCACAAGCACAGCTATCACCTGATCGTCAACAGCCGCCTCCCGGGATTTCGCCGGGCTGAGCTGGAGATCATCGCCAACGTGGCCCGCTACCACCGGGGCAGCAACCCAAAGGAAAAGCACGACAATTTTCGCACGCTCAGCCCCGAGGAGCAGCAGCGGGTGCGGCAGCTGGCCGGCATCCTCCGGCTGGCGGGCGGGCTGGATCGCAGCTATCGCCAGCACGTGCGGGGGCTGGATACCCAGGTCGCGGACGGCCGGACGACGATCTGGGTCGACGCAGGCGACGATTCCGACGTCGATCTCTGGTCGGCCCGGACCCGCGCGGGGCTGTTCGAAAAGGCGTTCTCCACGCAGGTCGCGATCCGCCCGCGGATCGCCGTCTGACCGCTGCCAAGGCGGCCGCCGGGCGCCACAGGGTGGCCCGCGGCACCGCCCGGCGCGGGGCGCCGTTCGCCCGCGGCGGCCGGTCAGGGACCGTTGAGCGGCTGCACGTCGACGCTCACCTGCAACTCGTGCTGGCCGCCGCCGACGAAGACGCCCTCGATCGGGCAGACATCGCTGTAGTCGCGGCCCCAGGCCAGGGTCACGTGATCGGTGCCGACCTCCAGGTTGTTGGTCGGATCGAAGGCGATCCAGCCCAGCGGTCCGCACCAGGCGGCGACCCAGGCGTGGGAGGCATCGGCGCCCACCAGCCGCTCGCCGCCCGGCGGGGGCAGGGTCCGCAGGTAGCCGCTCACGTACCGCGCCGGCAGCCCCAGGGCCCGCAGACAGCCGATCTGGACGTGGGCCAGATCCTGGCAGACGCCGCGCTTCAGCCGGAACACCTCGTGCACCGTCGACTGCGCGCTGGTGGCCGCCTGGTCGTATTGGAACTCGGCGTGGATCCGCTGCGTCAGTTGCCGGACCCCCTCCAGCACCGGCAGCCTCCGCGTGAAGACCTCGCCGGCATACGCCGCCAGTTCGGGGCTGATCGGCACGGCGGGCGAATCGTACAGGAACTGTTGAATCTCGAGCCCGGCCGGCGAGCGATCGGCGGCCACGGCCTGGCGCACCTCGTGCCAGGGGGGCGCAGCGCCGGCGTCGCGCGGCGGCTCCGGGCGGACCTCGATCCGGCTGACCGCGGTGACGCTCATCCGGCGGTGCCCCTCGTGGATCGAGAAATAGCAGACCGGGTTGCCGAAGTAGTCGCTGCCCCGGCCGAACGACGAGGGCCGCGGCCGCACGGTCAGGCGGTGGTAGGCGCAGTCCTGCCGCGGCAGCTCGCGCGGCGTGACATGCGCCTTGTTGTGGCAGACCGGCACCGTCTCGCTGTAGGTGTAGGTCGTGGTGTGCGTCACCTTGTACTTCACGGCGGTTCTCCGGCCGGCAGTTCGGGCAGCTGCCGCAGCTGCCCGGCGTGAATCAGGTAGCGGTGGCTGATCTGATCGGCCAGCTTCGGCATCTGCGATTCCAGCCATTCCAGCAGGCGGTCCAGCCGCGCGCGGCGTCCGGGGCGGTGCGGCTCGCTCAGGTCATGCACGCTCAGCATCCGCACGCGGTGCAAGGCCGCCATCGCCATCCGCTGCTCCGCGCGGCGGAGCGGCTGGGCCGCATCGTGCGGCAATCGCTCCACGTGATCCAGCAGGGCGACCAGTTGGAAGGCCACCGAGCGGGGATTGGTCTCGTCGGTCAGCAGCAGGTCCAGCACGGGGGCCCGCTGCAGCTGGGCCATGTACCGCGAGCGGTAGGTCATCGAGCTGTCGGCGACCTCGAGAATCGCCTCCAGCACCGGCCCCTCGTCGTGGCTCAACTCGCCCAGGGAGAACCGCAGCAGCCCGATCGTGTGCAGCGCCCGCTCCAGCCGGCGGCCGATGTCCAAAAAGCGCCAGCTCAGGCCGCGGGTCATCGCCTCCATGACCATCCCGCCGACGGCCGCGAGGTCGATGATCAACTGGTTGATCCGCGACAGGGCGTCGCTCACGTCCGGCGCCGGGCGGCGGGCGTCCAGATTGAACTCCCGGTCGATGCGGTGTACCAGCCGCCAGCTGTCGACCGAGATGCGATCGCGGACCACGGAGGCCAGGCGATACATCCGGGTCAGGGTGCTCCGCACGCTGCCCGGCTGCGTCGCGTCGAAGATCGTGGCGGGCAGTGCCTGCTCGATCGGCGGCAGGGGTTCCCGCATTCCTTCCACGACGTAGCCCGGCTCGATCTGTCCCTGCTCGGCCAGCACCCTTAGCAGGACCGGGACCTCGCGCAGCGACAGGACCTCGGCCTCGCCCGCCAGCCGCAGCAGGACGGCCCGCGCCAGCCGGGCCGCCGCATCGGCCCGCTCCACCTGCCGCCCCAGCCAGTAGAGGTTGTCCGCCACGCGGCTGGGCAGCTCCGCGCCGGTCCGGCGCAGGGCGACCGTCTGCGTGGTCATCGGCAAGAGGCTCAGCTGCGACACCTCCCCCTCCGCCAGCACCCAGGCGTCCTTGCTGCCGTCCCCCGCCGTGATCGACACGTCGAGGGCGTCGTGGCAGGCCGAGACCCGCGCCAGCCCCCCGGTCATCGGTTCGTACGAATCGCCGCTGGCCACCAGGAACGCCCGCCAGGACAGGTGCGCCGAACGCATCCCGGACGGCGTCCAGACGGGGGAGCAGGAGCGCAGCACCGGCTCCTGGCCCACGTACCAGGCGGGCCGCGCGGCAATCGCCGCCGCCAGCTCGCGCCGCGCCCGGGCGTCCAGCTGAGCGCCGAACCACGGCGGCCGGCCCAGCCGCCGGTAGGCCGGCTTGATGATCAACCGAGAGAGATTCTCCAGCACGAACTGCCGCGCCGACGCGTCGCCACACCACCAGGTGGCGACGGACGGCATCTTCAAGTCCTCCCCCAGCACGGCCCGGCAGATCGCCGGCAGGAAGGCCAGCAGCGCCGGCGACTCGACCAGCCCGGCACCCAGGGCGTTGGCCACCGCCACCTGGCCCGCACGGATCGCCTGCAGCAGGCCGGCCACGCCCAGCGACGAATCGCCGCGCAGGTCGAGCGGATCACAGGTCTGCTCCTCCTGGCGGCGCAGGATCACGTCGACCGGCAAGAGCCCGGCCAGCGTCTTCAGCAGCACGCGGTCGTCGCGGACCGCCAGATCGCCGCTCTCCACCAGCGTGTAGCCCAAGTAGCGGGCCAGGTAGGCATCTTCGAAATAGCTGCGGCTCTGCGGCCCCGGCGTCAGCAGCACGATCCGCGGATTGTCGCGATGCGCGGGGGCCAGCCGCCGCAAGGTGTCCCGCAGACCCATGAAGTACGCCGCCAGCCGCTCGACCCGGCAGTCGTGAAACAGCCCCGGCAGCATCCGCGAGATCACCAGCCGGTTCTCCAGGGCATAGCCGGCCCCGACCGGCGCATCGGTGCGATCCGCCACGGCCCACAGGCCGCCGTCCGGGGACCGGGCCACGTCCACGGCGTGCACGTGCAGGTAGACATCGCCGGGGACGTGGATGCCATGACAGGGGCGGAGAAAACCGGGATGGCCGTAGACCAGCTCCGGCGGCACCAGGCCGCGCGCCAGCAGCGTCTGCGGGCCGTAGAGGTCGGCCAGGATCAGGTTCATCAGCCGCGCCCGCTGGACGAGCGCCTCGGCCGCGCGCCGGAACTCCTGGGCCGAGATCAACAGCGGCAGGGCATCCAGCTCCCAGGGCCGCGGCCGGTCGTCCGGGTCGCCGTAGGCGGTGTAGGTGATGCCGTTCTCGCGCAAGAGCCGCCGCGCCTGTTCCCAGCGGTTGGACAGCTCGCGCTGCCCCAGCCGCTCCAGCCCGGCCATGAACCGCTCACAATGCGGCCGCACGCTGGCCGGCGCCGCAAACATCTCGTCGTACACGCCCTCCAGGGGACGGTACGCGGCGAAGATCGCCTCCGGGGGTGCGGCGGGCGGAAGGGTGCTCATGCGGCCGGCGGGACCCTGCGCAGGTCCAGGGTCAGCGGAAAGTCCGGGTTCACTTCCAGCGGGCCGACGCACATCGACCCCGGCGTGTGTCCCATGGCAAAGAAGCGGGCCGCGCGGCGGCTCTCCGCCTCGAACGCGTTCACCGGGAACGTGGGCGGATTCACCCCGCCCGGATGATCGACGTGGTACGTGCACCCGCCGATCGAACGCTCCAGCCACGTATCCAACACGTCAAATACCAGCGGCGTATGCACGCCGATCGTGGGGTGCAGACAGCTAGGCGGCCGCCAGGCCCGGTACCGCACCCCCGCCACGAACCGGCCCACGACACCGCAGGGGTGCAGCGGCAGCCGCCGGCCATTGCATGTCACCACGTGCCGCGCGTCGGTCAACCCGTCGACCATCACCTCCAGCCGCTCGACCGACGAATCGACATACCGCGCGGTGCCGCCCGCCGCGGCCTCTTCCCCCAGCACGTACCAGGGCTCGAGGGCCTTGCGCAACTCCAGCTGGATGTCCCGGTACGCGACCCGTCCCACGAGCGGGAACCGGAACTCGCCATGCGGCGCGAACCACGGGGCCTGCAGCGGAAACCCGGCCCGCGCCGTCTCGGCAATCACGTCGTCCAGGTCCCGCCGCAGGAAGTACGGCAGCATGAACCGGTCGTGCAGGGCGGTGCCCCACTCGACCAGCGGCTCCTCGTACGGCGTCTCCCAGAAGCGGGCCACGAGGGCCCGCAGCAGCAGCTGCTGGGTCAAGCTCATCCGGGCGTGCGGCGGCATCTCCAGCGCGCGGAACTCGACCAGCCCCAGCCGCCCGCTGCTCGTGTCGGGCGAAAACAGCTTGTCGATGCAGAACTCCGCCCGGTGCGTGTTTCCCGTCAGGTCGGTCAGCAGGTGGCGAAAGACGCGGTCGACCAGCCAGGGGGGACAGTGACCCGCCGCCCGCGCCGCCCGCACCTGCTGGAACGCCAGCTCCAGTTCGTACAGCGCGTCGCGGCGCCCCTCGTCCACCCGCGGCGCCTGGCTCGTCGGTCCGATGAACCGCCCCGAGAACACGTACGAGAGGGCGGGATGGTTGTTCCAGTACGCCAGCAGGCTGCGCAACAGGTCCGGACGCCGCAGGAACGGGCTGTCCGCCGGCGTCGGACCACCCAGCACCACGTGATTGCCGCCGCCGGTGCCGGTGTGCGTGCCGTCCAGGTCGAACTTGTCCGTGCCCAGCCGCGCCTGCCGCGCCTCTTCGTACAGCGTTGTCGTGTTGGCCACCAGCTCGTCCCAATCGCGGGCCGGATGGATATTCACCTCGATCACCCCCGGGTCGGGTGTGACCTTCAGAAAGTTCAATCGGTAATCGGGCGGAGGCGTGTAGCCCTCCAGCACGACCGGCAGTTCGAGCTGCGCCGCCGTCCGCTCGATCGCCGCCACCAGTTCCAGGTAATCCTCGGCCCGCTCCAGGGGCGGCATGAAGATGTACAGCCGGCCGCTGCGCGGCTCGACGCAGAGGGCCGTCCGCACGGTCTGGGCCGGGGCGATCCCCCCCGCCATGGCCCCGCCGCCGACCGCCGGCTCAACGCCCGTCGGCTCGTCGCCCGGCCAGCGGGCCGGCACCTCGCCCGCCGTCAAGGTGGCCGGGGAAGCGGTCTCTGCGGGCTGGCCGCCGCACCCCCCGGGGCCGGTCGGCGACGGGTCCGGCTGGATCGTCCCGCCCGGCCGCTCGGGCAGGGGACCGCGCTGCAGCATCGGATCGACCTCGCACCAGACCGGCCGCTCCTCGGGACTGACCCACGGCAGGCTCTCCAGCGGCAACCGCAACCCCAGCGGTGAATCGCCCGGGATCAGGAACATCGGGTCGGAGCGAAACGGCCAGGGTCCGCTCCGCCAGAGCGATTGGCCGCCGGTCTCCGCCACCGGTCCGCGGCGGTCCCGCGCCTGCCACCACTGGCGGGAGAGTGGCAAGACAAAGCCCCGCGGCGTCTTGAATCCGCCCTCGAAGACCCGGGCCAGCCGGTCCCGCTCCTGGGGATCCTCCAGCGGCGCGTCGCGCGGATCGACGTTCACCGGCAACTTTCGCTCGCGCCACAGGTAGTACCAGGTGTCCTCGTACGCCGGCCGCACCCAACGCGGCTCGACCTCCAGCTGTGCGGCCAGCTCGCGCAGGAACCGTTCCGCCTCCCCCGGTCCCACGCCGTAATCGGTCTGCTCGTCGGCCAGCCACCGCGGCTCGGTCCAGACCGGCTGGCCGTCCACCCGCCAGTAGCAGCTGAAGGCCCACCGCGGCAGCGGCTCGCCGGGGTACCACTTGCCCTGGCCCACGTGCAGCAGCCCACCGGGGGCGAACCGGCTGCGGAGCCGGCCGATCAGGTCCCAGGCCAGCTGCCGCTTGCGCAGGCCGACCGCCTCCGTGTTCCACTCGGCCCCCTCCATGTCGTCGATCGAGATGAAGGTCGGCTCGCCGCCCATCGTCAACCGCACGTCGCCCGCCCGCAGCCGCTGGTCGACCAGCTGGCCGACCGTCTGGATCTCCTCCCATTGCCGCTCGGTGTACGGCCGGGTCACCCGCGGATCTTCGTGGATGCGGGTCAGCGCCATCTGGAACTGGAAATCGCACTGGCACGGCTCGACGGCCCCCGAGATCGGCGCCGCGCTGGCCGGGTCGGGGGTGCAGGCCAGGGGCAGATGCCCCTCGCCAGCCATCAGGCCGGAGGTCGGGTCGAGCCCCACCCAACCGGCGCCCGGCAGGTAGACCTCGGCCCAGGCGTGCAGATCGGTAAAGTCCTGCTCCGGACCGGGCGGACCTTCCAGCGGCTTCACGTCAGGGGCCAGCTGGATCAGGTAGCCCGAGACGAACCGGGCCGCCAACCCCAGGTGCCGCAGGACCTGCACCAGCAGCCAGGCCGAGTCGCGGCACGAGCCGCTGCCCAGCCGGAGCGTCTCCTCGCAGCCCTGCACGCCCGGCTCCAGCCGGATCACGTAGCGGACCTTCTCCTGCAGCCGCTGGTTCAGCCGCACCAGAAAATCGACAGTTTTGCACCGCGCGCGGTCGATGGACTCCAGATAAGCCGTTAAACCCGGCCCCAGCGGCTCGGTAACCAGAAACGGGGCAATCTCCCGGCCCAGCCACGCATCGTAGCGGAACGGGAAATACTCGGCCTCCGACTCCAGGAAGAAATCGAACGGATTGATGACCGTCATCTCGGCCACCAGGTCGACCTCCACCCGCATCTGGTCGACCGGCCGGGGAAAGACCACGCGGGCCAGGAAATTGCCCTGCGGGTCCTGCTGCCAGTTCAGGAAATGACCGGCCGGGCTGACCTTCAGGGAATAACTGACAATCTGCGTGCGGCAGTGCGGCGCCGGTCGCAGGCGGATCAGCTGCGGATAAAGCGTGACAGCGCGAGCGTAGGTGTAGGCCGTCTTGTGGTTCAGAGCGACTCGCAACGTCATCCGCACGACTCCGCCCCACGGCCCGTCGAAACGGCGGCCAGACCGCCGGCCGCCGCCACCTGCACCCCAAGGGGTCAGGCACATTTTTCGGCGGCAGCGCCGCACGACGACGAGCCGTCTTCCTGCCGAAAAATGAGCCAGACCCCCTGCCCGCCGAAAAAGGTGCCTGACCCCCTCGCACAACACAGGTCGGGGTCTGGCTCCTTTTTCGGCCTCGACCGTGCCACCATCCGGCCCCCCTGCCCGTCGAAAAAGGTGCCAGACCCCCTCGCAAACGAGTTGAAGTGTATCGCACAACGGCGCCCCTGGCCAACGCCAGCACCGCCCGCGGCCGCGCGCCGCGGCCAGGCCGCAAGTCTCGGTTGAAACCGCCATCCCGTCCATTAGGATGACTAACACGCACCTCCGTCTCTTGCCCGCTTCGCGAGGATCGATGACCTTGAACGGCCACCGGGCCCAAATCAACGGCAGCCCGTCTCGGGTTTCGGCCGCCCGCAACGGTCCACCCCGGCGGCGCGACCACTGGTCGCTGCTGCCCGATGACGAGCTGCTCCAGCTGCGCATCTGCGACCTGGGGCTCCGCATCCAGGGCACGGTGCTTGCCCGCCGGATCGCGCGGCTTTACGCCGAGCTGGCCTTTCGCGGACTGCGTTTTCGTCCCCATTGCTGGCTGGCCGAGGAGTGGTTCTCGCCGGACGGCGTGCCGGGCATCGCCATCCCGTTCTACCTGGCGCATCCCCGGCTGGCGCGGCTGGAGCGGAAGCAGATGCGCGAGGTCGAGGGCGGCACGGAGGACTGGTGCCTGCGCATCCTCCGCCACGAGGCCGGACATGCCATCGACACGGCCTACCGCCTGCGCCGCGACAAGCATTGGCAGCAGGTGTTCGGCGACGCCTCGCAGCCCTATCCCGACTCGTACGAGCCGCGGCCGTACAGCCGCAGCTACGTGCTCAACCTGCAGCAGTGGTATGCGCAGAGCCACCCGGTGGAGGACTTCGCCGAAACGTTCGCCGTCTGGCTCAAGCCCTGGTCGCGCTGGCGCAGCCGCTACGGCCAGTGGCCGGCGCTGAAGAAGCTGCAGTATGTCGAGCAGCTGATGGAGCGGCTGCGCACGTGCAAGCCGCCGGTCACGTCGCGGGAGATCATCGACCCCGCCAGCGCGGTCCGCAAGACGCTGGCCACCTACTACGCCCAGCGCCGCGCCCGCTACGGGCTGGAGTCGAATGATGCCTTCGACCGCACCCTGCGGCGGCTGTTCTCCAGCGCGTCCCGCTACGCCGACCGTCCCTCCGCCGCGGCTTTTCTCCAGGCCCACCGCCACGACCTGATCCGGGCCGTGGCGGACAGTACCGGCCAATACCGCTATACTGTCGGCCAGTTGCTGCAGGAGATGATCGCGCGCTGCCGCGAGTTGGACCTGCGGCTGGATCGCCCCGTCCGGCAGACGCGGCGCGACGCTCAGGACGTGCTGATCGCCCAGACCGCGCGATACGTTCGCGACGGACTGCACCGGGTCACGCTATGAAGAAGCTGCGCGTGCTCGTGCTGATGCACGAGGACCTCGTCCCCCCAGACAGTCTCCAGGGCGTCAGCGAAGAGGAGATGATGGCCTGGAAGGCCGAGTTCGACGTCGTGGCCACCCTCCGCGAAATGGGCCACGAGGCGCGGCCGCTGGGCGTGCGGGACGAATTGAGCGTCGTCCGCTCGGCGATCCTCGATGGGCGCCCGCACATCGCCTTCAACCTGCTCGAGGAGTTCCACGGCGTCGGCCTGTACGACCAGCACGTGGTCAGCTACCTGGAGCTGATGAAGCAGCCCTACTCCGGCTGCAATCCCCGCGGCTTGATGCTCACGCACGACAAGCCGCTGATGAAGAAGATCCTGGCTTTCCACCGCATCCGCTCGCCGCGGTTCACGGTCTTCACCAGGCATCGCAAGATCGTGCCGGGCCGACAGCTGAGCTTCCCTTTGCTGGTCAAGTCCACGACCGAGGACGCCTCGCTGGGCATCTCGGCCGACTCGGTGGTGCACGACGACAAGCAGCTCAAGGACCGCGTCCACTACGTCCACGAGCGGATCCAGACCGACGCGATCGCCGAGGAGTACATCGAGGGCCGCGAGATCTACATGGGCGTGCTGGGCAACCAGCGGCTGCAGACGCTGCCCGTCTGGGAAATGCACTTCTCGCGGATGCCGGAGGACGTCCCGCGGATCGCCACGGCCAAGGTCAAATGGGACATCGCCTACCAGAAGAAACACGGCATCCGCACGGCCGAGGCCAAGAACCTGCCGCCGGGCATGGAGCGGGAAGTGGCGCAGCTCAGCCGCCGCGCCTACCGGGCCCTGCACCTGAGCGGCTACGCGCGGATGGACTACCGCCTGTCCGAGGAAGGGCAGCTGTACCTGCTGGAGGCAAACGCCAACCCCAACCTCTCCTACGGCGAGGACTTCGCCGAGTCGGCGCACGCCATCGGTTTGCCTTACGATGCCCTGCTGCAGCGGATTGTCAACCTGGGCCTCCGCTACCAGGCCGCCTGGCAGGGCTGACCGCCGCCCAACCGTGCATGCCCCGGGTGATCGTAGGACTTGATGCCGCGGGGTCTGGTCCGGGCCGGGGTCTGGTACATTTTTCGGCCCATCCGCCCGACCAGGCAAAGACGCGCAGGCCGAAAACATGTACCTGACCCCCTCGAATCCGGCGAGATGCTCAGCCGCGGTGTGAACGGTTACGCGGAGACTGTCAGGCATCTCGTGGCAGAGGCTTCCAGCCTGTGTGGAACGACGGTCAAGGTTCCTTGGATCTCGCGCTTCGACACGAAACTCGGTACAGCCCCGATAAACGGACCCGACCCGACCTGTGTATAATTCCCCGTACCCGTTCGCGGGACGGTGTCGGGCATCCATGGCGTCGCGGTCGCCGGCGAGCCCTTGGCGCCGGAACGCCGAGCAAGCGGCCTGCCCGCCGCGCATGCGAACAATCTCTGGGAATCAGCCCTGACGCGGCCCGGGTCGACCGCGGTACAACGTCCCGCAGAGGAGGACCTGGCATGACCCAGCGTACGCGTCGACTGGGGCAACTGGCGTTGGCGATGTCCGTCCTGGGGCTCGGCTGCCAGCGGTCTCCGGCACCCGATCAGCTCTCGGCGGCTCAGGCCGGTCAGCCGACCGCGACGTCCGCGACCGTCGGCGACAGGGTGGTCAAGAGCGAGGCGGAGTGGCGCGAACGGCTCACGCCCGAACAGTTCGACGTGACGCGGCAGAAGGGGACCGAGCGGGCATTCACAGGGGCCTACTGGGACCACCACGAGACCGGCACCTACGACTGCGCCTGCTGTGGTGCGCCGCTGTTCGACTCGCGAACCAAGTTCGACTCCGGCACCGGCTGGCCCAGCTTCACCGAACCGGTGGGCCCAGAGCAGGTCGCCTCAGCCCCCGACGACAGTTTCTACTTCATGAGCCGCACCGAGGTCCTCTGCCGCCGCTGTGATGCTCACCTCGGGCATGTGTTCAATGACGGCCCGCCGCCCACCGGGCTCCGCTACTGCATCAACTCGGCGGCCCTCCAGTTCACGCCGGCCGACC
>Ga0209398_1000342_pt1 | contig 30148 bp, 26 predicted proteins | sample AshMeaBigSpring_FD_184125 | JGI IMG/M metagenome (GOLD analysis project Ga0209398, IMG submission 184125) | Groundwater microbial communities from Big Spring, Nevada to study Microbial Dark Matter (Phase II) - Ash Meadows Big Spring (SPAdes)... | ecosystem: Environmental > Aquatic > Deep...
CAGCCCTCAGAGAATGGGCCTACGCGCGTGCATACCAGAGCTCAGATCAACGAAAACAGCACCTGCCAGACTGGACCCATATGTACAATTGGCATCGGCCGCACGGCAGCTTAAACTCAAAGCCACCCATCAGCCGCCTCAATCTAAAAGAGGACAACCTGTTGAGGCTCCACATCTAGAGCGGTTTCCGACCTGATTGAATCAGGTCGGCCGCTCTATCTTCTTGTTTTTATCGCATTTTGTTTCGATTAACCGGCTTCCACTTAATCGCAAAATGCTCTAGGCAGGAGGCCAGCTTTTATGCCGAGACCTTTATCTCTTGATCTTCGCCAACGTGTGGCAGCTGTTTTGAAGGAGGATGAGACGGTTCGCGCGGTGGCGAAGCGTTTTGGCATTTGTGTGGCGAGTGATGTGCGCATTGGTCAGCTGTCGCGATCTGGAAAAGGACTTGGTCATGCCAGGATGGGCGGGGCGCGCGCGCCTGTTGTGGAGGGAAGTTTAAAGGGCATCATTGATGCATTATTGGCGCAGAAGTGCGATTGGACCGTGCGCGACTTATCAGCCGCTTTGAGGGCTCAGGAAACCGATTAATCGCAAAAACATGCGATAAAACATAGAGCTAGAGCAATTCCAGCGAAAGCATGCCCCCGGACTTGATCCGGGGGCATGCTTTCGCTGGAATTGCTCTGTAAAACTGAATAATGAAGTGAAAATCAGTCTGGATTGCTTCCCGCCACGCTTCGCTCGCGGTCGCAATGACGGGTGAAGCAAACAGCAAGTATTTTCACCCGCCGCGCCGTTCATCGCCCCGGCGGATCACGCGTGGCGCGCCAAAGCCGCTCGCCTGCACCATGCCATCCACCGCGATCTGCACTGTGATGAGCGGTGCTTCATCCACCAGAACCCCCTCCATCGGGTGCGGGTGAACCCCGGCAAGGCTGACAACGCTTGCAACCGCGCCTTTGGATGCGAGAAGCCCTTGCTCATTGAGGTCGAACAAGGTCGTCAAGGGCAATGCGCCCTTGGTGGTCAGGGCCTTGTCCTCCGGCCGCATCAGCGCAAGGCAGCCGGAAAGCGCGGTGCCGGGCAGGGCCTGATCCAGGATTTTGGCGATGAAATGCTGTGGTGCCAGCAGAAAACCGCTCCTGATGTGATCAAGAACCGTTGAAAACCGCCGTGATTGATAAGGCCCGACAAGATGAACGCTGGTGCCGAGAAACAGCGGCAGCAACACCCCCGCAACGAGGCTGGCTGCGCTCGCGGGCTGCAAAAGCTGGATGACAGGCTCGCCCCGCTCGATTCTGGTTTGCGCGGCGAGGGCCAGAGCATCGGCGATCAGCTGCGCCTCGCTGCGGATATAGCCGCAGATGCCGCCATTCTCGCGCGCAAAACTCACCAGCGCATCGCTCGATTGCTTGCGCGCCGACCCTTGCCGGGCGGGGATGACATCCTCCTCCGACCAGCCTTCGAGCGAAACCACACCCACCGGCAAATCGAGCCCGAACCCCGCAACGCAGCGCACCGACATCACCCTGGCGGCAACCTGCCGCGCCTTTTCGGCCAGAGCCAACCCTTCCACCCGCTCCATGGTGATGATGGCCGCCACCTGCATGCGCTCCGCCGCAGCGCGCAACCCCTCCACCGCTTCATCGAGCGGGGCAGGGGCGGGCACAAACCCGGCGCAGAGGCACCCCACGACGCTGATCGCCGCCTCGACACTATTGGGCAGCAGCAGCATCACCCTCTCGCCCGCCGTGATGCCAAGCGTTTGCAATTGCGCGCCGAAAAATTGTGCCCGCTTGTAGAATTCGCCAAAATTCAGCCTGCGTGGCTCAAGCCCCGCCCAGGCAGGCTTGTCCGGGCAATCTGCCATGAAGAGCCTGTCAGGATGCGCGGCAGCGGCCCCGGAACACAGGCCTGCAACGGTAAGTTTATGCCAGGGTTCAGCAAGGATTTTGGGCTCAGGCGCAAGGAGCGCAACAGGCGCGCCATCGCCCCCGGCATTGACGGGAAAGGGCACGGCGCGCGAAGCCGTCGATTTTGCAATAACATCCATGATGCATTCTCTAATGATTCGCCTCGAACCAAAAGAGATCCGGCGAAAAATCGTAGAGCGGCGCGCGTTCCGGCCGTGCGATGCGTGCCCAGCGCGCCACCCAGCGATCCGGCACATGGTAGAGCGGCACGACGTAATGCCCGGCGATCAGCAGCCTGTCGAGCGCGCGGGTCGCTTCTTCGAAGGCCTCGCGGCTGCGCGCGGCGAGCATGGCGGCAATCGCGGCGTCAATCGCGGGGGATTTTACCCCCGCCCAGTTGAAGGTGCCGGGGCTTTCCGCCGCGCGGCTCGACCAGCGGTTGAGCTGCTCCTGCCCCGGCGAGGCGCTGACGGGGTAGGTTTCGAGCACCATGTCGAATTTGAAATCCCGCAAACGCGCCCAATATTGGCTCGGGTCAACGAGGCGGATCACCGGTCGGATGCCGACCTGCTTGAGGTTATCGGCAAAGGCGAGGGCGATGCGCTCTTTCTCGCGCGAGGTCACCATGATTTCAAAGGTGAGGGGCTGGCCACTCGCCTCGGAACGCATCTCGCCGTTTTTGATGGCGTAACCCGCCGCCTTCAATAAGGCGACGCCGCGCTCGATCACCGCCCTGTCGCGCCCCGAGCCATTGGTCACAGGCGGGCGCCATGTTCCATCCTGCACAGCTTTGGGCAGGCTCTCCGCCGCCGCACCCAGAACCGCCCGCTCCCCCGCCGAAAGGGGCGCGGCATGGAAGGAGAGCGCGCTTTCATCAAAAAAACTCGTGGTGCGCCTGTAGATATTGCCGAAAAGATTGGCGTTGAACCATTCAAAATCAAAAAGCGAGAGCATCGCCTCCCGCACGCGCGCATCCGCAAACACCGCGCGGCGCGTGTTGAAGACGAAGCCCGACATGCCCTTCGGCGTGCCGATGGGGATCATCTCCCGCAGGATTTTACCCTCGCGGATCGCGGGGATATCATAACCCGTGCGCCATTTCGTCGGGTCATTCTCCAGCCTCAAATCAAGCGCGCCGGTCTTGAACGCTTCGAACTGGGTATTGGCATCTCGGAAAAACTCGAAGCGCAGGGTGTCGAAATTATAATACCCTCGCTGGCTGGGGAGATCCGCGCCCCAGTAATCGGCCCGGCGCTTCAGGGTGATGCTGGCGCCCGGCTCAAGGCTTTCAAGCGCATAGGGGCCGGAGCCCATGAAAGGCGTGAAGCCCATGCTCTCGAACCGCTCCGGGTCTGTCGCGTGTTCGGGCAGAACGGGCGTCAACGCAAGGATGAGCGGCAATTCAAGATCACCCGCCGCCTTGAAGGTGAAGCGGATGGTGCGCGCATCCGGCATGGTGATATCGGCGATTTTTTCGGCATTGCGGCGGTAATTCGGGCGGCCCCTGGTGCTCAGAAGCCGCCAGGTGAACAGAACATCTTTCGCCAGAACCGGCGTTCCATCGGAAAACCGCGCTTTCGGGTTGAGGCGGAACTCGACATAGCGCCTGTCCTCCGGTGTCGCGATGCTCTCCGCCAGAAGCCCATACAGGGTGAATGGCTCATCGAGCGAGCGCATCATCAGGGTTTGCACCAAATAGGGCAAGAGAACCGGCGGCGCATTGCCTTTGATGCTGAGCGTATTGAGGCTATCGAAGGTGCCGAAAACCCCGAGCCGCAGCGCGCCGCCTTTCGGTGCAGCCGCATTGACATAAGGGAAGGCCGAAAACCCCTCCGGCAGGGCGGCTTCCCCGTGCATGGCAATGGCATGCCGATGGGCAGCCTCCTCAGCATGCACGGGAGAAAGCGTAGCTAAAGCGAGAAACAGGATGATTCGCGATAAAACCATGCCCTCACGATAGGCGTGCGCGCATGGCGGCTCAACTCTCCATTCTGGAAAGGGAAGACTTCACGGGCAGGCCGCATCAACGGGCCTGCAACGGATACAGGCAGCCAAGAAGCAACCCCCAGCAGGTTGCATGAAAAAGGCGGTTCCTGTCCCCGTCATTGCGACCGCGAGCGAAGCGTGGCGGGAAGCAATCCAGACTTTCTTCCGCTTTTTTGCTTCCTCTTTTTTGCCGCCTTTACGGATAGCGGCGGAATTTTTATCTGGATTGCCACGTCGCTCCGCTCCTCGCAATGACAGCCTCAGCGTTTTTCATGCAGCCTGCTAGAGCGTTTTCGACAAAGATCGAGTCACCTGAAACGCTCTAAGGCCAAAATCGCCAAAGGCCAAAATCGGACTTGCTCCCGCTAAAAAAGCGTTCCAACATAAGAGTCAGCGCCAGAAACCGGTTTTTACAAAGCCGGATGGTTTTGTTGCGCATCATGATCGCCGGAAAACGGCAGCAAGAGGGAGTTTCCATGACAGCGTTTGGTTTTTCATTGTCCCGAGGTGCCAGGCGCGGCGCGCTTCTGGCCGCAGCGGCCCTGCTTTTGGGCACGACCAGCCTTTCCGCCAAAACCCTGGTCTATTGCTCGGAAGGCTCGCCGGAGAACTTCACCCCCGCGATCAACACCACCGGCACAAGCTTTGACGCCGCCCGCCCGGTTTATGATCAGCTCGTGCTGTTCGAGCGTGGCTCGACCAAGGTTATCCCCGGCCTCGCCGAAAGCTGGGTGGTGTCGGATGAAGGTAAAACCATCACCTTCAAATTGAGGAAGGGCGTGAAATTCCATTCCAATGCCAGTTTCAAGCCGACGCGGGATTTCAACGCCGATGACGTCATCTGGTCGTTCGAGCGGCAATGGAAGGCAGACCATGCTTACGCCAAGGTCTCCGGCGGCAAATATGATTATTTTGCCGATATGGACATGGATAAATTGCTCGATACCTTGACGAAAACCGATGATTACACCCTCGTGATGAAGCTCAAGGAGCCGAATGCGCCGATGCTGGCGAACCTTGCGATGGATTTTGCCACGATCCATTCCAAAGAATATGCCGATATGCTCGATAAGGCAGGCAAGAAGGAGCAGATGGACCAGCAGCCGATCGGCACCGGCCCCTTCTCCTTCGTCGCCTACCAGAAGGATGCCGTTATCCGCTATAAAGCCAACCCGGCCTATTGGGGCGAAAAGGCGCTGGTGGATGACCTCGTCTACGCCATCACGCCAGACCCGACGGCCCGTTATTCCAAGCTCAAGGCGGGTGAATGCCATTTCATGATCGCGCCGCGCCCGGCTGATATTGCTGAAATGCAGAAAGACCCGGCGCTGAAAATCATCAACCAGTCGGGCCTCAATATCGCCTATTGGGCGTTCAACGTGTCGAAGCCGCCCTTCGACAAGAAGGAGGTGCGTCAGGCGATGAATATGGCGATTGATAAGGCCGCCATCATCAAGGACGTTTATCTCGGTGCCGGGCAGGCGGCGAAAAACCTCATTCCGCCAACCCTCTGGGGCTATAATGATGCGGTGAAGGATTATGCCTATGACCCCGCAAAGGCCAAAGAGCTTCTCGCCAAGGCGGGCGTCACCACCCCGCTCGACATCGACCTCTGGTATATGCCGGTGCAGCGCCCCTATAACCCCAATGCCAAGCGCATCGCCGAAATGATGCAGGCAGACCTTGCCAAGGTTGGCATCAATGCCAAGCTCGTCACCTTCGAATGGGGTGAATATAGAAAGCGCGCCCAGCAGGGTGAGCACACCACTGCCCAGCTTGGCTGGACGGGCGATAACGGCGACCCGGATAATTTCTTCTTCCTGCGCGGCTGCTCCGGCGCGCGCGCCGGCGGGCAGAACATCACCAAATGGTGCAACAAGGAGTTCGACGAGATGCTGGTGAAGGCGCGCAGCCTTTCAGATCCGGCGGAACGCGCGAAGCTTTACGAGAAAATGCAGCTCATCCAGAAGGAGGAGGCGCCCGATCTCACCATCGCGCATTCGGTGGTTTATGAGGCGATGCGCAAGGAGGTCGAAGGTTTCAAGCAAGGCCCGCTCGGCTCGCATCACTTCAAGGGTGTCAGCCTGAAATAAGCTGAAGGGGCGCGGGAAGCCGCGCCCCTTTTTGTTGCAGGATGTGAGCACAAGCCAGAGCCCCGAATGCTGAAGTTTTTTCTCACCCGCGTGGCTTTGACCCTGCCAACCTTTCTGGCCTTGATGTTTCTCACCTTCATCGCCATCCGCCTTGTGCCGGGTGACCCGGTTGAGGTGCGGGTGGGCGAGCGTGGCATTTCGCCCGAGCGACTCGCGCATTTCCGCCATGAACTGGGGCTTGATCAGCCGATCTGGAAACAGTTTTTCGATTATGTCCGGGCCTTGCTGCATGGTGATTTCGGCGTCTCGCTCTCGACCAATGCCCCGATCCTGCACGAATTTCTCGCGCTTTTTCCGGCGACGATCGAACTCTCCTTCTGCGCCATGCTGCTTGCCATTCTCATCGGCATTCCGGCGGGGGCGGTGGCGGCGGTCAAGCGCGGGAGCCTCTTTGATCAAACCTTGATGGGGCTTTCGGTTGCAGGCTTCTCTATGCCGATTTTCTGGTGGGGTCTTCTTCTGATTATGGTGGTGGCGGAGGGCTGGGGCCTCACCCCGGTTTCGGGCCGCATTGATCTCATTAAATTCTATATCGAGCCTGTCACCGGCTTCATGACGATTGACGCTTTGCTTTCCGGGCAGAAGGGCGCGTTCGCCGATGCGCTGCATCATCTCGTCCTGCCTGCCATCGTGCTCGGCACCGTGCCGCTCGCCACCATCGCGCGCATGACACGCTCGTCCATGCTCGAGGTTCTCAGCGAGGATTATGTGCGCACCGCGCGCGCCAAGGGCCTCTCGCCGTTTCGCGTCATCGGCCTTCATGCCCTGCGCAACGCGCTGATCCCGGTTGTGACAGTGATTGGCCTTTCGATCGGCGGCCTGCTTGCGGGCGCGGTGTTGACGGAGACGATCTTCTCCTGGCCGGGCATTGGCAAATGGCTCATTGAAGCGATCGGGCGGCGCGATTATCCGGCTCTGCAAGGCGGGGTGATGCTGGTGTCGAGCGTGGTTATTCTTGTCAATCTTGGCGTTGACCTTCTTTACGGCGTCATCAACCCGCAGATCCGCCATGGCCGCTGAAGCGCTCCCCCTTGAACAGGCAGCACCACCGGGGCCTTTTGCCGCGTTCTGGGCGGCGTTTTCCGAAAACAAGGGTGCGGTTTTCGGGCTTATCGTCATTCTCGCGATCATCCTTGTCGCGGTTCTGGCGGATTTTATCGCGCCCTATCATCCCAATGAGCAGTTCCGGGATTTTGTGCGCCTCCCCCCCGTCTGGGCGGAGGGTGGAACGTGGCGCTTCATCCTCGGCACGGACGGCCTCGGGCGGGACATGCTCTCGCGGCTGATTTACGGCGCGCGGATTTCGCTCTTCATCGGCTTTGCGGTGATGAGCGTGTCGTTTCTTCTGGGGATCCTTCTGGGGCTGGCGGCGGCCTATTATCGCGGCATCACGGATACCATCATCACCCGTTTGATGGATCTGATCATGGCGGTGCCAAGCCTCGTTCTGGCTATTCTGGTGGTGGCGGTTCTTGGCCCCAATCTTTTGAACACCATTGTCGCCGTCACCATCGTTTATCTGCCGCGCTATGTGCGCCTCGTGCGTGCATCCGCCATCACCGAGCTTTCGAAAGAATATGTCATCGCCGCGCGGGTCATCGGCGTGAAGCCCTTGCGCCTGATGCTGGTGACGGTTCTCCCCAATTGCCTCGCCCCGCTCATCATTCAGGCGGCGCTTGGCGTTTCGGATGCTATTCTCGAAGCAGCGGCGCTTGGCTTTCTCGGCCTTGGCGCGCAGCCGCCGCTCTCCGAATGGGGGACGATGCTGGCCGATAGCCGCGAATTCATCCGCTCCAACCCCTGGCTCGTGACCTTGCCCGGCATCGCCATCCTCATCACCGTGGTCTCGATCAACCTGCTGGGCGACGGGTTGCGCGATGCGCTCGACCCCAAGATGCGGAGATCGTGATGCCCCTGCTCGATATCCGCAATCTTTCGGTTGATTTTGTCACGCGCGGCGGCTTGTTCCGCGCGGTGGACGGGGTTGATATCGCGGTTGATGCCAATGAGGTTCTGGCGATCGTCGGCGAATCCGGCTCCGGCAAATCGGTCGCGATGCTGGCGGTGATGGGGCTTCTGCCCTGGACGGCGCGGATTTCCGCCGATGCCATGCTGTTCAACGGTCAGGATTTGCAAAAGCTCAGCCCGAAGGCGCGGCGCGGCATCATTGGCAAAGAGATCGCGATGATCTTTCAGGAGCCGATGACCTCGCTCAACCCCTGTTTCACCGTCGGGTTCCAGATCGGCGAGGTGCTCGCCGTTCATATGGGGATGGACAGGGCGGCGCGGCGCGCAAGGGCGGTGGAGCTTCTGGCGGAGGTTGGCATCACCGACCCCGAGCGCCGGGTTTCCGCCTTCCCGCACCAGCTTTCGGGCGGCACCAGCCAGCGCGTCATGATCGCCATGGCGCTCGCCTGCAAGCCGAAACTCCTCATTGCCGATGAGCCGACGACCGCGCTCGATGTGACGATCCAGGCGCAGATTCTCGACCTCCTCCTCAAGCTCCGGCAGGAAAATGGCATGGGTCTTGTGCTCATCACGCATGATATGGGCGTTGTTGCCGAAACGGCGGACAGGGTTATTGTGCAATATGCCGGCCAGCAGGTGGAAACCAACAAAACCGCCGCGCTTTTTGCAGCGCCGCATCACCCTTATACGGCGGCCCTGCTCGCGGCCTTGCCCGAACGCGCGACCGAGCGCCGCTTACCTGCGATTTCCGGCATGGTGCCGGGGCAGTTCAACCGGCCCACCGGCTGCCTTTTTGCGCCGCGCTGCGCCTTCGCGGAAGCTGCTTGCGAAGCCGGTAAACCACCGCGCGTGATGATCGAGGGCGGCACCGCGCTTTGCCTCAAACCGCTTGGGCGATCACTGGAGGCCTGCGCATGACCATCGTGCTCGATGCGCAAAATTTGAAGCGTGATTATGCGGTCAAGCGCGGGTTTTTTGCAGCTCCTGCCAGCGTCAAGGCGCTCGCGGGCGTCTCCTTCACGCTCGAAGCGGGAAAAACTTTGGCGATTGTCGGGGAATCCGGCTCGGGGAAATCGACCCTTGCCCGTCTTCTCACGCTGATCGAGCGGCCCACGACGGGGCGCCTCATCCTCAACGGCGTTGATGTCGCAACGGCGGACCAGGCGATGCGCGACACCATGCGCCGCGATGTGCAGATCGTGTTCCAGAACCCCTATGGCTCGCTCAACCCGCGCCAGAGGGTGGGGGACGCGCTCGAAGAGCCTTTGCGCGTCAATACCGATATGCCCGCTTCAGAGCGGGCGGAGGCGGCGCGTGCGATGATGGCGCGGGTGGGGCTAAGGCCGGAGCATTATGACCGCTACCCGCATATGTTTTCCGGCGGGCAGCGCCAGCGCATCGCCATTGCCCGCGCGCTCATGCTGCGGCCGAAAATCCTCGTGCTCGATGAGCCGGTTTCTGCGCTCGATGTCTCGATCCGGGCGCAGGTTCTGAACCTTCTTGCGGAATTGCAGGAGGAATTCGGCCTTGCTTATGTCTTTGTCAGCCATGATCTCACAGTGGTGAAACACATCGCCCATGAGGTGATGGTGATCTATCTTGGCCATGCGGTCGAGATCGGCCCGGCAAAGGCGGTGTTTGCCGCGCCGCAGCACCCTTATACCCGCGCGCTTCTATCCGCGACACCGAGCACCGAGCCGCAGCATAAAAAGGAGCGCATCGTGCTCATGGGTGAATTGCCCTCGCCGTTTGATCCGCCCTCCGGCTGCGCCTTTCACCCGCGCTGCCCCATCATGGTCACGCGTTGCATGATCGACGCGCCAGACCTTGAAGACAAGGGCGCGCAGAAGGTTGCCTGCTGGCAGGTATGATCAGGCAGTGTGCGCCGCCCGCCCCTCGAACTTTGCGCTCAGCCAGCGGCAGACGACATAAAACACCGGCGTGAACACAAGCCCGAAAAGCGTCACGCCGATCATGCCGGAAAACACGGCGATGCCGAGGGATTGCCGCATTTCCGCGCCCGCGCCTTCCGCCACCACCAAGGGCACCACGCCGAGAATGAAGGCGAGCGAGGTCATGAGGATCGGCCGCAGCCGGGTTCTCGCGGCGGCGATGGCAGCCTCGACGCGGGTTTTGCCCTCATCCTCCGCCTGTTTGGCGAATTCGACGATGAGGATGGCGTTTTTCGCCGCCAGCCCCACCAGAACCACCAGGCCGATATCGACAAGGATATTGCGGTTCAGCCCCGCGATCTCAACCCCGATCATCGCGGCAAGAATACACATCGGCACGATGAGGATGACGGAAAACGGCAATATCCAGCTTTCATACAAAGCCGCGAGCAGCAGATAAACAAAGACCACGGCCAGAGTGAAGGCGATAACCGAGGTATTGCCGACGAGCTTCTCCTGCAGCGCGATTTCCGTCCACTCAAAACCAAACCCCTCAGGCAGCCGCTCGCGCGTGATTTTCTCGATCGCGGCAATGCCCTCGCCGGAGGAATAGCCGGGGGCGAGCGCAACCTGCACCTCCGCCGCCGGGTAAAGATTATAGCGCGGCACCCTGTAAGCGCCGGTAATGTCGCTGAAGGTGGCGATTGCGCCGATCGGCACCATATCGCCCGAGGCGTTGCGGGTTTTCAGGCTCGCCACATCATTGAGCGTGAGGCGATAGGGGTTATCGGCCTGCGCGGTGACGCGGTAGGTGCGGCCCAGAACGTTGAAATCATTGACGAAGGATGAGCCCATGTAAATCGAGAGCGTATCGAAAATCCGCCCCACCGGCACGCCCAGCATTTCGGCCTTCGTGCGGTCGATATCCGCGTAAACCTGCGGCGTTCTGGTGTTGAAGAGGGTGAAGGCCTGCAAAATCCCCGGCACCAGCCCAGCAGAACCGGCCACAACCCAGGTCGCGCCTTCCAGCGCCGCAAGCCCCCGCCCGCCGCGATCCTGCACATAGCCCTTGAGGCCGCCACCGGTGCCGATGCCCGGCACGGCGGGCGGCTCGATCACCAGCGCGAAGGCCTCGCCGATAGCGAACATCTGCCCGCGCAGATCGCGCAAAATGCCGCCCGTCGTCAGGCCCGCACCGACCCGCGATTTGAAATCAGTGAGGCGCACGAAAATCACGCCGCTATTGGGGGCATTGGTGAAGGTTGCGCCATCGAGCCCCACGAAGGCCACGGAATCCTTCACGCCGGGGCGCGATTGCAGGATATCGGAGGCGCGGCGGATCACAGCATCCGTGCGCTCCAGCGAGGCACCGGGCGGAAGCTGCATGGCGACGATGAAATAGCCCCGGTCAAGCTGCGGGATCAGCGCGGTTGGTATCGCGCCAAGCTGCACCCCGGTGAGGCCGATCAAGCCGCCATAAACCACCAGCATCAGCACAAGAAAGCGGATCGCCCGCCGCGTCACCCCGGCATAGCCGCGCGAGAGCCAGTCAAACCCGGCATTGAACCACGCAAAAAACGCGTTGACCGGCCTCATCAAGCTGCTGTGATGCTCATCCTTGCGGTGCGGCTTCAACAAAACCGCCGCAAGCGCGGGCGAAAGCGTGAGCGAGACGAAGGCGGAAATTGCGGTCGAGGCCGCAATCGTGATCGCGAATTGCCGGTAGAACGAGCCTTGCAACCCGGTGATGAAGGCGGTGGGGATGAACACCGCGCAGAGAACCAGCGCGATGGCGATGAGCGCGCCGCCCACCTCATCCATGGTTTTATGCGCCGCCTCCTTGGGGGAAAGCCCTTCAGCAAGGTAGCGCTCGACATTTTCCACCACGACGATAGCGTCATCCACCACGATGCCGATCGCGAGAACCAGCCCGAACAGCGAGAGCGTGTTGAAGGAAATGCCCACCGCGCTCATCACCAGAAACGTGCCGACGAGCGAGATGGGGATGGCAATGATGGGGATAACCGCCGCCCGCCAGGTTTGCAGGAACAGGATGACCACCACAACCACCAGCAAAACCGCCTCCAGCAAGGTTGTGATGACGGCATCCACCGATTCCTGAATGAATTCCGTGGGGTTATAAACCACCGCATAGCCGACCCCGGCGGGGAAGCTCCCTGAAAGCCGCGCCATTTCGGCCTTGAGATCATCCGAGGTTTTCAGCGCATTCGAGCCGGGGCGCTGGAAAACGCCGATCGCGACCGCGTTCTTGTTGTTGAGATACGCGTTGATGCCATAATCCTGGCTGCCAAGCTCCACCCGCGCGACATCACGCACGCGCACCACGCCATTTTCATCCGAGCGGATGATGATGTTTGAAAATTCCTCGACACTCGTCAAGCGCCCCAAAGTCTGCACGGAAAGCTGGAACCCGCCGGGGGAGGAAGCCGGCGGCTGGTTGATCGACCCCGCCGCCACCTGCACATTCGCGGCGCGCAACCCGGCGACCACCTCGCTCGCCATCAGGTTGCGGGCGGCAACCCGCGCCGGGTCAAGCCAGATGCGCATCGAATAATCGCGCGCGCCGAACACCAGCACATTCCCCACCCCGTCCACGCGGGTCAAAGCATCCTTGACGTAGAGCGTGGCGTAATTGGAGATATATTGCTGATCCCGGCTGCCATCGGGCGAGATCATGTGGATGACCATCATCAGGTCGGGCGAGGATTTGCGCACCGAAACGCCGAGCCGCCGCACATCCTCGGGCAGGCGCGGCTCGGCTGCCGCAACGCGGTTCTGCACCAGAACCTGCGCCTGATCGATATCGGTGCCGGGCTTGAACACCACATTGATCGAAACCCGGCCATCCCCGGTCGATTGCGAGGAGATGTAGAGCATGTCATCCACCCCGTTCACCTCCTGCTCGATGGGGGTGGCGACGGTGGCGGCGATCACCTCCGAGGAAGCGCCGGGATAGGCCGCCGTGATATTGACGGTGGGGGGCGCGATTTCCGGATATTCGGAAATCGGCAGGGCGCGCTGCGCGATCACCCCGGCAATGGTCAGGAGAACCGAAAGAACGGTGGCGAAAATCGGCCGATCAATGAAAAAATGCGGAAACCGAACCATAAGCCACCTTTTTGCCGGATCACCAACTTGTTAAGCGTCAAAACCAAGCCAGTGAAATTACGGCACCGGCTTGATCTCGCCCGGCATGGGCGAAACCACCCCGCCCGGCCGCACCAGCGGGCTTGCTATGCCGTTGATGATCACCTTGTCCGTTGCCGAAAGCCCCGCGCGCACCACGCGCAAGCCTTCCGCAATCGGCCCCAGCGTGACGGGTTTTGGAATGACCTTGTTCTCCGGCCCCAAAGTGAACACCACCTTGTTGATCTGATCGGAGATGATGATGGCGTCCGGCACCAGAAACACCTCCGCCTCGCCGCCATAAAGCTGCATGCGCCCGAAGGTGCCGGGCGTGAGGAACTGATCCTTGTTGTCCAGAACCGCGCGGGCGCGGATCGTGCCGGAGCGGGCATTGATCTGGTTATCGATGAAGTCCATCTTGCCCTCGTGTTCATACGCGCGCTCATCAGCGAGCTTCACACGCACGAGGCTGCCGACATCGCGCCCGGTTTTCTGCCCGCCCGCCTGCATCAAACGCGAATAGCGCAGGAAATCCGCCTCCGACGCCTCGAATACGAAGGCGATGGGGTCCTGGCTGATGATGGTGGTGAGAAGCGTTGTTGCGCTTTGCCCGCCGCTGACGAGGTTGCCGATATCGACCTTCTTGTCGGAAATCCGCCCGGAAATCGGGGCGCGAACCTCCGTCCATTCGAGGTTGAGCGCCGCGATCTTCAGGCTCGCCTCCGCCGCCTGCTGGCTTGCACGCGCGGCAGCGAGGTTGGCGCGGCGCTGGTCGAGCTCGCGCGCGGTGATGGTGCGGTTCTGTGTCATGCCCTCGGCACGATCCATCTCGTTTTCCGCGAGCGCGACCTGCGCCTTCGTGCGGTCGAGCTCCGCCTGCGCGGCCTCAAGGCTCAGCACGAAGGGGCGCTTGTCGATGCTGAACAGCTTGTCACCCTTCGTTATGCTCTGCCCGTCCCTGAAATGAATATCCTCGATGAAGCCGGAAACGCGGGCGCGCACCTCGACCTGCTCGCGCGCCTCGAACCGCCCGGTATATTCATCCCAGAGCGTGATTTTGCGTAAAAGCGGGCTGGCGACGCTCACCGGCGGGGCAGGGGGTGCGCCTTGCGCCAGGGCAAGCCCCGGCACCACGCTGATGGCGAAAAGCCCGGCGAACAGGCGAGAGGGGGAAAGGCTTCGGGGCAACGAGACACGCGGCAAGGGGCACTCCCGTTTGATGAGAACGAATCTCCCAACAAATAACGCTTTTGCGGCGAATGGCCAGCCGCAAAAGCGGGAATGGGCAAAGCTTATACAATCATCGTCTTCACGCTGATATTGCCATGGGTTGCATGTGAATAGGGGCAAACCACATGCGCGCGGCTGGTGAGATCCTCTACCTCCGCTTTGCTCAAGCCCGGCACATGCACATCAAGCTCCACCGCGATGCCAAACCCCTTGCCATCATCGCGCGGGCCGATGCCAACCTTCGCGCCAACGCGGGTTGCTTCGGGGAGTTTCTGCTTTGACTGGCCGGCGACATATTTCATTGCGCCGAGAAAACACGCCGAATAACCGAGCGCGAAAAGCTGCTCCGGGTTGGTGCCGGGGCCGCCCGGCCCGCCGAGTTCCTTCGGCGTCACGAGCTTGTGCGTGATGGACTTGTCAGCCGTTTCACTCACACCATCGCGCCCGCCGGTTGCCGAGGCTTCTGCCGTATAGAGAATTTTCATTGTGATGATCCTGTCAAGGTTGACGATGCGATTTAAATTGCGCACAATTCAATTGTTGTCAATATAAAATCCCGTTCTTTTCTCTGCGCGCAGCTTGATCCTGATGCCGCCTCTGGTCAAAACTGTGCGAAAATTTCAAGCGATCCGTCCTCTGATGAAAGCGAAAGGCACCATGCCTGCCACCTCCCAAAGCCCCGTGACGCTGGATAACGCCCTGTGCTTTCACCTTTACGCAGCCTCGCACGCGATGACGCGGGTTTATCGCCCGCTTCTGACGAGGCTGGGCCTGAGCTACCCGCAATGGCTGGTGCTGATGGCGCTCTGGCAGCAGGACGGGCAATCGGTGCGGGCGCTGGGTGAGAGGCTGCTGCTCGATTCGGGCACGTTAAGCCCGCTGCTGAAACGCCTCGAAAAGGCAGGGCTTGTCGCAAGGTCGCGCGTTGCGGCGGATGAACGGCAGCTCGATATCCGCCTCACGCAAGCGGGGCAGGCGCTGCAAAGCGAGGCTGCAACAATCGGGCAGGCGATACTGGCTGCAACAAGGCTCACCCCCGCCGCCTGCGGGCTGCTGGTGCAGGATCTTGAGCGGTTGATCCGGCAACTGGCCTCTGCCCGCGCCTGATCCGGGAAAAGGCATGGCGCGAACAGCGCCATGCCGTATGCTGTCAGATCGTGTTCTTGCCCATTTCCGCCGCGATATACTCCGCCTGCCGGATGGCGAGCGCGACGATGGTCAAGGTCGGGTTTTCCGCGCCGCCGGTGGTGAATTGTGAACCATCCGAAACAAAGAGGTTCTTGATATCATGCGCCTGCCCGTATTTGTTCACAACCCCGTCCTTCGCCTTCTCGCTCATGCGGTTGGTGCCGAGGTTATGGGTTGAGGGATAGGGCGTGGTGGGGAAGGTGCGGGTCGCGCCGACGGATTCGTAAATCGCCTTGCCCTGACCATAGGCGTGGTTGCGCATGGCGATATCATTGGCGTGATCATCGAAATGCACGCTCGCCACCGGCATGCCATATTTGTCCTTCGCCTTGGCATCAAGCGTGATGCGGTTGCTTTCCTGCGGCATATCCTCACCCACGATCCACATCCCCGCCATATTTTCATAGGAATCAAGCGCGGTGGTGAATTCGCGGCCCCAATGGCCGGGGTCGAGGAAGGCTGCCATGAAAGGAAGGCCGAGCGAAAGGGTTTCAAGCTCATAACCACCCACGAACCCGCGTTTGGGGTCGTGGATCGCCTCATCGCGCACGATGCCCGCCATGGTTGTGCCGCGATACATGCGCACCGGCTTGTCGAACACGGCGTAAACCGAGCCCGTCATGTGCCGCATGTAGTTTTTGCCCACCTGCCCGGAGGAATTGGCGAGCCCATCCTTGTAGGTGGAGGAGGCGGAGTTGAGGAGAAGGCGCGGGCTTTCGATCGAGTTGCCGGCAACGCAGACAATACGCGCCTTCTGCTTCACCAGCGCCCCGGTTTTATCGGCATAAACCACGCCGTTCACCTTGCCTTTGGCGTCGTGCTCGATGCGGATGACCTGGCTCTCGGGCCGCACTTCGAGCTTGCCGGTGGCTTCCCCCTTCGGAATTTCAGCAACAAGGGTTGACCATTTCGCCCCCGATTTGCAGCCCTGAAAGCAGAAGCCGATCTGCTGGCAGGCGCCGCGCCCGTCCCGCTCCTGCGAATTGATCGCCATATTGCCGGTATGGACGTCCTTGTAGCCGACCTTTTTCGCCCCGGCTTCCAGCACCTTGAAGTTGTTGTTGCCGGGCAGGCCGGGGATATTGTTGGTGCGGGTCACGCCCATTCTTGTTTCGGCCCTGGCGTAATAGGGTTCAAGCTCTTTGAGGGTAATCGGCCAATCGAGCAGGTTCGCGCCCTTGAGCGCGCCGTAAACCGTTTTTGTTCTGAATTCATGCTCCTGAAAGCGCAACGAGGCCCCGGCCCAATGCACGGTCGAGCCGCCCACCGCCTTCACGATCCAGGCGGGGAGGGTGGCAAAATCCTTCGCCACCCGCCATGTGCCGCTGGTGGTGCGCATATCCGTCCAGGCGAGCTGGGTGAAGGAGGCCCATTCATCATTGATGAAATCCTCCGTCTCGTGGCGTTTGCCCGCCTCAAGAATGACAACCTTGACGCCCTTGAGCGCGAGTTCCGTGCCCAACGTGCCCCCGCCCGCGCCCGAACCGACGATCACGACAACCGAATCATCATTGAGATCAAATTTTGCAGCCATGGTGTTTCTCCCGAAAAACGTGTTTTTTGATTTAGATGGGCAATGATCTGGCGATTTTATGCGCGAGGCAGCAAATGCCGCTCGCTCAGAGCCATTTCAGATCATTGAAGCCACGATTGATGTAGCCGCCATGGATCGCGCTTTCGCCCTCATAGCCGAAGAGCGGCCAAAGCTCCTTCTGGTTATAAAGGCTGACGACGAGCGTGCCGCGCACCGCCTGGAAGAACGGCGTTGTCTCGATCGCTTTGAGCAAGGCCACGCGTTCCGCCTCCCAGCCCACAGCGGCATAAGGCACGCGGTGTTTCGCGCTCGCGCTTTTATCGAGCGCGGCAACCCCGGTTTCGATCAGCGTTTTGGTTTTGGGGTCGGTTCCGGCCTTGGCATCAAAGCTCTTCACGCCTTCGGCGTAGAACCGGTCGGCCAGCCGGTCATGCGGGTAGATGTCGCGCGCCAGCTTGATGAGGGTGCGCATGGTTTCCGGCTTGAGGTTTTTTGCCTCCAGCCCCCAGGCTTCCCCCTGATTGATGAGCGCGGTGCCGGAAATGATGATGGTGCTGACAGCGGCGGTTTGTGCCAGAAAATCCCGCCGGTTCGGCGCAGATGCGGGGGGGGTTTTATGGGTCATGACAATCCTCCTTGATCGTTTCGGGTCGTTTTTTGCTTAAGGCTGGTGAAGCTGCTTTATTTTCTTGTTTTATCGCATTTTCTTCACGCGAACCGGTATCCACTTCGCTTGAAAATGCTCTAACGATAGCGGCCATGCTTCTGTAAAACCTCGATTTTATACCCGTCCGGGTCACTCACGAAAAAGAACCTGGCGAGAAGCGCCCCCTCCCTGAAAAATTCCTTGACCGGGTTGGGGTTGAGCCCGGCAGCGGTGAAACGGGCATGCTCGGCCTCAAGATCATCCACCGCAAAGGCGATATGCCCATAGCCATCACCAGGCGCGTAAGGCTCGCTCCGGCCATGATTGATGGTGAGTTCCACCTCGAAATCAGCAGCCGCATTGCGCAGGTAAACCAGCGTGAAACCGTCAAAGGCGAAGCGCTCGGCCACATCGAGCGCGAAAGCGGTTTTGTAAAACGCAACCGAGCGTGCCTCCTCCAGCACGCGGATCATCATGTGGATGGCTTTGGCCATAGGCACTCCTGCTTCAAATCAAGATCAGGGCGCGATAGGGGAAGCTCCGCGCCGCATTGCTGAGGGAAGGGCAAAACCGCGTTCCTGCCGCTGTAGAGGGCCGGTGGCTGGATTATGTTCGGGCCTTGAACCATTCCCGCCCCTCTCGCATCACGATTGTCAGGCTAGAGCGTTTTCCGATCAAGTGGTTGCCGGTTGATCGAAGAAAATGCGATAAAAACAAGAACATAGAGCGGCCGACCTGATTCAATCAGGCCGGAAACCGCTCTAGAGCGTTTCCGGCGAAGATTGAATCACCTGAAACGCTCTATCTTCTTGTTTTGACGCAATTCCTAAACGCGAAACCGATTTCCACTTTCGCTAGAATTGCTTTAGACGCTTCGGGCCACAGACGGGTAGTATTGTGCTACTACAGCGGCTGGTTTTGGAAAAAATCCGGGCTTTGGTGTGCCGGAACGATCCGTTTATCGCGCAGCGAGTTTGCGCAACGGCGCGGCGCTTTCAACCAGCTGGAAATCCCGCGCTGCTTCGCGCGCCAGGTTTTGCGCAAAACCGGGCTGCTGGTTCACCTCGGATATGTAGGTGAGGCAGGCGCAGCGCAAAAGCGAGGTGAAATTTGTCACCTCGCCCTCAAAATCAAGGATTTCATCGTGTAGCTTCGATAAAAACCGCCCGAGGCTCAAACCCTGCACGGCGGCGATCTCTTCCAACGTGCTCCAGAATGCGGCTTCGAGCCGGATGGAGGTGGCGTGCCCTCCAAGCCGCACCGAGCGCGTTTCCGAGCGATAACGCTCCGGCTTGACCTCGACAAACATCCGGCACATGGTCCAACCCGTCTTCTGGTGTCCACCCAATATGTCAGCAGGATTATGGCGATTTATTCCCTGCCTTTCCTGAAGGCTAATCCTGTTTTTTGCGGCTGTAAACGCCTCTTTTCAGGACAGAATACCAAAGAGTCATTTTCTTGTGCCCTCTGGTATTCGTCTCGATTGCGTCGCTGCGCGCAATGATGTTTTCCGCAATGACTCCCTCCTCTGTCATTCCCGACAAGGCGAAGCCTTGAGCGGGAATCCAGTCTTTCTTCCTGCCAACACCTAGAGCGTTTCCGGCGAAGATTGAATCACCTGAAACGCTCTACTCTCAAGTTTTGACGTAATTCCGGACGCGAAACCGGTTCCCACTTTCGCTGGAATTGCTCTAGCAGGCTGCTGAAAAACGCCAAGGCCGTCATTGCGAGGAGCGTAGCGACGCGGCAATCCAGATAACATTTCCGCCGCTGTCCTCAGAGTTGGCAAAAGCGGAAGAAAGAATCTGGATTGCTTCCCGCCACGCTTCGCTCGCGGTCGCAATGACGGGGGCAGGAACCGCCTTTTTCAACAGCCTGCTGAAACGTTTCCGACAAGGATCGAGCCGCCTGAAACGCTCTGTCTCCCTGTTGTGACACAATTCCGGACGCGAAATCGCTGCCCACCCCCGCCTTCGCGGGGACAAGCTTTCGCTGGAATTGCTCTAAAGAGTCATTTTTAATGGCCTTTGATATCAGTCAGGTCGAAAACCCTCCAACCCGTTGATGCAGGATACAGGCATGATCGCGCCATGACCATCCCCAATGCGCTGACACTTCTTCGCCTCTTTCTCATCCCCGTCATCGTGGTGATGATCGACGGACGGCGCTTTGATCTGGCGTTTTACACCTTCACGCTTGCCGGGCTCACGGATGGGCTCGATGGGTTTATCGCGCGGCGCTTCAACCAGAAAAGCGAGATCGGCGCGTATCTCGATGCCCTGGCCGACAAATCCCTCATTGCAGCGAGCTTCATCGCGCTGCTGGCGGTTGGCATCATGCCCTATTGGCTCGTGGTTCTGGTGATTTTCCGCGACCTTTTGATCGTGGGGGCCGTTATCATCGCCTGGCTGCTCGATAACCCGATCCCCATCGAACCTTTGATGATCAGCAAATGCAACACGGCGGCGCAGCTTGTCGGGCTTGCCTACACGCTCGCGGCGGGGGCTTTTTTCTGGCAGATGCCTTTGGTTCATGCGAGCCTGCATGCCATCATCGCGCTCTTGACCATTCTTTCCGTCGCGGCCTATTTCATGCGCTGGTTCCGGCATATGGCAGAAAACCCCGAGTAATACCAAAGGCCCCGGATGCTGACGCATAGGCCTTTGAAGGATCTGGGGCCTTTGAAGACCCTGAATTGATCAAATGCAGCCAATGGCTTGATCAATTCAGGACAGAACACCAAAGAGTCATTATCAATGACCTTTGGTATAACCCCAACCCCGAGCGCATTCATGAGTCTCAAACGGCAAATCAGCTTCTGGCTCGCCTGTCTTGCCGGGTTTTCGCTGTTTCTTTATCTGTTTTCAGCCATTCTCACGCCCTTTGTCGCGGCTTTCATTCTGGCTTACCTGCTGGATCCTCTGGTGGACAGGCTGGAAAGGCTGCACCTCTCGCGGCTCACCGCCACCTGCCTTGTGCTGATGCTCTTCGTGCTTTTATTCGTGGTGCTGCTGCTGGCGGCGGCGCCTTTGCTTCTGAACCAGCTTTCGGCCTTCATCGCGCGTGTGCCGAGCTATGCCGCAAAATTGCAGATGCTGATGAGCGAATATGGCGGCCCGCTTTTCGAGCGTTTCGGCGGTGAGGAACGCCTGAAGGAGGTGCAGGCCTCGCTGACGAGCGGCATGGGGGAGGGGGCGAAATGGCTCGCCGGTCTGGTAAGTTCGCTGCTTTCGGGCGGGCAGGCGATCATCGGCGTGTTTTCGCTGCTGGTTCTCACCCCCATCATCGCGTTTTACGTCATCCTGGACTGGGATCACATGATCAGCCGCATCGATGGCTGGCTGCCCTTGCAGCATAGAAGCGTGGTGCGCCAGCTTGCCGGCGAGATGGATCGCTCGGTTGCCGCCTTCCTCAGGGGGCAGGGGCTGATCTGCCTGCTGCTCGGGCTGTTTTATGCCGTCGGGCTTTCGCTCACCGGTTTGCATTTCGGCTTTCTCATCGGCATCATGGCGGGCATTATCAGCTTTGTTCCCTATGTCGGCTCGCTCACCGGGTTGATTGTGTCGAGCGGGGTGGCGATTGCGCAATTCTGGCCAAATTACGGGATGATCCTTGCCGTGCTCGCGGTATTCGGCATTGGCCAGTTTCTCGAAGGCAATGTTCTGCAACCCAAGCTTCTCGGCAACGCGATTGGCCTCCACCCGGTCTGGCTGATGTTCGCGCTTCTCGCCTTCGGCTCGCTGTTCGGTTTTGTCGGGGTCATGCTGGCGGTGCCGCTTGCCGCCGTCATCGGCGTTCTGGTGCGCTTTGCCTTGGCGCAATATCTCGCAAGCCCCTTGTTCAAAGGGCCCTCCTCATGAAGCCGCAAGGCGGGCCTGCCTTCGCGCATCAGCTTGCCTTGCCGCTGACAAGCGCGCCGCGTTATGGCCGGGCGGATTTTCTGACCGGCAAAGCCAATGCGCTCGCTTTCGAGCAGATCACGCGCTGGCCGCATTGGCTCTCCTCGGCCATGGTGCTCTGCGGGCCGGAGGGGAGTGGAAAAACCCATCTTGGCGCGGTTTTCGCGCAGATTTCCGGCGCGCGGATCATCCGGGGCGATCATATCACGCTTGAAGCCGTGCCACAGCTCGCCCATGGCCCCGCTCTGGTGCTGGAGGATTGTGACCGGTTTTTACCGCAGGAAACCGCCCTGTTCCACCTCCTCAACCTCATCCGCGAAACCGGCACCCATGTGCTGATCACCGCGCGGCTTCAACCCGATCATTGGGGGGTGACAACGCCCGACCTTCTCTCCCGCCTCAGGGCATGCCCGCTGCTTGGCCTTGCCGAGCCGGATGATGCGATGCTGGGCGCGCTCTTCGTCAAGCTTTTCGCGGATCGGCAGGTGGAGGTGGAGGCGAATGTCATCACCTATGCCATGGCCCGCGCGCCGCGCTCCTATGCCGGGGTGATCGGCCTCATCGAGGCGCTCGACCAGCTTTCGCTCACCCGCAAAAAGCCGATCAGCCGCGCGCTTGTCGCGGAATGTCTGGGGCTTGCAGGGTTGGAGGACGAGGAGGCATGAGACGTGTTTCTCCTTGCTTTTTTGACGCCCTGTCGTTCAACTGACATGATATTACGGTAAAAAATGAAAAACAGGGTTTCATCCAGCAAGGCAATTCATTCAACCATGTCGATTTCGCAGGATATCAGCGGTTTGCCGCTGGACGAGCTGGCGCATCACCCCTCGCGCTTCATCAACCGCGAATTGAGCTGGTTGCAATTCAACCGCCGCGTTCTCGATGAAGCGGGCAATATTCTGCACCCTTTGCTGGAACAATTGCGGTTTTTATCGATCTCCGCCACCAATCTTGATGAGTTTTTCATGGTGCGGGTCTCGGGCTTGATCGAGCAGATCCTCGCCGGGTTGCAAACCCCCTCGGATGACGGATTGACGCCGGAACAGGCGCTCCTTCAGGTCAATGCCGAGGTCGAGGCCCTGACGGCGGATCAGCAGGATCGCTGGCGCAAATTGCGGGCGCTGCTGGAAGAGGCGAAAATCCATATCGTCGCGCCGATCGACCTTGGCGAAGGGGATGAAGCCTTCCTGCGCGCGCATTTCATGGCGGCGATTTTCCCCACCCTCACGCCGCTGGCGATTGACCCGGCGCATCCCTTTCCCTTCATCCCCAACCTTGGCTATTCGCTGGCCTTGAGCCTTGCCCGGCAACGGGATGGCCGGGCCCTGCGCGCCCTGATCCGCATGCCGCAAAAGCTCGAACGCTTTATCCGCCTGCCGGATGTGAAGGGCGAGACGCGGTTTATTTTGCTGGATCAGGCGATGACATTGTTCATCCCCATGCTGTTTCCGGGCTATGACCTCAAGGGGTTCGGTGCCTTCCGCATCATCCGTGACAGCGATATCGAGATCGAGGAAGAGGCGGAAGACCTTGTCCGCACCTTCGAGACCATGCTCAAGCAGCGTAAACGCGGCGTCGTCATCAGGCTGGAGCTTGAAGCCTCGATGCCGGATGATTTGCGCCTCTTCGTTGCGCGGGAATTGCGCGTCAAGGCGCATGAAATCTTCGTGATCGACGGCATGATCGGGCTCAGCGACCTCTCCCAGCTTGTGGGGGTGGAGCGGCCGGATCTGAAATTCGTGCCCTATACGCCGCGTTTCCCGGAGCGGGTGCGCGAGCATGGCGGGGATTGTTTCGCCGCCATCCGCCAGAAAGACCTCGTGGTGCATCACCCTTACGAGAGCTTCGACGTGGTGGTGAATTTTCTCGAGCAAGCCGCGCGCGACCCCGCCGTCATCGCCATCAAGCAGACGCTCTATCGCACCTCGGCCAACAGCCCCATCGTGCGCGCGCTTTCGGAGGCGGCGGAGGCGGGAAAATCCGTCACCGCTTTGGTGGAATTGAAGGCGCGCTTTGACGAGGAAGCGAATATCCGCTGGGCGCGCGACCTTGAACGCGCGGGCGTGCAGGTGGTTTATGGCTTCATCGAATTGAAAACCCACGCCAAATTGAGCCTTGTCGTGCGGCGGGAGGCGACGGGGCTCGTGACCTATTGCCATGTCGGCACCGGGAATTACCACCCCATCACCGCGAAAATCTACACCGACCTCTCCTATTTCACCGCGAACCCGATTATCGGACGCGATGTCGCGCGGATGTTCAACTTCATCACCGGCTATGCTGAACCCGCCGCGCTTGAGCGCATGGCGGTTTCACCCGTTACGCTGAAAGCGCGGCTGCTTGAGCATGTCGAGGCGGAAATCGCGCATGCGAAAGCGGGCAAACCGGCGATGATCTGGGGCAAATGCAATTCGCTGGTGGACCCGGTGATCATCGACGCGTTTTACCGCGCGAGCCAGGCCGGGGTGCAGATTGACCTTGTCATTCGCGGTATCTGCTGCCTGCGGCCCGGCATTCCGGGGTTTTCGGAGAATATCCGCGTCAAATCGATCATCGGGCGTTTTCTCGAACATGCGCGCATCTATGCCTTCGGCAATGGCTATGGCTTACCGCACCAGAAGGCGATCGTTTACATCTCTTCAGCCGACCTCATGCCGCGCAACCTGGACAGGCGGGTCGAGAGCCTGTGCCCCATCATGAACCCAACGGTGCATGAGCAGGTGTTGTCACAAATCCTCCAGGCCAATCTTCTTGACAATGAACAGAGCTGGCGGGTCTTGCCGGATGGCTCATCCTTGCGCATAACGCCGGGTGAGGGCGAAGACCGTTTCAACGCCCATCGTTATTTCATGACCAACCCGAGTTTGTCTGGCCGTGGCACATCCCTCAAGGCATCAAGCCCCCTCCCGCTCACCAAGAAGCGCCAGCCGAAAGGCTGAGCACAGCGCTGCCACATTGTGCCCATGCCGATAGAAACGCTCTCGCAAGGGCCGGTTGCGGTCATTGATATCGGCTCGAATTCGGTGCGGCTTGTCGCTTATGACAGGCTCTCGCTCGCCCCGGTGCCGATGTTCAACGAAAAAAGCCTCTGCGGGCTGGGCCGCGCCGTGACCATAACGGGGCTTTTGCCCGAGGATGGGCTGGAACAGGCCTATGCCGCCTTGCGGCGCTTTCGCGTGCTCTGCGACCTGATGCAGGTTGAAACGCTGTTCGTTCTGGCGACCGCAGCCGCACGGCAGGCGCAGAACGGCCCGGCCTTCATCGCGCAAGTGCGGGCGATCTTGCGGGCGGATGTCGAGATTCTCGCGGGCGCGGAAGAAGCGCGGCTCGCGGCGTTCGGCGTGCTCTCGGGCATTCACGCGCCGGATGGGTTTGCGGGTGATCTTGGCGGGGGCAGCCTTGAACTCATCGATCTCAAACCCGGCCTTCTGGGCGAACGCGCGAGCCTTGACCTTGGCGGCCTCGCCCTGCGCGACAAAGCCGGGCGCAACCTCAAACGCGCCGGCAGGATCGTGGGGGATGCCTTGCAGGCTCTGCCCTGGCTCAGGGGCGTTGAGGGCCGCGATGTTTACGCGATTGGCGGAACATGGCGCGCGATTGCGCGGCTGCATATGGCCAAAACCGGCTATCCGCTCAATGTCCTGCATGGTTATGCGGTGGATGCCCTGGTGATGGCGGAATTCTGCCGCGACCTTCTCAAGGTTGACATCGAGACCCTGCCTGCAATTTCCGAAATCGCGCGCGAGCGTCGCCCCCTCATCGCCTATGGCGCTTTGGTGCTGGAGGCTTTGCTGCGGCAGGGCGGCGCAGCGCGTTTCGTCGTTTCAACCTCCGGCGTGCGCGAGGGGGTGTTGCGCAGCGCCTTGCCCGCGCGGCTTCACGCCGAAGACCCTTTGCTGGTTGGCGCGCGCGCCCTGAGCGATCTTCACGCCCGTGCCCCCGCTCATGCCGATGACCTGATCGCCTTTACGGATCATTTCGCGGCCTCCGCCATGCCGCATGAAACACCCTTGCAAAAGCGCCTGCGCCACGCCGCCTGCCTTCTCTCCGAACTCGCCTGGCGCGCCAACCCCGATTACCGGGCAGAGGAAGCGGCGCGCGTTGTGGCTTACGCCGCCTTGCCCGCGATTTCGCACCGTGACCGGGCGTTTCTCGCCAGCGTTCAGCACGCGCGCTATGAGGGGTTGACCGAAACCACGCTTCCACCCTTGCGCAACCTGCTCTCCTTGAGCGAAGTGGATGAAGCACGCGCGCTCGGCTGCCTCATTCGCGCCGCCTATAACATTTCGGCCGGGCAGCCGGGCGTTTTGCCCTATACGCCGATCGAGGTGGAAGGCGGGCTCGTTATCCAGAATTTGCCGCCGCGCTACGCCGATCTCAACAATGAGCGCCTTACGGGGCGATTGAGGCAACTCGCCAGAATGCTCGGCCTTGGCTATGCTGTGCGCGTGGGCTGCTGACAAGAGTGTCATTGCGAGCGCAGCGCAGCAATCCAGACTTCGGGCACCATGATAAAAGACTGGATTGCCACGTCCCGTCGCGCTCCGCGCGCCGTTCCTCGCAATGACAGGGCGCCGCTCTAGCAGGCTGTTGAAGAAGCGATTCCTGCCCGCGTCATTGCGACCGCGAGCGAAGCGTGGCGGGAAGCAATCCAGACTTTCTTCCGTTTTTTTGCCGCCTTTGCAAGCAGCGGCAGCATTTTTATCTGGATTGCCACGTCGCTCCGCTCCTCGCAATGACAGCTCCAGCGTTTTTCAACAGCCTGCTTTCGCTGGAATTGCTCTAGAGCGGTTTCCGACCTGATTGAATCAGGTCGGCCGCTCTATCTTCTTGTTTTTATCGCATTTTCTTCGATCAACCGGCAACCACTTGATCGGAAAATGCTCTAGTCCCGCCTTGAGCGCCCCCGGCGCGGGGTTTGGCAGCGCGTCTCGCGGCTTGTCATGCCGGCGAGCCGGGCGGGGAGGGCGGCATTGAGTGCCGCGCGTTCCGCCAGACTCATGGCAAGCCAGCCGCCGATTTCCGCACCCGTGCGCCCGCAGCCGATGCAGAACCCCGTCACAGGATCAATCACGCAGAGCTTGATGCAGGGGCTCACAGAAGGGTCAGGCCGAGAGGACATGAAACACGCGATATGAGAGGAAAAGCGCTGGATGGCCTGGAGCGTTCTTGTTTTTGATGGAATCAAAAACACGCTCTATCTTATTGTTTTATCGCAGTTTCGCTGACGCGGTCCTGCGGTTCGCTTCGCTGACCTTCGGTTCTTCACGCGAACCGGTATCAACGATGCCTGAAAACGCTCTGGAGCATGCGCGATGATGAGCGTTTCGATCATCAGGCTTTTGCCCTTCCTCTTCATCATGCGGTCGCGCTGCTCGATGCGCAAGGCCGCAAGTGTCGCATCATCGGCGGTGTGTCGCACCCGTCATCACGGCGCGGGCCGGAAGGTGAGGGCGTCACCATCCGCCGGGTGCGAGGGGCGCGGGCGCTTCATCATGCGATAGAACACGAAAGCCGCGAGCACGAGATGCAAAGCGGCATTATGGACGAAAAGCCCGGATGGCCCCAGAAGCCCCATGAGAAGCGCGGCTGTGGTGGGCCCCAGCATCGCGCCGATGCAATAGAGCAGGAGCAGGGCGGCGGAAATCCGCACCGCATCCTGCGCCGGGGCGCGATCATTCGCATGCGCGGCGACCACGTAATACTGCGTCGCCACCGCCCCGCCCAGAATGATGCCGAACAGCATCAGCGCGCTGCCATGCGGGCGAAACACCACCATAACGAGTTCGAGTGCAACCGAAAAAAGACACACGACGAGCAGCACCTTGCGCCTGTCCATCTTGTCCGAGAAGCGGCCAACCGGGATCTGGAACAAAGCCGAACCAATCGTCAGCATGGTCATGAAGGTGCCGACCCCCGCCGCTGAAAGCCCGATTTCGCTGCCATAAACCGGCGTTATCGTCCAGAACGGGCCGTTCACCAGCCCGATCAGCACAGCGCCGATAAATCCGATGGGAGAATCGCGCCACACATCCATTACCCGCAAGGCCCCGCTTTCCGGCACGGGCGGGGGCGCGGTATCAATCAGAACCAATGGCAGAATCGCCACCGAAAGCGCAATCGCGGCCAGCGTGAAAAGTTCGAAAGAAGCAGGATCACCCAAGCCGATGATCTGCGTGCCAACCCCCCAGCCGGCATATTGCATCACCGAATAAAGCCCCAGAACGCGCCCGCGAATGGCATCCTCCGATCTGCCCTGCAACCAGCTTTCCACCCCGGCATAAAGCCCGGCAAAGGCAAACCCGTTCAGAAATCGCAAGGCCAGCCAGAAAGGCAGGTTCGAATAAAGCGCGAGCGCGAGTGTGCTCGTGCTGGCCAGCACCATGCAGGCTGCAATCGCGCGGATATGGCCATAACGGCGGATGAGCCTTGAAGCGATGAGCGCGCCGAGAAGCATGCCACCGAAATAAGCCGAGCCCAGAAACCCGATTTCAGCCTGCGAAAAGCTCGAAAGCCGCGCCCGCAAGGGCAGCAAGGTGCCAATCAAGCCATTGCCGATGACCATGAGAAACACCGTCGCCATGACGGCGGCAATGGAAACATAACCCGGTTTGATGCGCATGGGCGAAAAGCTTTATTTTTTCACAAGGCAGCCATCGCGCCGGGGCTACGAAAGTGCTGTCGGGATTATAGAGCATGCTGCGATAAAGTGGATACCGGTTTATCGCAAAAAAAAGCATGCGACAGGAAGAAGATGAGAGCATGCTGCGATAAAGTGGATACCGGTTTATCGCAAAAAAGCATGCGACAGGAAGAAGATGAGAGCATGCTGCGATAAAAGCTTGTCCCCGCGAAGGCGGGAATGGATACCGGTTTACCGCAAAAAAGCATGCGAAAGGAAGAAGATGAGAGCATGCTGCGATAAAAGCCTGTCCCCGCGAAGGCGGGGATGGATACCGGTTTATCGCAAAAAAGCATGCGAAAAGAAGAAGATGAGAGCAGGATGCGATTCTATGTGAATGTATCCTGCTCCAGCTTGAATATCCACATAATCATGATCTTGTTTTTCTGGTAAACCTTTATGAAATCAAGATGATAGTGGCAGAATGCATTCTCGTGGACTGAAACTCGATTTCAGTTCAGCAGCGAAGCATGCTTGATGGCAAGGTTGCCATTGCGTCCGGCCTCGAAAAAATCCGCGATCTGCGGGTGGCGCAACGGCAAGCCTGAATGATCCGGCACCAGATTCTGCTCGGAGACATAGGCGATATATTCGTTTTCGTCGTTTTCCGCGAAAAGATGGTAGAAGGGCTGGTCACGGTGCGGCCGCACCTCTTCGGGGATGGATTGCCACCATTCCTCGGTGTTGGAAAATTCGGGGTCCACATCGAAAACAACCCCGCGAAATGGATAAACGCGATGGCGAACCACTGTGCCGATCGCGAATTTTGCGGAACGCAGCTTCATGATCAACTCCTCTTCACATCCTCAAGATAAGCGTTTTTTTCGCAGCCTCAAGCCCCCTTCGCAGCGCGGCACGAAGGGGCTGCGGGTTTTGCTGCAAAAGCCGAAATCTGTGGAAAACCGTCTTGCCTTTTTGTTCCGAATTGGTAAAGAACATAAAGTGAATATCGTGACGTGTGCAGGATTATGCTGTGGTCAAGCGGCCTTCCCGCTATTGTGGTGTGAAAAATCTTCTATGAAGACAAGACAAGGGAGATCGTCATGGCTGGTAGTGTGAACAAGGTGATTTTGGTGGGCAATCTCGGGAAGGATCCCGAAACCCGGCGCATGGCGAATGGCGACCCGGTCGTGAGTTTGCGCATCGCCACCTCCGAAAGCTGGCGCGACAAGCAGACCGGGGAGCGGCGCGAGAAAACCGAGTGGCATTCGGTGGTGATTTTCAATGAAAACCTCGCCAAGGTTGCCGAGCAATATCTGAAAAAAGGCTCGAAAATCTATGTCGAGGGCCAGCTTCAAACCCGCGAATGGCAGGACAAGGATGGCCAGAAGCGTTATTCCACCGAAATCGTGCTCCAGCGCTATCGCGGCGAAATGACTTTGCTCGACGGGCGCGATGGCGGCGGGAGCCGCGATTCGATGGAGGAGGGCGGCTCTTCCGGGGCCATGGGCTATGATCGGGCGGCATCCCGCAGCACGAGCAGCGCCCCGGCCCGCCCGGCCAACAATACCCGCGCCACTGATATGGATGACGATATCCCGTTTTAGAGCAATTCCAGCGAAAGCTTGCCCCCGCGAAGGCGGGGATGGGCACCGGTTCTGCGTCCGGAATTGCGTAAAAACTTGAGAGTAGAGCGTTTCAGGTGATTCAATCTTTGCCGGAAACGCTCTAGAGTATTTTCAAGCAAAGTGGATACCGGTTTGCGTGAAGAAAATGCTGTAAAAACAAAGAAATAGAGCGAATGAAGTGAATGCAAATTCACTGAAAGTGCTCTAGGCCATAGTGACGATTTAACGTATTGGGATTCCCAGATCGCTTCAAATCAGATTCAAGGATGCTTTTGGAGCACTCTTGATGATCGATGTCGATTCCTTATCTGACGAGCAGTGGGAGCGTTTGAAGCTGCT
>Ga0209398_1000347_pt1 | contig 29741 bp, 22 predicted proteins | sample AshMeaBigSpring_FD_184125 | JGI IMG/M metagenome (GOLD analysis project Ga0209398, IMG submission 184125) | Groundwater microbial communities from Big Spring, Nevada to study Microbial Dark Matter (Phase II) - Ash Meadows Big Spring (SPAdes)... | ecosystem: Environmental > Aquatic > Deep...
AAGAGCCAGGTCTCGGTTCTTTACCAGGATGGCCGGCCGATCCGGGTGACGAATGTCGTCATTTCGACCCAGCACACCGAGGCCGTGAAAAACGAGGAGATCCGGCGGTTCCTGATCGCGAACGTCATCCGCAAGGTGATCCCGAAGGAATTCCTCGATGCGACGACCGAGTTTCTCATCAATCCGACCGGCCGCTTCGTGATCGGCGGACCGCAGGGCGACTCCGGCCTGACTGGGCGCAAGATCATCGTCGATACCTACGGCGGCATGGGCCGACATGGCGGTGGCGCGTTTTCCGGCAAGGATCCCTCGAAAGTCGACCGCAGCGCCGCGTACATGGGCCGCTGGGTGGCGAAGAACGTTGTGGCTGCCGGCTTGGCCGACCGCTGCGAGGTCCAGTTCGCCTATGCGATCGGACACCCGAACCCGGTCAGCATCCACATCGACACGTTCGGAACCCATAAGGTGGACGAGGAGAAAATCGAGTCGGCCGTGAAGGCGGTCTTCAGCTTCAAGCCGGCCGACATCGTCAAGCAGCTCGGACTCCTGCGCCCGATCTACTCACGCACGACCAACTATGGCCACTTTGGAAAAACCGATCCCTACATCACCTGGGAGAAGACCAACATGGTCGCCGCTCTGAAGAAAAACATTAAATAAGTGATTCGGTTTTCAGTGGTTCAGTTTTCAGCAAAGACATGGCTTACCGCTCGTTTGAGGAATTGGATGTCTGGCAAAAAGCCTGCCGCCAGAGCGTTTCGATTTACTTGGAGTTCGAGGCCTGCAGAAAATTTACCCTGAAAGACCAAATTGAGCGTTCAGGGCTCTCGGTGGCGTCAAATATCGCCGAGGGCTGCGAAAGAAACTCTCCGGTGGAATTCCAGCGCTTCCTCAACATTGCGCAGGGTTCGAACGGCGAGATTCGCACCCAGCTCTACATCGCAAAAAAGCTCGAACTCATCACTCAAGAGGCATTCAACAACATGCTGTCCGAATCGAAGGAAATCTCCGCCATGCTTCGCGGCCTCTGGCGGTCGATCGAAGACCGGAAGCACGACGAACGCTCACAAAAACAACCTCCATCACACCATACTGAAAACTGAAAACTGAAAACTCCTATGAAAAAACAACGTTCCAGTTCCGCCGCTGCCGTCCTCGCCGAGGTCGCCGCGGCCACCGCCAACCTCGCCGAATATTCGGCCGCCACCCCCGCCGGGAAGGACTTCATCGTCCGCGATATCTCGCTTGCCGACTGGGGCCGCAAGGAAATCAGCGTGGCCGAGCACGAGATGCCGGGCCTCGTTTCCATCCGCAAAAAGTTTGCGAAGCAACAGCCGCTCAAAGGTGTCCGCATCACCGGATCGCTGCACATGACGATCCAGACCGCGGTGCTCATCGAGACGCTCGTCGCGCTGGGGGCCACCGTCCGCTGGGCCAGCTGCAACATCTTCTCGACGCAGGACCACGCCGCGAGCGCCATTGCCGCGACAGGCACGCCGGTCTTCGCCTGGAAGGGCGAGACGCTGGAGGAATACTGGGAGCTCACGCTGAAGGCGGTGACGTTCCCCGGGAATCTGGGACCTCAGCTCGTTGTCGATGATGGCGGCGACGTTACCCTTCTCATCCACAAGGGCTACGAGCTCGAGAAGGGCAGCAAATGGGCCTACGAACCGGCCGAAAACCATGAAGTCTCGGTCGTCAAGGCCCTCCTCCGCCGCGTGGCGAAGGAGCGTCCGGGCTTCTGGACGAAGGTTGCGAAAGCCTGGAAGGGCGTCTCGGAGGAGACCACCACCGGCGTCCATCGGCTCTACCAGCTCGCCGAGCAGAAATCACTCCTCGTGCCCGCCATCAATGTCAATGACTCGGTCACCAAGTCGAAGTTCGACAACCTCTACGGCTGCCGCGAGTCGCTGGCCGACGGGCTCAAGCGCGCGACCGATGTCATGATTGCCGGAAAGGTCGCCGTCGTCTGCGGCTACGGCGATGTCGGCAAGGGCAGCGCCCACTCGCTCCGCGCCTACGGCGCCCGCGTCGTCGTCACCGAAATCGATCCGATCAACGCGCTCCAGGCTGCCATGGAAGGTTTCGAGGTCAACACGATCGAGAGCACGCTCGGTGTCGGCGACATCTACGTCACCACGACCGGCAATAAGGACATCATCACCCTCGAGCACATGCTCGCCATGAAGGATCAGGCGATCGTCTGCAACATCGGCCACTTCGACAACGAGATCCAGGTCGAGCGCCTCAAGAAGCATAAGGGAATCCGGATCGAGACGATCAAGCCGCAATACGACCGCTACTTCCTGCCCGGCGGCAAGAAGAGCATCTACATGCTCGCCGACGGACGCCTCGTCAACCTCGGCTGCGCGACCGGCCACCCGAGCTTCGTCATGTCGAACTCGTTCACCAACCAGACGCTCGCCCAGATCGACCTCTGGCAGAATAAAGACAAGTACAAAAACACCGTTTACCGTCTGCCCAAGAAGCTCGACGAGGAGGTCGCCCGCCTCCACCTCGAGAAGATCGGGGTCAAGCTGACCAAGCTCACGAAGTCGCAGGCCGAATACCTCGGCGTGCCGCTCGACGGGCCCTACAAGCCGGAGCATTACAGGTACTAGGCAGAAAAGGCGCCCGCCTGAGAAGGCGGGCGCTTTTTTGTGCCGTCACGGCGCGGAACCGCAGGCACGCTCCGCGCCGGAATGAGCAGACCGCGACTCCACTCGTCCCGGGAGGGGAATTCCAGATCGCTGAGCCGGATTGCCATAACCACCATGCGCATGGTGAAAATTGTCCGCCTCCATGCTTCGAGGAAAAACTCAGTGAGTTGGGGACATCGCTCGAACCGGAGCGGGACTGCCTGACGGTCCCCGCCCTGCGGAAGGCGATGAACCTGCTTGGAAAAATCCTTGTTTATGCTAGGCTTCTGGCATGTCCGCGCTGGAATATGCCAAACTGATTTCGGAAAAACTGCGCACGGGGTTGGGTGCCGAAGAGGTCTGGCTCTTCGGGTCGCATGTGCGTGGAGAAGCAACGCCTGACAGCGATATCGATTTTCTCGCAGTCGTGCCATCTTCCGGTCAAACACGGTACCGGAGGGCGGTTGCCGCCCGCCGACTCGTAAGGGATATCCATTGTTCGAAGGACATTGTCGTGCTCACCAAAAAAGAATGGGAGAGGGAGCTTTTAGTCCCATCGTCTCTTTCCAGTACGGTAAAAAGCGAAGGCATACGTCTCTCACATGGACCCTCTTGAATGCGCCGCAGCCGCCCGTGTGTGGCTGAGAAAAGCGGAGTCCGACCTGGCAACGGCCAGACTCTTGGTCGACGGGTCAGAACGCCATCTCGACACGGGAACTTATCACTGCCAGCAATGCGCAGAAAAAAGTCTGAAAGCGTGGCTTTGCGCCAACGGAGTGACATTTACCAAGACGCATGAACTCGAACGATTGATCGATCTTTGTCTTCCGTTGGACGTTTCGTTTGAGGCGCTTCGCGCGGACGCCGAGGAACTGACTCCTCTCGCCACGGAGTTCCGGTATCCTGGAGATATGTTCGAACCTCCAATTGAGGAAGCCAGAGCAGCGCTCAAAAAGGCGGACGGGATCTTTCTTTTTGTCGCTGCCAAACTCGAGTCACGTGCCTGATGCCTGGATCCATGAGACAGCAACGCTCCGGGCACTTCACCACCCTTGGTCCGACCTCTGAGGGCATCCCCCGCCGGCTCAGGCGGGCGGCGGATGACGGGATCAGGAGCAAGCCGGCTGTTCGCGCGTCGGCGGCTCCCAGCAAAGAATTTTCGTTCGCTCTCAAGCCGCAGCAGGTCGCCAGGCATTTGAGCCGCTTCGTGATCGGCCAGAGCGAGGCGAAGAAGGTGCTGAGCGTCGCGCTCTGCGATCATTTTCAGCACGTCCGCCTCTCTCTGGCCGGCCACGAGGCGCCCTACTACCAGAAGCAGAACGTCCTGATCCTTGGCCCGACCGGCGTCGGAAAAACCCACCTCATCCGCTCGGCCGCCGAGCTGATCGGCGTCCCGTTCGTCAAGGCCGACGCGACAAAGTTCAGCGAGACCGGATACGTCGGCGGCGATGTCGACGACCTCGTGCGCGATCTGGTCCGGCGCGCCGGCGGCGATGTGAAACGAGCGGAGCACGGGATCATCTATCTGGATGAGGTTGACAAGCTGGCCACGCATTCCGAAGGCGGCGGGCGCGATGTCTCCGGCCGGGGCGTTCAGACGAACCTGCTCAAGCTCATGGAGGACGGTGATGTGCCGCTCATTTCGCCGAACGATGTCTCCGGACAGCTCCAGGCCGCCATGTCGGCGGCAAGGGGGAATGCAACCGGCGCCCCCGAAACGGCCTCGACAAAGCACATCCTCTTCATCGCCAGCGGGGCATTTTCCGGGATTGAGCACATCGTATCCCGTCGCCTGCTTCAGGAGGCTCCGCAACGTTTCACAAAACTGCCGGCCGCCGGAAAATGCCTTTCTCAAGCGACCACCGCCGACCTGATCGCTTACGGGCTGGAGCCCGAGTTCATCGGACGGCTCCCGGTCCGGGTGGCCTGCCACGGGCTCGATGCGGACGACCTCTTCAACGTTCTCCGCAAGAGTGAGAGCAGCCTGATCCACCAATACGAGCGCGCATTTGCCGCTTATGGCATCGAAATCCGGTTCCGGGACGACAGCCTCCGCAGCCTTGCCGCCATGGCCCGCGATGAAAAGACCGGCGCCCGCGGGCTTATGACCGTCATGGAGCGCGTTTTCCGGGATCTCAAATTCCGCCTCCCCTCATCGAAGGTGAAGCGACTGACTGTCACGCCCGAGCTCATCGCCGACCCTGCGGCGGGTCTCCGCCGCCTGATCGCCAAGCCCGTCTGAGGAAGGGCGGGATTTCGCACGCTGCGCGTTCCTGCCCGTTGACCTGCATGTCATGCCGTGTTATCGCCTGAGGTTGCCATGAAAGTCCACCGTCTCCAAATTCCCCAGGGGGAAACCATCCATCTCGAAGGGGAGGAGGATGCCGGGCCGCTCGGGCTGGAGGAGGCCGGCGCCGAAGCCGTCGGTCCGCTGGGCTACTCGCTTGATGTCGGATTGAGCGAGGGAGGGCTCTTTGCGACCGGCCGGCTCGAGGTCCGCGTCCGTTTCGAATGTGTCGCCTGCCTGGAAAAATTCGAGCAGGATGTGGTTGTCGACCCGTTTGCCCTCCAACTGGAGCTGAGCGGAAATGAACTGATAGACTTGACCCCTGCGGTTCGGGAGGATATACATCTCAGCTTGCCTCCGTATCCGAGATGCGATGCCGGAGGTGGAACCAAGTGCCCTGCCGCTTATGAAGGTGCCCCGCTTGCCGAACAGCAGCAGCCCGGAATGACTGCCTCGGCGTGGGACGCACTCGACAAGCTCAAATCATCACTAGAATAAATTTATGGGAGTTCCCAAACGTAAAACATCAAAGATGCGCCTGCGGACCCGCAAGGCGGCGAACCGCTGGCATGCCCCGAAGCTCGGCAAGTGCCCGCAATGCGGAGCCAGCGTGCTCCCGCACATCGCCTGCCCGGCCTGCGGATATTACAACAAGCGGCAGGTTCTCACGATTGGTGCTGAATAATCCGGCGGGCCGGGATTTTCCCGCATGAAAATCGCCCTCGATGCCATGGGGGGGGACTTCGCCCCGAAAAACCCCGTCGCAGGAGCGGTCGACGCCCTCCGCGACTATCCGGATATCTCCATCGTCCTGGTGGGCGATGAGCAGCGGCTCCGCGCCGAACTGGCTACTCACAACGCTGCCGGCCTGATGGACCGGATCAGCTTCCACCATTCCACGCAGGTCGTGGACATGAACGACAGCGGGCTCGACAGCGTCCGGAAAAAAAAGGACTCGTCGGTCAGCCGCGCCGTCGATCTCGTGAAAAGCGGCGAAGCGGATGCCGTGGTCTCGGCCGGCCACACCGGAGCACTTGTTGCTGCGGCCACGATCAAGCTCCGCACGCTTCCCGGGATCGACCGGGCCGGCTTGGCCGTGCTCATCCCGGCCGAGGGCGGTGTCTTTCTTCTTATCGACGGCGGTGCGAATATCGATCCCTCGCCGGAACACCTTGTCGGCTTCGCCGTGATGGGGACGATATATTTCCGCGAACTGCTCGGATGCCCGCAGCCGCGGGTCGGACTCCTCAACATCGGGACCGAGCCCGGAAAGGGGACGGAATTTTATCAGGAGTGCCACGAGCGGCTCAGCCGGGCGGCGATCAGCTTCGCCGGGAATGTCGAGGGCCACGGGATCTTCAAAAAGCCGGTCGAGGTCGTGGTCTGCGACGGATTTGTCGGGAACATCCTCCTCAAGACGATCGAGGGGCTCGCCAAGTCGATCTTTTCCTGGCTGAAGACCGAGCTGAAGAGTTCTCCGGTCCGGCTCCTCGGCGCCCTGCTTGCCAAGGGGGCATTCACAGCTATCAAGGACCGGACGAGCACCGATGAATATGGCGGCACCCCGCTGCTCGGCGTCAACGGAATCTGCATCAAGGCCCACGGGAACTCGTCCCCCCGCGCGCTTCGCAACGCCATCCGCGTCGCGCGGGCCGCCGTCGAACAACGCATCAACACGCGCATCGTCGAAGCGATGCAACCGATCCATGAAAAAGTTACCACGGGCTAGAGAACGCCACCCCAGCCGCAGCGTCTCGATTATCGGAACCGGAAGCTACGTTCCGGACAGGATCCTTACGAATGCCGACCTGACCGCCATGGTCGACACCGACGACCGCTGGATCGTCGAACGCACCGGGATCCGCGAGCGCCGGATCGCTGCGGAAGGTGAATTCACCAGCCATCTCGCCGCCCACGCCGCCAACCGCGCCATGGAAAATGCCGGGGTCAAACCCGAGGAGATTGATCTGATTCTTGTAGCCACGATCACGCCAGACACGATGTTTCCGTCCACCTCGTGCCGGGTCCAGAGCATCATCGGAGCGAAAAATGCCGCCTGCATCGACGTGAATGCCGCCTGCTCGGGATTCCTCTACTCGATCGAGATCGCCCAGCAGTTCATCGCCAACCATACCTACAACACTGTCCTCGTCATCGGGGCGGATAAGCTGAGCTCAATCGTCAACTGGCACGACCGCAACACCTGCGTGCTTTTCGGCGACGGTGCGGGCGCTGCCATCCTTCGCTCCCGGCCGGGTGCGCATGGCGTCATCGCGACCTACATGGCCAGCGACGGCAAATATGGAGAGATTCTCCATATGCCGGGCGGCGGCTGCGCGATGCCGATCACGAGGGAGAATGTCGACATGAAGCTGAACACCCTCCACATGAACGGGCGTGAGACGTTCAAGCAGGCGGTGACCTCCATGATGGCGGCCGCCCGCAAGGTGCTTGAGCAGAGCGGCCTCTCGGTCGAGGACCTCAAGTGCATCATCCCGCACCAGGCCAATATGCGCATTATCGATGCCTTGGCCGACCGCCTGGATGTTCCCATAGAAAAATTTCACATCAACCTCGACCGCTACGGGAATACGTCGGCGGCTGCCGTGGCGATCGCGCTCGACGAGGCGAACCGGACCGGCCGCTTTCAGGTCGGGGATTACATCCTGCTGGTGGTCTTCGGCGGCGGCCTGACCTACGCCAGTTCGGTGATCGAGTGGTAGCGGGCCAGCGCCCGTCCGATCCTCACGCCGCAAGGCATTCCGGACAGTCGCCGTAGAGAACGATCTCATGCCGCCGGACGCGGAATCCCTCCGGCGCCATCGACTCCACGCCCTTCACACATCCCAGCAGGTTGAAGATCCGGCGGCATTGCTGGCAGAGGAAAAAATGGTGGTGCTGGCGGGAGGCATGCTCGTAGTGCGGTGAGGCGCCCGGGACCTCGACCGACCGCACGCTCCCTTCCTCAACGAACTGCTTGAGCGCGCGGTAGACCGTCGCGATTCCGATCGCCGGAATTTCTTTGCGGGCGGCATCGCAGATTTCGCCGGGCGTCAGCGGCTGGGACGAATTTTCGATCACCCCGATGACGGCCAGTTTTTGTTGGGTTGTGTAGGCCATTCCTGCCGGCCATTTTAGACGCTCCTGCCCGCGAGTCAATTTTCTGCTCGGCGGGGTTGCCAACAGCCCCCCGCCTTCCCTATAAACCGCAGTCATTATGGGACTCCCTCAAGGCGGCGCCAAGGCGCCCACAATGCCGGTTTCACTCGCCGGAAAAAAGCTGCTGGTTGCAAACCGGAGCGAAATTGCAATCCGCGTCTTCCGGGCCGCGACCGAGCTGGGCATGCGGACGGTGGCCGTCTACGCGCAGGAGGACCGGCTTTCGATGCACCGGTTCAAGGCGGACGAGGCCTACCTGGTGGGAACAGGCAAAGGGCCGGTCGGCGCCTATCTCGATATCGAGGGGATCGTCGGTCTGGCCCGCGAGCACGGCGTTGACATGATCCACCCGGGCTACGGGTTCCTCTCCGAAAATGCGGGGTTCGCCCGGGCGTGCCGGGAAGCCGGCATCACGTTTGTTGGTCCGGATCCGGAACTCCTCGAGATGATGGGGGACAAGACCGCCGCGCGCGCGCTGGCTCAGAGGCTCGACGTGTCCACGCTGCCCGGTACCGAAGACCCGGTCACCGAGCGCGCCGAGGCGCTCAAGATTGCCCGCTCGATCGGATTTCCCCTGATCATCAAGGCGGCCTTCGGTGGCGGCGGCCGCGGCATGCGGGTCGTGCTTTCGCCCGATGATCTGGTGCCGCTGCTGGATGAAGCCCGCAACGAGGCCGGCCGGGCATTCGGGAATCCCGCGGTCTTCCTGGAAAAATACATCCCCCGGGCCAAGCACATCGAGGTCCAGATCCTCGGCGACCGGCACGGGAACGTCCTCCACCTGCACGAACGGGACTGCTCGGTCCAGCGCCGGCACCAGAAGGTGGTCGAGATCGCGCCGTCCGTCGCGCTCGACCGAACCGTGCGCCAGGAACTCTGCGAGGCCGCGGTCAAGCTGGCCTCCGGCATCGGCTACAACAATGCCGGAACGATCGAGTTCCTCTACGACATCGACCGCTCGGAGTGGTTCTTCATCGAGATGAACCCGCGGATTCAGGTCGAGCACACGGTGACCGAGCAGGTCACCGGCATCGACCTCGTCCGCTCGCAGATCCTTGTCGCGGCGGGCGCGGACCTGCACGGCCCGGAGCTGGCTCTGCCCGCCCAGCCGGACGTTCCCTGCAACGGATTCGCCGTCCAGTGCCGCGTCACGACCGAGGACCCGGCCAACAAGTTTACGCCCAACTACGGCAAGCTCATCACTTACCGCAGCGCGGCGGGCTTCGGCATCCGGCTCGACTCCGGCATGGGCACGACGGGCAGCGTGATCACGCCGTTCTACGACTCGCTCCTCGTCAAGATCACGGCATCCGGCCAGACGTTTCCGATCGCGCTCCAGCGAATGAACCGCGCGCTGCGCGAATTCCGGATCCGCGGCGTGAAGACGAACATCCCTTTCCTGGAAAATGTCATCCAGCACGAGACGTTCCGGAGTGGGGCGGCGACGACGACGCTGATCGACACGACGCCCGCACTCTTTGATTTCAAGCCGCGCCGCGACCGGGCGACCCGCCTCCTCTCGTTCCTCGCCGACGTGATCGTGAACGGCAACCCGCAGGCCAAGGGCTACAAGATTTCCGCGACACAGGCCCCGGCTCCGCGGCCGTCCTACGACCACCGGCAGGCCCCGCCGGACGGCACCCGCCAGCTTTTGCTCCAGCTCGGGCCGGACAAGTTTGCCGCCTGGGTGCGGTCGCAGAAGCGACTGCTCTTCACCGACACGACGTTTCGCGATGCCCACCAGTCGCTGCTGGCGACGCGTGTGCGTACCTATGACATGCTGGCCGTGGCCGACGCCGTCGCCCGTCGGACCCCCGGGCTCTTCAGCCTTGAGATGTGGGGCGGCGCGACGTTTGACGCCGCGATGCGCTTCCTGCGCGAGGATCCCTGGGAGCGCCTGCGCGAGCTCCGAGCTCGCGTTCCCAACATCTGCTTCCAGATGCTCCTCCGCGGCTCGAACGCCGTCGGCTATTCCAATTACCCGCCCAATGTGGTGAAGGGGTTTGTCCGGCACGCGGCCGGGGCCGGTATGGACATCTTCCGGATCTTCGACTCCCTCAACGACCTGCCGAACATGCGGGCTGCGATGGAGGCCGTCCGGGGCACCGGGGCGGTCTGCGAGGGAACCGTCTGCTACACGGGCAACATCCTCGATCCGAAGCGCACGAAATATGCGCTGAAATATTACATTACCCTCGCGAAGGAGCTCGAGCGCATGGGAGCGCATATGCTCGCCGTAAAGGACATGGCCGGGCTCTGCCGTCCGTTTGCCGCCCGCGCGCTCATCAAGGCCCTGCGCGCCGAGATCGGCCTGCCGGTCCACTTTCACACGCACGACACGAGCGGCGTGAATGCCGCCTCGGTCCTCATGGCCGCCGAATCCGGCGCCGACGTGGTCGATGCTGCCATCTCCTCGATGTCGGGATCGACCTCGCAGCCGAACCTCAACAGCCTGGTGGCCGCCCTGCAGCACACGCCGCGCGATCCGGGTCTCGACCTCGATGCGCTCAACGAATTCGCCGACTACTGGGAGCAGGTGCGCACGTTCTATGCCCCCTTCGACACATCTCCCCGCACCGGAAGCGCGGAGGTTTACCTCCACGAGATGCCGGGCGGGCAGTTCACGAATCTCAAGGAACAGGCCGCCAGCATGGGGCTCGCGCACCGGTGGCCCGAAATCGCCCGCTGCTACGCCGAGGTCAACCAGCTCTTCGGCGACATCGTCAAGGTCACCCCTTCCAGCAAGGTCGTCGGCGACATGGCCCTCTTTCTTTTCACCCGCGGCATCCGCCCCGCGGACGTCGTCAACCTCGACCCGGGTATGCCGTTCCCCGAGTCGGTCAAGGACATGCTTGCCGGCGGCCTCGGCACGCCGGTCGGCGGATGGCCGAAGCGCCTCGTCGAGGTCGTGCTCGGCAAAAAGAAGACCGCCACGGCCCGCGCCCCGAAGGTCAGCCTCCCCGTGGTGAAGGCCGAGCTTGCTGCGAAGCTCAAGCACGAGCCAAGCGACGACGAGATTTACTCCCACCTCATGTACCCCGATGTCTTTGCCGACTTCTCCAAAGTCCGGCGGGAATTCGGCGATGTGAGTGTCCTTCCCACCCCCGCGTTCTTTTACGGCCTCAAGCCCGGCGAGGAAATCTCCCTGGATATCGAGGTCGGAAAGACCCTCTTCATCAAGCTCATCAATATCGGCTCGGCCGACAAGGACGGACGACGGATCATTTCCTTCGAACTCAACGGCATGCCCCGAGAGGCGGCCGCCGTTGACCGCTCGGTCCAGACGATCACCAAGTCCCGCCCGAAGGCGGATCCCGCCAGACCGCTCGAGGTCGGTGCCCCGATCCCCGGAATGATCACCTCAATCGGAACCGGCAACGGCGGTCGCGTGGCCAAGGGCGACAAGCTCCTCACCCTCGAGGCCATGAAAATGCAGACCACCCTTTACGCTCCGGTGGACGGCGTTGTCGAGGAACTGCTCGTGGAAGTGGGCGATGCCGTCGACGGCGGCGATCTCCTCGTCCGCCTGCGGGGGTAAGCACGGAAAACACGCGGATTTTTTCTTTACATCCGGATGTATTAGCGGAACTAATACATCCTATGCAGACTCCCAACAGCACACTGCGCAGCAGCATGGATGGAAACGAGGCGACCGCCAATATCGCCTACCGTCTCAGTGAGACGATCGCCATCTATCCGATCACCCCGTCGACGACCATGGGCGAACTTGCGGACGAATGGTCCGCCAGAAGCAAGCCGAACCTCTGGGGGCACGTGCCGAAAATTGTGGAGATGCAGTCGGAGGCGGGCGCCGCGGGTGCCGCGCACGGAATGCTGCAGGGCGGCTCGCTGAGCACAACGTTCACCGCCTCGCAGGGCCTGCTCCTCATGATTCCTATCATGTATAAGCTCGCCGGGCAGCTCATGCCGTTTGCGATGCACGTGACCGCCCGCGCGCTGGCGACCCATGCGCTCTCGATTTTCGGTGACCACTCGGACGTGATGTCGGTCCGCCAGACCGGGTTCGCTCTTCTTTCCTCGGCGAGCGTCCAGGAGTCCCACGATTTCGCGTGCATCGCCCACGCCGCGACCCTGAAGGCACGGATCCCGTTCCTGCATTTTTTCGACGGGTTCCGGACCTCGCATGAGATCAACGACCTTGAGCTGCTTTCGGATGAGATCCTCCGTGCGATGATCGACGATGAGGCGGTCCTGGCCCACTCGGCCCGCGCGATGACACCAGACAAGCCGAGCATCCGGGGCACGGCTCAGAACCCCGACGCGTTCTTCCAGGCTCGCGAGGCCGCCAACACATTTTACGCCGCGCTGCCCGGCATCGTGCAGGCGGCCATGGACCAGCTGGCGGCGCTCACCGGCCGCAGCTACCACCTCTTCGACTACACCGGCGACCCGCAGGCCGAGCACGTCGTGGTCGTGATGGGATCGGGTGGCGAAACGCTCCGCGAGACGGCCGCCCACCTGAATACGCTGGGCGAAAAGACCGGCGTCCTTCAGGTTCGCCTGTTCCGTCCGTTCGACATCTGGACGTTCCTGAACACCCTTCCGGAGACTGTCCGTCACATCACCGTGCTCGACCGCACGAAGGAGCCCGGCTCCCCGGGCGAGCCGCTTTTCCTCGATGTCTCCTCCGCGGTCCTTTCCAAGGGGCACACCCGCTGGAAGCAGCTTCCCCGCGTCACTGGCGGGCGGTTCGGTCTTGCGTCGAAAGAATTCACTCCCGCCATGGCCGCCGCTGTCTTCGCCGAGATGAAATCCGCCGAACCCCGCCAGGAGTTCACGGTCGGCATCGAGGACGACATCACCGGGCTCTCGCTCCGCTACGATGCCGGCTTCCGTCTGCCGGGTCAATCGTACACCCAGGCGGTCTTCTTCGGCCTCGGATCCGATGGGACGGTCGGCGCGAACAAGAACACGATCAAGATCATCGCCAAGAAGCTCGGCCTGCACGCGCAGGCGTATTTCGTTTACGATTCGAAGAAGGCGGGGGCCGTAACGGTCTCGCATCTGCGCTTCGGAAAGGACCCGATCCACGCACCGTATCTCGTGGATGCCGCTGACTTCGTTGGCTGCCACCAATACCACCTCCTCGAGCAGCAGCCGGTCCTCGAGACCGCCCGCGACGGGGCGATCTTCCTCCTCAATACACCGCACAGCGCTGAGACTGCCTGGGACCACCTCTCGCACGAGGTTCAGGAGCTGATGATCGAGAAGAAGCTGAAATTCTACGTCATCGACGCCTACAAGATTGCCAAGGAAACCGGTATGGGCGCGCGCATCAACACGATCATGCAGGTCGCGTTCTTCGCCCTCAGCGACATCCTCCCGATCGATCAGGCGGTCGCCGAAATCAAAACCGCAATCGAGAAAAGCTACGCCCGCAAGGGGGCCGAGCTCGTCCAGCGGAACTGCGCCGCCGTCGACCAGTCGGTGGCTGGCGTTCATGAGGTACAGGTCCCGGCTGCCGTCACCGCCACGCGCCCGAGCCCGTTCCCGATCCCGGTCGAGGCGCCGGACTTCGTACGCCGCGTCTCGGGAACCCTACTCGCCGGGCGCGGCGACACCCTCCCGGTCAGCGCGTTCCCGCCGGACGGGGTCTGGCCGACCGGAACCTGCCAATGGGAAAAGCGCAACCTTGCGCAGGAGATCCCGGTCTGGGATCCCGCGCTCTGCATCCAGTGCAACAAGTGCGTTATCGTCTGTCCGCACGCCGCGATCCGTGCCAAATACTATCCGGAGGCCGCCCTCGAAGGTGCACCTTCCGCATTCCAGTCGGTCGCGTTCCGCTCGAACGACGTGCCCGGCCAGCGCTACACGATTCAGGTTGCCCCCGAGGATTGCACCGGCTGCCGTCTCTGCGTCTACGTCTGCCCGGCCAAGGATAAGACGAACGCCAAGCACAAGGCGCTCGACCTCGCCCCGCAGGCACCGCTCCGCGAGCAGGAACGCATCAACTTCTCGTTCTTCGAGTCCCTGCCGCTGCCCGACCGCACGCGCATGAAGACCGACATCGTCAAAGACACCCAGTTCCTCCAGCCGCTGTTCGAGTATTCGGGCGCCTGCGTCGGTTGCGGCGAGACGCCCTACATCAAGCTGGTCAGCCAGCTCTTCGGCGACCGGGCGATCATCGCGAACGCGACCGGCTGCTCGTCGATCTATGGCGGCAACCTGCCGACGACACCGTATACGACGAACTCCGACGGACGCGGACCGGCCTGGGCAAACTCGCTCTTCGAGGACAACGCGGAGTTCGGTCTCGGCCTCCGGCTTTCGGTGGGAGACAAGGAAACCCAGGCCAAGGAAATCCTTCTGGCTTCCAAGGATGCCCTTGGGACGGAGTTTGTCGGAACGATCCTCGATGCCGACCAGTCGACGGAAGCCGGGATCGCCGCCCAGCGGGCCCGCGTCGCCGACCTCCGCACCCGCCTCGGATCGATTCCCGAGGGGCTCCGCGCCCGCCTCGACAGCCTCGCTGACTACCTCGTCAAAAAATCCGTCTGGATCGTCGGCGGCGACGGCTGGGCTTATGATATCGGCTTCGGCGGCCTTGACCACGTCCTCTCGCTCGGCGAGAACCTGAACATCCTCGTCCTCGACACCGAGGTCTACTCGAACACCGGCGGCCAGCAGTCGAAATCCACGCCGATGGGCGCGGTCGCCAAGTTCGCGACCTCCGGCAAGGGCCGCGGCAAAAAGGACCTCGGGCTCTACGCGATGAGCTACGGCGACGTCTATGTCGCCCGCATCTCGATGGGTGCGAAGGATTCCCAGGCGGTCAAGGCGATCGCCGAAGCGGAGGCCTACCCGGGCACCTCGCTCATCATCGCCTACAGCCACTGCATCGCCCACGGCTACAACCTCGCCCACGGACTCGAGCAGCAGAAGCTCGCGGTCGATACCGGCTACTGGCCGCTCTACCGCCACGATCCGCGCCGCGCCGCGGCCGGCCAGAACCCGCTCGTGCTCGATTCGCCCGCGCCGAAGCTTCCGCTCAGCCGGTTCACCGAAAACGAGATCCGCTACCGGTTCCTCGAGTCCACCAACAAAGAGCGGGCCGCTCACCTGGCCAATCTGGCCCAGGAACAGATCCACGACCGCTACGACCTCTACCGCCGCATGGCGGCAGCCACCACGACCGAAACCCCCGCTTCCGAACAAAAATGAACCTCTCGACCAAATACCTCGGCCTTGAACTGAAATCCCCGTTTGTCATCGGCGCATCGCCGCTCGGCGAAGATGTCGACATGGCGCGGCACCTGGAAGACTGCGGGGCGTCGGCGGTCGTCATGCACTCGCTCTTCGAGGAGCAGCTCACCGGCGACTCGGATGCCCTCACCACGCTCACCGAGTCGATCGAGGATTCCTCGCCGGAGGCGCTTAGCTACTTCCCCGAGGCGGCCGAATACAGCCTCGGACCGGAGGACTACCTCAACCAGATCGCAACGCTCAAGAAGCACCTCGGGATCCCGGTCATTGCCTCCCTCAACGGGCGCACGCCAGGGGGCTGGGTCTCCCACGCCAGGCTCATGGAGGAGGCCGGCGCCGACGCGCTCGAACTCAACATCTACGAGGTGCCGACCGACATCGCCGAAAGCGGTGCCGACATCGAGGCGCGGGTTCTCGAGGTCGTTGCCGGCGTCCGGGAAAAGCTCACGATCCCCCTTTCGGTGAAGCTGGCTCCGTTCTACTCGTCGCTGCCCAGCCTGGCCAGCAGCCTGAGCGGCGCGGGCGTGAACGGCTTGGTCCTCTTCAACCGCTTCTACCAGCCGGACCTCGACATCGAGGACCTCGCGGTCGAGCCGAAGCTCTTCCTGTCCACATCGTCGGAGCTTCTGCTGCGCCTGCGCTGGATGGCGGTGCTCTACGGCAAGCTTCCGGTTTCGCTCGCCCTCAGCGGCGGCGTCCACAAGGTCCACGATGCTGTCAAGGCGGTCATGGCGGGCGCGGACGTGATCCAGATCGTCTCGCTCGTCCTGCGGCACGGCCCGCAGGCGCTGGAGACGCTGATCAAGGATTTCAGCGCGTGGATGGAGGAGCACGACTACAGCGCGGTCAGCGAGATGCGCGGCTGCCTGAGCCACAAGAACTCGCCCGATCCTGCCGCCTTCGAGCGTGCCAACTACCTCCGCGTCCTGCAGCTCTGGAAGGTCTGACCGCATTCCTTCGAGGCGAGAATACACGATATTCTGCCAAGAAAAACCGGACGTTCCACCTGCGAATGCAACCGGCCTGTGATTGCCAGATCACGCCCGCGGGCGGGCGCACCGGCCGGATCCGGCAGGCCGGTGCTGAGCATCAGCTGCGGAACTCCACCTTCGGATAGGTCTCGAGGTAGGCGGCAATTTCCGCGACGAAGACCGCGCCGAACTCGGCCAGCTTCTTTTCGCCGATGCCGGTGATCCCGCGCAGGCCTGCGGTCTCCACCGGGTAGTCGCGCGCCATCTGGCGGAGCGCGTTGTCGCCGAGGACGACGTAGGCCGGGACGCCGCGTTCGTCGGCGAGGCGTTTGCGGAGCTTGCGTAGGCGGTCGAAGAGCGTCTCGTCGCACTCGATCTCGCCAGCCCGCGGGGCCTTGGTCTTCGGACGGTTCATCGGCTTCGTCAGCATAATGATGCGGCGCGAGCGCAGGGCGTCGATCCCATCGCCGGTGAGCGCGATCGTGGGAAACTCTCCGCGTTCCTGTTCGAGGAGGCCCATCCGGACAAGCTCCCGCCCGATCGCGGCCCATTCAGGACGGCTGAGATCCTTGCCGATGCCATAAGTTGTGAGGCGGTCGTGCCCCCAGCGCCGGATCTTTTCGGTTTCCGCGCCTGTCAGGATCTCGATGAGATGGTTGAGTCCGACGCCGAACCGCCCGCCTTCGCGGACGCGATACACGCACGAGAGAAGCTTCTGTGAGGCCACGGTCGCGTTGTAGGATTCGCGCGGCTCGAGGCAGTTGTCGCAGGATTCGCAGTTCGGCGCCGTGTAGGTCTCCCCGAAGTATTGCAGCAATTCCCTCCGCCGGCAGGACCCGCACTCGGAGTAGTGCATCATGAGGCGGAGCTGCTCGCGGGCGATCTGCTGTTCCTGCGGGCTGCTCATCTCGTCGATGAAGTGGGTCTGCTTCGCGGCGTCGCCGGGGCTGAAGAGGAGGAGACAGTCGGCGGGCAGTCCGTCGCGTCCGGCCCGCCCGGTTTCCTGGTAGTAACCCTCGATGTTTTTCGGGAGGTCGTGGTGGATTACCCAGCGGACGTTCGGTTTGTTGATCCCCATGCCGAACGCAATCGTTGCGCACATGATCCGGGTCTCGTCCCGGAGAAATAGTTCCTGGTTGAGCGCGCGCTCGTCGGCCGTGAGTCCGGCGTGATACGGCCGGGCCGGGAATCCGCGGTCGCTCAGGCTCTCGGCTAGCCGGTCGGCTGCCGCCCGCGTCGCGCAATACACGATCCCGCTGTCCATCGGCCTCTTTCGCACAAATTCCGTGATCTGCTTCACCGGCTGGTCCTTCGGCAGCACGCGGTAGGAGAGGTTCGGGCGGTTGAAGCTGGCGACGAAGACGTCCGGCTCGCGGAGGTGGAGGTGGCGGACGATGTCCTCGCGCACCCGTTCCGTGGCAGTCGCTGTAAGAGCCATCACCGGCACGTCGGGCAGGAGCTCGCGCAGCCGCGAGAGCTGGCGGTATTCCGGACGGAAGTCGTGGCCCCACTCGGAGATGCAGTGCGCCTCGTCGATCGCGATCGATGAGACGTTCCAAGCGAGGAGGTTGTCGCGCCAGTTGTCGAGCATAAGCCGCTCGGGTGCGGCATAGAGGAGCTGGTATTTCCGTTCGTGCAGCCCGCGCAGCCGCGCCTTCGACTCGGCAGCCTTGAGCGAGGAGTTGAGAAACGTGGCGGCGACGCCAGCGGCCTCAAGCTGGTCAACCTGGTCTTTCATCAAGGCGATGAGCGGGGAGACGACGACCGTCAGGCCCTCGCGTAGCAGCGCTGGAAGCTGGAAGCAAAGCGACTTGCCACCGCCGGTCGGCAGCAGCGCAAAGACGTCGCGCCCGTCGAGCGAGGACTCAATGATCTCCCGCTGGAGCGGCCGGAATTCCTCGTAGCCGAATGTCTTCTTGAGCGTCTGCTGCAGCGCGTCCATCGTCGTCACTCCAGCGAAAGCAGCGTGGCGGCGCCGTCGGACTGGCCGACCGCGATCACCTTGCGCGACGGATGCCATGCAAGCGCGCTGATGCCAGCGGGCAGGCGCGTGCGCTTGCGCAGGATTTTGTCGTCCTGGAACGTGAAGATGAGGAGCGTTCCGGTCTCGTCGCCTGTGGCAAGCTGGCCGGTGACCGGGGAAAACGCGGCTGCGATCATGTCGCTGTCGTGGCCGTCGAGTTGGACCGGTGTCACGCCCTCAGGGCCGCTTTCGCCTGTCGTTGGCCAGACGGTGATGACCGGGCCGCCACCGGTGGCGAGCTTCGATCCGTCGGCGGAAAATGCCATCGCCTGAACTTTCGTCTCAAACCCCTGGATGTGCAGCGGGTAGTCGCGCGTGAAGTCGTAGAGGTGGACGCTGGCGGTCTGGTCGGCTGTCACCAGCCATCGGCCGCACGGGCTCCAATCCACGAGCAGGCTGGCCCCGCCCCAGTCGAAGCGGGCGAACGGCTCAGCCTCCCCGAGACGCCACATCCGCGCGCCCCCCGCGCCGGCGACCGCGACCTCGGAGGCGTTGGCCGGATTCCAAACAAAGTCGGCAACCTGCGATGGCAGCTCTGGCAGGCTCTGAGCGCTCGCGCCGTTCCTGTCGAAGATATGAAGAAGCTTCCCCTGGCCCGCGGCGAGCAGATTTCCATCCGGGCTTGATTTCAGCCGCTCGATGATCCCGCGTCCGGGCCGGACCTCGCGGCCATCGCCGAACCGGATCCTGCCGTCAAATCCCGCCGTGGCGAGATGCCCGCCGAACCATGATGGCGCGGCGTTGCCGAGGGCATTGCCGGCATGTTTTTCGACAATGTTTCCGTCGCAGTCGATGACCGGGATTTCGCCGGTCGACGGCGCGATCGCGAGGCGCGTGCCATCGGCGTCCCAGGCGAGATGGAGGATGTTGTCCGACGCCTGGATCGTCCCGAGGTGGTTCAAGCCAGACATTTTCGGAATCCCTTATTGAGCGCTGCACGGTCGAGGCTGCGGCCGATGAAGACGAGGCTGTTGCGGCGCGGGCGCGTGCCCCACGGACCGCCGTTTGCCGCATCGATCAGCATGTGGACGCCCTGGAAAATCACGCGATCCGGTTGCCCTTTCACGGCGAAGACACCCTTCATGCGGAAGATGTCCGCGCCCTGCACGCGGACGAGCTCACTGAGCCAGTCGTTGAGCTTCTTTCCATCGCAGTCGCCGTCGTGCTCGATGCCGATGCTGGAAATGGCGGGGTCGTGGTGGTGGTGCTGGCCGGGGTCGAGAAAATGCGGGTCCACCTCCATCGCGTGGTCGAGATCGAAGGCGCCGACATCGAGGACCTTGTCGATCGCGATGTCCGCATTCGTTGTGCGGTGGATCACGGTCAGCGCGTTGATCGAGCGGATCCGCGCCTCCAGGGAATCCAGCTCATCCGGGGTGACGAGGTCGCACTTGTTCAGAAGGACGACGTCCGCAAACGCAATCTGCTCGCGCGCCTCGTCGCCGTCGTCGATGTGCGAGAGGATGTGCTTTGCATCGACCAGCGTGACGACCGCGTTCACGAAGAGCTTTTCCTTGAGCTGGTCATCAACAAAAAACGTCTGCACGACCGGTCCCGGATCGGCGAGCCCGGTCGTCTCGATGAGGATCTGGTCGAACTTGTCCTTCCGCTTCATGAGGTTCCCGAGAATCCGGATGAGGTCGCCGCGCACCGTGCAGCAGATGCAACCGTTGTTCATCTCGAAGAGCTCCTCATCGGCGTTGATGACGAGTTCGTGGTCGATCCCGATTTCGCCGAACTCGTTTTCGATTACGGCAATCCGGAGCCCGTGCTCCTCGGTGAGAATCCGGTTCAGGAGCGTCGTTTTTCCGGCCCCGAGAAACCCGGTAAGAATCGTGACTGGCGTTCTGTCCATCCCCAAAAACAATCCACCCATCCGCCCGAAGCAAGCAACTTGTCGAAAATATTCCGCCTGCCCCGCTCTCTGGCGCGCACTTTTGATAATGACGGAAAAGACACCATGATCCACGGGAGGCTCACCGATCTGCGTTATTAGGCGGCAGGCATGCGCCGCGTCAGCCGTTACGGCGCAACCGCTAATGCCGCTTCGCTTTTTTCACGGCCGGTTTCGGCGAAGTGGCCGGCTGGGGCGTGGCGGCCGGCAGCGGCCGGTCCATGGCGACCAGTTCGGATACTGTCACAAATTTAAACCCCTTCTTCTGGAGGGCATCGATCGTTTCCGGCATGGCCGCCACCGTCGAGGGGTGGATGTCGTGGGCGAGTACGATCGAGCCGGACTTCGTGTTTTTCAGGATTTCGCCGGTTACGTGGGAAGCATTCCGAACCTTCCAGTCGAGCGGATCGACATCCCACATCACGACCTTGTAGCCGAATTCGTCATTCAGTCGCCTTGTGATCGCCGCGTTGGTTGCGCCGTAGGGCGGACGCATGACAACCGGCTTTTTGCCGCCGGCCTGCACGATTGCGTCGTCGGTCTGGTTCATTTCCGAGGCCACACCCGCGGCACCAAGCTTCGGCAGGGCCTTGTGATCGTAGCTGTGGTTTCCGATTTCGTGCCCCTCGGCGACCGCCCGCCGGAGGACGTCCGGGTTTGCCGCAACGCACTGGCCGAGCACAAAAAAGGTGGCCTTGACCCCGCGCTCCTTGAGGATGTCCAGCAGCTTCGGAGTCAGCGTGGGGTGCGGGCCGTCATCGAATGTCAGGGCTATGTACGGCCCGTCGACATTGCAGGAATTGTAGCTGAGACGCTTCTGTCCGGTGGCTACCGGTTCGTCGGCAGGGGCCTGCATGACCGGCGCAGCCTGTACTTGAGCCGGCTGGGCGGGGGCCGCCGGGATGGCAACCTCGGTCTTGGGCGCGGCGACCGCCGGCGTTGGCTGCGCGGCGCTCTGCGCCTGGGAAAGCTTGAATGTCGCCCCGATGGCGGCCAGGGCCAAGGCAGGGATCAGGATCCAGGAATTTTGTTTCATGCGAACAATGCGGTAATTCCCGCACCTATCGCACAAAACGTTCCAAAATCATACCAAGTTTTTTTACGGTTTCCTCCGGCCAGAATTCCCGCGGGGTAATGAGCGCTCCGCTGAGCGCCGAGTGCTCCGGCCAGTTGGGGGTTTCGGGGATCATCGGAATCGCCCGGGAGAGGATGTCCTTTGCCGTGGCGACGTTCGCGTGCAGGTGGGCGATGACGGCATCGGCGGTCACCGGCTCCTCCTCGATTTTCCAGCAATCGTAGTCGGTGATCATCGCGAGCGTGGCCAGCGCGATCTCCGCCTCGCGCGCCAGCTTGGCCTCGGGAAGATTCGTCATCCCGATGATATCGAACCCGAGCTGCCGGTTGGCATTCGACTCGGCCCGCGTCGAGAAGGCGGGTCCGTCCATGTTGACGTAGGTGCCGCCGTTGTGGAACGGACGGCCGGATGCGGCGCAGGCGTCGGCGAGCACCTGGCGCAGGCCGGAACTGACCGGCTCGGCGAACGCCGGGTGCGCGACGATTCCGTTCCCGAAAAACGTGTGGAATTCCCGCCGGCTTGTTCGGTCGAAAAACTGGTCCGGCAGCACGATGTCGCGCGGGTGGTATCGCTCCTGGAGGCTGCCGACCGCCGTCACGGCGATGATCCATCGCACGCCGAGCGAGCGGAGCGCCCAGATGTTCGCCCGGTGATTGATCTCGTGCGGCGCGATCCGGTGGCCACGACCGTGCCTCGGAAGAAAAAAGACCGGACGGCCGTGCAGCGAGCCGCCGACGATCGCATCCGAGGGGTCGCCGAACGGGGTGGCGACACGGATCTCCGCAACCTGCTCGAACCCGTCGATCTGGTAGAGGCCGCTGCCTCCGATGATGCCGATCGCCGGAGGCTTCATTTGCCGCCGGATGGTTTGGATGGCCTGGCCTGGAAGTCGTTGCCCTCGCCACCGAGATCGGTTTTCTCCAGAAGCCCGAGGAACTCCCGCAGCGCGGGGGTGCCCGCCGACGACTTCTTCACGAGCGTGCCCAGCGGCCGCCACAGGTCCGGCTCGGTCAGCTCGATGCAGGCCAGCTGGCCGGCCTCGATTTCCGAACGCACCGCCGTGCGCGGAACAATCGAAATCGCGTTTTCGATCTGGACCGCACGCTTCACGGTCTCGATGTTGTCAAATTCAAAGGCGACTTTCACTTTCGCCCCCGCCTGCCGGAGCTGGCGGTCGACCTCGCGGCGGGTCGGCAGGTCGGGCTCGAACGCGATGAACTTCTCGCCGCCCAGATCGGCCAGCGAAATTTTCCTCCTCGGGGCAAACGGGTGGGTCGGGCCACAGATGACCACAAGCCGGTCGCGCCAGAAGACCGAGGCGGTGATGCCGCGGCGGGAGGCCGGATACGCAACCAGCCCGACGTCGGCGCGGTTCTCCTGCACCGCCGCATACACCTGCGCGGAGCGCCGGTAGTCCATCCGCACCTCGACCAGCGGAAACTCGCGCCGGAAACGCTTGAGATACGGCGGCAGCTCGTGAAGGCCGATGCTGAAAATGGTCGCGATCCGCAGCTCGCCGGAAATCACTTCCTTCAGCTTCTTCATGCGCGCGCCCAGATCCTCATAAGCCGACATGATCTCGCGGCTCGACGCCAGGAACGTCTGGCCCTCCGGCGTCAGGCAAAAGGCCCGGCGACCCCGGTCGATCAGCCGCACTTGAAATTGTTCCTCGATGGCCCTCACCTGCTGGCTCACCGCGCTTTGTGTGATGTTGTTCCGCTCGCCGGCGCGCGAAAAACTCTCGCTGTCCGCCAGATCGCAGAATATTTTGAATGTTTGAATTTGCATCCGATTGCTTGGTGATAAGTAAAGCTAATAACGTCAAGAAAAGCCACAACAGAATTTCCCATGAGTCAAATCGAAAAAAATCTGGAGGCGGTCGGCGGCCGGATCTCGGAGGCCTGCCGGCGCGCCGGACGGCCTGCGGAGGGGGTCCGTCTGGTGGCGGTTTCGAAGACGCATCCCTTCGATGCGGTGCGCGAGGCGTGGGATTGCGGGCAGAGGGTTTTCGGGGAGAGCCGCGTCCAGGAGGCCCTCGCAAAGATCCCGCTCCTGCCGTCGGCGCTCGAATGGCATTTTATCGGCCACCTGCAGACCAATAAAATCCGCAGGGCGCTCCCTTGCTTTTCGCTCTTCCACGGAGTGGACAACTCCGAGGCCGCCCGCCAGATGGACCGGATCGCGGCCGAGACGGGAGCGTATCCCCGCGTTCTCCTGGAGGTCAACGTCTCGGGCGAGGGGACAAAGTTCGGGTTTTCTCCAGCCCGCCTCCGCGAGGAGTTTGACTCCCTGCTCGCGCTGCCGCGGCTCCAGGTGGCCGGGCTGATGACAATCGCCCCCTACGATGCCGACCCGGAAAAGTCCCGGCCGTTCTTCGCGGCCTTGCGGGAACTTCGTGACGAGATGGAGCGCCGGGGAGGGGTGCCCCTTCCGGAACTCTCGATGGGCATGAGCGGCGACTTTGAACCGGCCATCGCCGAGGGCGCGACGATCGTCCGGGTTGGGAGTGCTGTCTTCGGCGAACGGCCCCGCAAGGACGCCGCCTGAACCCTCCGGCAGCGGGAGAACAGCCGCAGATCCGTCCTCCCGGACATTCCCACCTCCCGGCGCACTTTTTTTCGAAATCGGGCCTTGCCAAGATTTTTGGCGCACATTAGAACATCTAATATCACAAACCTATGAAGCCTGTCGTATTCAACAACACCGTTCTGCGCGATGGACACCAGTCCATGGCGGCCACCCGCATGAGGACCAGCCAGATGCTTCCAGCGGCCCCGATTCTCGATTCGATGGGCTTCGGCATGCTGGAAACCTGGGGCGGTGCGACAATCGACACGATGCTGCGCTTTCTCGGCGAGCAGCCGTTCGACCGGGTGCGCGCGCTGCGTAAGGCGGCTCCGAACACCCCGCAGGGCATGCTCCTGCGCGGGCAGAACATCGTCCAATACAAATGCTTCCCGGACGATGTGGTCGAATTGTTCGTGAAATGTACGGCGGATTCCGGCATTGAGGTCTTCCGCATTTTTGACGGGCTGAACGACCCGCGTAACCTGGCTCCGGCAATCGCTGCCGTGGTCAAATCGGGCAAGGAGGCCCGCGGCGAAATCTGCTACACAACGAGCCCGGTCCACACGACCGAGGCCTTTGTCAAATTTGCCGGCGAGCTGAAGGAGATGGGCTGCCAGTCGATCGGCATCAAGGACATGTCGGGCGTGATCACGCCCCATGCCGCCGCCGAGCTCACCGCCGCGATCAAGAAGCTGACCGGCCTTCCGGTCACCCTCCACAGCCATGACACCGCCGGCCTCGCCGCTTCCGCCTACCTCGCCGCAATCGATGCGGGGGTCGACCGGGTCGAGACATCGATCACGCCGTTTGCCAACGGCACGTCGCAGCCGGACACCCTCCGCATGCTTGCCCTCCTCGACGGCCATGCCCGTCTCCCGGATTACGACCGCAAGAAGCTCGCCGAGCTCCGCGACTATTTCACCACGGTTTACAAGGAGATGGAGGCCTTCACCTCGACCGCCAACCAGGTGGTGGACAGCGACACGCTCGTCTATCAGGTCCCCGGCGGCATGCTCTCGAACTTCCGTGTCCAGCTCAAGGACCTCAACATGAGCGACCGGATCAACGAGGTTCTCGCCGAGATTCCCCACGTCCGCAAATGCCTCGGCTGGGCGCCGCTGGTCACACCGATCTCCCAGATCGTAGGCACCCAGGCGATGCTCAACGTCAAGTTCGGGCGCTGGAAGAACTTTTCCCCGGCTGCGATGGACATCATCCTCGGGTTCTACGGCAAGACGCCGGGCGAGGTGGATCCGGAGGTCCGCGCGCTGGCCGAGAAGAACACCGGGAAGTCGCCGCTTAGTGCCCGGCCGGCCGACGGGCTCAAGCCTCAGGTCGAGGAGTTCCGCAAGCAGCTTGCCGACAAAGGCCTCCCGACCACCGACGAGGCGGTCGTCTTGTTCGCGATGTTCCCGATGGAATACGAGAAGCTGATCAAGGACCCCGGCTCGATCTCGATCGGCGCGCCCAAGAAGGCGGCCGCGGCTCCCGCAGCGGCGGCCCCTGCCCCTGCGGCAGCGCCGGCATCCCGCACCGGCCGCAGCCAGCGCATGGTCATCACCATCAACGGCAAGACCACCGAGGCCCTTGTCGAAGAAGTCCACTAAAAAGTTTTAAGTTCCAAAAATTAAGCTTTAAGAAGAACCCTCGCGCGGCGCGGCCGCCAAACAACTCCAAATCCCGCACTATTTCCTATGAAACTGACACTCGATGAATTCCCGCCGGCCACCTACGAGGAGTGGAGAAAGGACGCCGAGGCGTCCCTCAAAGGTGCCCCGTTCGACAAGAAGCTGATCACCGCAACGCCAGAGGGCATCAAGCTCCAGCCGATCTACCGCAAGGAGGACCTCGAAGCGCTCGCGCTCCCCGAATCCTGGCCGGGGCTCGCCCCGTTCACGCGCGGCGGCACTGCCTCGGGCTACAAGGCGAAGCCTTGGCTGATCGCCCAGGAGCTTCCTTACGGATGCCTCGACCAGTTCAACAAGGCGCTCAAGAGCGATCTCATGCGCGGACAGAATTCCGTCGCCATCCTTCCCGATGTGGCCACCCGACACGCGAAGGATCCCGATGAGGCGGTTGCCGGCGAAGTCGGCGCCTGCGGGCTCTCGCTCTCGACGCTCGATGATGCCTCCCGGGCGTTTGCGGAGGTCAGTTTCAAAGCCGCGCCGGTTCTCGTCTTTGCCGGCGCCAGCGCACTTCCTCTGGCCGGACTCCTTGAGGCGGTCTCGGGCGGCACAGAAATTTCGGGTGCCATCCTCGCCGACCCGCTCACCGAGTGGGTGCGCGACGGCCAGCTCGATATCCCGCTCGATGACGCCTACGCCGAGCTCGTCTCGCTCTCGAAATGGGCGGCGGGCAAAGGCATTCGCACGGCGGGCATCCAGGCAAACCTGTGGGCCGATGCCGGCGGAACGGCCGTCGAGGAACTCGCCTTCGGCCTCGCGACCGGAGCTGCTTATTTCCGAGTGCTCGCGACCGGCGGGGTTCCGGACGACGAGATCGCACCGCGCTTCGTGATGGCGCTCTCGCTCGGCTCGAACCTCTTCATGCAGATCGCGAAGCTCCGCGCCGCCCGGCTGCTCTGGGACCGGATTGTCGAGTCGTTTGGTGTCAAGCCAGCGCCGCTCTTCATCCACGGCCGCTGCAGCATCTTCAACAAATCGACGCTCGACCCGCATACAAACATGCTCCGCGCCACGTCGGAGGGTTTCGGCGGCGTCATCGGCGGGGTCGACAGCATGCACATCGCGGCCTTCGACGAACCGATCCGCACGCCGGACGAATTCTCGACCCGCATCGCCCGCAACGTCCACGTCATCCTCGCCGAGGAATGCGGGTTTGCCGAGGTTGCCGACGCGGCCGGCGGTTCGTGGTATGTCGAATCGCTCACGATCGAGCTCGCGAAAAAAGCGTGGGAGCTTTTCCAGAAAATCGAAGGCCTCGGCGGCATGGCCGCCGCGCTCCGCGAGGGTTTCCCGCAGCAGGCGGTCGCCAAAAGCGCAGCCGCCCGCCTCGACGCGGTCTCGAAGCGCCGCGAAGCCGTCCTCGGCGTCAACCTCTTCCCGAATCCCTCCGAGACCCCGCTGGCCGGAAACCCGGACACCTGCGAAGCCCGGTTTGCCGAGCGCTCGAAACGGATCGCCGCGGCCCGCAAGGGCGGCGTGGTCCTCGCCGCCGCAACCGTCGACGAGGTCGCCAAGGCGTTCCTCGCCGGGGCCACGATCGGCGAGGTCCGCAAGGCCCTCCCGCGCAAAGGCGCTGCCGCCGCGGAGATCTCCCGTGTGCGCGTCATCCGCGCCGCCGAAGGCTACGAGGCCCTGCGCGCCGCCGCGCAGGCGAAGCCGACCCAGGTCTGGCTCGCAAAATTCGGCTCGCCGAAACAGTCGAAGGCCCGCGCGGATTTCGCCTCCGGATTCCTTGCCGCCGGCGGCTACGACGTCCGCCAGGAGACCGCCGGAGCCGCTTCGGTCGATGAGGCGATTGCCCAAGCGGTCGCCGCCGCAGCCCCGGTCGTCGTGGTCTGCTCGACCGACGACACCTACCCGGAAATCATCCCCGCGTTTGTCCCGGCCCTCAAGGCCAAGCTCCCGGGCGTGAAGGTCCTGCTCGCAGGATATCCGCCGGATCAAATCGAGGCCCACAAAGCCTCGGGCGTGGACGACTTTATCCACCTCAAAGTCGATTGCCTCGCATTCCTCACCAATCTCCACAAGGAACTCGGCCTCATCTAACGCCACACCATGAACTGCCCCGACTTTACAAAAATCGATTTCAGCCCCGAACCCGCCGCCACCGAGCCCGCATGGGAAAAGGCGTTCAGCGCCGAGACCGGCAAGACGCCCGCCCATGCGGAATGGGTCACGAACGAGACGATCGCGGTCAAGCCGGCCTACGGCCCGGCCGACATCGCGGACTGCAAGCACCTCGGTTACACGGCTGGTGTGGCGCCGTTTCTGCGCGGACCCTACGCCACGATGTATGTCCAGCGCCCGTGGACGATCCGCCAGTATGCCGGGTTCTCGACGGCGGAGGAGTCGAACGCGTTCTACAAGCGCAACATCGCCGCCGGACAACAGGGGCTCTCGGTCGCATTTGACCTCGCCACCCACCGTGGCTACGACTCCGACCACCCGCGCGTCGTCGGCGACGTCGGCAAGGCGGGCGTGGCGATCGACTCGATCCTCGACATGAAGATCCTCTTCGGAGGCATCCCGCTCGACAAGATCAGCGTTTCGATGACCATGAACGGCGCGGTCCTCCCGGTCCTTGCGTTCTACATCGTCACCGCGCTCGAGCAGGGCGCGACGCTTGACCAGCTCGCGGGCACGATCCAGAACGACATTTTAAAGGAATTCATGGTGCGGAACACCTACATCTATCCGCCCGCCCCCTCGATGCGCATCATCGCCGACATCTTCGAGTTCACCTCGCAGAAGATGCCGAAGTTCAACTCGATCTCGATCTCCGGCTACCACATGCAGGAAGCCGGCGCCACCGCCGACCTCGAAATGGCCTACACGCTCGCGGACGGACTCGAATACCTCCGCACCGGCACCGCCGCGGGATTGGACATCGACGCGTTTGCGCCGCGCCTCTCGTTCTTCTGGGCGCAGGGCAAGAACCTCTTCATGGAAATCGCCAAGATGCGCGCCGCACGCGTGCTCTGGGCGAAGATCGTGAAGGGTTTCAACCCGAAAAACCCGAAGTCGATGGCCCTGCGCACGCACTCGCAGACGAGCGGGTGGTCGCTCACCGAGCAGGACCCGTTCAACAATATCGCACGCACATGCATCGAGGCGATGGCCGCCACGATGGGCCACACCCAGAGCCTGCACACGAACGCGCTTGACGAGGCGATCGCCCTCCCGACTGACTTCTCGGCCCGCATCGCCCGCAATACCCAGCTCTTCCTCCAGAACGAGACCGGTATCTGCTCGGTCGTCGATCCCTGGGGCGGCAGCTACTACGTCGAGGCCCTCACCCACGAGCTCCTTGAAAAAGGCTGGGCCCACATCCAGGAGGTCGAAGCCCTCGGCGGCATGTCGAAGGCGATCGAAACCGGTCTCCCCAAGATGCGCATCGAGGAGGCCGCCGCACGCCGGCAGGCCAAGATCGACTCGGGCGTTGAGACGATCGTCGGCGTCAACAAATACCGCCTCGAAAAAGAAGACCCGCTCGACATCCTCACCGTCGATAACACCGCGGTCCGCCTCTCCCAGATCGAACGCCTGAAAAAACTCCGCGCCGAACGCGACGAGCCAGCCGTCCAGCGCTGCCTCGCCGCCATCACCGCCGCCGCCGAGGACAAGAAAAATGGCAACCTCCTCGCTCTCGCGGTCGAGGCCGCCCAGGCCCGCGCCACCCTCGGTGAGATCTCCGACGCTGTGGAGAAGGTCGCCGGCCGCTACCAAGCGGTCATCCGCTCGATCTCCGGCGTTTACGCTTCATCCTACGGACATATGGACGACATCAAAGCAGTTCGCGCAATGGCCGACGACTTCGAGAAACGCGAAGGCCGCCGCCCACGCATCCTCATCGCAAAAATGGGCCAGGACGGACACGACCGCGGCGCCAAAGTCGTTGCCACCGGCTACGCCGATCTCGGCTTCGACGTCGATATCGGCCCGCTCTTCCAGACCCCGGAGGAAACCGCCAAGCAGGCGGTCGAAAACGACGTCCACATCGTCGCCATGTCCAGTCTCGCCGCGGGACACAAGACGCTCCTGCCAGCCCTCGTTGCGGAGCTCAAACGCCTCGGACGCGAGGACATCCTCGTCGTTGCCGGCGGCGTCATCCCCGCCCAGGACTACGACTTCCTCCGCCAGAACGGAGCCGTCGCGATCTTCGGCCCGGGCACGAAAATCCCCGAATCCGCCAAAGAACTCATCGATATCCTCAACG
>Ga0209398_1000348_pt1 | contig 29713 bp, 18 predicted proteins | sample AshMeaBigSpring_FD_184125 | JGI IMG/M metagenome (GOLD analysis project Ga0209398, IMG submission 184125) | Groundwater microbial communities from Big Spring, Nevada to study Microbial Dark Matter (Phase II) - Ash Meadows Big Spring (SPAdes)... | ecosystem: Environmental > Aquatic > Deep...
ATGCCAGCAAGCTTCGGCATGCATCAACAATACATCGGCGTAGCGAATTACTTTAATGTTACGTTCACTCGCTTTTGCCAGAGCCGGTTTTACAGGAAGTGCTGCTTTGCGGTTTAACCAATCGGAACCCTGCTCGTTGCGGTCGTATTTTCTTTTTACGCCATATAAAATACCATTATTGAAATTTGCACCATATACCACACACGACAGACGTGGGTCGTTGGTAACTGTAACATTATAAGCCTCCACCAGGTCTGGAGTTGGATTGTTGAATCCCCAACCCGAATCGTCTTTACGATTTCCCTGGAAATTGTAGAAATTTGTTCCTATTGAACCAGGAGCTGCATCCGTTGCACCCACACCAAACTGAATTTCGAATACCGATTCAGCATTATTTTTGTTTTCGGTTTCCCATAGTGTGGCATAATTCGGAACCAATGCATATTCACCCGAAGTGATAATGGCATTTGTCTGGTCATAAACCTGCTGCCAGGTAGTAGTACTTGCAATGTCGGTACCAATCTGATACATATATATGCGAGCCAGTAAAGCGCGGGCAGCACCTTTCGATGCGCGACCGGTTTCGGCTACAGGAATCGAACCTTTTTCAGGTAACAATTCAATTGCTTTCAACAAATCTTTGGCAATTTGATTGTAACATTCGTTTAACGAAGCACGTTTAACTTTTCCGAAGTCTGAAGGTTTTACCGAGCTTGTAAATAATGGAACACCACCATAAATACGAACTAAGTACCAGTAAAAATAAGCACGAAGAAATGAAGCTTCACCAATCAGGCGGTCGCGAAGAGCTGGATTCCAGCCTACATTGGGCAGATTATCCAATGCATAATTTGCACGGGAGACACCCCAAAAACCATGAATCCAGAAATCGCTTGCAAAACCTATCTGAGGGGTCATGGTATAATCCACCATTTCCCACATTGCACCATAATCGCCATCGTTACTGCCTTTTTCCGCATCATCGCTCCGGATATCACCCATTATAAAATCGTGATGATGTCCCATCCATTGTCCGTCGGGCCCGGCTCCTTCATCGAGTTGGAGCATATCATAAATGCCAATAATTGCACGTGTGCCATTTTCTTCCAATTCGAAGAAGTTTGCACTGTTCTCTGATCCTTGAGGGTTGAGATCAAGGAAATCGTTACATCCAACCATTCCGAAAGTCAGAACTGCCGAAAGTAAAATATAAATTGTTTTTTTCATATTCTATATCTTTTATTATAAGGTAATATTTAAACCAACTGAAAATGATTTAGCCTGTGGATATGTAATTTGATCGATACCATAATACAATGGATTACCATACAAACCAAATACTTCCGGATCGAGACCAGTATATTTAGTCAATGTAAATACATTTTCGGCCGAAACATAAAGTCGTACATTGGAAATGCCTGCTTTCTTGATAAACGATTTAGGAAGACTGTATCCCAATTGAAGCATTTTCAAACGTAAATAGGAACCATCTTCAACATATAAATCGGAGAAATTCTCGGTGTTTTTATTCAAATCAGCAGCATCTAAACGTGGAATATTCGATGTGGGATTAGCCGGCGTCCATGAGTTTACAGCCATATCGCGACTAATGTTTGTTTCAAACATTTTTGAATTGTAAAGCGATTGACGCATAGCATTAACAATCTCGTTTCCATAAGAACCTGTGAAAAATGCAACCAAATCAAAGCCTTTATATTCTAAATTCACATTCAAACCACCTGTAAACAAAGGGTGAGCACTACCCAAATGTGTCATATCCAACTCGGTAATTTTACCATCACCATTACGATCTAAGAATTTCACATCACCCAAACCAGCATTTGGTTGAATAGCCACTCCGTCTTTTACATGCGCATCTAATTCTTCTTGCGTATTGAAGATTCCGTCGGTTTTATAACCATAGAAGTAAGCAATTTCATGTCCTTCTTCAGTCATTGTCATATTTCCTATACGACCAGCACCACCACTACGAATAGGGTCACCACCAGCTAAACTTTCCACATTGTTTTTGATAAACGAAAGGTTCAATCCAATGTCATATTTGAAATCACGTTTACGATTACTGTAGTTTAAGGTAAACTCAATACCACTATTGCGTACAGTGCCTGCATTTACCATTGGTTTTTCTTTACCTGCATACAATGGGATAGGGCGACGAAGCAACATATCCTTTGTATCACGTATAAAATATTCAATACTTCCCGTCAACTGATTATTAAATAAACCGTAGTCAACTCCAAAGTTTAATTGATTGGCCGATTCCCATTGAATTTCTTCGTTAGCCAATGATTTTTGAACTGCACCATTCACAGGTAATCCGTTCAATGCATATACATAACCTGAGTTTACTAACGACACATAATCAAAGCTACCAGCACTCGCTTGATTACCAACCATACCCCAACCAGCTCGTAGCTTTAACATCGATAAAACATTGCTTATTGGTTGTAAAAATGATTCGTTGTGCATGTTCCAACTTGCTGCAAACGATGGGAAATAACTCCAACGTTTCGAATCAAGGAATTTTGAAGTACCGTCGGCACGGATTGTACCGGTAATCACGTATTTATTGTCCCAGGAGAAATTACCACGGTAAAATGCAGAATTCATGCTATTGTCGCCACGTCCGCCACCTAAATCAAATTTAATCTGATCGCGGTGTGCACCTAAGTATTGCAAGGATGCTGTTTCAGGCACATCGTAACCTTTTGCCCAAATATCTGTATTGATTGATTTTTGGAATTCCACACCCAAAGTATTATTAATATTTAATTTACCGAAGGTATTGTTATACGAAAAATAATTGGAGCTAATCCAGTTTGTACCATAATATCTTTTTTGATACAAAGTGGCATCGTCGTTTTTTTGGGTTGGCGTAATAAAGTATTTAGGGCTATAATTTTTTTCGTCGTCGAAATTCATAATAGCACCAAACTGTGTGCGGAAAGATAAACCTTTGATCAATAAATTATCGAACTGTAGGTACGAGTTTGCAGTAAAGCGGTTACCAACATAATTATTTTTACCTGCTAAATAGACTGACATAGCTGGATTAACAGATGAAGGAGAATAATAAACCTCACCATAGAAATTAGTGTAATCGTCCCATGCTGCCGAAATAGGATCAGCACGCAAAGCACCTGTTAAAGTACCTGAATAAAAATCATTGCGGTCACCTGGTTTTTCGTAGCGAACGTAGTTGAAATTCATACCCATTTTTACATTTTTTGTCAATTTCATGTCGTTGTTTGAGTGAAACATGAATTTGTCAATTTGAGTACCTTTGATAATTCCTTTGTCGGTAGAGAACGACATTCCATGATCGTACGAATAAAATTCATTACCACCATTAACGCTGATGTCGTAACGAGCGTTTGAGCCTTGACGAAAGATTTCATCCTGCCAATCGGTACCTTTCAGGTAATTTCCGGCAGCTTGTTGATCCAATACATAGTTGATAATATCGTCGGTTTTACCAATTTGTTTGCGAGCATTTGCAAATTCAGTAGCATCAGCCATTTCAAGGCGGCGGGCGTCACGCGAAATACCTGTCAATACACTAGCCTGCACATTCATTTTACCTGTTTTGGAGCCGATTTTTGTTTTTACCAAAATAACACCATTCGCCCCGCGTGAGCCATAAATAGCAGTAGCCGATGCATCTTTTAATACTTCCATGCTTTCGATGTCAGTTGGAGCAATATGACTGATATCGCCCATAATAAAGCCATCCACTACATAAATAGGATCCGAGTTGTTAACACTACCTATACCACGAATGCGTACTTTCACACCAGCACCCGGGCTACCCGAGTTGGATATTACATTCACACCAGCCACACGGCCCTGAAGTGCTTTTGATGCATCAATAGTGGTCACCTTGCGCATGTCCTCTATATTTACTTTCGATACACTACCGGTGAGGTCGCTTTTGCGCATGGTACCGTAACCTACAACCACTACTTCGTCGAGGTTTAAATTGTCAGCATCAAGCTCAACAACCATGTTCGGCTTAACCGTTACTTTTTGTGGTTTATAACCAATAAATGAAATAATGAGCGACTGACTACCTTTAGGAGCAGTAAGTTCAAATTCGCCCTTTTCGTTTGTGATGGTACCTACAGTAGTACCATCTACCTGAACCGTAGCACCCGGCAACGATTCGTTCGTGCTTTTGTCAATCACTTTTCCCTTTACATTTGTTTGAGAGAAAACTGAAGAGTAAAGCCCAATGAATAATAGCAATAAAAATGCTTTTCTCATAAAATTATTTTTTTGGGGTTAATTAATAGCCGTATATTGCGTTTTTAAAAATCAATACACAACTACTTTCGTTTAATTTGTTGATTTTTTTGTTTGTTAAAAATTAAAATTAAGTGTGGTCATGTTTTTGTCATACGTTTTTGTTTTATTAATGTTTATAACTCTGTTTTTTTTCGCTGGGCAAATATAGATACATAAAAAATCAACTCTCGTTCGTTTTTGTGATAAGTTTTTGCAATTTCGTCTCATCTTCTTCCATTGTTACAAAATTGAATGGATTAATACAAAAATGAATATTGTGTGTTTTGCAACCCTGTAAATTATATATACATTTGTATGTAAGTTATTCCGGCAATAATTCAATAATTACAAAAATGAAAAAATCGATTCTTTTTTTTGTTGCTCAAATATTCGTTTTCCAGAGTTTTGCAGTATTTCGTATATCGAGTTCGGTTATAAAAACTACCGAAGATGGGCTCTGTAATTCAATTGTTACCAGCATTACACAGGATAAACATGGTTTTATTTGGATTGGAACCGAAGAGGGATTGAGTAAATACGATGGGTTGCAATTTAAAACATATAAAAATAATAGTGCCGACTCGTCGAAACTGATTAATAACAGTGTTGTGAGTTTATTGTGCGACAAAAGTGGAAAAATATGGGTGGGAACCTACGAGGGTTGTCAGGTATACAACGAGAAATTAAATCTTTTTCAATCGATTAATCTGAATATCGATGGTTTAAAAAAGAAAGAAGTTAAAATTGAGAAGATTTTTCAGGATAGCCGTGATAATATCTGGCTGTCAACGTCCATACATGGAGCCATTATGATTCAACAAAATTCGCAAAAAAACAAACACTTCTACTTTCAACCCAACAGTTCACTTTCTATTTGCAGTAATATTGTTACCGATATTGCCGAAGATGGTTTGGGTAATATCTGGTTTACATCTTCCGACAAAGGAATTTCGGTTTATAATCCTCAATCGAATACGATAAAGCATTACAATCGCGAAAACGGCGCACTCCCTTCAAATCAGGTGCTACGTATTATTAAATCGGCCAACAACACCATTTATTGTAGCATTCTGAAAATCGGACTTGTCAAATTCGATGCCACGACAGATAAATTTCAGGTTCTTGAAAATGTAAATTCATTTATTCCTTCCAAGTTAATTTTCAGTCTGAATCAGGATGCTCAAAACAACCTGTTGCTTGGCACCGATGGCGATGGAATGCTCGTTTATAATACTATAAATCAAAGCGTTTACCATCATCCTGTTTTTGTGGAACGATTCTACGAACTACGTAAAAGCCGTGTTCACTCCATCTATACCGACAGGCAAAACAATATCTGGATTGGTATTCCTACGCTTGGAATTTGCCTTATTAAACAAAGTAATGCTGGTTTTCAGACATATCGAAATTTTGACGATACGCCTTTTCACGATTGTGTAAATGGTGTTTTTGTGGACAACAACCAAAATATTTTAATGGCCTCGGATGGCGGAGGGCTGATTGTTTTTAACCGTTCGAATAATTTCAAAAAACAATTTCTGCATCAGGCTAATAACCGGTTTTCGCTGCCCGACAATGCCACACTCGATGTGTTTGTGGATAACGAAGGTAGTATATGGGTAGGGACTTACACAGGCGGAATAGCGGTCATGGAAGGATTTTCGGGTAAATTCACAACTTATACCACCGAAAACACAGGAGGCGGACTTCGCAGCAACAATGTACGCACAATTACACAATCGGCTGATGGAAAAATATGGATGGGCACACATGGTGGCGGGATTAGCTGTTTTGACAAAAAAACGAAACTATTTACCAACTACCTGCAAACTTCCAACCATAACAGTCTGATAAATAACTGGGTTAACAAATTGTATTTCGATAAAAAAGGTCGATTGTGGATTGGCACAGTGTATGGTTTGAGCTGTTTTGTGATAAAAAGCGAAAAATTTATCAATTACAACACACAGACTAACAACAAGATGAGCAACAATATGATTCACTCGATTGCTGCCGATGGGAAAGGAAATATCTGGTTTGGAACAGACAACGGTCTGAACTGTCTGAATCCGGATAATGGGGATATTCAGGTATTCACAACCGACAACGACCTCACCAGCAACCGCATAAAAGGGCTTGTGTTTACCGGAAAAAGCAGTTTGTGGATGAGCGACAATCAGGGAATTTCATGTTTCGACACTGAAAGTCACACTGTAAAATCGTTTAACCAGCAGGACGGCCTCCAAAGCGATGAATTTAACTCCGGCTCCTATCGTTTAAGCCGGCAGGGCGAAGTGTTTTTTGGAGGAACGAAAGGTATTAATGCTTTCAAACCGGAAATGATCAACGGCACAAAACCAGTTAACACCATTATTCTCACCGACCTGAAACTATACGACCAGCAGGTTCTTATTAACCGCGAGGTGAATGGCAGAATTATTTTGCCCCGTGCATTGAACTATATGGAGCAAATTGAATTGAGCTATTCTGACAAAAGCGTGACGATTGAATTCTCAACTCCCGAGTATTTTGCCGGAAAAAAGCTGATTGTTTCATCGTATCTGAACGGATTTGATACTAAATGGCGAAATCTGCCAGCCGGAAGCCGCTCAGTTACCTACACCAACCTCGCCCCGGGAAAGTACACCCTGCATCTGAAAACCGGTCAGGCAAACGGAACGCTGGACAGCAGGGAAACGAAATTAGTGATTGTAGTTCATCCGCCTTTCTGGAAATCGTGGTGGGCCACCATTATTTATTGGATGATTTTGGGTGCTACTATTTATTTCGGATTTCAATATCTGAAAAACAAAAATTTAAAACGTGACAGGGAGCGTTTAAAAGAATTAGAAATAAAAAAACAGGAAGAAATTTACCTGTCGAAATTAATTTTCTTCACCAACATTTCGCATGAGTTCCGCACACCGCTAACGCTGATTTCGTCGCCATTGGAACGACTAATGCAAAAAGAAACAAGCGAAGAAAAAATTCAGTTGCTTTCCATTATTCGTAAAAACTCCGAACGTTTATTGCACCTTATCAATCAGATACTTGACCTTCGGAAATTAGACATGCGGCAAATGAAGGTTCACGCGAAATTCATTTCAGTATCCACCATTGTAAAGGATATTCTGGATACATTTACCGATGTGGCTATGCAAAAAAACATAGAACTCACTTTCGAGAATAAAATTGAAGATACAAAAGTGTGGTTCGACCCCGATATGCTCGATAAATGCATCTATAATATTATTTCGAATGCCGTAAAATTTACCGAAAAAGGCTATATTGCCGTATCAACCGATTTTGAAAAACGCGAAAGTACCGACTTTGTAGTTATACATGTTACCGACACCGGTATAGGAATGCCAGCCGAAGTAACCAGCAAAATTTTCGACCGCTACTATCAATACAGCGAAGTTGATAAACAGCATGTTGGTTCCGGCATCGGTCTGAATCTGGTTAAGAATATTATGGAACTTCATAAAGGGATTGTAAGCGTAAAGAGCGAACCGGGCGAAGGATCAACTTTTAGTCTCTACCTGCAATTGGGTGATGCCAACCGAAGCTCAGAAACAGCTGAATTGGAATTGATTGAAAAACAAGAGATTACAAGCGAACAAAAACTTAGTATACCATCAGAAAAAGACAGTGACGAAAATAATGGGATGGCACAGTCCTCAACCACCGCCAAACCATTAGTGCTTATTGTCGACGACAATATTGACATGCGAACCATGTTGCATGTCGAACTGAAATCTGACTATAAAGTCATTGAGGCTGTGGATGGTATAACCGCTATGGAGAAAGTGCAATCAAAAACTCCCGACCTGATTATTACCGATGTAATGATGCCCAATATGGACGGCATTGAGCTTTGTAAACATCTGAAATCGGATATCGAGTCGAGCCATATCCCCATTATTATCCTCACAGCCAAGTCGGAAATGGAAGACCGGATTGTGGGCATCGATCTGGGTGTGGAAGCATACATCACCAAGCCTTTCAATATGAGTTTGCTCCGTTCACAAATAAAAAGTCTGCTCGAACAACGCCAGAAACTGAAAAAGAAATTCAGCAACTCCATCAACTGGGAAGTGGAAAGCGGCGTACTCACATCGGCCGATGATCGGCTAATGGAAAAGGTTTTTGATATTATCAAAGCCAATATGGACAATCCGGCGCTGAGCGTGGAAATGATCAGTAAAGAGCTGAAAATCAGCCGCGCACAACTACACCGGAAAATGAAGGGCATTATCGACCAAACTCCTGTTGACCTGATACGAACCATTCGCATGAATCATGCCGCTTCACTGCTTAGCACCACCCACTTAACCGTTTCGGAAGTGGCGTATGCCGTTGGCTATAATTCGCAGTCTTATTTTTCGAGCAGCTTCTCCGAATTCTTTGGCAAGTCACCATCGCAATATCAAAAAGGGGGGAGTGAGTGAAAAAATGCCCGAAAATTCATTGCTGAATCTCGGGCATTTTTACTTCCCTCAAAAAAACTAACTTGTTAAACTAAACCAATACTTTCTTTAAACGGACTTTGAATGCTATTTAATGTTTCACTTGGTCCGGCTGGCGGATTGGATTCCAATTTGCGAAGCTTTTTTAGGCAAAAAAAGCATGAATTTGCCATGTGTTGTCGCTGGTGGAATAAACCGGAAGGTCTCTAAATATTATTTTCTTCTTTCAACAACCAATCAATAACATTCATTTTCTGAATTCCTTTATAGGTTGTTACAGGCTCTACATCTGTTGTTAGTAAAATACGACGGTTAAAGTCACGTATCAATTCAAATGGGCGTATTTCTCGTTCAAATGTACTTTGTTCTTTTGTGGTCCATGCTACCTGGATATATTCTTGTTCGCCGTTTGTTTTACTAACCACAAAATCAATTTCAGTATTGTCGGCTTTTCCAATATTTATTTGATATCCACGTCTCAATAATTCTAAAAACACTATATTTTCTAAATTATGTCCCAAATCAAGGTTTATTTTATCTCCAAGAAAGTGTTTTTTTAGTCCTAAATCAACCACATAGTATTTTTCCTGCGTCATCAAAAGACCTTTCCCTCGTAAATCGAAACGTTTGACTTTATAAAATACAAATGCTTCAACTAAAGCATGAATATATTTTTCAACCGTATTATGCGAAATTGAAAGCTTATTGTTGGTTTTTAGTGTATTAGTTATTTTTTTTGGTGATATTACAGAACCAATTGAGTCAAATAAAAATGCAGTTGTTTTATAGAAATGTTCTTCACTTCGCCAATTGTTACGCACCAACACGTCTTTTTGAATGATGTTCTGAATCACATTTTGCATATAGCCTTTCACTGAATTTTCGGGTAAATCGAAAACTCCGGGCATTCCGCCCGAATCAATATAGTGTGCAAACAATAAATCGGTACGTGAAACATCAGTTTGCGTCAAAAGAAATTCTTTAAATGAAAAAGGTAAAATGTGAATTGAAATATAACGTCCTGTAAGCAATGTGCCTAATTCGCTTGAGAGCAAATATGCATTGGAGCCTGTAACATAAACGTCAATGTTTGGTTTTACATAAAGTCCATCAATCAGCCGCTCAAATGATTTTATTTGTTGAACCTCATCTAAAAAAACATAACACGGTTTCGACAAATCCAACTGATTAACGATGTGATAATATAAACCTTCAAAATCAGCAAGCCATTTATGGTTTTCTAAAGTTTCAAAGTTCATAAATACGATTTGATTCTCACCTACATTATCAGCAATAAGATAATCCCTAAACATTTGCATTACGGTCGATTTGCCGCATCGCCGAACGCCGGTGAGAACTTTTATCAGGTTTTTATCACGTAACCCGATAAGCAATTTCATATAATCTACTCGTTCAATTTGCTTCATTGCCTTATATTTACAGACCAAAGTTTCTGTTTTTATGAAGTTTGGTCTATTCTTCGTAATTCGGCACAAATATATCAAATAGATTTGATTTGGCAAAACTATGGAATTGACAATAACTAATTCACGTTAATAGTTAGATGAGCTAAATATGAATTGGTTATGAAATAATATTTATTGGATATACAAAAAAAACAATGCCCGAAAACTCATTACTGAATATCGGGCATTTTCTATTTACCTCAAAAAACTAACTTTTTAAACTAATCCTAATAATAAGATTTTTTATTCAACCACCACCTTAAAGCCTGCTTTTTTAGTGTCGGGAGAAATAATCTGAATACTGTAAATACCTTTTGGGTAGTTTGCAAGTTGGATATGTTGCTCTAAACCCGATTCGGATGTGGCAAATTTAGTGTTCAGCATCAATCGTCCTGTAAAATCGAAGATGTTCAAGGTATATATACCGATTGCCTGATTAGTAAATTTAATTTTAAGTTCTCCGTTTTTTATTGGATTCTGAATTTTGATAGCGTTTGTAGCAGTAAGGTCGTTTATACCTGTTGACCCGGTTACTGTAAATGAACCATTTACGCTACCAGTTCCATCCCACAAACCATTTGTACCTGCATATTTATAAGCATCGCTCCCCAATTTAAAGCGGAAGTTGTAATAATAGGTACCGGCAGGAATGCCCGAAGCTGAACCCTGAAAATAGAAATTATTACCCCAATCGGCATTAAATGCAACAGAGGTCCAGGTCCAACCGGTAGATGAAGGGTCGTTGTTGGTAGTGCTATAACCCAGGTCGCAGGTCAAGCCCTCGCCCGTTGTACTTGCTACAGCTGCATTTGTAAGTCCTTCGGCAAAAACGGTTGCACCGGCTTCAAAGGATTGACTTGTATTGATGGTTGTAGATGCAGCCCACTGTAAATAAGCCCAGGTTACATGTGACGGAGCGGGATTAACGGTAAATGATCCGTTTACGCTGCTTGTTCCGTTCCACAACCCATTCGTTCCGGCATATTTATACGGGTCGGTTCCTAATTTGAAACGGAAAGTATAATAATACGAACCGGCAGGAATGCCCGAAACAGTTCCCTGATAATAAAAATTATTACCCCAATCGGCATTAAAAGCGATAGTTGACCATGTCCAACCTGTAGATGAAGGGTCGTTGTTGGTAGTGCTGTAACCCAGTTCACAGGTTATGCCATTGCCATTTGTACTCGCAACTGCAGCATTTGTAATCCCTTCGGCAAAAACTGCTGCTCCGGCTTCGAAAACCTGTCCCTGATTGATAGTTGTAGATGCTGCCCACTGAAGGTATGCCCACGAAATTGATTGAGAATAAGCACTGAAACTTAGTGCCGAAATTGCTAAAATTGTAAATAGTTTTTTCATGATTGTAATAATTTAAAATTGATAATTTAGAGTTGATAATTGAATTTATTTGTTTTTGATTTCATACATTTTGATTTTATAGATACCCGGAGCCTGAATCTGACTGGTTTGCAGATTGGTTTCGAGCGACTGATTGAGAACCGGAATTGGTGCTAAATAAGGTGTTATTACGCGTTTGCCCTCTTTCTGTGTTACCGAAAAATTTCTTCCGTTTGTGAATAAAAAAGTGTTGTGCCAGGTTTCGTCTCCGTTGAGCCATCGACGAACAATCCATTTATTGTCGACAAAACCGCCTTCCTGAACAGTACCAATAAAAGCAGCATAGTTGTTTTTTAAGGAGCTGAATTTCAGTTTTAGTCCAATGCCTGCCACCAAAAACTCGTCGTTACCGGTTTGAATAATAATACCATAGCAGTTTTTATCTTTGTGCTGATATTCAATGTCTATTTTAAAATCACCCATTTGTAATGCTGTTCGCTCTTCCTTTTCTTCTTTGAGTATACCACGCATTTTGCCTGTTCCCTGATACTTTTCTATTTGTGGTAAAATTTCCTTTAACACCCCAAAACTTTCGGAATAAGCTGCATCGGAGACCAACGATTCAATTCCAAAAGGACCAAAACCCAAGGCATCGTGCTCGGCTAAAGCATACCACGCTTTGCCCGGATTGCTACGCTCGCACTCAGGTATAAAGAGCGGATTGTTTTTTGATGGACGGTGATACATGCTGCAAACTTCTTTGAAATTGGGCAAATAAATATCCGGCGCACAAAAGTCGATAGCCGGAGCAGCGGCCTTGTAAATATCCATAACGCGCGAAACAGGTCCACCATTCGGATATTTTCCGGGTTGTTCGCCGGGATATTGAACCAACCAGGCATTTACAAACATCGGTAAATTATTAACTTCTTTGCCCTGTCGGCAAATTTCGTTGATATAGCTTGCATATTGCCACGACATGAAAAAGTTTTGTGCATCGTAATTTGTTTCGCCAAAGAGTTCAGCCCAGGTTCCTTTTGTTTTGAATCCATTTGCTTCCCAGGCCATTTTTAATTCTTTCTCCAAATTGTTTTTATTCTTTTTCAAATATTGAATTAACTTGTCAGGAACTTGCGCAGCATACAATTGCAAAGCTTGCGAGTTATAATCCATTTCCGAAAAAGCACCTACCTCGTTTTCAGGCTGAATCATGATGATTGACTTATTTGTGTCTTTTGCTTTAATGTAGTTCATTAATTCAACAAAAGCCCTGGCATCGGCTTTATTCGCCTCATTGCAAAATGGAGAGATTGCCGATAGTTGTTCTCCTGATTTATTGCGGATTCTGAAGAAACGCTTTGTGTCTTTTTTTACCCACAAAGGCACATACGATGACTCGCCATTTTTCCACGATGCAAACCAAATCAGCACCACTTTCAACTTGTGTTCGTTGGCTGTGGCAAGAATATTATCCACTAACGAATAATCAAATATACCTTCGTTTGATTCAAACTGCTCCCACGCAACCGAAGCAATGACTGTATTTACATGCATCGAAGCCGTGTTTTTCATAGCTTCGGCTAAGTATGCAGGCGCCGACGAGGTGGAATTGTGCAACTCTCCGGCTAGCATTAACCAAGGTTTTCCATCAACTATCAAACGTGTTACGTTATTTTCGGTGTGGAGGTACGGAAGGCCACCATTTTTCAAGGTGTTTTTATCTTGCGCCATCGCATATGCTGCTGAAAATAAAGTTATTGACAGCAATAAAAAGCATTTATATAGTTGAGTCATTTTCATTTGTTTATAATTAATCATTAGAGACATTGCTATTATACATCTCCGTCAGCTGACGGACTTGCGGCAGTTATTCTCCTATAAATAAGGAGCCGAAAAGCCTAGTTTTTTCATACCTGCTTTAATCTCAGGATTGCTGGTGAATAAATTCCAGATTAAGCCCGAACGGTAATTTTCGATAGCACAGCACATATTCATTTGGTCGTAACCGAACACCTCCAACGACACCCAAAAGGGATAAATCGAAAGGTTAAACGAATCGGTAAATCCATATTCTGTCCACAATAAATCACCCAGTTTATAATAAAAATATTTTATAGCTTTCATCGATTCTTCGGGCGCATAAGGCAACGAAGCCACTGATGCTGAAGGCAATATATAACCTAAATCATTTGTTGGTTGCATTTGCTTGTACCCATCTTTTGTGGCACCGGCGGTCAATCCCCAGCACGAATCCGAATAAGCATAATAATTCAGCGGGTTTGCTTTGCAATGCTCATAGTTTATCAGCGCATGATTTTTTGTTTGCGTTTCGTAATTGGCATATTCATCGCTTAATCCTCTTGGGTTGATACCCAAAAACGAAAACTGCGATAAATAAAGCGGTCCCCCACTATCGCCTGCCTGTCCGCATGGCAGTGTATGCCCGTAATACGTGCGTCCATCTTTCATGGAGCCACTTCCTGCAAATCCCTGCTCGTAAACGGCTTTACTTATGGGAAATGTGGGTGAAGAAGCTGCTAAAACGTAGGCAATCATGGTTTCGTTCCAACCTCTCAATTGAATTCCCCAACCATTTGAATCCTTCGACCAAAAAAGGCTGTTTTGATTTCCATTGGTAAAATACGTCCAATCCACATTTTCGTAAAGCGACGTGATGTCATTCCGGAGTTGAACTTCTGCTGATGAACTTGCATTAAAATACTGACGAACAGTTAATAATCCCATCATTAAAAAGGAAGTTTCCACCACATCGTAGCCATCTAATTGTCCGTCGGATACCACCTTGCCGGTTGTTCCATTTACATAATGCGGAAAAACGCCTTTGAATTGCACAGTCTTATTTTTTAAAAATGCGACCATCTTTTGCATTCGGGCTAAGCCTTGTTCTCGTGTTATAAAATTGCGCTCAATAGCTCCCGGCAACGACATAATGCCGAAACCCGTAGCTCCAATGGCACAATATTCGCGACTTGCCGTATTTCTATCGGGTAGCAAACCGCTTGTTTCGTTGGCATACGACCAAAAATAATGAAACGTTGATTTTTGAATAGAATCCAACAAAGCTTCATCCGAAATTCGTGGCCGCTTGTCGGCAGGGTCAATTCCGGTTTGAACACTCAAAATATAATTAGTCGAAATTGTTCCACCGTTAAATGATTTCAATGAGGACGTTATTTTGAGTTCGTAAGGTTGTAAATATCCCAATGCTGCAATGGGTTGAATAACAATAGTGCTATCCTGATTTTCGTACGAAAATTTAACGGCAACCGGTATGTCGTTCTTTGTAAACGTTTTGTTGACAAAAGAAACTCCGCTGGCAACCGTCGATTTATTTACGGGGTCAGAAAAAGTAATCCGAATAACGGGCACATTGGAACTGCCTGAGAAAACACTTTTTTTGATAAGTATTCCATCGACCGACTTCAACTTAACCGACAATGGCGTTGGTTGGGGTTCGGCAGTACAGCTTATAACCGACATAATTACGATTACCTGCACTAATATTTTAAGGAGTTTGGACATATTTACTGTTTGGGTTTTATCGATACTTCATCTAAATAGAGCGTTCCGGTTTTGGAAGGAACTAGCTTAAAGAAAGCATACGCATTTTTGGTAGCAGCGCCGTTGTACAGGTTTTTGGGTCCAAAATCCTGCGAAACTTTATTCCAAACTGTACTAACAGCCATATTTCCATACGCATAATCGCCCCAATTCTGACGGTTTGCCTGTACAGGGTCATCAGCCGACTTATTCACCACATCGTGTGCAAAAGTTCCATTGTTGTTAGCATTATCTACATACCCGATAAAGTCAGCACTTTTCACCCAATAGCTAAAAGTATAAGCTGTGTTTGGGTCAATATTCAGACTAAAATCATTGACAAGTCCATTTTTGGGAACAGAAAAGAATTGAATTTCATGCCCTGTCGATTTTACCACAATTTTCAGACTTCTGGAACTGCCATTGGCACCTTGCGTTTTATCAACCGTAATTTCGTAAGCGGCACTGTCTTGTTTTGTAGGACACCAATACGACCAGATAGTTAGACATGTATCGCCTTCGAAACCAGCGTAATAACGCTGCATTATTTCAGTACCAACCTGAATTTTCACTTCCTGAGACTGTGAACTGCCATCATTAAATTTATCAACCAAGGTGCAAATTACAGGTCCTTCATTAGCAAAAGAAACGGTTACTTCAGCAGCAGTTGAAGAGGCAGGATTTCCTCCGGGGAAAGTCCATGTGCGCGATTCAACACCTTGCGATTTATCGGTAAAAGTTATACTTCCACCGGCATCTATTGTATTGGTACTAATAGTTGGAGCTATTGCCAAAGGTGGAATTTCTTCCTTACAACCTGCTAAAAAATTCATTGCAATAACTGTAATAAATAAGCATATAGCCTTAGATAACATGCGTGTTTTCATGATTTTATAAATTTAAAAGTTTAATATTTTAGTTGGTAATTGCCAATTCTTAATTTTTTATTCTTAATTGATTTATAGTTACCATTCCGGATTTTGGGTTATTACGCCATTCGATTGTTGAATCACCGAATTTGGTATTGGATAATACCGACAGCGATTGGTATATCCAAGTGGGCCAAGCACTTGCAATGCATCTCCCCATCGAACCAAATCGTAAAAGCGCTCAAATTCCATCCCAAATTCTACCCGTCGTTCGTGTTTAATGGCAGCACGCAATTCCGATTTAACGGTGGTTGTAACAGGCGGCAGTATGGTGGCATTATTTCCGCGCGCTCTTGCCCGAACTTGTTCCAAATACCCCAGTGCTTTTGTTGTGTTAGCCTCTCCACCCAGTTCATTGGCAGCTTCGGCAGCCATCAACAATACATCGGCATAGCGCAATAGGCGTACATTTACCCAGATTGCTTTTCGGAAGTTTGTCTTTTTTGCCCGTGCAGGGTCGCCATAGGTTTTCCGATTCCAATACGGTAATTCCAACGATTCGGGAAGCGTATTTCCATAGCCATCAGTGCTGCCCCTAAACAGAATTGTTGCAGTTTTGCGCGGGTCTCCGGTTTCGTAGGCATTTACCAAAGCCTGACTCGGTGTATTCCAACCCCAGCCCTGGTCGAAAATGCCCGTTCCTCTTATTCCTGCTCTTTCGGTATACGAACCAAAAACTGCCACACTTCCATTGTCATTTACATAATTCTGTATTTCCAATATCGACTCGTTACACAATTCACCCACTTCGGTAAACATCTCACTATAAGAATTATACAATGAGTATTCACCCGAAATAATTACTTCTTCGCAACTTGCCAATGCACCTGCCCAATCCTGACGATAAAGCTTTGTTTTGGCAGCCAGCGTTTTAGCAGCACCATTGGTTAATCGTCCGGGGTATTTATCTCCCCAATAATTTTTGGTTGGTAAATGGGTGGCGGCATACGTTAAATCAACGTCGATTTGGTTGTAAATTGCACTTACCGCAGATTTTGGAATATTTCCACTACCAAAATTTGACGATGCCGTTAAATTGAGCGGCACTTCGCCGTAAGTTCGTACCAAATCGAAATAAGCATACGCTCTGAAAAATCGTGCTTCGGCTACATTTATCAACGATGGTTGATCAGTAAGTTTCAGCGAATCAGCAAAATAGATTAATTGGTTGCAATCCACAATAAACCGGTAATGGTCGCTCCAGTATTGTTGCATCAGCCATGTGTCGTTGGCATCGTACTGATAGTCGTCGCCACGCGATTTGTAAATACGTGTATTGCTCTCGTCGTAACCTTTATCGGCATCATCGCTGCGAATTCCGGCAACAAAAGCCAACGGTAATCCGGTCATTCCACCATAAGCATCGTTGTTACCGTTTCCACGAAAATTGGCATACAAACCAAAAGCCTGTCCTTCGAGCGTACCGGTTTTCAAATCACCTTCAATGGCATTTCCCAGCGGTTTAACATCCAAAAAATCCTGACAGCTGATGAATAACAGCAAGGACGTGAATAGTATTAAATATCTTTTTATCATGATTTTAGCTTTTTAAAATGTAAGATTAAATCCAGCTGAAAAAATAGAAGGAATTGGATAACCTCCATAATCGATGCCCGAACTGAGTGCGCTTCCACCTGCTTCGGGTGTGAAGCCTGAGTTTTGTTTCCATGTTTTCAGGTTTTGCACATTCACGTACAATCGCAAATTGCTGATTTCCATTTTCTTGCTAAAACCCGGTGGCACAGCATAGCCAAGTTCTACATTTCGAATTCGCAAATAGCTTCCATCTTCGATAAAATAAGAGGAGTTAATGCTGTTCCAACCTGAAGTGGTGCTTTCGCGAGGCTCCCAATTGGACGTATTTAGTCCTGTCCAACGTCCCAAACGGGCTTCTCTGAAATTGTAGGTATTTACGCCATTCCCTTCGTTGCCCCAGGCGCGCCAAACCTTATTTCCATAAACGCCTTGAAACTCTATTCCTAAATCAAAACCTTTGTAATTTATATTTCCCGAAAAACCGTATGTAAATTTTGGAGTGGGATTACCAATGGTTGTTTGGTCGTAACTATCTACTTTTCCGTCGGGAGTTCCATCAACACCACTAATATCTTTAAATTTTAAATCACCCGGCTGAGGCGTGCCTAATGCAGACACATCAAGACCATTTGTAATCTCAGATTTTGTTTGATAAATGCCTTCCACTTCGTAGCCATAAAATCGTGAAATGGGATAGCCTGCTTCTGTTTTATTTTGACCAACTGAACCTCCAATATAACTTTCGCCCGCTTTCCACACGCTCAAAACTTTATTGCTCATGGTAGAAATATTGGCTGATACTGTGTAATTTAATTGATTGTTCAATATCTTATCATTGTATGCCCCCTGAAGTTCGACGCCCGAAACACGGATTGAGCCTGCATTCATGGCATAAAGAATTCCTGTGGTTCGGTCGGTAATTGTGGTCAACAAATCATCCGTTTTTCGTTGGTAATAATTTGCTTCCACATGTAACTTTGCTTTCAGCATGTCCGATTCAACACCTCCTTCGTACGAAGTAACGGTTTCCCAACGCAGATTTTTATCCGGCTGATAGCTTAAACTCAATGCATTCACTACATTATCGCCAAAAACTGCTTGCGTACTGTTGGTATAAACCGGATAATACAAATAGCGGTAATTGGAGCCTGTGTACTGATTTCCCAACTGTCCAACGGATGCTTTCAGCTTAATATTATCAAAGAAATCGGTTGATTTTAGGAATTCTTCTTCGGTTAAAACCCACGCGCCACCTACTGCCCAAAAGTTTTGAAACCGATGACTTGGCGAAATTGCCGACGAACCATCTCTACGAAACGAAGCATTGAATAGGTATTTTCCATCGTAGTTGTAAAGTGAACGGAATAAAAACGAAAGCGTTTTTTTCTCGTATTGGTCGGAACCTGCCCAATAGCTGGTTTGGTCGCCATAAGGGAATACGCCCACATACCACCATCTCGGGTCGTTCGGAATGGCATTTTCTACTCCACTATCTTTCTGCTTCACCGATGCCGACGATTGTTTGTAGTTTTGATAATCGGTGGTCAATCCGCCCAGCAATGTGATATTATTTTTCCCAAAAACTTCTTTGTAAGTAAGCAGGTATTCCTGTTGAAACCGAAGGTCGAGATTTGAAAATTGACTAACGGCAGTTTTATCATTTTTCACTTCTACAGCGCTTGTTTCCATGTTGTAAACTTGCGAAAGCGGTGTATAATCCCGTTGTTGTTTGGTGTAAACATTCACATAATAATTGGTTCTGAAAGTCAGCTTTTTGAAAAATTTCAGTTCAAAAAAGAAATTAGGAACAAAATTATATTCTGTGGCCACGCTTGTATATTTACGGGCTTGAACTGACATCAATGGATTTTCAATATCGTTGCTTCCCAAACCGGCAGGCAAACTGTTGTAATTTGATTCCGTTGTGTTGTAGGGTGTTACAATTGGTGGCGATTTCAGAGCGGATGTAAAGTCGTGGTATTGAGGCAATGAAGCAGCATAGCCATTAAGTCCAAATCCACATTTTAAAAAATCAGTTGGCGTCAGCTCGTCGCTGACCGAAATGCCCACCTTTTGAAAATCCTCGTACAGAATTAAGCCTTTTTCTTTATTGACATTAATCCCCATGTAAAATTTATTTTTATCGGTGCCGTGAGCAACACTTACATTGGCTTTGTAAACCGTTGGCGAGGGTTCTTTAATCACATCAATCCAATTGGTATTGGCATCGTAGAGTCCGTATTTTTGGTACAATGGCAACGAATTATTAAAACGTTGTTCGTTATACAGCGTCATAAAACCTTCTCTGTCGGTCATTTGGGGCGCATCGGCAATTGTTTTTAAACCAACCGACGAATTGGCGTTAACGATAAGCCGACCACTTTTCCCTTTTTTAGTAGTTACAATGATAACACCATTTGCTCCCCTAACTCCAAAAATGGCCAACGACGATGGGTCTTTCAGCACTTCCATCGATTCAATTTCAGAAGTATTCACCATATCCATATTATCGCTCATTATGCCATCCACAACATACAAAGGACTTGTTTTCGACAAACTCACCGTTCCTCTGATACGCACATCGGGCGCCTGATTCATTTGCCCGGTGTTGACAATACTTAATCCGGGAACCTTGCCCTGCAACGACGATACTGCATTGTTATTGGGTCGGTTGGCAATTGAATTTCCGGCTATTTTTACAATCGAACCTGTTAAATCCCGTTTGGAAGATTCACCATAACCAATTACAACCACCTCATTCAGCGACTTCGAGTTTTCTTCCAAAACAATTTGGATATTATTTTTATCCGTAATTCTATACACATTACTCGCATAACCAATATACGACACTTCCAACAGCGATACATTGGTAGGATTATCCAACGAAAAATTTCCAAACACATCCGTTGTTGTACCAATATTTGTATCCTTAAGCTTAATGGTGGCGCCAATTAATGGTTCGCCTTTTTCGTCTTTTACAAGTCCGGAAATCTTTTTGCTGTTAGTTGTCGGTACCCCATTTTTTTTCAGAATTGCAATGGTATTTCCGGTGCGTTGATAGGAATATCCTTTTCTTTGCAAAACCTTTTGAAGCACCGATTCTATATCTTCGTTTTTGGTGGATACCGTAATATCTTTTTGTGTATCAATGTCTTGATTCAGATACGAAAAGCGGATATTCGATTTTTGTTCTATCGCTTTAAACAATTCAGTGAGCGAAACATTCTCCAAACTGAGCGAAACGGTGTTTTGCCCAAAAGCAGATAGTGGTATTATGCTTATAAAGGCACCGATTAGAAAGATGGATTTCCAATAATTTCCTTTCAGTTGTATTGATTTTTTCTTTGTCATGATGGAATTGAAAATTTAAGGTAACAGCAATTTCTTTTTATAATACAATCAATTGATATTCAAATGAATTACGTCTCCATTCTTTGTAAAGCTAAAACGATAATGGATGGCTAAATTTCGTAAAATTTCATTCACATCCGTTTCGTGGTACGAAGCTGTTAAGACAGTGTTGGGCAGTTGTCCGTTAATGTCGAATTTAACACCATAATACCGTTCCAATTTAGGCAGAATGGACAGTAAGGTTTCGGATTGGAAATATAAATCACCCCTTGTCCACGCTGTTTCCACCTGCAAATCGGTTGTTGTTTTCTCAAAAGTTTCATTCGCATAATTATAGCGTACTTTTTCGTTGGGCAAAAGCGTCATAACTTTCTTTTTATTTCGTTCAGCGTATGCCTGAATCTTTCCTTCTACTAAACTTGCTTCGAAGTAGTTTTCGCGAGGATACGCATATACATTGAATTTTGTACCCAATACTTTAATGCTCACATCTTTCGATTTTACAATAAAAGGCAAATCGGCATTGTGCGTAACATCAAAATAGGCTTCGCCCGATAAACTCACCTCTCTGCTTTGTTTGCCAAAAGTGGCCGGATACGTAAAAGTTGTATTGGCGCTTACCATCACCCGCGTGCCATCCGGCAGTACAAGCTTAGTTCGTTCTCCGTTAGCAGTTTCAATGCTATATTGATTTTTCGCCAAATCGGAAAGTGTTGATTTTTTTGTAAAATAATAAACGCCAAAACTGAGCATGAGTGGCAGCAAAATGAATGCTGCAATACGCTGAATATAATATAGATATGGAATTGCTGCTTTTGGAAGTGCTTTTGGTTCTTCCTCCCTTGTGTTTTGAGGCTGAATAATTCGCTTCAAATTCGCCTTAACTATTTCGAATGATGTTTGATTCCGTTTATGAGTCGGTTCGTACGCTTCCCAAACTTCATAAAGGCATTGCTCAACCAACTGCTCATCCAACGAAAATACCAATTGCTTCAATTGTGAAAATTCCTGAGAAGTGATACTGCCGTATAGCTGTTTTTTTAATAATGCCGATAATTGCTGACGTTCCATAATTTGATATTGTTTAATGGTAATACAATTCCTGAATTAAAATCTCATTGGTCTGTTTGTATGTTGTAAAACATATAAATGCAAAAAACCGTAGAATTTAGTGTTCTACGGTTGCAAATATAGGTATATGTGCCTAAAATGATGGTTTACTGCTGTATAAAAAACAGAAAAAACAGAAACGACAATTCTTTCATTTCATTCCGAAGGGTTGCTAATGATTGCGAAAGATAGTTATACACCGAAGCTTCGGTTATATTTAAGTGTTTTGCAACTTCAGTTGCCGAGCGACCTTCTTCTTTACACATTTCGAAAACTTGCAACTGTCGGGGCGAGAGCTTGTGTTTGGCTTTAACGAGGGCAATTCTGAAAAGTTCCAGGTCAAATTCCTGATCGGATTGGGCTACAAGCTGATTATCTTCAGAATGAATAAGATAATCTTCAAAAATTGGGTCACTGAATTTTTTTTTAATGTCGTTTAATAGCTGATTTTTAGCAATTTTAAACAGCCATGCCTTAAACGAAAGCTCAGGGTCAATTTTAGACCGATGCAACCAAACTTTTATAAAAGTATCCTGAACAATCTCCTTTGCCTGCTCATGCGAACGTATCATCCCAAAAATATAGCCATACAACAAATCAAAGTATTCGGCATAGATTGCTTCGAATGCATTGTACGAACCATTTTTCAAATCGAACGCCAGTTTTTCTTTTTCATCAATAGTCATGCAGCGATATTTTTGGGTTTTGACAGACTGCAAACATACTATATTTTTTTAATTTTTCAATTAATGACTTTAGTTTTGAACATATCATTCAACTCACATCTAATCAGGAAAAAGGAGAAATTCAATTTTACTAATTATACTCAAATTTAAATGCCGGAATAACTTTAATTTTATACGAATCGATACTGATTAAATCGGACTGATTTAAAGTTAGAATAACCCCTTCTTTAAGATTAAAATATTTCATGGCTGATAAAATACCCTTTATTTCTCTTTCCTGATTATCATTGTGAAGCTCATAGCACACTTGTATGGCAAAATACGCATCATTCAACTTGAATACAAAGTCACATTCCGATTCATTATCAGCAAAATACCATATACTTTTTGTCAATTTTCGGATATCCCAATAGATTGTGTTTTCAAATTTTCGACCCAAATCCTTTGATGATGAAATAGAACTTACATTAATCAACCCATTATCAACAATATATACTTTTTTCTCCGAAAGCATTTGACTTTTTAAGGAGTATGAAAATTTTGAAATAAGATTTATAACATAACTCGATTCAAAATGTGATAAATACTCCAATACCGTAGAGGGCGATTTTACTCCAATAACTGAAGTGAGTTTACTTGGACTTATTCGGTTTCCGGCTACTGACATCAGATAAATACAAAGTGTTTTCAACCCCTTAACATCCCTAATTGCATAGCGTGTAGCTATATCTCTGTAAATAATATCTTCAATCAACGAACTCAACAAATCTTTGTTGTTTGTTTTCAGATACTCCGGAAATCCTCCTTTTTCTAAGTAACTCACGTAACTATCTCTGCTTAAATCAAAGCTATTCAACAAGCAGAATTCTTTGTAACTGAATGGAAACAATTCTTTTGAAATATGTCGTCCGGTTAAGTTTGTACCCAATTCAATGCTTAACATCTGTGCATTAGAACCAGTAATGATAACTCTTATTGTTTGATCCAATTTTTGCCGAACGTAGATTTCCCAACCTTTCACTAATTGAATTTCATCGAAAAAAAGGATTTTCTTACCACTTTCCTTCACTATTTCATCCAGCAAAGCAAAATCGTTTACCGAAAAATCATAGAGTCGGATGTCAGCAAAGTTAAAATAGAACACATCTTCAATTTCATTTCTAACAAATTGATGCAATAAAACACTTTTTCCACATCGTCTGATTCCTGAAACAACCAAAGCATGCGATGTGGAAACCGGTAACAAAGGAAGTAACTCCCTGCTTATTCCTAAATCGAATGAACGAAATGATTCGGCTTGTTCATTAACAACTGCCTGTATGTCCGACTGTTTCATAATATTACTTATATATTCCGTTACAAATGTAATATATATATCATTACTAACAAAATAATAATCTTTAATTTAATTTTCCAAGTCATTTTAATAAATAGGAATAATAAATTTTTAGTGAAGCTTAGCTGTAAATGTTGAAAAAACAATGCCAGAAAATTCATTGCTGAATATCGGGCATTCTTTCAAAACCTCAAAAAAACTAATTTGTTAAACTATACCTGAATCCTCTTTAAACGGAGGTTGAAGACTGTTTAATGTTTCGCTTGGGCCAATTGGTGGTGAAGATTCCAATGTGAGCAAAATTTCATTAAAGATTTTACAACTTAACAAGATCAGATTCTATACTATCAATTAACTGTTCGTCAATTTTCAATTCCTCAGCAAAATCCCTGAATTTAGAAACAGCAAAAGTTGCCTTTTCAATTAATGACTTATAATCCTGAATATCATTACGCAATGCAACAATTTCCAAATCTTCGCGCGAGATACTTTCATTTTTACCGTTGATAGTCATCGAATGCCGGTTCATATAGGAAGGAGCGGCAAAATCTACACTGTATGTCAAGTCATAAGCAGGGGACAAACGCCAGACACCATCTATGGTCATGCAGAAACTGAAGTTTTTGGCATGGTCATCTACATTGCGTGCAAGCACATTAAATACCATCCTCAGGTATTGTTGACGGCTATCCTCATAAGGTAAATTAAGCCGGCGAATTACGGCGAACAAATCTTCGTAGCTGTTGCTTTCCGGCGACATGGCAGCCAGCGTTTGAGTATGTATCCGATTATTACCAACTCTGTCGAACCGACGGGTCAGAAAGTGGGTAACATTTCCGTACGAACGCAATTCCGACGACATCATATTTATACCCGCAGCCAAAGCCATTTTATAATACACATATTCCAACTTGGCTAATGGATAAGATGAATTATCATCGTATTTCAAAATAAAATGTTCAAATTCCTCCGGAATTTTTCCCTGTCCGGAAATAATTTGGCCCGTTGTTTTATTTACCGCAACTATTGCTTTCGGGCGTTTGCCTCCGGGCGATGAACTGATTTTGATTAAATCCTGCCAAAGAATTGAATTTTCGGCAGTAAGCACTGTTGTTTCGCGCTCATTCAAAACCTGTTTCGCAAATGCATACAGGTGTTCAATATCTACTGAAAAAACGGAATCATCGCCTAATTTCTGAGCAGGTTCGTATTCAAGCGCACCCATTGCACGGCTTCCAATAAACGAAAGATGATCAACGGGATTAACTTTCTTTGTCGAAATATGATTATCCCGCAGCCATGCGTTGAAAAGAGAATGACCCCATTTATCAGGCAGCGAATCGGCAATCATAGGTGGAAGTCCATGATACAATTTATCTTTATCACCCGTCCATGGAATACGTTTCTTGCTACGTGGCGAATTGATTGACATGGTTAGAGGAGCAATATCCAAACCTTTGTCCAAAAATTCCGGTTCATATTCAAAAACAGCCAAATCAGCTTTTTTATCCCACGAAAGATACCCGACTGGCATTCCCCACATTTTTACCATAACTACGTTTGTTTCCATAATTACTTTCCTTTTTGTTGTTTCTTAAAAAGGCTGCGAGGACTTTGAGGAAGTTCAGGCAATAACTTTTCAATTTCGTCGAGACTGTCGATAGCCCGTAATAATCTGATAAATGATGCCAGTGTAATCCCTGTAGAAGAACCATTTTCAAATGTACTGATGGTGAATATACTCAATCCTGATTTCTCAGCAACTTCTTTCTGTGAATATCCCATTCGTTTGCGGTAAACACTGTATCGTTTCCCCAGTTGTCGGATTATATCACTACCCGATTGTTCATACAATTCGTTGTACATACATATATTTTTTGCAAATATAGATATATCTACATTAATATCAAAATATATTGCAATAATATAGATTTATCTATAGTGTAATTCTACGTATTGTTTTAAAATTTATTCGATTTGTGGATTTAACTTGCTTAAAAATCAATGCCCGAAAACTCATTGCTGAATCTCGGGCATTCTTTCTTACCTCAAAAAAACTAATTTGTTATACTAAACCTTATTCTCTTATCTTGGCGTTCCAAACCATCAGAGCTATAACAACCGATAATAATGCAGCTCCAAACCAAAAATAACGCGCGATGGAAAAATCGTAGGTTGCCACATTATCTATCATAACTTTTTTATCGCTTATTAAAAAACCACTAATCAGTTCCTGAATGCCAGCTCCGGCATAACTGGCAATGCCAATTAAACCCATGGTTGCTCCTGTGGCTTGTTTGGGTGCTATATCCACAGCCATCAATCCGCCCAGAAAAGTGATAAGAATCCCGATTGCAAATCCATGAATCAACATGGCGGCAGAATCAACCCAAACATTGCCGTTGGGATAAAAAAGAAATACAGAAAGTGAAATGATATTTAAAATACCCGCTACTAAGGCTGGAATATTTCGGCTTCCTCTGAAAAACTTATCGGATATTAAGCCCGAAATGGCTGTGCCTACAATTCCGGTAATGGCTGTTAAGCCGATAATTTGACCTGCTTCTACATTGGTATAATTTTTTTCGACCTGAGCATAAAAAATTCCCCAACTTTCAATCGCGTATCGGCTGATATACATTAATGCACTGGAAAGTGCTAAGAGCCAAATATATGGATTTTTGAGAATAGATTTTTGAGAAGCCGAAACTGATTGTTCTGAGTTTTTAGTATTGCTTTGCTCTGCCGTTTTGCTAACAACCGATGGAAGTCCTTTGCTTTCGGGACTATCGTGCAGAAAAGCGACAACCATTATAGCTCCCAGCAGACCTGCAATTCCTGCGCCCCAAAATCCCCATTGCCAGCCACCTATACCAATCAGAAATGGCAATAATGAAAAAGTTATAGCTTTTCCTATATTATGACTGGCACTCCAAATACCATAGAATGTTCCTCTTTGTTCGGGACTAAACCAGCGTGTAAGTGAAACTACACACGGTGCCGCTCCCATTGACTGTACCCAACCGTTTAAACCCCAAAGGATAAGAAACACAATAAAATACGGAAATGCACCCATGGATAAATTGACAAGTGCAGTCAGGATTAATCCCGTAGCAATAAACCTGTTGATGTTTACTCTATCTGAAATGAAGCCGTTAATTAATTTTCCGATAGCATACGAAAAAAATAATGCAGCCCCAATCATACCTAATTCATTTTCGGTAAGAATATTAGCATCAACCAAGGGCTTTTTGACCACACTGATACTCAACCGACACACGTAAAACAAAGCATAACCCAATGTGGCAGAGAGAAATACACTGTAACGGTATTTAAGCAGGTTTTTTGTAACCGTCTTTGAATCGTCAACAACCGATTTATGAGCCGCTGGTGTGTATGTTTTACGAATGAATTGCAACATAAAGTTTGTGCTTTGCTTGTTGGAGGTCAATTAAAATTATTCTTTTATAACTTTTTGAACGTTGAAGTTATTGCCGGAAGTTATTTTCACCAAATACATTCCCTTGTTTATTCCGCTTACTGACAAAGCGTTATTGCCATTAACTACGTACGATTTTACAAGTTTACTATCTAACGAATAGAAATCCACTTTTGAAATATCTTTGCTGCCAACGACAGAAACATGATTTTTTAAAACATTGGTTGATAACCGGAGAGAATTATTTTGTAAAACATTTTTTAAAGCGGTAACTTTGGGCGTTACATCTGCCCATGTTTTTCCAATTCTAAGCTCGTCTAATGTCATAACCGGATTTTGCGTATTGGTTTGTCGGAAGAATATGGAAGCAATGTTGTTTGAATTTGTTCCGGGGAAATTACCCGAAGAAGCTGAAGCTGCTAATTCAGGCTCGGTTGTGCCCCCAAAACTTGAAGAAGCGGGATTTATCCACAAATTCGAAACCTGATAAGTAATATCGTACGAAATAACAACGAGAATCACACTGTTTAACGCAATTTCAGTTGGAGCCCACTGCGTATCAGTATCCGTTGTTCCACGATTAATCCCAACTTGATAGCCATTAGGCGATGATTTAAGATATACGCAAGATGCGTAATTTCCTGAGGCAGCTGCCGGATCAGTTGCGTTTGACAAGCCTATCGAATATCGTGGCGCAGTAGCTCCGGTTATATCAGTTACTTTTAAAAGGAAGGAAGCATACACAGTTCCGGATGTTTGCGAATCAAAAGCGCGTTGAGGGTCTTTTCCACCTAAGGATGTACTAAATTGAGCTGCATTGCCAACCGACGATGCAAAACCTGTAAAGGTCAGATTATCAGCAATAACCTGAATGTCTGTTCCTGTGCTACGTGGCACCCAGTTGCCGTTTGTTCCTAAATCGCCTACGCTGTAGTCAAAACCATCGTAAACTAAAACCTGACTTTGCACTCCCAATACAAGGGCAAGCATACTAATTATTGTATAAAACTTTTTCATGATTTTCTAATTTTTAAATTTGTTACTCTTTTATAGCTTTAAATACTGATTTTTGAGTGGCTGAGTTTATTTTTACCACATATATTCCTTTTTTCAAGGCACTTACATTCATTGAGTTTTCTCCGTTTACGAAAAAGCTTCTAACCAATTTGCTATCGATTGAATAAAATTCAACACTTGCATTTTCGTTACAATTTGTTAGTGATACCTGATTTCTGAGAATTGTGGTTGACAAACCAATTTGTTTTGAGGTATAGTTTTCGAGTTTTGTAGATACACTTGGTGCAACATCTGACCATGAAGTACTTATATGCAATTCGTCCATCAAAACATCGGCTGCGCCAAGGCCTGTTTTAAGTGTAACAAAACTTACATTACCAATAATACCTCCGGTAGCAAATGAAATGTCCGGTGAAGTTGACAAAGAAGCACTTGTTGGGTTTATCCAAAAATCGGCAGTCCCGGCAGCTGCTGTTGAGCTTGGTGTATATTTCATAATCACCATAACAGTTGTGTTTAATGCAAATTCAGCCGATTGTTGAACAGATGCTGATCCGGCAGCTGCATCAAAACCCAATTTGAAACCTGTACCCGACTGGTCGTAAAAAATTCCCGGGGTAAATGTCCCGCTACTGTTTGTTGTTCCTCCAAATGCTGCAATTCGGGTGGAAGCGGCTGTAGGTGCGCTAAGTCCGCGCATTAAAAATGATGCATAAACAGGAACAGTTTGAACCGGAAATATTGTTTTAATATTGGCAGCGGTCCCGGTATTTAGCAATTTAATTACCTTGTTTTCGGTTGTTGTCATTCCGGTATAAGTCAGATTTGGGCTTGCTACAACCAAAGCCGAACGGGTACTTCCGTAATTCCATGGAATGGCTACGGTTGCAGAGGATAAACCAAGATTTCCTTCGGCGTAATTGAATGATTCATAAACTGGTAACGATGTCCATTGTGCAAAAGACAATGTTGTGGTTGCAATAAATGCAATTAAGAAAGCATAAAGTTTTTTCATGATACTGATTTTTTTATTTGTGAAACATATTGATTAATCGTGATATTTTTGAATTTCTATGTATTTAACTAATTCCTTTGGTCGGTCGGTTTGAATAATATTCGCTCCTTTTTTTATCAACCAACCCCAGGTTTCATCTGGTTTTTTCTCCT
>Ga0209398_1000351_pt1 | contig 29607 bp, 24 predicted proteins | sample AshMeaBigSpring_FD_184125 | JGI IMG/M metagenome (GOLD analysis project Ga0209398, IMG submission 184125) | Groundwater microbial communities from Big Spring, Nevada to study Microbial Dark Matter (Phase II) - Ash Meadows Big Spring (SPAdes)... | ecosystem: Environmental > Aquatic > Deep...
GTCAGCCGAAAAATGGACCAGACCCCGACCCGTGCACAAGCTAACCGTTCACAACCCGGTGGAAGATTTTCCCTGATTCCAGGGGGTCAGGTCCATGTTTTCGGCCAGCGCGTATCCGCGAGGTCGAGTTGATCGGCCGAAAAATGAACCAGACCCCGGCCTGTGCACGGCTACGGTTGCTGCCAAATCGGTGACGAAACAATCGGTGGTGGCCAAACCGGTGACGGCACACGGAGTGTGCCGTCTACACGGATGCCTCCTACGTAACCGTTCACGGGGTGGACGCCAGACCTGCTGCAGCTACGTCGGTGGAGGACTTTCCCCGATTCCAGGGGGTCAGGTCCATGTTTTCGGCCAGCGCGTATCCGCGAATTCGAGCTTGGCCGCCGAAAAATGGACCAGACCCCGACCCGTGAACGGTTACCACCCGAGAACGCAAACGCGACCATGAGAGTGCTTGAATTTCCCCGGTGCCGGAAGCTTCCGGGACGGCGATCCAGGTGCCCGCAGCGCGACCGCGATCCAGCGCCGGCCAGGGAACCGGACAACGTGTCATGCGTACCCCACGGCGGAACCTTTCGGTCCTTGGCCACGCGGGTCAGCTGCTGGCGCTGCGGTAGCTGCCGAGCGCCCGCTGAAAAATCCACCGCGAAACGAGCAGGCTGACCAGGGTGGCCGCCACCGCGAACGCGGGCAGCTGCCAGTGCGTCGCCAGCGACATGTTCAGGGGCCGCGCCATCAGCCGGGCGGGTACGTTCACCACCACCAGGATCGGGATGATGAACGTGAAGAACCACCGCAGCGGCGTCCCGTACCGGCCGCCGTAGATCTCCATCGGATAGCGCGAGAAGTTGGTGATATAGAACCAGAAGTTGTACAGGTTCTGATTCCGACCCAACCAGATGCTCGTGGCGGCCAGGCCGATCATGAGGCTGTAGAGGATGGCCACGCCACAACCGATATAGAACACGTACAGTACGACGGCCAGCGCGTCGATCACCAGCGGATCGTCGGGCCGCGTGAGCAATCGCCAGAGACTCAGCGCCAGCAAGGCGGCGCCCACCAGGAAATTGGCCAGGGACGCCCACTCGACCTTGTGCAACGACACCAGGAACTGGGTATCGATCGGCTTGAGCAGGGCGAAGTCCAGGTTGCCGGTGCGGATCAGTTCACTGAACTCCTCGGCGTTGGGCATGAAGAAGGCCTGGACCACGCTGTTGATGAACATGGTCGTGGCCAGGAAGACGAAGAACTCGTACTTGCCCCAGCCCGTATCCGCGCCGATCTGGTCGGTGTAGCGGAAGATCAGCAGGTAGAAGCCGATATTCATCAGGACCCACGAGGTCGAGCTCACGCAATCCAGGAGAAAATTGACGCGAAACGTCATGTCGCGCACGAGGCTGTTGCGGACAAACGTGAGGAAGACGCGCCCGTAGTGGGGGTGCTCGCTCGCCGCCATCTCAGCCTCCAAAGCCGCTGTACCGCCGCACCCCGCGCTGGTAGGCCACGCGGCAGAACAGCACAAAGAACACCAGCCAGGCGGCCTGACCCATCAGTCCCCGCAGGAGTTCCGGGCCGGTGATCTTCTCCAGGAACACGGCGGCGGGAAAGTAGGCCAGGTATTTCAGCGGCACCAGTTCGACCAGCGTCCGCCAGGGCTCGGGCAGCATATCCAGCGGAAACATGTGTCCCGACAGGAAGAAGCTGAACAGCATGTACACGAAGAGCAGCGAGTTGACTTCGAGGAACCAGAAACCGATCAACCCGATGGAGGCTTCCAGGAAGAAGCCCAGGACGAAGGCCATCACAAGCGATGCTGCGTAGGCGGCCAGCGTGGTGGCGTCGGGCCAGCCCGTGAAGTAGCCGCCCCAGGTCGCCAGGGCAAAGACCAGCGTGAACGGTCCGAGGGCGACCGAGTAGTAGGCCAGCTTGTGCGCGATGCGGCTGAGCAGGAGGAAGCCGAGCATGTCGATCGGCTGGATCAGGAACTTCTTGATCTCGCCGTTGCGCACCTGCAGGGCGATCCCGCTGGCCAGCCCCGGCATGCTGGAAAACGCCCGCGTGACCATCGTCAGCAGGTAATAGGCCACGAAGTCCTGGTACGAGTAGCCGGCAATATTTTGCGCCTGACCGTGCGTCGGGGCGGGGAGCGCCTGAAACACGGCCCACCAGAGAAAGATCTGGGTCACGATCGGCAGGAACCGCATCAGTGTTCCCAGGGCAAAGTCGCCCCGGTAGACCAGCCGTTCCTCCAGACAGATGCGCAGGATCGTCCACCAGGTGGTGAGCTGGGCATGCATCGTCCGGGCCTCCGCCGCAAAAGTCGTGTCAGGGACCGTCTCCCGGGCTCCGGTCCCCGGCACCGCCTTCGCTCTGGGCAAACACCTCGGCAATCACCTCCTCCAGCGGCGGATCCTCGACGCTCACGTCTTCCACGGCGTGGCGGGACAGGAATCCCGCCAGCATCCGCCCCACGTCGCGCCGCGCGACGCGCAGCCGGGCCTTGGGCGGCTGCACCTCGAGCAGCTGCCCGTACTGCTCCAGGTCCTGCGGCACCGAGTCATTGGCAAACTGGACGGTCACGACCTTCTGCCCGCTGAAGCGGTCGACAATGCCGCCCAGCGAGCCATCGTACTTGATCCATCCCTGGGTGATGATCACGACGCGGTTGCAGAGCGCGGCGACGTCCTTCATGTAGTGGCTGGTCAGCAGGATCGATACGTTGCGCTGCTGCTGGTACTGCTTGAGGAATTTCTGGATGTTGTGCTGGGCCACGACGTCCAGCCCGATCGTCGGTTCATCCAGAAACAGGACGTCGGGCGAGTGGAGCAGGGCCGCGGTCAACTCCATCTTCATCCGCTCGCCGAGCGACAGCTCGCGCACCGGCTGCTTGAGCAGATGGCGCACTTCGAGCAGGGTGGTCAACTCGTCCCGCGTCCGCTCGAAGATATCCGGGTCGATGCGGTAAATCTGCTGGTGCAGCCGGAACGATTCCTGGGCCGGCAGGTCCCACCAGAGCTGGTTCTTCTGGCCCATCACCAGGGCGAAGCGGCGGCGGTACGCATTCTGCCGCTCCCAGGGCACGAAACCCAGCACCCGGGCCGATCCGCCGGACGGGTTGATGACGCCCGAGAGCAGCTTGAGCGTCGTGGTCTTACCGGCCCCGTTGGGCCCCAGGAACGCCACGAATTCGCCGGCGTCCACGGTCAGGTCGATGCCGCGCACCGCCTGGACCTCGCGGTATTGGCGCCGGAACAATCCGCGCAGCGAGGCGGCCAATCCCTCCTGCTTCTGGTAGACACGGTACGACTTGGCCAGCCCCTGGACCTCGATGATCGGCATGCTCGCCCGTAACCGTTCACAGCCCGGTGGAAGATTTTCCCTGATCGCAGGGGGTCAGGTCCATGTTTTCGGCCAGCGCGTATCCGCGAGGTCGAGTTTGTCGGCCGAAAAATGGACCAGACCCCGACCCGTGAACGGTTACTGCTCGCCCATTATAGAACTGCTTCCCAGTGACGGAAAGTTGCCGCCGGGATCGCCTCCAACGGGTGGTGCGCAGCGGACAGGTGAACCTGGTCGCATCGTCTCAAGGGGTCAGGTCCATCTGTTCGATCGGTGCGTGCTGGCAGGGCCGCGTCCCCGCCCGGAGAAACAGACCTGACCCCGCCCCGCACCGCCACCCCGCTGGTCGTCCCTCCCGGTCCGCGAGAGCGTGTACAATTCGTCCATCCGGGGAGGGACGGTCCCGATTTTTGTGGGATGGATGCCAGAAAAATGGGACTGTCCCCTTCGGCAGAGCCATTGACACAAAAATCCGTACAGGCCCTCCGGGGAGTCCCGCCGGGTCCAGTGGCTGCGGGGTGCCTTCGGCGCTGCAACGGGATCGCGGCCGCTGGACCGGTCTGCGTTGCTGCGGGGAGGGGCAGGCTGCCGCCGAGCCGCCGAGTGCCCGGCTCAGCAGGAGCTGCGCCCTGCCCGGTCCGTGCCTGACGCGGTAGCCCGTCGAACGCAACCGTCAGGGCGGGGTCTGGCTCATTTTTCGGCGGGAAGACGCTTCGGCGTCGTGGCACGCTGCCGCCGAAAAATGTGCCTGACCCCTTGGGGTGCAGCAGATCTGGCGTCCACCCCGTGAACAATTAGGCGCTGTTCAACAATACGTTACCGAAATCACTCATCAGCCGCCGGGCGCTAGCCCGCGGTTCATCCGCGAAAGACCGCGGGCTAGCGCCCCGCGGCTGATTCACAAAACCGGTAGGTAATTGTCGTGCAGCGCCTTACCGTCGAACGACCGGCTGATAGGGCTGACCATGAGTGAGCTGCGCATTGGCATCGGTCACGACACGCATCGGCTAGGGCCGGGCGGCCCGCTGCGGCTGGGCGGCATCGACGTGCCCGCCGACCGGCACCTGGTCGGGCACAGCGACGCCGACCCGCTGCTGCACGCCGTCATCGACGCCCTGCTGGGCGCGGCGGCCCTCGGGGACATCGGCGAGTTGTTCCCCGACACCGACCCGCAGCACGCCGGACGCGATTCAAGCGAACTGCTCGAGCTGGCTGCCCAGCACGTCGCCGCCGCCGGCTACTCGATCGTGAACCTCGACTGCATCGTATTTGCCCAGCGCCCCAGGTTGGGAGCCCACAAACAGGCCATGGGCCGGCGGATCGCCGAAATTCTGGGCCTCGATCCCGCCCGCGTAGGCGTCAAGGCCAAGACCGGCGAGGCCGTGGGACCGGTCGGGCGGGAAGAGGCCGTCGTCGCGGAGTGCGTCGCCTTGCTCCGAACCGACGGACCTTGACGCGAGCCAGCCTCACGCAACTGCTTGAAACCAGCTGCGTCCCCTGGCACCCCTCTATCTTCACGCGTCTTTCGTTCAGCCGCAACCATGTCGTTCATGGCACGTCGACGCTGCGGTCCAAGAGCCGCACCAGCAGGCTGCACGTTCCGCACAGCACGGCGCCCCAGGCGATGTCGGCCAGCGTGACGCGGAGCGTCCACTTCTCGAGCACCGCGAGGTTTGTCAAGTCGTAGACGCCGTACAGCACGACCCCAAACGCGGCCCCCCAAGCAAACGCCTGCCAGAGCGCTGTCTGCGGTCCCAGCAGCGGCCGGACGAAGATCACGATGCCGGCCGGGATCAGCAGGTACACGAGCACCGCCGCGCCCCACCGCGGTGCCAGCCCGCCGCCGCTGCGCCGCATCAATTCGCCGATCTCCTGGGCATAAAAACCCTTCATGATGACCCCCAGCCAAACCAGGTCGACCAGCAAGACGAAAGGCACCAGGATCGCAAACAGTTTCCAACCCGCCATGATCTGCTCCTTGCCGGACGCGTACGGAAGACGGATGCGACCTTCGATCGAGGATCAACAGCCAGCAGCGTCGCGACCGTCCGTGAATCGACATACCAGCGGACCGAGCGGACACCACCCCCGCGGTCCCGGACGGGGTGCAGCGGAGCGGGTGTCGGACCAGCGTGGACCGGCGCCTGCCAAGATTTTCCCTGATTCCAAGGGGGTCAGGCACATTTTTCGGCGGCAGCGTCGCACGACGACGAGCCGTCTTCCCGCCGAAAAAAGAGCCAGACCCCGGCCCGTGAACGGTTACCCTGCTCCACAAAGTCCTCTCCCGTACCGATCGAGTGAACCAGGTCATAGGCTGTGCCGACACCGCGCAGGGCCGCGGACAGTTCCTCCGGTCGCAGCACGTCTCCTGCGACGACCTCTGTCCGCCGGGCGACGCGAGAACGCAGGCCGGCGAGCCATGCAGCCAACGGGCAAGCCCCGCTGCTCGAGCAGCGGAGTCAACCGCCCCCCGACGTAGCCCGTCCCGCCCGTGACCAGAACCGTCGACTCGCCTGCCATCTGCCGCACTCCCTGGAACGGACGTCCCTGCAGCCTCCGCTCGGCCACCGAGTCTGACGAAACGTCGGAATTGACTGACATGACGGCAAAAAGGATGAACGATTTGGATGGATTATAACTGGCACAATTGCCTCGTCAAGTGGCCAAATCATGACGACACCTGGCACCAGACGTTCCCCATAACAGCGACAATCTTTGGAATTTTGCACCTTATCACCGTCTCGGACGCACCGGCGCCCTTGTCGGCTGCGAGGACGTGCCTATAAAGCCGGTATTAGACGTTTTGAACGTTTTAAAACCAACAAAACACAATTCAAGATGCAAAATCTGGGATGATCAGGAGGTTTTTCTTGGTCTTCTATGGCGTCGGACGGGCGGCATACGACGGACGAAAGCAGTGAATCCTGCGCTCTCAAAACCATGAGAATTGCCATTATCGGCTCAGGTATCTCCGGACTGGTGGCTGCCCGCCACCTGTGCTTCGAGCACCAGATCACGGTCTTTGAAGCCAACGACCACATCGGCGGCCACACGAACACGGTAGATGTCGAGTTGGACGGCGAGCGGCATGCGATCGATACGGGGTTCATCGTGTTTAATGATTGGACCTACCCCCACTTCACGGCCCTGCTCGCGGAGCTGGGTGTCTCGTCGCAGCCGACGACGATGAGCTTCAGTGTCCGTAATGACCGGACCGGCCTGGAGTACAGTGGCCACTCCCTGAACACCCTGTTTGCACAGCGCGGCAACCTGCTGCGGCCGGGCTTTTACCGGATGCTGGCCGACATCCTGCGTTTCAATCGCCAGGCGCGGCGGCTGGTGGGGGAGGTCGATGACCAGATGACGGTCGGCCAGTTCCTGAAACGGTATCGCTTTACGGGCATGTTTGCCCAGCAGTATCTCTTGCCGATGGGGGCGGCGATCTGGTCGTGCCCGATCGGCCGTTTTTCCGAGTTTCCGATCCGGTTCCTGGTGGAGTTCTTTCACAACCACGGGCTGTTGAATCTCGTGCAGCGTCCCACATGGCGCGTGGTTCGCGGGGGATCGCGAACCTATGTCGATGCCCTGATCCGGGGGTTCCGTGATCGGATTCGCCTGCGGACGCCGGTGCTTGGCGTGCGCAGGTTGCGGGACCGCGTGCTGCTGCGGCTGCCCGGTGCCTGTCCTCAGGCGTTCGACCATGTCGTCTTTGCCTGTCACAGTGATCAGGCCCTGCGGCTGCTGGGCGACGACGCGACGCGTACGGAGCGGGAGGTTCTGTCGGCCTTCCCGTACCAGCGGAACGTGGCGGTGCTGCATACCGACACCTCGCTGCTGCCCCGCACGCGGCGGGCGTGGGCCGCCTGGAACTATCGGCTCGGCGGCCACGACAACGACTCGGCGACGGTCACCTACAACATGAACATCCTGCAGGGGCTGCGGGCGCGGCAGACCTTCTGCGTAACGCTGAACGACGAGTCGCGGATCGCCCCGGAGCGGGTACTGCGGCGGTTCGTGTACCATCATCCGGTCTTCACCACGGCCCGGTCGGCGGCCCAAGCCCGGCACGCGGAGTTGCTCGACAACCATCACAGCTCGTTTTGCGGGGCCTACTGGCGGCACGGGTTTCACGAAGACGGCGTGGTGAGCGGCCTGGCGGTGGTCCGCGCTCTGCAGCAGTGCGGCACGCGTCGGCGGGACCGCACGGCCGCGCCCGTCCTCGGTTCGCGGTAAGTAGGGATTCGTGTTTCCGGGAGGGTGAGTCTCGTCCGAGTGGGTAGCCCGCTCAAGGCACCGGCTCGGCGGGCGCCTCGCCCTCCCAGGATCGGGCAGCTCTGGTTGGCGCGTGCCGGCTCGCACTTTGTTCCCAGGATCACGCAAGGCGATTTCGCAGCGCAGGTGAAGCAGGTGCGGGAGCTGCATCATGACCCGGCATAGTTGCCTGTATGAGGGGCTCGTCCGCCATCGGCGTTTCACGCCGGCCCGGCACGAGTTTCGCTACCGGCTGTTCATGCTCTACCTGGACCTGGACGAGTTGCCCGACCTGTTCCGGGGCCGGTGGCTCTGGTCCGCTGGTCGACCCAACCTGGCCTGGTTTCGTCGCCGCGACCACCTGGGCCCGCCCGCTCAGCCGCTGGCCGAGTCGGTTCGCGACCTGGTGGCCGCCCGCACGGGGCAGCGCCCGGGCGGCCCGATTCGCCTGCTGACCCAGCTGCGCTATTTCGGCCTGGCGATGAACCCGATCAGCGTGTACTACTGCTTTGACGGCGCGGAGCAGCTGGCGTTCGTCGTCGCTGAGGTGACCAACACACCTTGGGGCGAGCAGCGGGCTTACGTGTTGGATGTGCGCGATCAGCAGGGCGGCACGCGGACTGCGCGGGCCGAGAAGGAGCTGCACGTATCGCCATTTTTCGGGATGGATTTCACCTACGCGTTTCGGCTGACGCCGCCCGCCCGCACGTTGTCGGTGCATATCGAGAACCAACCGCGGATGCCGGGTGGATGCGGGCGGGCGTTCGATGCGACGCTGGCGCTGCGCCGCCGGCCGTGGACCGGTTATCAGCTGGCGCGGGCCCTGATCCGTTATCCTCTGATGACCGCCCAGATCGGTGCCGGAATCTACTGGCAGGCCTATCGCCTGTGGCGCAAGCGGATTCCGTTTGTCCCGCACCCGGCCACCGTCACGGCCGCCGCGGTCGCGCCCCGCGGCGGTGGGCACGCGCCGGCAGTCCACGCACCGGAGCTGGCGCCGGTCCTTGCATCCCGTCCGCGACAGTTGGAGGAGGTTGACGCGTGAACCACAGCTCTGCAACGGCCCTGTCCGGCCCGGCCCCGCATGGTCCTGTTGCGCGTCTGGCCAAGCGGTTGATCACGAGTCGGCTGAGCGGACTACACCGCGGCCGCGTCACCTTGTGTGACGCCTGCGGAGTCGCCACGTTCGGCGAGCCGGACGAACTGCAGGCCAGGCTCCAGGTAAACCGCCCCAGCTTCTACCGGCATGCCGTGTGCGGCGGTACGCTGGCCGTGGCCGAGACGTACCTCCGGGGCGACTGGGATTGCGACGATCTGACGAGCTTGTTTCGCATCTTCCTGCGCAACCGAGAAACCGCTGGCCGGCTGGACGGGATGCTCGCACGGGCGGCTCACTTCGGCCACCGGCTGTTCCATGTCTGGCATGCGAACAGTCGCGAAGGCAGCCGCCGCAACATCAGCGCCCACTACGACCTGGGCAACGAGTTCTACCGGCTGTGGCTCGATGAAACGCTGGCCTATTCCTGCGGCATCTTCCCGGCGGGGGACAGCACCATGCGGGAGGCGTCGGAGGAGAAGTTTGACCGGGTCTGCCGCAAGCTGGCCCTGCGGCCCGGCGACGAGGTGCTGGAGATCGGCACCGGCTGGGGTGGGTTCGCGCTGCACGCGGTGGAGCGTTACGGCTGTCGCGTGACGACGACCACGATCTCGCGCGAGCAGCTGCAGTTGGCCCGTGAGCGGATCGTGGCCGCGGGGCTGGAGGACCGCATCCAGTTGCTGAAAAGGGACTATCGCGACCTGCGGGGCCTGTTCGACAAGCTCGTGTCGATCGAGATGATCGAGGCGGTCGGTCATCGGTATCTGGATCAGTTCTTCGGTCAATGTGGACGCCTGCTCCGCCCCGACGGGTCGCTGCTGCTGCAGGCGATCGTGATGCCCGAGCGGGGTTATGCGGCCTACCTGGACTCGGTCGACTTCATTCAGCGTTACATCTTTCCCGGCGGCTGCCTGCCGTCGCTGGCGGCGATCCTGGAGTCGGTGGGCCGCACGACCGACCTGCGGCTGGTCCATGCCGAGGATTTCGCGCCGCACTACGCCGAGACCTTGCGCCGCTGGCGGACGGCCTTTCACGAGCGGTCGGCGGAGGTTCGAGAACTGGGGCACTCCGAGCAATTTCTCCGCCTCTGGAACTACTATCTCAGCTACTGCGAGGCGGCGTTTGAGGAGCGGTACATCGGTGTGATGCAGCTGCAGTTCGACAAGCCCGAGTGCCGGCGCGACCCGGCCACGCTGAGCAGCCGGGCGGCGGGGCTGCCGGGGCCGGCGGTGGTGGCGGGGGCGGGGCGGCCTCCGCAAGAACCGGCGTGGCAGGCCGTGGCGGTCCACGAATGACGCTGACCCTGCTGTACTGCCTGATCGTCGTCCTGGCGGCCATGTTCGGACTGTGGGTCGTCAGTCTGGCACGGCGCGACGCCAGCATCGTTGATCCGTTCTGGGGCACCGGGTTCGCGGTCGTGGCGGCCGTCGCGAGTTGGGGCCCTCCGCCCGCCGTGCCGCGCGTGGCCCTGCTGGTCGCGCTCACCACGGTCTGGGGACTGCGGCTGACATGGTTCCTCCTGTGGCGCAATTGGGGGCACGGCGAGGACCGCCGTTATGCGGCGATGCGAGCCAGGCACGGCCGCCGGTTCTGGTGGGTCAGCCTGCTGACGGTGTTTCTGCTGCAGGGCGTCATCCTGTGGTTCGTGTCGCTGCCAATCCAGGTCGCCGCGGTGCTGGGCCGGACCAGCGAACTGGGGTGGCTGGATCTGCTTGGGATTGCGCTCTGGGTCCTGGGTCTGTTTTTCGAGGCCGTGGGCGACTGGCAGCTGGCGCGATTTCGCCGTGAGCCTGCCAACCGCGGGCGGGTCTTGGATCGGGGGCTTTGGCGTTACACCCGGCATCCGAACTATTTCGGCGACTTCTGCGTCTGGTGGGGCCTCTACCTGGTGGCCGCCGCGGGCGGGGCGGGCTGGACGATCGCCAGCCCGCTGCTGATGTCGCTGCTCCTGTTGCACGTCTCCGGCGTAACCCTCCTGGAGGGCACGATCACTGCGCGCCGGCCGGAGTACGCCGCCTACCAGGCGCGCACGAATGCCTTCTTTCCGGGTCCGCCCCGGCGGAGCTGAAGAGGGTTGCGTGATTCTGGGACGGCGAGGTTCCCGCTGATCCAAGCTCGCGGTCAGACGAAACGGGAAACACTCGTGGTGGACTTCAAGACCAGCAAGCAGCACCAGACGGCTCGCATCGTCGAAACGCTCGAGCGCTTGTACGCCGGCAAGCCGGTCGGGTCCGTCGCGATCGGCAACGCCTGCAACGTGGAACACGCCCAGGTGCCGATCCGCCGCGAGGCGAAGAAGATCGAGAAGGCGCAAGCCGACCTGAACAAGCGCCGCGAGCAGATTGAACAGCGCATGCGGCAGGCCTGATTCCCGCCGCGACGATCATTCGGACCTGCGGGTGCGACGGCACCCGCGCCGGCCGACCGGACGAGGATGTGCGTCCGCGAATCGCTCTTTGACGATTTGGTGGAGCCGTAGGTGACCCGCCGGACTGGCAACCCGGCGGCTCCGGGGTCATTCCGCGTCGGCGTCGATCACTTCCGGCACGTACACGCGCCGCAGGGGCAGCAGGCCTTTGTACCGCGAGTCGAATTGTTCGTAGTGCTGAAAGATCAGCTTCACGAGTTCGTCGCCATCGATCAGGCGCAGGTTGCTTTTCGACTTGGCGAAGTTCGTTGCCACTGAAGTGAAGGTTCCCAGCGAGACCAACAAGCCGAACTCGCCACTTCCCACTTTGCCGTAGAGGGACGAGACAATCGGATCGCCAATGCACGATCAGGCAGTCGGCTGGCTTCGCTTGTTGCTACTGCTGGTGAGTCTCGCGGCGATCTTCGAGAACATTTGGAGTGCCGTTTCCAATTCGTCCGCGATTTCGGTCGCGATGATGTCGGGCGGGGGCAGGGATTCGGTGTCGGTCAAGCTCTGGTCCTTGATCCAGAACAGGTCGAGGCTGAGCTTGTCCCGCTTGAGAATCTCGTCGTAGGTGTACGAGCGCCAGCGGCCGTCGGGGTTGTCTTCGCTCCAGGTCGGCTTGCGCTTGTGCCGCGCGCCGGGCTTGTAGCACTTCACGAACTCATCGAAGTCCTTGCGGCTGATCGGCGATTGTTTCTGGGTGAAATGTTTGTTGGTTCGCAAGTCGTAGACCCAGAGTTTGTCGGTCCAGGGTTTGGGGCGACCTTCCTTCTTGTCGAAGAAAAGCACGTTCGCCTTCACGCCGGGCGAATACCAAATGCCGGTCGGCAAGCGAAGCAAGGTGTGAACGTCGCACTTCTCCAGCAGATTGCGGCGGACCTTTTCGCCGGCCCCGCCCTCGAACAGCACGTTGTCGGGGAGCACCACCGCGGCGCGGCCGTTGATCCGCAGCAGCGAGAACATGTGCTGCACGAAGTTCAGTTGCTTGTTGCTGGTTTCGGTCCAGAAATCCTCGCGCACGACGACGGCGTCGTCTTTCTCGGTATCCCCTTCCTCGTTCACGAACATCACGCTCTGGCTTTTCCCGAAGGGTGGATTGGCCAGGATCATCGTGTATTCCTTGCTCCAGGGCGCGGCCAGGCTGTCGTGCCCCGAATGGACGACCACCCGCTCGCCGCCGATGCCGTGCAGGTACAGATTCATCGCGCACATGCGGCCGACCTTGGGCGACAATTCCATCGCCTCGACCAGTTCTTCTCGCAAGGCCCGCTTCTGGTCTCGGTCCAGGTCCTTGCCGTGCTTCGCCAGCACGTAGTTGTAAGCGTTGAAGAGAAACCCGCCGGTGCCGGCGGCAGGGTCGCAGATGCGGTCTTGCGGCGTCGGCTGCATCACCTCGACCATCGCTTGAATCACCGGCCGCGGCGTGAAGTATTGCCCCGCCCCCTTGGTCGATTCCGATGCCGAGCGCTGCAAGAGTTCTTCGTAGATCGTCCCCTTCACATCGACCGGCAGGCTCATCCAATCCTCTTTGTCGATGAGGTTGACGATGAGCTGCTTCAGCAGCGCCGGGTTGTGGATGTCGCAGCGGGCCCCCTTGAAGATGACGCCCAGCATGCCGGGCTTGAGCGCCAGCTTTTCAATCAACTCGCTGTAGTGTTTTTCGAGCGCCGCGCCGTCGAGGGGTAGCAGCGATTTCCAGCCAAGTTCCTTGGGGATGCTCGACTTCTGGTTGTACGGCGCTTCGGTGAGTTGATCCGCCATTTTCAGGAACAGCAGCATCGTGAGCTGCTCGACGTACTCGACGCACGAGAGCCCAGCCTGCTGTAACACGCCGGCGTAGCTCCACGCCCGTTTGCCGATTTGAGATGTGTCCATCTGCACTTTCTTTGGAAAGAATGTCTCACGCAAAGCCGCAAAGGCGCCAAGAATATTTCTTTGCGACTTTGCGCCTTTGCGTGCGACTATTCGGGCTTGATTTCATCTTGCAGTCCATTCACGACTCGCGAAATGCCATCTTTGATCAGTGCTTCGCCAAAGTTGATCAGCAGGCCGAGCTTGCAGTCGGCGAGGCGCAGATAGGTGAGAAGCACCTTTTTGTGAACCGGATGCGTCTTCTCGACCGACTTCAGCTCGATCACCACCTTGCGGTCGATCACGATGTCGGCTCGAAATCCTTCGTCGAACGTGATGTTCTCCCAACGAATGGGGATGGGGACTTCGGCTTCGACGGGCAATCCCCGTTTTCTCAGCTCGTGGACCATGATTTTCTGGTACACGGATTCGAGCAGCCCAGGGCCGAGCCTGGTATGGATTTGAAACGCGACGTCAACGACTTGGCGGGCGATTTCATTTTCGTGCATGGGAAGTCCTTGGGATGGAAGATGGGGAGGCCTCACGCCAAGGCGCAAAGACGCCAAGATTCTTCATTTTCTTTGCGCCTTTGCGGCTTTGCGTGAGGCATTATTCGCGCGTTCGGCGGTGATCCGTTTCAGCAATTCGCTGGCCGGCTCGTCGCTCGGGTCTTGCGGAACGAGTTGGCCGGTAAAGGCATGCCGCAGGATGGATTGCCGCAGGCCCGTTGAACTTTGCAGGCGTGCTTCGAGATCATGATTAAGGTGTTCAATGACAGAGAGCTGATCCTCAACCATCTCGACGATGACGTCCTGTTCCGTCTGTGGAGGAAAGGGAACTGGCACAGCGCGAACATCGCTTCCAGATATTCCTGCCTGCCCGGCGGTCGTTCGAATGCGTTGTTCAACAAACCTGCGAGATGCGCCGATATTGGCCGCAATTGCAAAGAACGAGGGTGCCGCTATCAACGGAAGTAGCCGCGCACGGATCAGCTTATCGGGATGGACAATTTGTTCGTCAATGTTCGGGACAATGGCACAAACTCCAACCAGATTTCTCGAGCCGTTGTATCGTGTGAACAGCAAGTCTCCAGTCCGAATCTGGTCAACCAAGTAGTCGGATGCAATTCCGCTCAAGTAGCGCCGATCGTTGAGGTCAAGGGCGAACGGTCGCACGGAACTAATCCGAAGAATGGGGACACCTTCGGTTGCGTTGGGTTTCAGTCCGTACCCATTGCGAATTTCCGAGCTTAGTTGCTCGATGGTCGCCCAGCACCAGCCTGCGGGTAGCGGTGGGAGGTTTGTGGTGTCGGGGGGGACGGGTTGCGGGTACTTGGCTTTCCAATCTTTGGGCGGGGCTTTGCCGGCGGCTTGGAACTTCTGGAGTTGGGCTTCTTCCCACCGGCGACGGCGCTCGGCGAGGATGCGCTGGAGCAATTCGGTCGCGGGTTCGGCCGCCGGATGCTGCTGGCGCCACTCGGCCGTCAATTCCCCGCTGACGGCCGCCTTGAGCACCGCGGCCCGATATTGCCCCAACTTCGCCCGCACCCGTTCCAGCGCCGCAACCCCCGCATCAAGGTCGGATAGCAGTTCGTCAAGAGCGTCGGCAATTCGGTCTTGCAGCGTCGACGGGGCAACGAGCAAAGGAACTGTTCGCGACAATGGTTCGGCGGCAATACTCGCCTGGTTGACGTGGTTCTTACAGCGATGGCGAAAGTAGCCCGACATCCACAGGAAATGAAGCTGCTTGGCCACAAACGACGGGTTCATCCCTGGTTCAAGGCGGATGCGCGTCATGTGGTTCGAATACGCGAGCTGGTCGTCAATCGGAATGACGGTTGTTTTCCCAATCAGCTCCGGGCTATTCGTGTTATTGAAGAGCACGTCTCCCTTCGCCAGACGCTTCGGGATGTCGCCATCGACAGACTTCACGACGGAAAGGTCAAATCGCCCCTTGCGGTCGATGTTCATCGGACGGACGTGCGGAACGCCTCTTCCCTCTGAGTTGTGAGCACCGCTTGGAAAGCCAGACGCAATGGACGAAGCTACGCAACCGACGGAGCACATCAACCAGCCAGGCGGCGGGTCGATGTCTCGCATCGGATAGTAATCCAGGACAAGCCCATTGCTCATGCCGCTAACCTCGCATTCAATTCAGCCAGTAGCGGCGCGAGCTGGTCGCCAAAGAGTTGATGGGCGCGGCCGAGGCTGCCGTGCTGGCCGAACCAACCGTCCTGAAAATCATCGGTCTCAATGGCCAGGCTGGTGGCGATGTGCTCGGCCATGCGGTCGAGCCATTCGCGTTGCTCGGGCGTGAAGGTGTGGTCGGCATCATGCTCCGCGAGCCACGCTTCGTATCGCGCCCGCACTTCGTCGGCGTAGGGCGCCAGTTCCAGGTCGGGCAGCAGCGCGTGGCGGACCAGGGCGAACAGATCGGCGAGTTGGTTGCCTCCCAGACCCTTCACTCGATCGGTTTCGACCGCCTGAAACGCTCGCCACAACTGCGTCGGGGTCGCGGAAAGGGGCGGCGTCGCCAGCGCATCGCGCAGTTGCCGCAAGTCTTTGAGGGACAGCTTGAGGGGCTTCGTGCCGGCGTAGATGATTTGCAGGGCCGTCAGCTCGTCCTTGTGCTCGGCGATCCAGGCGCGAAAGTCCTGCACCTTCGTGTGCGCCTTCTCGACGGCCGAGGCGTCGAAGCCGGAATACAACACGTCGTCGATGGTGTGGCGGTCAATGGTCTGTTCGTTCTGGGCGCGGATTTCGAGGATGCGACGGCGAAACGCCGCCTTGAGAAACGGCGTGGTCGCCGCCTGGGCCAGTTGCTCCGCCGCCTGCGTGATCTGCGCCTCGGTGGGCGGGGTCGTGAGAAAGAACAGTTCCTGGGCTTTGGCGACCTGAGCGTCGGGATCGCACGCCTTCATCAGATCGCCCGCCAGATCGGCGAACGATTTTCCGCCCGCCAGGTCGCGCAGTTCGGCCAATTGGTCCGTGGAGAATTCGCGTTGCAAACGGGCCAGACGGCCGGCGAGCGTGGTCAGCGCGTCGGGATCGGTCCCTCCCTGGGCGACATACTCCAGCAATTCGGACAGCGACGCCGACGGCTTGCGGTTGAGCGTGTGGGAGTCGGTCTTGTCGTGTTCGCAGACGCCCACGGCATCGACGATGATGAATCGGTCTTTGGCTTTGGCGCTGGGAGTGACGACCTTCAGCTTGTCGGGCGAGATGACCCGCACGCCGCGACCTTTCATCTGTTCGAAGAAGCCGGCCGACTTGACGTTCCGCATGAAGAACACGCATTCGATCGGCTTCACGTCGGTCCCGGTCGAGATCATATCGACGGTGACGGCGATGCGAGGAAAATAGCTGTTGCGGAAGTTCGACAGGATTTCGTCGGGTGTGAGGCTGGCGGTTTTGACCCAGTCGGTGACTTCGCTCTGGGTGCCGTCGTCGTTCTGGACTTTCTTCGTGACGCGCGTGAAGCCGGTGCGGTAGGTGATCTTCTCGCAAAACTCGTTCTTCTCGGCGAACTCCTCGCGCACCATCCGCACGATGTCGTCGGCGTGGGAATCGTCCTTGGCGAAGATCAGCGTCTTGGGAACCTCGATGCGGCCAGGAAAGGCGTCGGGCAGGACCTTGCCCTTGAACTCGCGCACGACGGTGCGAATCTGATCTTCCGCCACGACATCGCGGTCGAGCTCGTTGGCGGTGTAGGTGAGGTCGGCTTGCAGTCGTTCGAGCCGTTCGGCGCGAGTGAGCTTGTGGCGCTTATCGACATAGACGCCGGTGGGATTAGCGACGATGGTCGCACCCTTCTCGGTGACCCTGGTGCGGATGCGATAGACATCGAAATCGACGTTGACGCCGTCGGCGACGGCTTCGTCATGGCCATACTGCATGACGAGGTTCTTGTTGAAGAAGCCGATCGTGCGGCCGGCCGGCGTCGCGGTAAGCCCGATGAGGAAGGAATCGAAGTAGAGCAGCACCTGCGCCCAGAGTTCGTAAATCGAACGGTGGCACTCATCGACGATGACGAAGTCGAAGAACTCGGGCGGGATGCCGGCGTTGTAAACGACATCGGGCGGCTCCCCCTTCCACGGCTTGGCGGTGTCGAACGCCGACCCTTCCTCGTTCGCTTCGTCGAACTCCACATCTCCCTTCAGCATCGAGTACAACCGCTGGATCGTGGTGATGACGACCTTGGCCGCGGGGTTGATCGAATTGTTCTTGAGTCGCTGAACGGTGTAGAGCGTGGGGAACTTGCGCGTGTCGTCCGGCGGCGTGAAGTTGGCGAACTCGTCTTCGGTCTGCTTGCCGAGGTTGCCGCGATCCACCAGGAAGAGAATTCGCTTCGCGCCGCCGAACTTGAGCAAGCGGTAAGCCGAGTTGACCGCCGTGAAGGTCTTGCCCGAGCCGGTCGCCATTTGGATGAGCGCTCGCGGCAAGGCTTTCGCCAGCGAGCTTTCCAGCCCGATGATCGCCTGATTCTGCACCTTCCAGAGGCCCGTCTCGTCGAGTGGTGGCAGGTCTTGCAGCCGAGCGCGAAGCTGATCTTGCTGCGTCAGCCATTCGGCCAACGTCTCGGGGCGCGGAAAGCTGAATACCTTCCGGCTGCGCGGCTTGGGATCGAGGCCGTTGGTGAAGAATGTCACCGAGCCATTCGACTCGAAGAGGAATGGCAGCGGACGATGATGGGCCGGCAGATTGTCCGGCAGGCCGGCGGCGTACTTGGCGGACTGCGCTTCGACGCCCGTGAGCGTGCCTTCGGCCTTGGCTTCGACCGCGCCGAGCGCCTTGCGGTCGAGGTACAGCATGTAATCCGCAAATCCGAAGCCCGACTTCATGGGAAACTCGCGCACCGCGATTCCGCGACCGGCCGTGAGGTCCAGGTCGTCGCGATCCTGCACGATCCAGCCCGATGCGGTGAGCTTCGCATCGATCTCGCGGCGGGATTTCTGTTCGGGTGTTTCGGGCATGGTGGTCACCGATATCGCTATCGCGGTTTCCGCTTCTTTGCGGCAGTGTTCACGGGTCGTTCGATGTTGTGAAGAAACTTCTCCAGGTCGGCGCGGCGGAATAGCCGGTAGCCATTGGCCGGATTGCGGTGCATGGGAATCTCGCCGCGCTTGGCCCATTTGCGGAGCGTGTTCTGCGCCACGCCCAGGATTTCGGCCGCTTCGGCCGTCTGCACGTATTCGGTCAGCTTCGCAGGCATTTGCTTCCTCCAGTCGCAGGTTGTTCCAGCCTATCAAGGTCTGCACACGGGCGATAGCGGCAGGGAATCGCCGGATGTCGCGCCGGAGTTGATCGACTACTTCCGTTCGGTTGGAAGACGGAAGCCGGTCGAAATGCGTTGCGTAGGGCCCTGGCGTCGCTGGCCGACGAAACGCTGCGAACGCGCCCCGAGCGACGCGAAGGGCTGCTGGCCCAGATGGTGAAGATCGGCCAGCAGATCACCAAAGGGACCGAGAACCTGCTGCTGCTGGCCCCTGCCGACATTCCGGCGGCGAGCGCGATGCTGGCCCAATGGCGAACGCAACGCGACGAGTCGCAGGCGGAACTCGACAACGCTGAGGACGCCAAGCCCGCGACCTACGACGCCGATGCCGTCCTGGCGGAATTCGACGAGCCCGAGCAGCATCTGACGGGCGAATCGCTCCCGCTGGCCAAGGCGGCGTTTCAGTGGGTGTTCGAGAGCGTCGCGCTCTATTGTCGGCTCGGCGGGAGCCTCGCCCTCCCAGAATCACGGTTTCCGCGGGTGTTCGAGAGCGTCGCGCACGATTGGGAAACGGTCAGCCCGCGACGCCGCGAGTTGGTTCGAGCGGAGATTCGGCCGCGATTTCCGTTCTGCCTAACCCGGACGATTCATCAACCTAAGGCGCTGTTCAACAATAAGTCACCGAAATCACTCATCAGCCGCCGGGCGCTAGCCCGCGGTTCATCCGCGAAAGACCGCGGGCTAGCGCCCCGCGGCTGATTCACAAAACCGGTAGGTAATTGTCGTGCAGCGCCTAACGAGTAAAGTTGCAAGGTGAAGCAGAAAAACAGGTTGTGGCTATCTTCCCAAGAACACCGCGCACATCAGCCGGCACGCGCTAGCGTCCGGTTCTCCCCAATTCCACCAGGACCGGACGCTAGCGCGCTTGCGGCTCATGCATTATCCGGGCTAACCGTGGACTCGCTGAGCAGCCGCGTCCATGGTTCCGCCGGGGCCTGGCACTCCCGCCATCGCGAACCTCGCCGTCGCAAGGGTCCGGCACGTCGCGGCCTGGGGGGTTCAAACGGAGACGCGGGTCGCCGCCGACTCGGGCTCGGCACGGGTGGGCCGCCAGTTCTCCAGGCGGAAATGCCGCGCGTAGGCGCCGTAGTCGTGGAACAGGAAATACTTGGCCAGGCGGTAGGCCCAGCTGATCTCGGGGATTTCGTGGCCCGGGTCGTACTGCGAGGGGTGCGGTTGGGTCGCCTGCAACTCCGCCAGGACGGTGCCGCGGGCGGTGGAGTCCCGCGCGGCGTGCCGCTCGGCCAACTCGCGCAGCAGGTCGGGCCGCTCGAGCGCGATGCAGCCGCGGGTGGCCGAGGCGGCCAGTTGGCGAAAGTCGCGGAGGAATTCGGACTGGGCGAACACCTCGCGGAGCGGCCGCGGGTCATGGATCGATTCCCGCGCCAGCTGGATCACCGGGCAGGGCTCGATGTCGCCCCACGGGCTGATGTGGTGCGTGAACCCGGTGGCCGCCGGGCAGAGGGCGCGGCCCTGGCCGTCGTAGTAGGCGTCGATGAACAGGATCGGCTTGCGGGCCCGCATCTCCACCACGAACCGCCGCGCCTGGCGCTGTTGGGCGGGCGTCAGGCAGAGTTCCGGTGCGGCCTCCGGCCCCACCGGCCGGTAGACGTGGAACCAGGCGTAGAGGACGCCCAGTTCGATCAGCCGATCGATCCAGGCCTCCTGCAGCAGGTCGTCGATGTTTGTCTGGCAAAGGCTGGTGCAGACGCCGGTCAGCAGTTGCTCGGCCAGGCAGTTCCGCAGTCCTTCCAGGGTGCGGCTCAGCACGCGCGGCCGGCCGCGCCGTTGATCGCTGACCAGCTCGCTGCCCTCGATGCTCACCAGCGGCGTGACGTTGCCCATCTGCCGCAGGCGGCGGGCCACCTCGGGAGTGATGAAGTGCCCGTTGGTGAAGACCTGGAAATAGCAGTCCGGATGGCGCTGCATGATCTCCAGCAACTGCGGATGCATGAACGGTTCGCCGCCCAGGATGCCAAAGAACGCATTGCCCATCGCCTTGGCCTCGTGCAGCAGGCGGTCCATGGCCGGCAGATCGATTTTCGCCTGGGGAGCGGCCACGTCGACCCAACAGCCCTGGCAGCGGAGGTTACAGCTGTTGACGATCGAGATGTAGAGGAACGGCGGGAAGAACTCGCCCCGTTGCAGCCGGCGTTTGTGCCGCTGCACGGAGCGCACGCCGCGGTAGCCCGCGTTCCACGCCAGCTTCCACAACAGGCGCTTGTCGGTCTGAAACAGCAGCCGGCGGGCCAGGCGGAGGTACATCGTCGCGCGCTTCTCGTGGCCGGGTCGAAACGGGGAGTCGGCGGGATGGATTATAGCTGGGACGTCCCGCAGCCGCAGTACGCGCGCCAAGATCGCCTCGCATGATCCGGGGAAGAGAAGTACGAGCCGGCACGCGCCCACCCGAGTTGCACGATTTGGGAAGGGCGAGGACCCTGCCGAGCCGGTGCGTGGAGCCGGTGCTCGGCTCGGCGGGAGTAACCGGTCCCGGGGTGGACGCCAAATCTGCTGCACCCCAAGGGGTCAGGCACATTTTTCGGCGGCAGCGTCGCCCGACGATGACCGGTCTTCCCGCCGAAAAATGAGCCAGACCCCGACCTGTGAACGGTTACCAGCGGGAGCCGCGCCCTCCCGGAATCACGAAACCCTATTGGGCCGCTCCGTTTGCGGTGTTTCGCCACGTCCGCGGCGAGTGCGTCCGATTGCGACCCGGCAGCGGGGCCCTTACAAACAGGTGTGCCTGCCGAGTCCGCGTCGCACGGTGCCAACCTCGATCCCCCGGCCGGCCATTCCCGCGATGATTGATGCCCGTCGCCTGACCGCCGCGGCCGAGCGTGCCCGGGACGACTTGCTGGCCGAGCGGGTTGCGGGCGGTCATTGGGTCGGCCAGCTTTCGTCGTCGGCCCTCTCGACCGCGACGGCCGTCAGCGCACTGGCGCTGGCCGGTTCGTCGGACGCGGCGCAGGGCGAGCCGATTGGCTCGACGGCGCGCACCGGGCCGGACTCGGGCCTGGTATCACGCGGCGTGGGCTGGCTGCTGCTCCAGCAGAATGGCGACGGGGGTTGGGGCGACACCGATCGCAGTTACTCGAACATTGCCACGACGATGCTGGTGGCGGCGGCCCTGCGGCTGGCGGATGCATCGGCCGATCACGGGGAACCGCTGCGGCGAGCCGAAGGCTACGTCCGCCGGCAGGGCGGGGTCGAGGGTGTGCGTCTGCGCTACGGTCGCGACAAGACCTTTGCGGTACCGATCCTGATGACGGCGGCGCTGGCGGGCATGGTCCCGTGGCGCGAGGTATCGCCGCTGCCGTTCGAGCTGGCGTGCGTCCCGCAGCATTGGTACCGCTGGCTGCGGCTGCCCGTGGTCAGTTACGCCATCCCGGCCCTGGTCGCCGTGGGGCAGGCTCGCTATTTCCACGGCAGGCCGCTCAACCCGCTCGTGCGGGCGGTACGCGCCGCGGCCGTTTCACCCAGCCTGCGGGTGCTGGAGCAGGTGCAGCCGGACAGCGGGGGTTACCTGGAGGCGATTCCGCTGACCAGCTTCGTGGTGATCAGCCTGGCAGCGACGGGCCGCGCGCGGCATCCGGTCGCGATGCGGGGCTGCGAATTCCTGCGGGCCAGCGTGCGCGCGGATGGCAGCTGGCCGATCGACACGAACCTGGCGACGTGGAACACGTCGTTGGCCCGCAGCGCACTGGCGGCGTGGCCGGCAGCCGGCGGCCGGCCGGGGATGCACGACAGCCTGGATTGGCTTCTCGAGTGCCAGCATCGGCGTTGGCACCGCTACACGGGCGCGGCCCCCGGTGGTTGGGGCTGGTCCGACCTGAGTGGAGCGGTTCCCGACGCGGACGACACGGCCGCGGCGCTGCTCGCGCTGGCGCATGCCTGGCGCGGATTGGCCGACGCCCGGCGGCCCGCGGTCCAGCGCGCGGCGCGGGAGGGAGCAAAGTGGCTGCTGGACCTGCAGAACTCCGATGGCGGTTGGCCTACCTTCTGCCGCGGTTGGGGCCGACTGCCGTTTGACCGCAGCGGTAACGACCTGACGGCGCACGCGCTGCGGGCCCTGTACGCCTGGCGCGAACTGCTGCAAGATCGCGGCCGCGTGAGCGCGGCAATCCGCCGCGGTCTGCGTTTTCTCGAGTCGCACCAGGGCGCGGGTGGCAGCTGGGTGCCGCTCTGGTTCGGCAACCAGGACGATCCGCGGGAGGAGAACCCCGTGTACGGCACCGCGCGGGTGCTGTTGGCTTATCGGGACCTGGGATTGCTCGACTCGCCGGCCGCGCATCGCGGGCGGCAGTGGCTTGAGCGCACGCAGAATGCCGACGGGGGCTGGGGCAGCGCGGGCCGGACCGACCCGCACCGAGACGTCACGAGCAGCGTCGAGGAAACGGCGCTGGCCGTCGAGGCCCTGCTCGGGGCGAGCCGCGGGGCGGGGCCGTCGGCCACCCGCCAAGGACTTGACTGGCTCGTACGGGCCGTTGAAGATGGGCGGCACGGGCAAGCTGCACCGATTGGTTTTTACTTCGCCCGGTTGTGGTACCATGAACGGCTCTACCCGCTGATCTTCACCGTCTCGGCCCTCGGTCAGGCAGTCCGCACGCTGCTCGCGCCGACCGGGCCGGACCCTGCCCACCTTGCGACATAGAAGGATCGCACCTTGGCAACCGTACCCGTGTCGCCATCGGCGTCCGAGGCCGGTCGACTGGGGCTGGCGCGCGTGCCGCGCGGCGGCGGCAGGCGGAGCACATCCCATCTGAAGCTCGTGCCGCCGACGCGCGAGCTGCGTGACGATTTGCGCCAGCGCTGTCACGAAGCGGTAGCGCGGCTGGACAAGTCGACGCCGCTGACCAAGGACGGGCTGGAGGCGATCGCCCGCCGCACGCTGGAGGAACGGCAGCTGCCGGAAGGTTATGTCGGTTGGACGATGGTCGCCCTGGCCTCGGCCTTCTGGCGGGACCAGGTCGCGGCGGTGCCTCCGGCGCGGCGGTTGTTCTTGCTGCCGCATTGCCTGAAGCACGCCGAGGGCTGCCCGGCGGACTACGACGAGTTCGGGCTGGACTGCGAGCGCTGTGGGGCGTGCAGCATTGCGGACTTCCGCACAACCGCCGAGAAGATGGGCTACAAGGTGCTCGTCGCCGAGGGCTCGCCGATCGTGCTGAAGATCATCGTCAGCGGGCACGTGGATGCCATCCTGGGGGTGGCCTGCCTGAACGTGCTGGAAAAGGCGATCGACAAGATTTTGCTGGCCGGCATCCCCTGTGTCGCCGTGCCGCTCTTGTCCAGCGACTGCCGCAACACGTCGGTGGACGAGGACCTGGTGCGGGAGATGATCGAGCTGGAGAGTGCCCGGCCCGCCCAGCAGACGCGGACCTACCTGCACCTGATGCGGGCCGCGTCGCAGATGTTTCAGCCGGAAAACCTCGAATCACTGGCCCCGCGGGTCCGAGGCGGTCCCCGGCTGGCCGACGTCCACGGCGAAGAGGCCGCGGCCCTGGATGCCCTGGCCGCCACCGAGGCGCTGGCCCACGATTTTCTGGTCCGCGGCGGGAAATACTCGCGGCCCTTCATCACCCTGGCGGTGTACGACGCGCTAGCCGAGATCGGCGGGACGCTGCCCGACGGGGCGCGGCGGCTGGACCAGCTGCCGCTGGCGGTCAAGCGGACGGCCCTTTCCATCGAGACGTTTCACAAGGCCTCGCTGGTCCATGACGACATCGAGGACGATGACGCGTACCGCTACGGCCGGGAGACGCTGCACCGGAAGTACGGCGTGGCAACCGCGATCAATGTGGGCGACTACCTGATCGGGCTGGGATATCGCCTGGTCAGCCGCGAGGGACCGCAGCTGGGGGCCGAGACCGTTTGCGGGATCCTGGACAGTCTGGCCGATGCCCATTTGAAGCTGAGCGAAGGCCAGGGGGCCGAACTCGCGTGGCGGGAGTCGCCTCGCAAGCAGCTGGAGCCGCTGGACGCGCTGAAGATCTACGCCCTCAAAACGGCGCCCGCGTTCGAGGCCGCGCTGCTGGCCGGTGCCCGCCTGGCCGGTCGAACCGAGGCGTACGCGGAGGCCTTCAAGCTGTTCGCCCGGCACCTGGGCGTGGCATTTCAGATCCTCAATGACCTGCACGACTGGCTGGGCGACGAGGCAAACAAGCTGGCCGCGGGCAGCGATCTGCTCCGGGGGCGCCCCACGCTGCTGTGGGCCCTGGCCCTGGAGGGGCTGGACGAGGCGGGTCGCCGCGAACTGCTGGCGCTGATCCGCGCTGACGATCATCCGCCCGCCCAGCGGCTGGCGCTGGCCCGCCAGCTTTACCAGCGGGCGGGGGCCTTCGAAAAGGCGCACCGGCTGGTCGACAAGTATCAGGATCGCGCCCAGGCCGTGGCGGACGACATTCGCCCCGAGGCCCTGCAGCGGTTGATGTATTACCTGGTGGATGTCGTCCTGGAGCGGCCCGCGGCAACCGAACCCCAGCTGTTCCAGGCGATCGTTCCCGCGGCGCCGTAGCGCGATTGAGGAGTGCGCCCGCCGGAAAGGGCGCGGGATGCCAGGCCCCGGGAGTCAGTCCCCGTGACGCGCAACCCGACAACAGGCTTGAAGTCCGGCGGCCAGCCATGCCTCGAAACGCTGCTGGGGCTGTTCTACGATCGCCCCGAGGAGTTGGGCCGGTTTCAGCAGGTGCGCCGCGACGACTTGCCCGCCGCCTACCGCACCTTGCTGGCCCACGACCACCACATGACGGAGGCGGTCGAGGCGCTGCATGGAGGGCCGGTCGACGTGGAGGTGCTGGCCGCGCGGCAGATCGATGCCCGCTACGCCCGCAAGATCCTGCTCCACCGCCGGGCCGACGGCCAGGTGGTGCAGTTCGGGATCGTGCGGCTCGATTTCCGATTTCTCCAGCCGCACGTCCAGCACGAGATCAAGGCGGCGGCAGTGCCGTTGGGACGGATTTTGATCGAACATGGCGTGCTCCGCACGGTGCGGTTGGCGGCGCTCTGGCGGGTCACGCCGGGCGTTGACCTGTGCACCTGCTTTGCCCTGCGGGAACCGCGGGCGACCTACGGCCGCACCGCCTTGATCTACTGCCACGCGGAGCCCGCGGTGGAACTGCTGGAGATCGTGGCTCCTATTTGAAGCCGCAGACCACGGCCCGCCCGCGCGGGCTCCCCAGAACGGGGTCTGGTCCATTTTTCGGCTAAGGCGCTGCACGACAATTACCTACCGGTTTTGTGGATCAGCCGCGGGGCGCTAGCCCGCGGTCTTTCGCGGACGAACCGCGGGCTAGCGCCCGGCGGCTGATGAGTGATTTCGGTAACTTCTTGTTGAACAGCGCCTGAACCGCTCGCCCATTCCCAGACGCGCCGGCCGAAGACATGGACCTGACCCCCTTGAGCACAGGGCGGGGTCTGGTCCATTTTTCGGCTAAGGCGCTGCACGACAATTACCTACCGGTTTTGTGGATCAGCCGCGGGGCGCTAGCCCGCGGTCTTTCGCGGACGAACCGGGGGCTAGCGCCCGGCGGCTGATGAGTGATTTCGGTAACTTATTGTTGAACAGCGCCTGAACCGCTCGCCCATTCCCAGACGCGCCGGCCGAAGACATGGACCTGACCCCCTGGAATCACCCGGGGAGGGCGAGGCTCCTGCCGAGCCGGCGCGTGGATCAGGTTCTCGGCTCGGCGGGAGCCTCGCCCTCCCAGAATCACGCAACCTTATTGAGCCGTTTCGGCCAGGCCACGCCGCCCGGCGCGGCGGCGTGCCTTCACGACCCGCGCCAGCCGCGCCAGGTCCTTGACGGTCGAGGGGATTTCAAAACGACCATCGGCCTGGATCAGCTGGTGCACGGCCTGCTCCAGCATCGGACTGATCTCGCAGATCAGCCAGCCGCCCCCTTGGAGCCGTTCGGCCGACTGCGGGATCAGCCGGGCAATCACCTCCTGGCCGGTGTCACCGGCCAGGAGGGCCACGCGCGGCTCGTGATCCTTTACCTCGCGCGCCAGTTCGGCAAATTCTGCGGAGCTCACGTACGGGGGGTTGCTGAGGATGAAATCGAAACGCGGCTCGGCGGGAATCGCCTCGAGAAGGTCGCTCCTGAGGAACTCGATCCGCTCGGCGACCGTGTGCAGCGCCGCGTTGCCGCGGGCCACTTCCAGCGCCTCCGGGCTGATGTCCAGGGCGGTGATCCTGGCCGACGGCAACTGCCGGGCGGCACAGATCGCCAGCACCCCGCTGCCCGTGCCGACGTCGGCGATCTGCAGCGGGCGGTCGCGGCCATCCTGCCCCGGGACCAGGTCGCCCAGCGTGAGCAGGATGAACTCCGTCTCGGGCCGCGGGATCAACACGGCGGGCGTGACGCGGAAGTCGAGCGCGAAGAATTCCCGGTGACCGACGAGGTAGGCGACCGGCGTCCCCGCCGCCCGCCGCCGGACCAGTTCGCGGTACGCCCCGCGCAAGGACTCGGCGGCCAGTTCGTCAAAGGTCGTGTAGAGTTCGATCCGCTGGCACTTGCGACACTCGGCCAGTAACACCTCGGCGTCCAGCCGCGGCGTCTCGGCGCCGTGCTGGCGCAGGTAGTCGGTGGTCCACCGCAGCAGTCGGCCGATCGTCCATGGTTCGGTCTGGGACATGGCGGCGGCGGAGGATGGGGAACCGTGCGAGCCCTGACGCGCACAAGCGGCCACGCGCGGTCGGGCAGGAGGCAAGAGGTGGCTGCCGCACCCTGGGGCGCAAGATCACCGCCCGTCAACCGCCATCGCCCATCGACGTGCGGAGCTGGTTGCGATCGTGCTCGATCAGGGCGTCGGTCACCGGCTGCAACGCCCCGGCGATGATCTGATCCAGCTTGTACAGGGTCAGGCCGATGCGGTGATCGGTCAACCGGTTCTCGGGGAAATTGTAGGTGCGGATCCGCTGGCTGCGATCTCCCGATCCGACCAGCGTCTTGCGCTCGGTGGACCGTTTTTCCAGCTCCTCCCGCTGCTTCAATTCATAGACCCGCGACTTGAGCACGCGGAGGGCCTTGGCCAGGTTCTTGTGCTGGCTCTTCTCGTCCTGGATCGCCACCACGATGCCCGTTTCCAGGTGGGTCAGCCGCACGGCGGAGGCCGTCTTGTTGACGTGCTGGCCGCCGGGACCGCTGGCATGGTAGATATCCTTGCGGTAGTCGTCGGGCTTGATGTCGACCTCCACATCCTCCGGCTCGGGCAGCACGGCGACGGTGGCGGCCGAGGTATGGATGCGGCCCTTGGCCTCTGTCTCGGGGATCCGCTGCACGCGGTGCCCGCCGCTTTCGTACTGCAGTTCGCGGTAGACCCCCTCCCCTTCCACGGCGAGCACGATCTCTTTGAACCCGCCCAGTTCCGTGGGGCTGGCCTGCAATACCTCGACCTTCCAGCCCTTGCTCTCGGCGTGCCGCTTGTACATCTGGAACAGGTCGTGGGCGAACAGGGCTGCCTCTTCCCCGCCGGTTCCGGCCCGGATCTCCATCACGCAACGCGTGCGGTTGGCATCCTCACCTCCGAGTGTCAGCTCGAGCAACTCCAGCCACAACCGCTCGCGGGCCTGCCTCAACCCAGGCAACTCCGCCGCGGCCAGCTCGGACATCTCCGGGTCGCCCTCCTCGATCAGCTCGGTCGCCTCCGCAATCTGGCGGCTGACCTCCTTGAACCGGCGGTACTTCGTTGCCAGGCGGGCCAGGGAACCGTGTTCGCGGGCGACGGTGGCGATGCGGGCCGAATCGGCCAGGACAACGGGGTCGCCCATCTGCCGTTCCAGCTGTTCGAAGCGGCCCAGCTTTTCCTCCAGTATCTCGCGCATGGCAATCGACAACCCTGTGTCGGCGTCCCCTCCGGCGCGCGGCAGGAGGTCTTCACCGGTCCCGAGGGCCCGCGGCGAGAGCCGCCAGCACCGACGACGGGGCGCGCCGCCAAGCACGCCCGGACCCGGCGCCCACACGCGCCTCTGCGGTCCATCGTAGATGGACGTGCAGCATCCTGGGAGGGTCAGGGCGGGGTCCTTCCTCGGCGCGACCCACCCTCGCACCAGCTCGGCCGGACCTCCGACTTCGGTGCCCGGCCGCTTCCACCCGCGGATGTCCCAAGTTCGTGAGAGTCCCTTGAGCAGGGCACCTGGCGCGGGCGACAATCACCGCCTACTGCCTTGTCCAGGTTAAATTTTCGGGTCCGCCGCGGGGCACTAGCCCGCGGTACATCGGGGAAAAACCGGGGGGCTAGCGCCCTCCGGCTGATATGCCGAACCCGAACATTGGAAATGGACAGAACACTACGTTGGTTTGGCGGCCGCCTGGGCCTTCTTCTTGGTGCCCTTCTGCTGGAGACTGGCGTAGCTGCCCGTGGCGAACTTCGTCTGGAACTTCTCGATCCGCCCGGCCGTGTCGACATACTTCAATCGGCCGCTGTAGAACGGATGGCAGGCGTTGCAGATGTCGACGTTCAATTCCTTTTTCGTGCTGCGCGTCTTGAACTTGTTCCCGCACCCGCAGGTGACCGTCGTTTCGTAATAGGGTGGATGGCCTTCCTTCTTCATGGCTGGGTCTCCGGCAACGGCAACAAATGGGGCGGCAAAGCCGTCATGCGGTGGGTGGGTCCCCCGGGCCGGTCCTCTGGACAGGCCCAAACCCAGTAAGCTACCCGCCCTCTCGGCCCCCTGCAAGGGCACAATATAGACCACGGACCGATCGGGGGCAGCCTGCGGTTTGCACGCCAGTACGAACGGTCTGTTCGCCGCCCCGCGAATCTGGCAGACGAAGCGACCGCTTCTTGGATGGTTGGGTGGTCAACGGAACGTAGTCAAGCAACTTGTGTAAACATGGTCGGCGTTCCATCAGCAGCCCGGTTCACCGGGCTTTTCCGTGAAGCGGTCCCAGGCCCGGCATGGATGCCGGGTGGGAATAGGGAACCTCATCCACCGAATCAGCCCCGTTTCACGGGGCTTCTCGCGGTCGGGGCTTGCCTGATTCCAGGGGGTCAGGTCCATGTTTTCGGCCAGCGCGTATCCGCAAGGTCGATTTTGTCGGCCAAAAAATGGACCAGACCCCGACCCGTGAACGGCTACGGCTTGAGCCCTTGCCCCGAGCCGTTGCCCCGACCGCACGGTGGGCTCAAGCCCAAGGGAGCGGGAAGCCTCGTGAACGAGGCTCAGCGGAACGGTTTCTAACAAAAACGCCTCCGCACGACCCGCCGTAAACGACGGGCCTGGGACGGCTTCGCGGAAAAGCCCCGTAAACGGGGCTCATACCCGACCCGGCAGATGCTTAGGCGCTGTTCAACAATAAGTTACCGAAATCACTCATCAGCCGCCGGGCGCTAGCCCGCGGTTCATCCGCGAAAGACCGCGGGCTAGCGCCCCGCGGCTGATC